>Ga0115550_1000111_pt1 | contig 81258 bp, 68 predicted proteins | sample COGITO_mtgs_1005_FD_87177 | JGI IMG/M metagenome (GOLD analysis project Ga0115550, IMG submission 87177) | Pelagic marine microbial communities from North Sea - COGITO_mtgs_100511 | ecosystem: Environmental > Aquatic > Marine > Epipelagic | place: Germany:Helgoland, sampling site Kabeltonne...
CAAGGCGGGTGACTATGAACTGGATCTTTCCCGCAAGGAGCTGACCATTGGCGGCGAGCCTGTGGTGCTCACCAGCTTTGAATACCTGATCCTCGAGTACCTGATGCGCAACGCCCGCCAGGTGGTCTCCAAGCAGCAACTGCTGGACCAGCTCTATGGCGATGGCGAGGGTGATCCCAACACCATAGAGGTGATGGTGAGCCGACTGCGCAAGAAGCTGGACCCGGAGGGGAACATACAGCCCATCTCCACCATCCGGCGCCAGGGTTACATCTTCAACCTCTCGTGCAACTGATGGGTCTTCGCTTGTTGTCACGCCCCATGCAGCTGCTGCAGCGCTCGCTCCACATCAAGCTGATGCTGAGCGCCATGCTGGTCATAGCGCTCATCATGGCCTTCTCCGTCTATATCCTCTATCTGGGTCACACCGAAGAGCAGGCCCAGAAGGCCAGCACCCGCATGCAGGAGAACCTCTCCAAGCTGTTCTCTTCCAAGTTGCCGGAACCCCACTCCACAACCGATCTTGGCAAGATAACGCCGGATGCCATCGACCCCAATCTGGATACCCTGATCTGCCGGGCGGATGGCCAGCTGAGCTGGTCCAGCCTGCACATGCCAGAGGTGGTCCAGGCTAGGGACACCATCTGTCAGGATCTGATGAATTACCTGGGCGGACTGGATCAGGATTACTTCTTCAAGCGCCACACCATCAAGAACGGCGAGAGCTACTTTATCTACAGCCTGCGTTTTCTGCGCAATCACGGTGATGGCCCCACCACCTACTATGTGGTGATGGTCGATTCGGCCAAGCGCTATCTGGCCCAGACCCGCAACTACCTCTACCAATGCATTCGTCAGGCACTGCTGGCTTACTCACTGCTCGGTGCCCTCTTGCTGCTCACCAGCTTCTGGAGCCTCACCTCCTTGCGCACCATGGCGCGCCAGATAGACGAGATCAGGGCGGGCAAGCGGGAGGCCCTCTCCAATGACTACGAGCGGGAGCTGACGCCACTGACCGAGTCGGTCAACCAGCTGCTGGAGAACGAACGCCAGCAAAGCCAGCGCTATCAGCACGCCTTGAACGATCTGGCCCACAGCCTGAAAACCCGGTTGGCCCTGATCCAGATAACGGCGCAGGAGGTCAAGCTGGGGCACGACATCCACGACAACATCAATGAGCAGATCCTGACCATGGATCAGATCATCCAGTACCAGCTGCGCCGTGCCGTCACCGGCCGCCAGCGCCTCGCCAGCAAGGGCACAGAGCCGGTGCCGCTCATCGAAAAGCTGCTGGCCAGCCTCGCCAAGGTCTATCGCCACAAGAAACTGCAAACCCGCTTCAAGTTCGATGACGACGTCTTCTTTGCCGGTGAACAGGGGGATCTGATGGAGCTGATGGGCAACCTGCTGGATAACGCCTTCAAGTTCGCCATCAGCGAAATCCAGGTCACTGTGAGTCGCCGCCTGGATCGGCTGCGCATAGAGATTGAGGACGATGGCCCCGGCATAGACCCGGACAGATCGCAACAGATCTTCCAGCGCGGGGTGAGGGCCGACAGCTCACCTGGCCAGGGCATAGGCCTGGCTGTGGTCACCGAGATAGTGCACAGCTACGGCGGCCAGATCATGGTGGATGAGTCCCCGCTGGGGGGCGCCCGCTTCACCCTGGACCTGCCTTAAGCCACTCGGCTCATGCCGCCTCACGCCAACACGCCAGCCCATTCAGCACGCCTGCCCCTTCGCAGGCGTGCTTGCTGTTGCCTTCCTCTTGATGCCCAGATAGACACCCGCAACCCTCGTCATATCGATCACATATCAGCAAGGGAGCGACACACAAAAGCAGGATGCAGATCAGAAGATAAAAAAACCCGGCCTCAAGGGCCGGTGAAACAGTTCAGGCTTGTCAGGTGACAAACGTACCCAGCGGATGAAGACAAGTTCCAACTCCCTGTGGAGCCCTGACCTCTTGAGCACGTGTTGTCACTTTATGCCATGGTCACTGAATCAAGGCTGAACCATGACGCAGTTGGCATTCCCTCCCTGTTTCTGCTTACAGCTTGATGCCGAGCGACTGGCGCAGATAGGCACCGGCGCCGAGCAGACCCGGCCCCTCGTGAGTAATGAGGAAGACGGGGATATCCTTCAGATAGGATTTGAAACGCCCCTTGTCTTCAAACGCCACCCGAAAGCCCGAGCCAATAAAGAACTCCTGAAAACGCGGTACGATTCCGCCTGCGATATAGACGCCGCCGAAGGTGCCCATGTTAAGCGCCAGGTTGCCGGCAAAGCGACCCATCAGCACACAAAACAGGCTCAAGGTACGGCGGCAATCCAGGCAATCCCCCGCCAGCGCCCGCTCAGTGATGTCTTTGGGGGCCAATGCCTCTGGCTCGCGCCCATCGGACTTCACCAGACCGCGATAGATGTTCACCAGACCGGGGCCGGAGAGCAGCCGCTCGGCCGAGACATGACCAAGCTCGGCGCGCATGACCTGCAGCACCGCATCCTCTTCTTCGCTGTTGGCGGAAAAATCCACGTGACCGCCTTCGCCCGGCAGGCTCAGCCATTGCTCACCCGCCTGCACCAGGTGGGCGACACCAAGGCCGGTCCCCGCCCCATAAATGGCGATGGGTTTGTCCGTCACAGGGGCCCCGCCCCCCAGCTGGATGCGATCGGCTTCTGCCAGCACGGGCACCGCCATTGAGACGGCGGTAAAGTCATTGATCACCTGCAAGCGGGTCAGGCCCAGATTGGCCTGCATCTCGCCGATGGAAAACTCCCAGCTGTGGTTGGTCATGGCGACCCAGTCACCGTTGATGGGGCAGGCGATGGCGATGCAGGCCTGGCTCACCTGCGCATCGTGTTCGTCCAGATAGAGGCGTACCACGGCTTCGAGGCTGGGATGAGCCAGCCCGGAATAGGTCTTGGCCCGGGAAATGGTGCCGGTCGCCAGCTCGCACAGGGCCAACCGTGCATTGGTGCCACCGACGTCACCGACCAGCGCATGGGTATGCTGCATAACATAACTCCTTCGTTACTTGGGTCGGGGCGGCGCTTACCGTCCCGCAATTATTATTTGGCAGCAATTCTACCCGAGCCCCTCCCCCGGCGGCGTGTTTGATCAATGCAACTGTGCGCCCGCTCACAGTGTTGTTGCTTTGCAACATTTGTAAGCGTTTTCATGGAGTGGATGGAAGTTTGTAACCAAAAAGACGAAATAATTAGACATGAGTCATACTTTGCAGGGCCGAGATTAGTTTCAATAAGAGCTTGTCTTGTATAGTCATCCAGTTGATTGGAAACATGCTTAGCCGTGAATTTAGTGCAAAGACACTGAAGCTAAATTACAAAAATGCCTGGTGGTGATGATGAATACCCTTGATAAAATTACTAACAATTTGGAAAGTTTCAGTAAATCAGAGCGTAAAGTGGCTGAGGTCATTCTGGCCTCACCACAGACGGCCATCCACTCCAGTATCGCCACCCTCGCCAAGATGGCTGACGTCAGCGAGCCGACCGTCAACCGTTTCTGCCGCCGTCTCGATACCAAAGGCTTTCCCGATTTCAAACTGCATCTGGCCCAGAGTCTGGCCAATGGCACGCCTTACGTGAATCGCCACGTGGAAGCGGAAGACGGTCCCGAGACCTATACTGCCAAGATCTTCGAATCCACCATGGCCTGTCTGGATGCCGCCAAGAACAGCCTGGATATCTCCGCCATCAATCGCTGCGTCGATATCCTGACCCAGGCCAACAAGATCAGCTTCTTTGGCCTGGGCGCCTCCTCCGCCGTGGCGCGCGACGCCCAGAACAAGTTCTTCCGCTTCAATATTCCGGTAGTGAGCTTCGATGACATCGTCATGATGCGCATGAGCTGCATCAACAGCAGCGAAGGGGATGTAGTGGTGCTGATTTCCCATACCGGCCGCACCAAGGCGCTGGTAGAGATAGCCGCGCTGGCCCGCGAGAACGATGGCACAGTGATCGGCATCACCGCCAAAGACTCGCCGCTGGCCCGCGAGTGCAATCTGGTGCTCTCCATGGATGTGCCGGAAGATACCGATGTCTACATGCCGATGGCGTCACGCATCGCCCAGCTGGCGCTGGTGGATGTACTGGCGACCGGTTTTACCCTGCGCCGTGGCATGAAATTTCGCGAAAACCTGAAGAAAGTCAAAGAAGGTTTGCGCGAATCCCGCTTTGATACTCCCCACTCCTCCTGAGGCAACGGGGGCCCCGGCCCCCGGCTGTCTATGCCACCCACCTTGGTGTAGTATTGTAATTTAGTAACAGAAGCCACCCAGATGGCTTGCAAGCGGATGCTATGGGTCATGCGCTTGCCGGGGCAGTATCTCAAGTCATATCAACTTCAAACTGGAGTCTTTCATGCCAAGACGTACAAAGATTGTAACCACACTCGGTCCGGCGACCGATCGCGAAGGGATCCTAGAGGCGATCATTCGTGCCGGCGCCGACATGGTGCGGATGAACTTCTCCCACGGCACCGCTGAAGACCATATCTTGCGCGCCAATCAGGTGCGTGACATTGCCGCCAGGCTCGGCCGCCACGTCGCCATCATGGGTGACCTGCAAGGCCCCAAGATCCGCGTTTCCACCTTCAAGGATGGCAAGGTCTACCTGGCCATCGGTGACAAGTTCATTCTCGATGCGGCGCTCGGCAAGGGTGAAGGCTGCCAGGAACAGGTCGGCATCGACTACAAGAGCCTGCCCGACGACGTGATCGCCGGTGACATACTGCTGCTGGACGATGGCCGCGTGCAATTGAGAGTCGAGCTGGTCGAAGGCACCCGCATCCACACCACAGTGACGGTGGCGGGCCCGCTCTCCAACAACAAGGGCATCAACAAGAAAGGCGGCGGTCTCTCCGCCCCGGCCCTGACCGAGAAAGACAAGGAAGACATCAAGACTGCCGCCCTGATGAACGTGGATTACCTGGCCGTCTCCTTCCCCCGTTGTGGCGATGACCTGCGCTATGCCCGTGAACTGGCTCGCGAAGCCGGCTCCAACGCCAAGATTGTTGCCAAGGTCGAGCGCGCCGAAACTGTCGCCACCGACGAGGCGATGGAAGACATCATCCTCGGTTCCGATGCCGTCATGGTGGCCCGTGGCGATCTGGGCGTCGAGATCGGCGATCCCGAGCTGGTCGGCGTGCAGAAGAAGCTGATCCGTCACTCCCGCCGTCTGAACCGCGTCGTCATTACGGCGACCCAGATGATGGAGTCCATGATCAACGCCCCGTTGCCGACCCGTGCCGAAGTGATGGACGTGGCCAACGCAGTGCTGGATGGCACAGATGCTGTGATGCTCTCCGCCGAGACCGCCGCCGGCCAGTTCCCCATCGAGACTGTCATGTCCATGGCCAGCGTCTGTGTGGGTGCCGAGAAGCACCCAAGCCTGAACGTTTCCAACCACCGCATGAGCTACACCTTCACCTCGGTGGAAGAGGCAGTCGCCATGTCCACCATGTATGCCGCCAACCACCTGGAAGGGGTCAAGGCAATCGTGGCGCTGACCGAATCCGGCACCACACCGCTGCTGATGTCCCGCATCAGTTCGGGCCTGCCTATCTTCGCCATGTCTCCCCACAACAAGACACTGGCCTGGACCAATCTCTACCGTGGCGTCACCCCGGTGCTGTTCGACGGCGACGAGACCAAGCCGGTCTACGAAGTGTGCCGCGACGCGCTGGATGTGCTTAAAGCCAAGGGGCTGGTCCAGAGCGGCGACATGGTGTTGCTGACGCACGGCGACAAGATGGAAACCGTGGGCAGTACCAACACCTGCAAGGTGATGATGGTCGAGTAACTTCCCCATCAACAAGAACGGCTCCCGCGGGAGCCGTTCTTCATTGACGGGTCTGGACCTCAACCGCGAAACAGTTCGACCTTGTCACCATGGCGCAGGCTGCCTGCACCGCGCACCACCACCCTGTCTCCCTGCTTGAGCGCCCCGCTCACCGCCACCTGCTGACTGTCACCAAACAGCACTGTCACCGGCACCCGGTTGACCTTGAGTCCCTTGCCGCTCTGCTCCACCTGATAGACAACGCTCCCCTCGGTATTGAGCACAAGGGCATCCCGTGGCAGCAGCATGGTGTGCTGCTCACCCAGCGGCAACGCCACCCGCACCGGCGACCCTATGATGAAGCTGGCCGATTCTGGCTTGAGGCGCAGCTCGATGAGACGGGATTTGGGATCGGCACTCGCCGCCCGCTGGTAATAAATGCCATGGCCGCTGAGCTGATCACCCTCAACCCGCAATCGGGTCCGGGGCTCCAGGCGCTGAGCCCAGACGATGGGGGCCTGCAGACGGATATCCGGCTGATCCGGGTTGACCAGCTCCAGCGCCTGCTCGCCGGCATCCACATGCTCCCCCGGCTGGATGAAGTGGTTGTTCACCACCCCATCGAACGGGGCGAAGATATGGCTGCGACGCAACTGCTCCTCAATCTGGCGTACCTGCACCCTCGCCAGCCGCTCGGCAAGCGCTGCCTGCTCCACCTCGTAACCGGCCTTGTCATACTGGCTGGCTGAGGCACTCTTCTGTTGGTGCAGTCGCTCGAGACGCACAAACTCGGCCTTGGCATAACGCACATTGCTGGCCCACTTGGCCTGCTCGGCCCGCGCCTGTTCCAGCGATAGCTGCAATGCAGCGCTGTCGAGACGCAGCAGCTCGTCCCCCGCCTTGACCCGGCTGCCGAACTCGGCAATCCACTCCACCCGTCCGCTCACCTCGGCACTCAACGCCGCCTGCTGACGACTTGCCACAGTGCCACTGACCCAGATGCTGGCCGCCGCATCCCCTTGGGTCACGTCGGCAAGGGTCACCATCTTGCCTTGTGCCAGGGCGGGAAGTACGCCCCCCGCCAGCAGGGCCGCACCCAGTACCATCCTTGTGAAAATTCGTTTCATCGATGAGCTCCTTGCTCAGGCCCGCTGCCGCAGGGCGAGCGGTGGCTGTTCAGTCTGCTCCCCCAACCGCAGAAAGGCGGGTAACAGGATCAGGGTAAACAGGGTGCTGCAACTCATGCCGCCGACAATGACGGTGGCCAGTCCCCGGTAGATTTCGCTGCCCTCGCTCGGGCTCAGCATCAGCGGCAACATGCCAAAAATGCTGGTGAGACTGGTCATGGCGATGGGCCGCATCCGGCTTCGCAGCGCATCGGCTACCGCACATTGGCGACTCATGCCGTCCCGCTCGGCCGAGCGGGTCTGGTGCACCAGCAAGATGGCGTTGTTGACTACCAATCCCAGCAGAATGACTAAGCCGATGATGGTCAAGAGATCCATCGGCAAGGGCACCAGCAGGCCGCTCAGGTGCAGCGCCAGCACACCGCCGACAGAGGCGAGCGGCAAGGTCAGCAATACCAGAACGGCATCCTTGAGAGAGGCAAACACGCCCCACAGCAGGATCAGCAGTATGACCACGGCGAACAGGAAAATGGCACCCAGATTATCCAGCGCCTGTTGCAGACTGTCGGCGTTGCCAGCGATCCGCAACTCCCCACCAACGGGCAGCAGCGGGCGGATGGCGGCAAAGCTCTTGCCTTGGAGAGTGTCGAGCACCTGCTCCATGCTCATCCCCTCAGGCGGGGTGATCTGCAGGCTGATGCTGCGCCGTCCATCGACCCGCAGTATGCTGGCCGGCCCCATGTCATGTTCCACCCGCAGCAACTCACCCAGCGGAACGATCCGGCCGGACGGCGTTGCCAGCGGCACCGCCTTGAGCTCATCGGGGTTGGCGGATGTCTGCCCCATCAGCAGGATGTCGAGCCGCTCCTCCCCATCAAAATACTCTCCGACCCGCAGGCCGTCGCCGAAGGTCTGGATGATGGCGGGCATGGGGGTGCGATCCCAACCCACCTCGGCGAGACGCCGGTCTTGGGGCACCAGCCGCAGCTCGGGGGCGGTGAAGTCGAGATCCGGCTCGGGCCGGACCTGGGCTCCCGGCAAATCCCGCTTCACGATGGCCATGCTCTCCCGGGCTGCCTGATAGAGCTCGGACAAATTGCCCCCCTGCAGCAAGAGAGAAATACCGTTCTCGCTGTCAAAGCCACCGAACAAGGAGCCCTGGCCACCGAACGTCTGGGTATCGGGAATGCCCACCAGCAGTTGCTTCATCAGCAGGATTTCCAGTTCCTTGATGCGGTTCTCATCCTTGGGCCTCACCCCAATCTGGGCACCGCCCGGGTAGCGCATTATGTAGTAGTTCTTGAGGACCGGCTCCTTCTCCCCCTTCATGTAGGGAGCGAGCCGGGCGATCAGGGTGTCGATCACTTCTTCCCGCTGGGCCTTGAGATTAAAACCCGGGGTGAAGCTCATCCAGACATCCACCGCATCGCGTTTTACATCCGGCAGGTAATCCATCTTGGGCAGCAGGGCCCAGGTCGCCAGGGCTGGCAGACTCATCATCAAGATGATGATGCTCCAGCGGCGAGGCGCCGTGCCAGTCCAGCGGATCACATGGCGGGTTGTGCGCTGCCACAGTGAGTCATAGGGATCGACCAGTCGCTCGCGCCCCATCCAGCGCGCCGCTACCGCAGGCAGTACTGTGACCGCCACCAGCATGGAGACGGTCACGGCGCAGGCGATGGTCAGCGCCAGATCGGCAAACAGTTGGCCCTCCACGTCGTTGAGCAGCAGTACCGGCAAAAAGATGGCCACAGTGGTGAGGGTGGAAGCCACCAGCGCCGTCCACACCTGTCGGGTACCCTCCAGCGCCGCCTCGGCCTTGCTCAAATCACCCCGCTCATGGCGCCGGTAGATACTTTCCAGCACCACTATGGCGGCATCCAGTACCATGCCGACCGCAAAGGCGATACCCGCCAGCGAGATAACGTTGAGGGTCCTGCCCAGTACCTTGAGCAGACAGAAAGTGAGCATGATGCTGATGGGAATGGCGAGCGCTATCATCAGGGTCGCCTTGAGCTGGCGCAGAAACAGCCAGAGGATGGCGCAGGAGAGCAGCACGCCGAGCCCCAGGTTGGCCGTCACCATGCCCACCGCCCGGTTGATGTAGAGAGAGGCATCGAACGACTGCTCCATGTGCAGCCCGACCGGCTCCAGCACGTCGCGGTTGAGATCGCTCACTTTGACCTTGATCGCCTCCAGCGCCGCCAGGGCATTGGCACCGCTCTCCTTGAAGATCTGCGCCGCTATGGCGGTATTGCCATTCTGGATGCGCAGTACCGGGTTCTCTTCCCGGGACAGCCTGATTTCTGCCACATCACGCAGATAGATGGGCAGACCATCGCGCCAGTCCACCACCTTGTCCCCCAGGGTATCGACGTCATAACGCCCGGCGAAGCGCAACTTGTATTCCCAACGGCCTATGTCGAGGGTACCCGCCGACACATCCCAGCCGGTACTGGCCCGGCTGGCGAGCACGGGGATCTCCACCCCCAGCTCGGCGGCGCGATAGGGGTCGAAACGTATCTGGATCTGGCGCTCGTTGATCCCCTCCACCTCCACGGTAGATACACCGGGGATCCGCTCCAGCTCAGGCTTGACCCGCGCCTCGATCAGCGCCTGATGATCGTCAATCTGTCCCTTGGCACCGGGCAGTTGCTGGATAAAAAAGAAGGTGAGGGTGTCGTTGCTGCTGTAGTTGTTGACGTAGGGGCCACCGATCTTGTCCGGCAATCCCGAGACCCGGTTCAGCCGCGAAATCACATCGAGCTGGGCCCGCTGCATGTCGGTGCCCAGCGCAAACTCCAGATCAATTTCGGTAAAGCCGGGAAAGCTGTTGCTGGTGAGACTCTTGAGCCCCTGCACGCCTTGCATCTCCTGCTCGATGGGATCGGTGATTTCCGACTCCATCTCCTGAGGGGAGGCCGAGCGCCAATCCACCGAGATATTGAGGTGCGGGCGGTCTATGTCGGGGAACAGCTGGATGGGCAGCCCCCGAATGCTGAGCAGGCCCAGCAGAAAAATCAGCACGATCGACACCACCACCCAGATGGGGCGTTCGATCGCCGTTTTGGCGAGGTTCATTCACTCTTCCTGAGTTGTTGTTATCGGCCATTCCGCTGGCCTTGCTTCCTACCCCAAGGGTGGGGGCCATTGCATTAAACTGGAATTAATCCAGGTTGTAAATGCATGGTTAACAAACAAAAAAACCGGCCAGATTGGCCGGTTTCTCATCAGGTTCAGTGCCAGCGACTCAGTCAGGCGGCATGCACCACAGGGTTCGGCTGAGACAGACCTTCCAGCTCGCCAGGAGCAAAGTTGTCCACCTGGATGGCTTCGTAACGCAAGGCATCGGCGGCCAGCAGCTTGTCGGCCTCATCCTTGCTCAGGATGGACTGGGACAAGGCAGCATCGACCAGCTCGGGCAACGCCATCTTGCGGGGCAGCTTGCCCTCTTTCTGGGCCTGTACCAGCTTCTTCTCGTAGGGCTGCACCGCCACCATGGCCAGGAAGGCACGCTCCATCAGACCGACGGGATCCGCGTCATCCTTGCCCACGTAGCACAGTGCCGTCAGACGATCGCGGAATTCACCCGGCTTCATCATGGCCAGACAGATGGCATGGCAGCGATCATCAGCCGGCATCTGGTAGCCGACGCCGAACGGGAAAACGACCCGCTTGAGCACGACACCCACCACCTTGTTCGGGAAGTTCTGGAAGAAACCATCGAACGCCTTGCCAATCAGGTAGAGGTTGCGCTCCACCGCATACTGCACGAACGGCAGATCGGAGACCATGCGGCCCTGATCTTCGTAATGCTTGAGGGTGGCAGAAGCCAGATAGAGGTGGCTCAGCACGTCACCCAGACGGGCGGAGATCATCTCCTTGCGCTTGAGGTCGCCACCCAGCATCAGCATGGAGACGTCGGCGCACAGGGCCAGCCCTTTACTCATCCGAGCGAGCTGCTTGTAGTAACGGGCGGTCTCGCCCCCTACCGGGGAGCCATTGAACTGACCCAGGGTCAGCCCCTGGAACAGGGCGCCGAAGAAGTTGCCGGCACCAAACGCGATATGTTTGAGAAGCAGGTCGTCGAACTTCTCGAGGCCACGCTCAAAATCAGGATCGGCCGCCGCTTCCATCTCGCCAAACACATAAGGGTGGCAGCGGGTAGCCCCTTGCCCGAAGATCATCAGGTTGCGGGTCAGTATGTTGGCCCCTTCCACCGTGATGGCCACAGGAATACCCATATAGGCGTAGCCGGTGTAGTTCTTCGGGCCCAGCTGGATGGCACGACCGGCGTGGATGTCCATGGAGTCATCCATGATCTGTCGCGCCATTTCGGTCATGTGGTACTTGGAAATGGCAGTGACAATGGCCGGTGCCTGACCCAAGTCCAGCGAACCGGCGGTCATGCGACGGGCTCCTTCCAGCTGATAAGTAAGACCACCGATGCGGGCCAGCGCTTCCTGCACCCCTTCAAACTTGCCGATGGACATGCCGAACTGCTTGCGCACATAGGAGTAGGCGCCGACGGTGCGGCTCGCCATGTGACCACAGGCGGTGCCGAGCGCAGGCAGCGAGATGCCGCGACCGGCGGAGAGACACTCCACCAGCATGCGCCAGCCACGGCCGGCGTAATCCGGACCACCGATGATCCAGTCGAGCGGAATGAACACATCCTTGCCGAAGGTCGGGCCGTTAAGGAATGCCAGCCCCATGGGGTAGTGGCGATCGCCGACCCGCACACCCGGGTGGCTGGTGGGGATGAGGGCGCAGGTGATGCCGAGCTCTTCCTTGTCACCCAGCAGCTTCTCCGGGTCATAGAGTTTGAACGCCAGCCCCAGCACGGTAGCGCGCGGCGCCAGGGTGATGTAACGCTTGTTCCAGTTCAGGCGGATGCCAAGCACTTCCTCACCCTTATACTGACCCTTGCAGACGATCCCCTTGTCAGGGATGGCGCCAGCGTCAGAACCGGCTTCCGGGCCGGTCAGGGCAAAACAGGGCACTTCCTTGCCATTGGCAAGACCCGGCAGCCAGAAATCCTTCTGGGCCTGGGTGCCGTAGTGCATCAGCAGCTCGCCCGGGCCAAGGGAGTTCGGCACCATGACGGTGACCGCCACGCTCAGACTCTTGGTGGCAATGCGGGTCACTATGGTGGAGTTGGCAATGGCCGAAAACTCGCGGCCGCCATAGGATTTCGGGATGATCAGGGAGAAGAAGCCCTCCTTCTTCAGATAGTCCCACACCGGCTCCGGCAGATCTTTGGTTTCGTTGACGATCTTGAAGTCATCCACCATGGCGAGCAGGATCTCGACCTGATTGTCGATAAAGGACTGCTCTTCAGCGCTCAGTTCGGCCTTGCCGTAACCGTGCAATTTTTTCCAGTCGGGGTTGCCGCGAAACAACTCGCCATCCCACCAGACGGAGCCGGCCTCCATGGCCTCCCGCTCGGTGGCCGACAAGGGCGGCAATATCTTCTTGAAGATGCCAAACACGGGACGGGTTACCACCTTTTTACGGATGGAGGGCACGCCGAGCACGACGGCTATCGCCAGCACCAGCAGGATAAGCAATGTGATCATACCGAAGTTCCTTCTATTTCACTGTTTCCGTTGATTTATTGTTGGTCGTTACACGGCCAGGGAGAGCCTGGTCGACTCCACGGGCGCCCCGACACCAGACGCCAGATAAGGAATTACATTGCGCACCAGCCCTTCCACATCGAGCTGCTGGCCAAAGTCGGCCAGGGCGATGTCGCGCAGGGCATCGGCGGAGGCCATGGTGAACACGACGGTGCCCAGAGTGAAATGCAGCCGCCAGAAGAGGTCTGCCGGTGACAGAGCCGGATTGGCCTTGGAAATCGCCTGGGTGATCCGCAACAAGATGGGGCCATAGTGAGCCGTAATGAAGCGGCGCAGGTGACCCTGACTGTCGATATAGCCACGTCCCAGCAGCTGCATGAAGATGGCGGGGCCATTGGCTCGCACCGCAACCAGCTTCATCAAGGGATCAACAAAGCTTTCAAATACCTGCAGCAGGGTCAACTGCTCCTGCTCCATCAGGGTATGCAGTCGTGCATCCAGATCCGGCATAAACAAGCTCAGATAGCGATCAAGCACAGCCTGGATCAGCTCCTTTTTGGAGCCGAAGTGATAGTTGACCGAGGCGAGGTTGACATTGGCTTCACTGGTGATCAGACGCAAAGAGGTATCGGCGAATCCCCGCTCGGCAAACAACACCTCGGCGGCATCAAGAATACGGTTTTTGGTATCGATTTTACTCACAGGACACCTCACTTAAAACGAATGTTTAAAAAGTACGTTTCACAACCATTTGTGTCAAGAGAATGTGAACACGTGTTAGTGAAATGTTTTTGCTAAAAAGGGGGAACAAGGCGGGAACTTAGCTGACAAACAGCACTCTATATCTATGCCACTGCAATTAAACATTAAGTCTCGCCCAACCTGCTCCATGCTAGTTGGGCATTTTTTTGCCCTGTTGGTATTGGTGCCGATACGGGGGCAAAAAAAACCGTCGCAGGGAGCGACGGCGGGGAAAAGAGGTTGCACCATCCTGATCCAACCCATCGATGCGAGTTCAGGCTTTCATCGATTTGCCCATCATGGCGGCCAAGCGTGTTCAAACTTTGTCAGCGCCCCCGCAATTTGTGACAAAGTATGACAATCCACAACATGGTCTCGACCCGCCACCTTTGTTATGCTGGCGCCTCACGCCAGAAGGGGAGAGAAGATGAAGTATACGGTCGATACCCACACCCATACCGTCGCCAGCACCCACGCTTACAGCACCATTCACGACTATCTGCCCATCGCTCGCGCGAGGGGGATCAAGCTGTTTGCCACCACTGATCACGGTCCCGACATGGCCGATGCCCCTCACTTCTGGCACTTCGTCAATCTGCATGTGTTGCCACGGGTGGTCGACGGGGTCGGCATACTGCGCGGCATAGAAGCCAACATCAAGAACATTGATGGCGAGATCGACTTCCCCGAACGTTACGAGTCACGGCTAGACATGATAATGGCAGGCTTCCACGAACCGGTGTTTCCCCCCTGCGATCAGGCAACCCATACCCAGGCCATGATCAACGCCATCAGGAGCGGCCGGGTCGACATGATAAGCCACCCTGGCAATCCCGCCTTCCCCATCGACATCCAGGCCGTGGTCAAGGCCGCCGCGCAATACAGAGTGGCGCTCGAACTCAACAACTCCTCGTTCAGCCATTCCCGTCCGGGTAGCGAGAACAACTGCCGCGCCATCGTTGAAGCTGCGCGCGACCTCGGTGCCTATCTCACCTTCGGCTCCGACTCCCACGTTGCGTTCAGCCTTGGGAATTTCGAACACTGCCACCGACTGGTGACCGAGGCACACTTCCCCGAGGACAGGATCCTGGCGCGCTCTCCCCGCGCCCTGCTCGATTTTCTCGAGAGCCGTGGCCGAGCCCATATCCCGGAGTTTGCAGATCTCTGATCGTTTGGCCGTAACACAATGAGCCAACTCATAAAAGTGAGACAAGCTCATTGACTTGAACCTGCATTTTCGGGAATCTGGCCACACGCCGGTATAGCTCAGTTGGTAGAGCAGCGCATTCGTAATGCGAAGGTCGGGGGTTCGACTCCTCTTACCGGCACCAGATATATAAGGGTTAACCACATATGAGGTTAACCCTTTATATCTTTTGGCTGACACACAAAATGTGTCATCACAGTTGACGCCGGGTGCCCCATTGGGAACAAGATGACTATCTGATGCCATCAGGTCAGTCTAGAGAGCTCTAACGCCGATCAACACAGGCAACAAAAAGCCCGCAATGCTTGAAGCGATGCGGGCTTTTTATATTTGTCGGCTTGCACGAGGCAGCTAAATGGCGGAGAGACAGGGATTCGAACCCTGGGTGGCATTGCTGCCACAATTGATTTCGAGTCAATCCCGTTCGGCCACTCCGGCATCTCTCCACGGGGCTTAACTTTTACCGGACCAGGCCTGATAAATCAACTTGAATCTCTTTAAAGATCAAATAACTGTCGATAAAAAAGACAATGCTACTGCGTTTGTTACCATGGCTGCTGTTATGGCCCGGGCCACGACACGCAGGCACAGTCCTGGAAGGTGATCCCACGCTCCTGGTACCTTACTGGCGCCCACGTCGTCAGACACAGGCTATGACAGATACCGGCTTGTTCACAGTCCTGCCCTGCACATGACCCCATTCGTCGCATTATCCGGCACTGTCATAATAAAGCGGGAAAATTCCTCAAAATAGTGACTTATCCAGAGCAGACTCCTCTGTACCCCTTGCGGGACAGGCTGGTAATCACGAGTGGATTGGTTAACAATTTCACTTCTTTTTTCTGGGTGGGTAGTGACCCGCCTTCACGCGATCTGATAGGAAGTACCATGTTCAATGCTCGAATCGTCTCACTGCTGCTGGTGGCAGCCAGCCTCTGGACAGCGCCAAGCTGGGCTACAACCTATCCCTTGCCACCGGCTGGCAGCCGCCTGATCGGTGAACTGGAGGACTACATAGTCCAGCCAGATGAACACCTTGAGCTTATCGGCAAGCACACCCAGATTGGTTTTTTGGCACTGCTCGAGGCAAATCCCGGGGTTGACCCCTATTTACCCAAACCTGGCACACGCCTGACCCTACCGACCCAGATGCTGCTGCCGGATGGGCCCTGGGAGGGCATAGTCATCAACCTGCCAGAACTGCGCCTCTACTATTTTCCCAAGGGGAAAAATGAGGTGATAGTGCTGCCCATCGGGATTGGCGATATCGGGAGAGAGACACCAGAAATGACCACGACAGTGATCGCCAAGAACCCCAACCCGACCTGGGTGCCCGGCCCCATGGTGCGCAAATCCTGGCTGGAGCAAAAGGGGATCACCCTGCCTGCCGTCGTGCCGCCGGGTCCGGACAACCCTCTCGGCAAATTCGCCATGCGCCTCGGTTATGGCAAGCGGGATTACCTCATTCACGGTACCAACAAGGAGTTTGGTGTCGGGCTGCGAGTCAGTGCAGGCTGCATTCGCTTGCGTCCTGACGATATAGAGGCACTGTTCAAGCTGGTTCCTGTCGGCACGACAGTGCGGGTGATCAATCAGCCGGTCAAGACCGCCATCGAACCCGATGGCAGTCATTGGCTGGAAGTTCACTCCCCCCTCTCCCGCACAGAACTGGAGCTGGAGCAGGGCGCCCCCCTGATCCTCTCACCCGAGGTAGAGGCCTTTATCGCAGCGTCCGAGATCGACGGTGACAAGGTGGCTGCCGTGCTGAACAATAAGAACGGCATTCCACGCCCCGTCAGCGGCTAACGGCAACCCTGTGTTCATGAAGGACTTTCCATGAGATACCGCTTCTGGTTCTTGCTCTCTCTGTTGCTCAGCCCGATGGCGCTGGCCGATATCCTCTGGATGCACAACGGCGATCGACTGACCGGCACCATAGAGGAGATCACGGATGAACAGGTGCGCATAGAGCTGCCCTACAGCTCGCCGGTCACGGTCAAACGCGAGGCGGTCAAACGCTGGCGCCTCGAAAAACAGGACAAACCAAAACCGACGGTAAAAACTGGCATCACCCTGCTTGCGCTCACTCCGGATGACGAACACGCCTGGCTCTGGACAGGCAGCAGCGATCTGAACGTGAAGCTGAAACACAGCGAGAAGAAAACCAACAACGTCAACCTGAAGGCCACAACCGAGGTTGCCAATCTCGACTGGCGATACAGCCTGGATGGGGAGTACATCTACGAAACCGCCAACAACATCACCAACAGCCATGAGTACCGGCTCAAACCCATGCTGGACTTCTTCTTCGATGAGAACTGGTTTGTGCGCTCCGCCATCGACTATCAATACCAGATGCTGGATGCAGAATATATGGATCTGGGCTATGCCTTGGGCCCTGGTTATCGGTTCTGGAACGACAAGCAGCGCCGTCTTGAGTTGATTGTCCTGACAGGTCTGGAGCGTACCTACGTCAGACCGGATTACTTGGAAAATCTCTTCGTTGTCGACTTATTTGACGAGCGAATCATAAATTACCCTCTCCTCGGTCTCGATTGGGATTATCGCCAACCAATCTCCTTATGGTCTGAGAGAGTCGAACTATTCAGCAAAGGAGGCTACAAACGCTACCTGGCACAACCCTCCCCTTATCTGACGCAAAAACAATCCGTGCAGGGCAGTCTGGGGGTTCGTTACTACTTCAACGATCACTTGCGGCTCTCCTGGTCAAGCGAGCTGGACTGGGATGATGTCTGGTTGGACTACCCAGGATTGCCACTGACTAGAAATGGTAAAGAGTGGCGCCATCTCATCAGCCTGGGAGCCAGCTTCTAGTCATCAGGGCAAACCATTCGGCGGGTGGATGAACCACAGACAGGTGGCACAACGCTAGAAATAAAACAGGCTCACCGAGGTGAGCCTGTTTTATTTCAATACGATTTACGCCACGGCGGTGACAACCGTCACGACATCAGAAGTAGACCCGGGTGACGGATTCAATGACGCAGCCGGGACGACGAATGCCCTCAATCTCGACCTTGATCTCCTTGAGCAGCTCAAGACCGCCCTTTATCGGTGTTACCCTCAGCAGCTTGGTACGTGCGCGGATGTTACTGTCTACCTTGATTGGATACGGAAAACGCACCTGATCCAGCCCGAAGTTCACCACCATGCGGGCAGCCGGAAACTCGGGGGTCGCTTCATTGATACTGCCCGTCAGACGTGGCAACAGCGCCAGGGTCAGAAACCCGTGGGCTATGGTGGTCTTGAACGGTGACTCGGCAGCAGCTCGCTCAGGGTTTGTGTGGATCCACTGGTTGTCGCCGGTCACGGCGGCAAACTCATTGATCATCTGCTGACTGACCAGCAACCACTCTCCCACATGGGTCTCTTCACCAATGCTCGGCTGCAGCGCAGCAAACAGGGCCGCCGCCTCACCACTCAGTTCAACCGCAGTCTCGTCAGTCTGCACTGGCTGACCATTGGCGGTCTGCACTTGCCGTACTGACTGGCTGTCAGCTTGCAGGTCCAGCACACGCCCCAACAGAGGGTGGAGGTGTGCCTTTTGCTGAAACTCACGCCAGTAGTCACGGATCGCCGGAGAGAGCCAATCCTTGAGCTCAAAGGGGTGCTGCGCTAGGATTTCGCGCTTGCGCTTCAGAAAATCGACAACCTTCATCTACCGATCCCTATTCAATTCAAAGCCTGTAAAGAGGTCTAACCAGTCCTATTTTATGAAAGTTTCAACTGCAAGTGCAAAAAAATCTCAGCGTACAGCTGTACCAAGCAAAGAAGTGGTCACTAACACAAGTACGGCAAGCCTGATGGAACAAGGAGGAAAACGATTATCATGGCAGGTGCTTGCCACCGTGAGTACAGATATCGAAAGAGGGGGATACCGACAGGAGACAGCCCCTCCCCCCGTCAAACATCGCCACGAGGCGCGGGTTGCCACCATTGCCCACAGGCGACCTCATCCAGGAAAGACCAGGCGAGGATCCGGCTCACCTTGTTGCCTTGCGCCATGTCGATCACCCGCACCTGACGGGCCCCGACCTGGGCCAGCGTCTTTTTCGCCGCCGGCAGGTTCTCCTTCTTCGACACCAGCGAGCTGAACCAGAGACACTGGGCAGCAAACTCCTTGCTCTGGGCAATCATGGTGGCAAGAAACCCGGCTTCTCCCCCTTCACACCAGAGCTCGGCCTTCTGGCCGCCGAAGTTGAGCACTGGCTGCCCCTGCACGGCTTTACCAAGATTACGCAGCTTGCGCTCACTGCCCTTGCTGGCCTCATCGAGCGATCCATGGAACGGCGGGTTGCACAGGGTCAGGGCGAAGCGCTCCTGCGGGCTTATGATGCCACGAAAGACGTGTTTGGCATTGCCCTGATGGCGGCACTCTATCTGCCTGCCCAGACCGTTGCTTTTGGCCAGCAGAGCCGCCGCCTTGACGGACACGGGGTCGATATCGGACCCAACAAAACGCCAGCCATACTCGCGAGCTCCCAGCAGCGGGTAGATGCAGTTCGCCCCCACCCCTATATCCAGTACCCGCACACTCTTGCCGGTCGGGACGCTGCCCGCACTCTCGGCGAGCAGATCCGCCACCCGATGCAGATAATCCACCCGTCCCGGAATGGGCGGGCAGAGATAACCCGCCGGCAGATCCCAGTGCGCAATGCCGTAGTGCAGTGCCAGCAAGGCCTTGTTCAGCGCCTTGACGGCGGCAGGATCGGCAAAATCCAGGGTCTGGGTACCGTGCTCGTTGATGAATACCAAGGGCCGCAGCTCGGGGGTACGCTGGCAGAGCGCATCGAAATCATAGGGAGCCTGATGGCGATTGCGTGGGTGCAATCCGGATTTGCGGTCGGAGTGGGTCGTCATGCTGGGCCTGCCGAGGGAAAACGGGCCCACACTATAGTGATTTGGCTCCAGAAAGTCTAAATAGCAGCCACAAAAAACCGGGCTTCAGGAGCCCGGTTCAAGTGAGGTTGGAAAAACAGTCCGTACTGCGAGCCGTTTGTCCAGCCTGACTCAGATATCGATCCGGCGTGCTTGCCAGAATCTGCTGCGCCAGTAGGAATTGTCCAGCTTGGAGCGCGTCACACCAGCACGGGTAGAGGCATGGATGAATTCACCATTGCCCACATAGATACCCACATGATTGAGACGACGATTTATCTTGAAGAAAACCAGATCACCTTCGACCAGGTCTTGTTTGGAAACGCGAGTGCCTTCATGGACTTGGGAGCGGGTATCACGGGGTAATTCGATGCCGACGGCATTGCGGAACACTTCACGGGCAAAAGCGGAACAATCTATGCCGCGTTCGCTGGTACCACCAAAACGATAAGGGGTACCGCGCCACTCTTTGTACACTGTCAGGATTTCATTCACATCTGGGGTTTGCGAAGCTTCCGGTTCAATCACGGGTTCCATCATGGAAACTTCAATCTTGCTCGCAACCTCGGGCTGGGGTGCAGATGCACAACCCACCATTCCGAGCGCGACCAGTAGTAGTATCAGGTGGCGCAATCCTTTATCCCCGCAATGAGTAAAACTTGTTAAAATACGGCCCGGGAGGGCAATTTATAAGGCAACAGCACCCGACTATATCCAAGAATTCTATCGAGGCAAGCGAAAATCCCTATCGACATCACATTTTCGCAAGGAAATGCATTATTTTTCATGATTAATGTGATCATGGCCAAACAATATACAATCTCGAAAGCGCCCGTGCAGACTCTATCAAACTGACTTTTATCGCTGTTTCAGTCCTCTTTTAAAGTGAAAAATCATGATCTCTGTGGATCTCTATTTGTTAAAACCCGCCCGGGTCAGCGCAGCTCAGTTGGCCATGCTGCCAGAAACGCTTTCACCAACAGAACGGCAACAGTGGCAGGAGATCCAGCATCCGGATCGGCGCCAGGAATTTCTGGTCAGTCGGTCACTGCTTAGGTGCTTGCTGGCCGCTCGCCTTCAATGTCAGGCCAGCGAACTGCTTTTTTGTACCCATCTCCACGGCAAGCCGGCGCTGAGTGACCCGCGCTGGCAGTTCAACCAGAGCCACAGCGGCGACTGGCTGGTGATCGCACTGTGTGCCACAGGACCGCTCGGGGTAGACATAGAGATGGGCAGGCGCCGCCGGCAGACGTTGCCACTGGCCAGACGCTTCTATGCCACCAGCGAGTATGAGTGGCTCGCCGCCCTGCCGGCAGAAGAGCAGGACGGCGCCTTCTATCGGCTCTGGTCACGCAAGGAGGCGGTACTGAAGGCCCATGGCGGCGGCATTGCCGCCGGGCTCGACAAAGTTTGCTTTCTGCCGCAAGAGGGATGGCGCCTTGATAACCGGCTCGATGAGCACGAATACCGGGTGCAGGATTGGCCTATTGGCAGCGGCTGGCTCAGCCTCGCCGCCCCGACCCTGGCCGTCAACGGTTACCTGCTGGATGAAAACTTGAAATCCACCGCTATCAACCCCATGTTAACTCACACCATTTTCCAAGAGTCAGCCTCATGATCGTCGACATCAATCCCCAGAATTTTCAAGCCGCACTGATCGATGCTTCCATGAAAAAGCCGGTCGTCATCTATTTTCACGCACCCCAGATGCCGGAATGTCAGGGCATGACCCCGCTGGTGGAGTCACTGGTTGGACCGGACAATCCCCAGGTAACCCTGGCCAAGGTCGACATGAACGATCCGCAGTTGCAGCCATTGGCCAGCCAGCTCGGCCTGCGTGCCCTGCCTGCTCTGGTACTGTTCCATCAGGGGCGCCCGGATGAACAAGCCATTCTGGAAGGGCCGCAGGATGAAGCTACCTTGCGCCACTACTTTGCCGCCTTCGCTCCCAAGGAAGAGGAACTGCTGTTCGAGAAGGGACAGCAGGCACTGGCAGACGGTCAGGCAGATGTGGCCTATGCCCATCTCACCAAGGCCCACCAGCTGGTGCCGGATCGCCACGACATCAGCCTGTGGCTCATTCAGGCGGCGCTGGATATCAACCTGCTGGATGAAGCCCAGGAGCTGCTCGGCAAGATCCCCATGGCTGCGCAAGATGACCACTACCAGACCCTCAGCTCTCGTCTGGCGCTGGCGCTGCAAGCCGCAGACAGCCCTGAGCTGCGTGCGCTGGAGGCTCGTTACGAGCAGGAGCCGGACAATTTCGCCCTGACCCAGGAGCTGGCGGTGCAATACAGCCAGGCGGGCCGTCAGGAGGAAGCACTGGCGCTACTGTTCACCATTCTCAAACGCGATCTGGCCTTTGGCGATGCCAAGAAGACCTATCTGGACATTCTGACCACCATGGGTGCCCATCCGGCCGCGCAGAGTTACCGTCGCAAGCTATACAGCCTGCTCTACTGAGTAATGAATGGATAAAAAGTGAGGGTGATGCCGAGAGATCGGCATTGCTCTGATAAGGCGAGAGCATATGGAAGAAAAGCGGGGAATTGACAAATTTCAGGCAAAAAAAAATGGCGCATGAATGCGCCATTTTTTCGCATGGATTACTTCTTGTAGGAAGTAGCCATGTTGTCGATGCGCTGGTTAGCACGCATAGCTTCTTGCTTGGCTTCTGCAACATCAGCAGCAATCTTGGATTGATCAGCACGAACTGCGCTAACATCTTGAGCCAGTTGGTCAACTTTGTTAGACAGATTCTGAACGGAGGTTTCCAGTTCGCTGGTGTTTGCACAACCGCCCAGCAGAGCGGACAGACCAACAACACCTACCAACAACAATTTTTTCATTTTTAAAAGCTCCCTTTAACTCGCCAGACGTTTAGCAAGCGGCGTGATTATGGCACAAAAGAATCATACTTTGGATAGGCCTCATCACAGATAAATGCATTAAAACCCTCATTTTTTTTTAGTTGCACACTTTATGTGCAAACTTTAATCAAAAACGAGTGCCTCTGGATGAGGTTCGCACAGAGCGTAACCAAATTTTGTGCTTATTACAATTTCGTATGAGGCTCAGGCAGAACGTTCTGACAGCAATTGACGATATTGCACCAGGTCCTCGATGGTCAGCACAGGCATCTGATGCAGGCGACCGAAGGCAACCAGGTCTGGCAGACGAGCCATGGAGCCGTCTTCTTTGGTCAGCTCACATAAAACCCCGAACGGTTTGAGGCCGGCAAGCTGCATCAGATCGACGGTGGCTTCGGTATGGCCGCGGCGCGTCAGCACACCACCGGTACGAGCCCGCAACGGGAAGACATGGCCTGGGCGATGCAGATCGGACGGTTTGGCACCATCGGCGATGGCCGCGCGAATGGTCGTGATGCGATCGGTCGCTGAAACGCCCGTGGTAACCCCTTGCGCCGCCTCTATGGTGACGGTGAAAGCGGTCTGATAGTGGCTGGAGTTTGCCTCCACCATCATGGGCAACGCCAGCTGGCGAACGCGATCATCGGTCAGACAGAGGCAAACGATGCCGGAACACTCGCGGATCATCATGGCCATCTGTTCATTGGTCATGGTTTGTGCGGCGAAAATGAGATCCCCTTCGTTCTCCCGATCTTCATCGTCGGCCACCAAAACGCCGCGACCGGCGCGCAAGGCAGCGAGCGCCGCTTCGACGCGCGCAAGGGGATCACCAAATTCACTGAGTAGAGACTGATTCATGGTAAGACTCCTAAATAAGACAAGGACCAGAATCAGGGCATGGAAAGGCAGACAGAGATAGGTATGCGGCGGCCGGCCCAACGGGGGCATGCCTGCAATATCTGTCTTATCCTCTTTCATCCGGACTATGACCGTCGGCTCCGGCATCTCACCGGATCTGCTGACCCCGACTCAGGTGTGGCACCAAAGTCGGGCGCTCGCGGGCTCCCCGAGTCAGATCGGGATACCGCCGGTGGGGAATTGCACCCCGCCCTGAGAATAAGCGCAGACAGCCTAAAGAAAAAAAACGCAGGATACCAGCCCAAAACCCATCAAAGATGAATACGGAACCGACCAGCGCCCGCAGACAACGACTTGACCCAAGGACGCACGGCGCGCTGTCTTTTCTGATTTTGTTTATGGCATAGTGCCTGAAAAAACGCGCTGCCTGCGCAGACTCAGGCGCCAATACCACAAACGGAATCATGACAGAGATGGAAAAGAAAATACTGCTGACGGACTGTCCGGACGCCAAGGGCCTCATCGCCAAGATCACCAACATCTGCTACAAGCACCAGCTCAACATCAACATGAACGACGAGTTCGTGGATCATGAAAACGGTCGCTTCTTCATGCGCACCGAGCTGGAGGGGCGTTTCAACGACGAGACCCTGCTGGCGGATCTGGATGATGCCCTGCCCGCCGGCGCCCAGCGCCGCCTGGTCAAGGCGGGCAAGAAGCGCATCGTCATCCTAGTGACCAAGGAGACCCACTGCCTCGGCGACATATTGATGAAGAACTATGCCGGTGCGCTGGACATGGACATAGTGGCGGTGATCGGCAACTACGATACGCTCGCCGAATTGACGGGCAAGTTCGACATTCCGTTCCACACCGTCAGCCATGAGGACCTGAGCCGCACCGAACACGAGGAGCAGGTACGTGCCATCATAGACGGCTACCAGCCCGACTATGTGATCCTGGCCAAGTACATGCGAGTGCTGACCCCGAGCTTCGTCGAAGCCTATCCGCGCAAGATCCTCAATATCCACCACTCCTTCCTGCCCGCCTTCATCGGTGCCCGTCCCTACCGTCAGGCCTTCGATCGCGGAGTCAAGCTGATTGGCGCCACCGCCCACTTCGTCACCGACGATCTGGATGAAGGTCCCATCGTCGAGCAGGACGTGATCCACGTCGGTCACGCCTTCAGTGCCGATGACATGGCCAAAGCCGGTCGTGACGTGGAGAAATCCGTGCTGAGCCGCGCGCTGGAGCTGGTGCTCAACGAACGGGTGTTCGTCTACGGCAACAAGACGGTGGTGTTCAAGTAACCCACCTTTGGCACCACGCCAGAAACAACAAAGGCTCCCGAGGGAGCCTTTGTTGTTTCTGCCACCGACTTACAGCGGCAGGCCATTGATGGTCATGGCCCCCTTGTCGAGCTTCAGCTCGGCGGTCAGCCGGGCCTTGTCCGCCTTGAGATAGCCCATGGCGGCGAACTGTTCCAGCATGGGAGCCAGCTGCGGCACCGCCTTGCCCAGTTTGTCACTGAGATTGGCGTGCAGCAGACCGGACAGGGCATGCATTCCCTGTTCGCTATTGAACAGCTGTTCCAGAGAAGTCGATGCCAGCTTGACGTCCCCCTTCATGGAGACAGGCTCGCCGTTGAGCTGGGCGCTCAAGTCCACCAGCTCCAAGGTCGCGCCGCGCTTGAGCAGCTTGTCCAGGGCTTGCTGGATGGCTTCATCTTCCACCCCTTGCCCGCTGGAGGCTTGCAGTGCCTGATAACCTTCCAGATCCAGCCCTTTCAGATTCAGGGCCAGCTTGCTCTGGGTCAGCGCCAGATTATCGGTCTCGTTCTCCAGATTGAGAGTCTCCACCTTCATCTGATAGCTGCTGGAGAGGGTCTGGGCATCATCGCCTTCCAGTTGGGTTTCCGTGGTCAGCCCCTGCAGTGACACCTTGACGCTGTCTGGCAATTGCACCGACAGCGCAGAGAGGGTCATGTCGCTACGGGGAGAGAGCCAGATCCCGCTGATCTCGGCCATATCGGCGCTGCCCTTGAGCTCGGCCAGCACCATGTCCATCTTGCTCTGCTCTTCATGCAGTGTCATGCCCTGCCAGTGGAAGGTAACGTGACCGTTGCCATCCATATCGCCGCGGTAGTCGCCCGTCATCGGCAGGAAACTGAACTCGTCGAGCCCCTGCTTGACCTTGAACTCGTTGGCCCAGAAGCGGCTGCTGTTGCTCATGGTCCAGAGGCTGCTGACCGACTCTATGCCAAACTGCCACTGCTCCAGCTTGAGGGCGCTGAACACAGTGGCCAGCGTGCCCTGCTTGGTGTCGAGCAGCATGTTGCTCTTGATATAGAGCGGCAGAATGCGACTTTTGACGATGAACTGCGCCTCGACCGGTTCGCTCCCTTCCAGCTGACCATCCAGGCTGGCCAGAGTTTGCGGCGTGACCACCACCTTCAAGATGCCGTCACGGGTAAACAGGTTGCTGGCGCCAGGCACCCAGCTCAGCTCGACGCCGCTCTCCTGCTTCACCTTGGCGATCTGCTCGTCCATGATGCGGTCAAACGTATTGCCCGTGTACCAGCAGGCACCCAGCCCACCCACTACCAAGGCCGCACACACGGCCAGCGTTACTCGCTTCTGCATTTTTATATGATTCTCCAAAGGCTCATTGCCGCACTCTACGGGGCGATATCGGGGCTAGGCAAGTCCAATTCAGCATCGACCGCAATTATGTAATGTCACAGCAAGGGACTGAACAGATAGAAGATGTTCTCCATTACCTTCTTGTACCTGGGGCGATCGCGCCACTTGGCCAGGGACATGGGTGTCGCCTCCGTCATATAACCCTGTACCAGATGGGTCATCTCGGCGACAAACAGCGGGTTGTCGATGAGCAGGGTCACCTCGAAGTTGAGCCAGAGGCTGCGTCTGTCCAGGTTTACCGTGCCCACCAGTGCGAAGTCGTCATCCACCAGCACGCTCTTGGTGTGGAGCAGTCCGGCATCGTAGCGATAGACTTCAACCCCGGCCTCCAGCAGCTCCTCCATGAAGGCATTGCAGGCATGGTTGGCCATGATGGAGTCATTGCGCGCAGGCAACACCAGTTGCACCTGCACCCCTCGCGCCGCCGCCGAGGAGAGCGCCGCCGCCAGGGGATCGTCCGGCACGAAATAGGGGGTGGTCAGCACCAGGTGGTGACGGGCCTGGTAGATGGCCAGCAACAGGCTCTGCTGGATGCAGTCACCGCCAACGAAGGGGCCGGACGGGATCAGCTGGGCCCGGTAGTTGCTCTGGGGCCAGGCTTCCGGATCATGCTGCAGGCTGTCGAGCAACCGCTCGCCGGTCTCCATCTCCCAATCCCAGACGAAGATGGACCACATCAGCGGCACCACGGGCCCCTGCACCCGGATCATGATATCGACCCACTGGCCTACCCCGGCGTTCTGCTTGAAGAAGCGGGGATCCACCATGTTCATGGAGCCGGTGTAACCCACCCTGTCATCGATCACTACCAGCTTGCGGTGCATGCGCAGATCCTGGCGCTGGAACGGGATGCGCCAGGCACCGACCGGCAGCACCTCCACCAGTTTGACCCCGGCCTTGCGCAGCTTTTTGGGCCAGTGCGAGCGGAAAAACGCCTTGCTGCCCATGGAATCGAGCAGCAGACGACAATCCACGCCGCGCGCCGCCACTTCCATCAAGGCGTCACACACATCGTCGGTATCGCCGCCCGGGTGCCAGATGTAGTACTCCAGATAGCAGGACTGGGAGGATTGGCGGATGTCGCGCGCTATCTCGCGCAGTATCGATTCGGGTTGACTCAGCAGGGTCATGCGGTTGCCGGAGAGCATTGGCATGGCCAGCCGCCCCTGGATCAGATCGTGCAATGGCTGGGCCTTGCTGCCCACCTCGCAGCAGTGCTGGGGAAAGAGCCTGGCCAGCTGCCGGATCCAGATAGCGTAGGGGCGGTACATGGCCTTGGCCCGTTCTGCGCGGCGGCGACCGAGCCGGATCTCGCCAAACAGCACATAGAAGCCGACCCCGGCAAACGGGATGGCATAGATGAGCGCCAGCCAGGCAAGCGAGACGCCGATGGGGCGCCGCTTCATCACCACCCGCAAGGAGATCCCTGCCACGATCACGGTGTGAAATAGCAGCAGCAGCCAACCAAGAAACTGGGAAAACAGCAGCTGGATGTCGTACTCCAAACCGTTGATCAAGAGGACTCCTTTTACATCAGGGTAAATGCAGTGGGCAGACCCCACGGGGCCAGGATGGTATGCTGTGAAACACATCCATTCTATCAGGTCGTTAGCATGATCCTGCAATCTATGCTGCTCAGTCTGGCCATGCTAGGTCAAGGCTCATATGACATCAATGAGCAACAGATAAATCAGTACCTGCAATCCCAGGTACAAGTGAACAAACAGCTGGAATTACCCGGCATCATCAAGGCCCACGTACAGCTCGAGCAGAGCGACGTCCAGATCGGACGTCAGAGCCCGGATACCGCCCGTGTCTATGGCAAGGGAAAACTGAGGATCGCCCTGCCGGATCAGACCGAATACGATGCGCGTCTGAACATGACCTACGAGGCCAGACCACGCTATGACAAGGCTCAGAGCGCCCTCTTCCTCGACAACATCAAGTTGATTGAATACAAGCTGGAACCGGAAGCGGCGCAGCAGAAGTTCGGCTTCATGCTGGGCATGCTGTTGCAAAGCATGGAGAAACGGCTGGAGACCCAGCCCGTCTATCGGCTGAACGACAAGGACCCGAACCAAGCCTGGCTGAAAGAGAATCTGCTGGGGCTTGAGTTGTCACCGGGCAAGATCCACCTGCTGACCAAGCCGCAGTGAGTCGTCAGTTGTAGACGGGAGTGTTGGCCTGACGCACCAGCAGCTCGATCTGGTAACCCTGTTCGCGCTGCTGGTCATAGAGAGAAAAGAGGGGGCCATCGAGCTCATGCAGGGGCAGGTCAGCAAAACCGGCCTTGAGGTAAAACGGCTTCTCGAATGGCAATGCCTGACACACCACGGGCTTGTCCACCAGATCACTGCAGGCATGTTGCAGCAAACGGGAGCCCAGCCCCAGTGACTGATAGTGGGGCAGCAACCGAAAACCGCACAGGTGGTAGTAATCCTGTTCGTCGCGCAGGCGTACGGCGCCCACCAGCCAGTGCGCATCGCGCACCACGAAGATACGCTCCGCCAGATCCGGCACGTAATGGGAGAAAGTCGTTTCGTAGTAGTCCCTGATCAGGGAAAGATCCGCATCACAGTACTCTTCGAACGTGAGTTCCATCGCCCGCTTGCTTATCACACCCGTTCCATCCTTGGCCGCTCGGCCAGTCTTCAAATGTCAGTGGCTGCCCGGAAAGAGATCCGACCAGACAAGTCAGCAAGATATCACGCCTTTTAGTAACAAAAAAGCCAGTAACCGCACCTGTTTGTACACTTTTTAACACACTGCTGACCGCATAAATCACAGGCAATGCTACCACGGTATCCCAATGTGGGCACGGCTTGCTCGCGGCGATTAATTTTACGGCAAGGGACTATTTAATCGCACGTAAACCTATGATTTAAAATATCAAAATCACTTCGTAAACATTTGTTAACAAGCCTGATGAGTTACACTCAGCCATAAAAAGCCTCAATCGAATAGCAATCTTGGTGTTTCACCCTATGGTGAAGCCTTGGCATAGCATCGAGCTGTCGTTGCCTGAGTGGGACAACCCCCACGCTGTCACCTCACCACTTTGCCAAGGAGATACCATGTTCAAACCTATCCCTTCCCTGCTGATGCTGGCACTGCTGCCCACCGCCAGCTGGGCCGGCGACATCCACATCCCGATTGCTCCCTACCACTTCACCCAGCAGCAGCTCAACGCCACCGGCGGCATCACTGTGCCACTGGACGAGGCCCACTTCGTGTTTGGCGAGGCAGCCATGGCGTTCGATCTGCACGACTTTCTGCTGCAACAGGCGCCTCACCTGCTGCCCAAGGAGGAGGTGATCCTGCACTGGAGCGGCATTACCAGTCTCAACCCCCAGCTGCTGCTGGCCCTGATGGAGGCAAGCAGCCAGCTCATATCGGCCCCCTCCAAGCAGGCCATGGCGGCTCCCTTCGCCAAGCTGGTCAAGGCCCGGGGATTCGATAACCAGCTCGAACAGATGGCTCGCCAGCTCTCCGAGCGCTTCTACCAGGCCAAAGCCCAGTTGCGACTGAGCCAGCGCAGCGTCCCTGCCCTCCCCCCGCTGGCGGCACACCAGGCCGCCCTGGGCAGTCTGCTCACTCCCCACGACCAGCAAGAGTTGAGCGAGCAGTGGCAGACCCTGTTTGGCAAGGAGGCCATGACGTCGCCCAAAGCCCCTGCTGCGGTTCCCTCGGCCCGGCTGGCCGGTGGCCAGTTTCAGCTGCCCTGGCGCCAGGGCTACAGCTGGAAGGTGAACGGCGCCCACTCCCATACTGGTTCGGGCTACCCCTACTCCTCCATCGACGTCTCCTACGACTGGCCGGGCTGGGGCAGTGCCACCTACACTGTCACCGCAGCCAACAGCGGCACTGTCACCGTCTTCTCCCGCTGCCAGGTGCGGATCACGGCCCCCAACGGCTGGGCCACCAACTACTACCACATGAGCGGCATCTCGGTGCGCAGCGGCGACTACGTGGCCGCCGACACCCCCATAGGCACCTATGCCAGCAACCGCAACGAGGCCCTGTGCGAGGGAGGTTCCTCCACGGGTCCGCACCTGCACTTCTCCCTGCTCTACAACGGGGTGTTCCAGTCCCTGCAGGGGCAACGCCTGAGCAGCTATGCCGTCAACGTCGGCGCCAGCAACTACGACGACAACTGCAACCGCTTCTGGCTGCAAAACAGCCGCAACGGCCAGCGTTTCTGTGCCTGGCAGCCACTCTACAACAACGGCCTCGACTGAGTTGCCGGCCAGCCGCTGAAATAATGGAAAACTCAGTAATGACGGGGCCAGGCGGTTTTATGCAAGCCGTCACAGATCCGCACTGTCTGCTTTGAAAACGCTCACAAAATAGTCAAAAGGAGATTGCCGGCCCGGCGGGCCGGTGTGAGGCTCTGGGTGCCCACATGGGCACCCAAACAAGGACAGACAATAATGAAAAAAACAGCGGGAATCTGGGTGATCGCAGGCATGCTGATCGCCCCTCTGGCACACGCCGACGTCATACTGCACACCTTTAACTGGCAATACGGTGAAGTCACCGCCAAGGCCGATCTCATCAAGGCCGCCGGCTACAAACAGGTGCTCATCTCACCGCCCCTCAAATCATCGGGCAACGAGTGGTGGGCACGCTATCAACCGCAGGATCTGCGCCTCATTGATACCCCCCTTGGCAACAAGCAGGATCTCGAGCAGCTGATCGCCGCCATGCAGGCACGAGGCATAGCCGTCTATGCCGATATTGTGCTCAACCACATGGCCAACGAGAGCTGGAAGCGCAGCGATCTCAACTACCCCGGCAGCGAGCTGCTCGGCCAGTATGCGGCCAACCCCGCCTACTTCGAGCGCCAGAAGCTGTTCGGCGATCTCGGCCAGAACTTGCTGGCCGGATCGGATTTTCACCCCGAAGGCTGCATCAGCGACTGGAGCGATCCGGGCCACGTCCAGTACTGGCGCCTGTGTGGCGGCGCCGGTGACAAGGGGCTGCCGGATCTTGATCCCAACAACTGGGTAGTGAGCCAGCAGCAGGCCTATCTCAAGGCGCTCAAGGGGATGGGGATCAAGGGCTTTCGGGTCGATGCGGTCAAGCACATGAGCGATTACCAGATCAATGCCGTGTTCACCCCAGAGATAAAACAGGGCATGCACGTCTTTGGCGAGGTGATCACCACGGGGGGCGCCGGCAGCACGGATTACGAGCGCTTCCTCAAACCCTATCTCGACAACAGCGGTCAGGGGGCCTATGACTTTCCGCTGTTTGCCTCCCTGCGCGGGGCGCTCGGTTATGGTGGCAGCATGAGCCTGCTGGCCGACCCCGGTGCCTACGGCCAGGCCCTGCCGGGCAGCCGCGCCGTCACCTTCGCCATCACCCACGACATTCCCACCAACGATGGCTTTCGCTACCAAATCCTGAACCAGACCGACGAGAAGCTGGCCTATGCCTACCTGCTCGGTCGCGATGGTGGCTCGCCGCTGGTCTATTCCGATCACGGCGAGACCCAGGCCAAGGATGGGCTGCGCTGGCAGGATTATTACCAGCGCGCGGATCTCAAAGGCATGATCCGCTTCCATAACGCCGTACAGGGGCAGCCCATGCAACTGGTCGGCAGCGGCGACTGCTTCGTGCTGTTCAAACGGGGCAAGCAGGGGCTGGTCGGTGTCAACAAGTGCGAGTACGAGCAGGAGTACTGGCTCGATACCGCCAAATTCGAGATGAACTGGTATCGCAACTACCGGGATGTGCTCGATCAAAACGCCCTCATCAATGTGCAGAGTCAGTGGGTGCGGGTCGCCATTCCCGCCCGCAGCGCCCGACTCTGGCTGCAAGAATAAGGAGTATCACTCTGCCAGGGGCCGCCACTGCGCGGCCCCGCTTGTTTACTCCGCCTATTTCAACCCGGCGCTCATCGGCAGCTTGTTCTGCCACCATCAGGATGCTTTACTCACAAGGCCAATCAGGCTGAAGGAGCAAGCCGTTGAAAGCATGGATGTTGATGGGGCTGATCCCGCTGTTTTCCCCGCCCGGCTGGAGCCGGACGCCACCGCCGGCGGAGGTGGTGATCCTGACCGCCGAGACCCAGGCTCCCCTTCACATTCCCAAGGCGGCACCTGCCCCCGGCGTGTCACCCTCCCCTGTTTCTGCACCGGTGCCAGCGCCTGCAAAAATCACGCAGCCATCCGGCACTCGCCAGATCCAGGTCTACAAATCGGTGCAAAAAAATGGCGTGGTGCGCTATTCCGACATGATGCCGGATCGGGGTCACTATGAGTTGCTGCTGTTCAACGACTGCTACGCCTGCAACCCGGCCTCAAAGGTCAACTGGCACACCACGGGTCTCTTTCTCTATGACTATGCCAGCACCATACAGGCGGCGGCCAAGGCCTATCAGGTGGAGCCCGCGCTCATACGGGCGCTGATCCACGCAGAGTCGGCCTTCAACCCGCAAGCCATCTCCCGCAAGGGGGCCATGGGATTGACCCAGCTGATGCCCGCTACGGCCCGTGAGCTGGGGGTCGGTGATGCCCTGATGGCGGAGCAGAATATCTTTGGCGGGGTCAAGTATCTGGCGGGCTTGCTCAAGCAATATGGCGGCAACATAGCGCTGGCGACCGCCGCCTACAACGCCGGGGCCGGCGCGGTACAAAAGCATGGGGGGATCCCCCCTTACGCCGAGACGCGCGCTTATGTGGAACGGGTGCAACTGCTGCACCTGCGCTACAAGGAGATGCTGAGCGCTCGGGGTCTTTGAATGCCTCCCCCCTGAAACGAAAAAACACGCCCGGGGGCGTGTCGATACCACACTTTTTCGTCACGGATCACGCTTTCGTTGCAATCACGCGATAGGCCAACGCACCCAGAATGGCACCGACGATCGGAGCAACCCAGAACAGCCACAGCTGGCTGACGGCCCAATCCCCCACAAACAGGGCGACCCCAGTGCTGCGCGCCGGGTTGACCGAGGTATTGGTCACCGGAATGCTGATGAGGTGGATAAGCGTCAGGCACAAACCGATGGCAATGGGGGCAAAACCGGCCGGTGCACGGCTGTCGATGGCACCCATGATGACGAACAGGAAGAAGCCGGTCATGACCACTTCACACACCAGCGCCGCCAGCAGGCTGTAACCGCCCGGTGAGTGTTCGCCATAGCCGTTGGAGGCAAAACCGGCACTCACATCAAAGCCGGCCTGACCGCTGGCAATCACATAGAGCACGGCCGCGGCAGCAATCCCGCCCAATACCTGAGCGACTATGTACGACAACACGCCGGATGCCGGGAAGCGGCCACCGGCCCACAGCCCCAGTGTCACGGCCGGGTTCAGGTGACAACCTGAAATGTGGCCGATGGCATAGGCCATGGTCAGCACAGTCAGACCAAATGCCAGCGCCACACCCAGCAGACCAATCCCCACGTTCGGGAAGGCGGCGGCCAAGACGGCACTGCCACAGCCCCCCAACACGAGCCAGAAGGTGCCCATAAACTCAGCTGCAAAAGGTTTCACATTTATATCTCCCAATGATGGATGGAACATGAGCCAGAGCTCATGAGGTCGCCGTTATTCAACGGGCGACACATTATGGGAGTGTGAAATAACAAGGCGAAGTGGGCCTGCCTTATGCCTGAAATGTGATGAGAATCACAAGTTATTGATTAATTGGGGGGATTGCCGCCAAGATGCAAACTGCACCAGACGGAGCTCATCCATGCCATGCAACAACTTGTGACCCTGCTGACTCTTTTGACAACAAGTCAGCATGCGAGTGGATAAATGGCGCGGATAAACGAGGAGGGCGCACGGGCGCCCTCCTCTCACACTGGCCCTCAGACACAGTCAGCGTCGGCAGGATTCAGCGATAGCGACCGCGCACCGAGCTGGTAGCCCGCCCCGCCATCTTGATCAGGCTCTGGCGGGTATGGAAGTGGCAGATAGCCACCCCCAGCGCATCCGCCGCATCCGCCTGGGGCGTGGCCGACAGCTTGAGCAGATGGGTCACCATGTGCTGCACCTGCTCCTTGGCAGCGCCACCCGTGCCCACCACCGCCTGCTTGATCTGGGTCGCCGAGTATTCGCTGACCGGCAGCAGGGCATTGACCGCCGCGACTATGGCACTGCCCCTGGCCTGACCCAGCTTCAAGGCCGAATCGGCGTTGCGGGCCATGAAGACCCGCTCTATGGCGAACTCGTCGGGCTTGAACTGGGTGATGATCTCGCTCACCCCGTCATACACCTGCTTGAGGCGCGACGGCAGCTCGCCCAGGTCGGTGCGAATACAGCCGGAGCCCAGGTATTCCGCCTTGCCTGCGACTATGCGGATAACGCCGTAGCCTGTGATCCGGGAACCTGGGTCTATGCCCAAAATAATGCTCATGACACTCTGTTGCTCTGAAGGCAGTTCATGGGCGCCAAGATAGCAAACAAGCGTCCGCTTGGCTCGCGCGGCGGCGCCCTCGCCGGCTGACTGCGCAGGGATCCGTCATCTTGTACAGTGGTCTGCCTGTTCCTTCACCCGTGCGGGCCCGCCAAATCAGGCACGGCAGGCGCAGGAGAAGGGTCAGTCCGCCAGGGCCACCAGCCGCTCGGCCAGTCGATGGCCGTGCAGATAGCTCTCGACCAGAGCCCCATCGGCCTTGCCCACCTCGATTTGCCGATACCAGTGATCGAGCATAGCCACGAAGCCCCGCTGGGCCAGTACCGGCTGCCAGTCGTCCGGTGCCAGGGTCTGCACAGTTTTGTCTCGGGCAATCGTGCCCCGGGTGCAGTTTTCCAGGTGCAGGGAGAGGTTGTCGCCGTAAGCATCGACACGCTCCTCCGTGATGCCGGCGCTGCGGTTCATGCTGCCGCTCACCGCGACCTGCCCGCTTTGCCAGGCGACGCTCACCCCGGCCAGCAGCTCGGGCTGCTGACTGCTGCGCCGTAGCACAGCATGGAGATCCCCGGTAGGCGCGCCGCCATAGAAACAGAGGCTGTCGAGCACATGGATAAAGTCGTCGAACAGGAACTGGCGCGGCAGCCCAGGCAGGGCGTGGCGATGTTTCTGCCAGTGGAGCTCGGTGAGCAACTGATTATCTGTCCGGGCGGCGCTCATGGCGGGCAGATAGCGGCGGTTGAAACCGACAAACAGCGGGCAGTCCTGCGCCATGGCAAGATTGGCGAGCGCCTCCACCTCGGCGTAATCAAAGCAGAGCGGCTTGTCGACAAAGGTGGGGATGCCGGCACGCAGGCACTGCTCGGCAATCTCGCGGTGAACGGCAGTAGCTGCGTGGATCATCACGGCATCCGGGCGACTCGCGAGCAGCCCATCCACCTCGGTAAAGCACTCGGGGATCCGGTACTGGCGAGACAGCTTGCCCAGCACTGCCGGATTGCGGGTACAGAGCAGCGGGGTGACTCGCTCGTCACTGGCCAGCAGCGGCAGATAAGCCTTCTGGGCGATATCACCAAGGCCAATCAGGGCAATGCGCATGGGAACTCCTTGTGATGGATGCGATGGCACAGAGTAACATTCGGTGCTTTCTATTCGAGCTCTTTCCCCAGCCCTTTGGCCTGCTCCCTGGCATCCAACCATTTGCCCACTCTGGCACCCAGCTCGGAGCAGAGCAGGGCGCTGACAATGGCCCCTATCATTCGGTTTGCCCCGGAGAGCGCTTTTGTCTCAACAAACTGGTAGGCAATCAGATTGAAAATAAGGATCCCGAGCAGCAGCCCAAGGCCGCTGCCCACCTTCTCTCTTCTGGATTTGGCTTTCACCGCCATCTATTGCTCCTGTGCAAGGGAGGCGACCATTCAGCCCCTCCCCTTATCCATAGGCTGAACAAGATAGCAAAGCCGCACCAGCTTGCCCGCCTTTATCGCACCGACTTAATCGCTTTGATGACGTAGTTCAAAAAACGGCAACGTTCTGATGTTGGTATCGCTTCTGATGCTCGCACAGGCAGCTTCGTTTGGCTTACAGTGGCTTTCTGGAACCTGTTGAACTGCGATGGGTTGCTGCCAGCGCGGGTCAAAGGAGCAAATTGGAAGCTGTAATCCACGGGCGGTAGCGTGAGATTTGGTAGCGTTACACCTCCCCCAGAATAGTGGATGTCCAAAATTTCAGTATTTAGCTTCTCGAAGCTGTATCCATGCAAACAGTAATTCATAACTACAATGAACAGCTCGACATGTAAAAATTAAAACCATCACGAAAACAAACATAGAGAAATGACAAATGTTAGATATATTATTTGCTTGCATTAGCGACATTCACATCAAAGAAAACAACAAAGATAAAATAGAAAGAAAATTAACCAGCGCCCTTGAATCTATCAAAGCTCACACATTATCTACCGGTAGGAAGCATTGCATTATTATTTTCCCAGGTGACTTAGCCTACAGTGGGATTGCGACCGAATATGAATACCTTGAACAAATACTAAAAAAATACTCCTCTGATTTTATATATTTATTCTCCCCAGGAAATCATGACCATAATTTTTATCATTATAAAGGTAACGCCAGAGATTTTTTGTTAAAAGCCGAACTATCATCAATAGATGAAAGTATCTTAGAGATGGCATCCTCTGGCCAAGAGGAATATAGAGCTTTTGAAGAAAAAAATTCATCATTGGAGTTTTCAAATGGAAATAGTTCAATTTTATCAAAAGAATTTGTTTTTGAAATAGAAACAGGCTTAACATCTATAACAAGCATTAATACTGCATGGTGCTCTATACTGAAAGAAAAGGGAGGGGATTTAAGGTTTCCTTTAAGTCAGACTATTCAGCCACAAAATAATGCTGACATTAAAATTGCTTTTTTCCACCACCCATTATCTTGGCTTGAACCTAACAACCAAAAAGATATAAGAAACTACCTAAGAAAAAACTTTGATATCATCATAACTGGGCATGAGCACTTACATGACTCATTTCAAATAGTAAGTCAGAACAGTACCTTATTTGTTCTAGAATCAATGCCATTAGATGACCACACAGTAACTCATAATGGTTTTTTTACATTCCAAGTCACTCAAGACAACATTATATTAGAGAAGTTCATATTTAATGGTTCAAAACTAACATATCCGTCAGCACCAGAGACTATCTCTTATAAAAAGACTGTTGATGAGCAGTATGGGCTTCTCAATTCTGAATTTCATAAGTCATTATATGAACACGGCACTGGATTTACACACCCAGATAAAGAAGAACTAACATTGGATGATATTTTTATTTATCCAAACCTCAGAGATCTATCACCAAACAATAGAGTTTCAGAGCGAATATCATCATCACGATTAATTGATAATGATTTAGGCAAAAAAATCATGTTAATTGGTGAAGAGTGTATAGGGAAAACAACTTTATTAAAGAAGCTATATCTTGACCTAGTCAACAGGAAAGAGCACCCGATTTTTATAAATGCAAGCGAAACGAATAAACTAAAAAAATTTGATGGACGAAGATTAAATAAAATCGTTCAAGATCAATATTCAAATTTCGACTTACATTCTTTAATCCAAGAACATCAGAATAGATTTGTTTTTATTGATAACTTTGATCAACTATCGGGAGATGAAAAATCAAAGGAAGGTTTTATAACATATATAGAATCTATTTTTCAAAATGTTATTGTTTCCGTTTCAGATTCATTTGATTTTAGCCATGCTGACTTTTTGGGCACAAGAATATCTGAAAATACATATGCAAGATATGAAATATTAAGGTTTGGGCACAGACTTAGATATGAATTAATATTACGTTGGAATGGATTAAAAGAGTCATCTATTGCAAATGACAGAAATAAAGAAATCGCTCAAGTTGACCACCATCATAGAACAATCAGTCGAGTGTTAGGAAAAAACTATATCCCCTCAACACCGTTATTTTTATTGACTGTATTGCAGTCCATGGATAGTGACAATCATGTAGATATAAATACAAGTTCTTATGGCTACTATTATCAATACCTAATCACCACGAGCCTAGGTGCAGCATCCGTTAAAAAGGAAAGTCTAGATGAGATATTTAATTATATAAAGGAGCTATCTATATTTTTATACAAAAGGTCTAAGAAGCAAGAGCATATTGACACTCTATGGGAATTCAACAAGACTTTTTGTGACGAGTATGATTTGAAAATAGACTTTAGTTCACGAATGTCGTTATTAGAGAAAGCTAGAATAATTGATGTAAGTGATAAGTATGTGAAGTTCAAGTATCCATATATATATTACTTTTTCATAGCAAAATATTTTTCTGAAACCATAAATAAGCCAGATACAAAAACTATTATAGATGAGATGATCAACAATCTTCATCATAAGAAAAACATGAATATATTAATGTTTCTCACTCATCACTCTAGGGATGAAAATATTTTAGACAGAATATGCGAGAGAGCATCAAAAATCTTCAAGGAATATAGTGCAGCAGACTTAGCTGCGGGAGCAAAATGTATAGACCAAATGATAGACCAAGTTCCATCATTTAAAGTCGCCTCAGGAAAGGATGTTATTGAATACAGGCGAAACAATGAAGACCAAAAAGACCATTATGATGATTCTTGCATCTCAGAAAATGATGATGATAACGATAATGATGGAAATAAAAATGACACTGAATCTCTTGATTTTATAACAGAATTCAATCTATCATTTAAATCGCTTGAGCTACTGGGTCAGTTAGCAAGAAATTATTATGGTTCTCTAAAAGTTTATCAAAAGGAAGCATTGCTTACTGAAGCAATAGAGACGCCCTTAAGAGCATTAGGATTTATGTTTGAAAACGTAGATGGAAAAACTGATTTGCTTATAAAAAATATAAAGCAAAAATTGTTAGAAAGCAGAAAAGACCTTTCTTCTTTAACTCAGACAGAACTAGATAAATACACAAGAAAGTTGGTCTTTGAACTATTTTTTATGATGAGTTATCAGATTACAAGAAAGATATCTCAATCTATTGGCAGTCAGGAACTGAATTCATTAATAAACAAGATATGTACGAAAATTAATACCCCCGCATCAAAGTTAATTAACTTGTCATGCACCCTAGACTTAGGCAGCAAATCCTCTTTTGAGGACTTGGAATTAATTACAAAGTCCATAAAAGAATACCCACTTAGTACATCCGTAATGAGAAATTTAATAGTTAATTATTTATATATGTTTGAAGTTTCAGAGCCAGAAATGCAAAAAGTATGTGCAATAACTGGTGTTGATTTTGAACCTGTATCATTACAACTTGGGTTAGAGAAAATATCATCTAGTAGATAATGTCTATCGACTATTTTAAAAAAGGCGACCATCTGGTCGCCTTTTTATTTCTACCGTTTTCCAATCAGGAAACTCACCGAGCCGGTCGCTTGGCACCACTCCCTTTGGCCGCAGGTTTGCCACCCTGAGTAGCGGGTTTGACACTCGGATTGGAAGAGCCGGCGCGGGTCGGGGCCTTACCCTTATGGGCGGGTTTCCCCTGCCCTGCGGGCTTGCTCTGACCTGCGCCCTGTGCGGCAGGCTTGCCGTTGGCGCCAGCACCTTTGCTGAGCTGGGAGCCTACTGGCTTGCCATTGCCCACCTTGCCGCCCTTGCTGGCGGCAGGGGTGTCGTTGCGAGCCTTGCCTTGCGAGGCGGCAGCCACTGCGCCCTTACCGCCAGCCGCCTTGTTGCCCGCCCCATTGCCACGCTGATGAACGATATTGCTGTGGCGCGTCAGGGCCGGTTTCAATCCCTTGTTGATGCTGCGCTCGGCCTTTGCCTCGCCGCGACCTTCCGGCGGCACCAGGCAGTTGGGGCCGTTGCCAATCAGGTGACCCTTGCCCATTTCCAGCAGGGCCTCGCGGATCATGGGCCAGCCGGCCGGATCATGGTAGCGCAGCAGCGCCTTGTGCAGGCGGCGGCGGCGCTCCCCTTTCACCACGAACACGTCCCCGCCCTGGCGACTCACCTTGTTGAGCGGGTTTTTCTCGGTGTAATACATGGTGGTGGCGTTGGCGAGCGGCGACGGGTAGAAGTTCTGCACCTGATCGAGCTTGAAGTTGTTGGTCTTGACCCAGAGCGCCATGTTCACCATGTCTTCATCCGTGGTGCCCGGGTGGGCCGAGATGAAGTAGGGGATCAGGTACTGCTGCTTGCCCGCCTCTTTGGAATACTTGTCGAACAGCTCCTTGAAGCTGTAGTAGCTGCCCATGCCCGGCTTCATCATCTTGGAGAGCGGTCCCTCCTCGGTGTGCTCGGGGGCGATCTTGAGGTAGCCGCCGACGTGGTACTTGGCCAGCTCCTTGATGTAGCGCGGATCTTCCACCGCTATGTCGTAACGCACCCCGGAGGCGATCAGTATCTTCTTGATCCCCTTCACATCCCGCGCCTTGCGATAGAGGTTGATGGTCGGGCTGTGGTCGGTATCCATGTGCGGGCATATGGTCGGCCAGACGCAGGAGGCACGGCGACAGGTCTGCTCGGCCCTGGGGCTCTTGCAGCGCAGCTTGTACATGTTGGCGGTGGGGCCGCCGAGATCCGAGATGACGCCGGTAAAGCCCGGCACCTTGTCGCGGATCTCTTCGATTTCTTTGATGATCGACTCTTCCGAGCGGCTCTGGATGATGCGCCCCTCGTGCTCCGTGATGGAGCAGAAGGAGCAGCCGCCGAAGCAGCCACGCATGATGTTGACGGAGGTCTTGATCATCTCGTAGGCCGGGATCTTCTCCTTGCCATAAGCCGGGTGCGGCACCCGCTGGTACGGCAGGCCGAACACGCCGTCCATCTCGTCGGTTTCCAGCGGGAAGGCGGGCGGGTTGACCCAGACGATGCGATCGCCGTGGGCCTGGGAGAGCGCACGGGCGCAGCCCGGGTTGGTCTCGTGGTGCAGGATGCGGGACGCGTGGGCGTAGAGCACCTTGTCTTCCTTCACCCGCTCGAACGCCGGCAGCTTCACATAGGTTTTTTCCCACGGCTTCTGCTTGGGTGGCTGCACCAATACCGGCTTGGCTTCCTGCTCCACCGGCGCCGTACCCTCGTCATCCGAGCAGGGCGCCCCTTCCATATAGGGGTTCATTATGGGGTCGATACGGCCGATCTGATCCAGCTTGCTGGAATCCACCCCGCGCCACTCGGGCAGCGGTTCCTTGCGGATCACGGCGGTGCCGCGAATGTCCTGCATGGTGTCGATGGTTTCGCCATTGGCGATGCGGTGCGCCACCTCGATGAGCGGGCGCTCGGCGTTGCCGTAGATGAGGATGTCGGCCTTGGCATCGAGCAGAATGGAGCGACGTATGGTCTCGGACCAGTAGTCGTAATGGGCGATGCGGCGAAGCGACGCCTCTATGCCGCCTATGACAACCGGCACCTCTTTGAAAGCTTCTTTACAGCGCTGGGTATAGACCAGGGTGGCGCGGTCGGGCCGCTTGCCGCCTATGTCTCCCGGTGTGTAGGCATCATCGTGGCGCAGTTTCTTGTCGGAGGTGTAGCGGTTGATCATGGAGTCCATGTTGCCCGCGGTCACCCCGTAGAAGAGGTTGGGTTTGCCCAGACGCATGAAGTCATCTTTCGATGACCAGTCCGGCTGGGCAATGATGCCGACCCGAAAGCCCTGGGATTCCAGCATGCGGCCGATCACCGCCATACCGAAACTCGGGTGATCCACATAGGCGTCACCGGTCACCAGGACTATGTCACAGCTGTCCCAGCCGAGTTTGTCCATCTCCGCTCTGGACATGGGCAGGAAGGGCGCAGTGCCGTAGCACTCGGCCCAGTAGCGGGGATAGGAGAAAAGGTGGGTAACCGGCTGCATTTTGAACACCTGGAACAATTCGGGTCGCGCATTATACCGGCAGAGCGAAGCGGGGGCGATGGCTTTTTGCCCCTACAGAGCACGAGGAAAAGGCGAGCCAGTGACGGGCTCGCCTCAATCATGGAGGTTGAACGGGATCAGGCCAGGACGCGGGCCAGCACTATGCGGCTGTAGTGGCGCTGCAGCAGCTGATAACCCCCGAGCAGACACCAGACCAGGGCCGGCGCCAGGAAGATGGGGTGGGTCGCGAGGCGCAGCATCAGCAAACCCAGCAGGATCAGCGCGAACGGGCGGATCTCGTAGAGCCACAGCGGCCAGCCCTGCTTGCGGGCAGGGAGTGGCTTGTCGATGCGTCTATGGGCACTGCGCCTGAACCAGGCCAGGGAACCGGCCAGATAGAACGCCAGTCCGGCCAGCAGCAGACCCGGTTGCTCGGCAACCCCCAGCAACAGCAAACCGCTGCCCATATAGGCAAAAGGCAGCGGCTCATAGATAGCAGATGGCAACATAGCTCACCTCAAGGTTAAAACTGGCTACATATTAACCATCGGCTGCCGTGATGCCATCCGCTTTCTGCGGCTTGCACCTATATGGGTGTAGGCATCAGGCCGCCGGTTTATCCTCGGCTTTCACCGCCAACTCGGCTGCCAGCGCCTCGTCCACCAGCAGATCCCGCGCCCCTGTCATGCCCGCCCGTTTGGCCAGCAGATGATAGATGGCAGGCACCATCAGCAGGGTCACCAGGGTCGCGAGAGACAGCCCGAAGAAGACCACTGTCCCCACCGCCATCCGGCTCTCGTAACCCGCCCCCATAGAGAGCATCAGCGGCACTGCCCCTATGATGGCGGTCAGCGAGGTCATCAGGATCGGGCGCAAACGGCGCACCGAGCCGGCAATGATGGCCTCATCGAACGCTTCCCCACGCTGACGCAGCTGGTTGATGAACTCCACGATCAAGATGCCGTTCTTGGTCACCATGCCGATCAGCATGATCATGCCGATCTGGCTGTAGATGCTCAGCTCCTGTCCCGTCAGCCAGAGGCCGAGCAGACCACCGAAGATGCCAAGGGGAACCGTCACCATGACCACAGCCGGGGTCAGCATGCTCTCGAACTGAGCCACCAGCACCAGATAGACCACCAGCAGGGCCAGACCGAACACCATCACCATCTCGCCCTGGTTGTCGCGATAATCCTTGGACTCACCGGCGTAATCCACCGTCATGCCGCTCGGCAGATTGGCATTGGCCCAGCCATCGAGGAAGTCCAGCGCCTCCCCGAGGGTGCGATCCGGCGCCAGATCGGCGGTGAGGGTCACCGCCTTCTGCCGCTGGTAGTGGTTGAGCCGCTGCGGGCTTGCCACCTGTTTGACGGTGGCCAGGGTGGAGAGACTCACCATCTCGCCACTGGCGGCCTTGAGATAGATACGGCTGAGATCGGACACACCGTTGAAGTCGTGCTGATTGGCGCGCAGATAGACGTCGTACTCCTCACCCCTGTCCACATAGGTGGTCTGGCTCACGCCGCCGAGCAGGGCCTGCAACGAGCTGGCCACGGTCGACACCGGAATGCCGAGCTGGCTGGCCCTGTCCCGCTCTATGGTCACTTGCAGCTCGGGGGTCTTCTCGGCGTAGTCGAGATCCGGCATCGACATCAGACCGCTTTGGGCCGCCGCCTCTTTCAAAGCCAGCCCTTGCTGGTAGAGCTCGGCATAGTCGGAGCCCTGCAGCACGAACTGGACGGCAGCAGTGGAGCCGCCCCGAAAGCCCGGCTGGAAGGTGCGGATCATCACATCCGGGATCCCTGCCAGTCGTCCACTCAGGGACTGGGCAAACTGGGTGGCGGTTTCGTCCCGCTCGGTCCAGTCGGTGAGCTGAATGATCGCCATCCCGGTCTGATCGCCGCCACGGCCAAAGGCCGGGGTGCTGAAGCTCATGGCCTGCACCACTCCCTTGCCCAGCAGCGGCATGATGGCGGCCTCCACTTGCTGCATGTTGCGCTTCATCCGCTCTATGCTGGTGCCCTCGGCCCCCTTCACGAACACATAGAGCACGCCCCTGTCTTCGGTGGGGGTCAGGCTGGTGGGCAACTGGCCAAACAAGGCGCCGATGCCGCCAAGGCAGAGCAAAAGCACCAGCGGCGTCCAGGCTGAACGACGCAGCACCCAGCCCAGCAGGCGTCGGTAGTGTTTCTCCACCCAGCCGAGGCCGCGATCGAGCGCCGCCGTCAGTACATTGGGTTTGTCGACGGAGCGCATCAGCCAGGAGCCCATGGCTGGCGTCAGGGTCAGTGCAACCAAGGAGGAGAAGAGCACGGCCAGGGAGAGCAGGATGGCGAACTCGGTGAAGAGCCGCCCCACCATGCCATCCATGAAGGCGATGGGCACAAACACCATCACCAGCACCGCCGTGGTCGCCACCACGGCAAAACCCACCTCGCGGGTGCCGTGCCAGGCCGCCATCAGCGGTGGCTCACCCCGTTGCAGGTGATGGTGAATGTTCTCCACCACCACTATGGCGTCATCCACCACCAGACCGATGGCGAGGATCAGTGCCAGCAGGGTAATGAGGTTGATGGAAAAACCGAGATACCAGGCACCGATAAAGGCGGAGATCAGCGACACAGGGACCGTAATGGCCGGGATCAGTGTGGTACGCCCCTGCCCCAGGAACAGATAGAGCACGGCCACCACCAGCACGGCGCTGATGGCCAGCGTCTCGTACACCTCGTCGATGGCCTGCTTGATGAAAATGGTGGAGTCATAGTCGACCTCGAGCTTGGCCCCTTCCGGCAGGAAGCGCTGCATCTCGGTTATCTTCTGCTCGATGCCCTGGGCCACCGCCAGGGGGTTGGCGGTGGACTGGGCAACGATGCCGATCCCCAGACTCTCGCGACCGTTGCGCTGGTAGGCGCTGTCTTCATTCTTGGCGCCTACCTCCACATCGGCGATGTCCGCCAGATAGATGCTCTGGCCGTTGTCGGCACTGCGCACCTGCAAGGCCTGGAAATCGGCGGCTGTGTGGTAGAGGCGGGCAATCTGCACCGCCATCGTCATGCTGTTGTTGCGGATCTCCCCACCGGGCAGCTCGATATTCTCCCGCTTGAGGGCGTCCTGCACGTCCGCCACCGTGATGCCACGGGCCGCCATGTCCGCCGGGCGCAGCCGCACGTACATCACCTGGGTCAGATCGCCGGAGAGGGCCACCTCGCTCACCCCGTCCACCAGACTCAAGGGGTCGACCAGCACGCGGTTGGCGTAGTCGGTCATGGCGGTACGGTCCATCTGGGTGCTGCTGAAGTTCAGCCAGACAGCAACATCGCCGTTGCCGTTGTCCTTGGTGACCATGGGTTCATCCACGTCGTCCGGCAGCCTGGGCCGGGCACGGGAGAGGGCATCACGCACATCCGAGGTGCCCTCCACCATGTTCCAGCCGAGCTTGAACTCCACCGTGATGACGGAGCGCCCCTTGCGGGTCACCGAGTTGATGTTCTTGATGCCGCTGATGCCGGAGAGCTGATCCTCGATGGGCTTGGTGACCTGGCTCTCCATGACGGCGGGGGCCGCCCCTTCGTACATGGTGGTGATGGAGACGGATGGCGTCTGCACATCCGGCATCTCGCGCACCGTCAATTTGCTGAAAGCCACCAGACCGAACACGGTCAAGAGGGCACTCAAAACAACAGCCACCAAGGGGCGACGAACAGATATATCGGAGAGCCACATCAGCCTTTGACCTCCGCCAGGTCGTGCACACTGATGCCGTCACGCAGATTGACCAGCCCCTCTACCACTATGCGATCGCCAACTTTCAAGCCCTCGGTGACCCACACCTCTTCACCATGGGTATCCCCCAGCACTACTGCCACCCGCTTGACCCGGCCATCGGGTTCGAGGCGATAGACGAAGCGCTGTTCACCGGCATACTCCACCGACTGGGCGGGGATCAGGGTCATCTTCTGGGGCGGCAGGGAGAGCTCCACATTGAGCAACATGCCGGGCCGCAGCTGACCGTCAGGATTGGGGATGATGACCCGCGCCTTGATGTTCTGGGTATCGTTGGACACTCGGCTGTCGAGGGTCTCCAGCACGCCATGAAACGATTGTTCCGGCCAGGCCGAGCTGGTGGCGGTCACCGCCATGCCGGGGCGCAGCAGGGAGAGGTAACGCTCGGGCACCGCCAGATCGAGCCGCAGCCTGGCAAGCTCATCGAGATGGAGCAGGGTGTCACCACTGTTGACCAGGGCCCCTTCACTCAAGTCGATGAGGCTGACGGAGCCGTCAAACGGCGCTTGCAGGGTACGCAATGAGAGCTCGTAACGTGCGGCATCCACCCTTGCCTGAACTTGCGCCACTGTGGCCTCCTGCCCTTCCAGCTCTGACTGGGTCACGGCGCCGCGCGCCACCAGCCGGCGCATGTCCCGCAGCTTGCGAGCCTCATCGCGCGCACTGGCACTCTGCTCGGCGAGCTCCGCCTGCTGCTTGCCCGCATCCAGCGCAATCAGGGTATCGCCCTGCTTGACCTGCTGACCGGAACGCACCGCTATCTTGACGATACGCCCTGTCACCTCGGGGCTTATCACCACGGAGCGATTGGCGGCCAGCTTGCTCACCAGCTTGATGGAGGGTTCAGCCAGACTCTGCTTGACCGTTTGCGCCCTGATATTGACCTGCTTGGGCTGGGGTTTGCTGACAACTTCACCGTTACGGTAGTACCAGACACCCAGCATCAGCAGGGAGAGACAGGCGATCGACAGCCACATACGCATTTTCATCAAGCAATCCATGAAATTAGGGAAAAAGGAGGCACTTCATCAATGATGGGCATCATGTTACCCCCTGACTATGCCGTGACTATGTATAAATGTGACAAAACGTAACAGAAGCGGTGGAAGATCACCGAAATCGTCGCCACAGGAGACGTTCTTGATGGTTCTGCCCTAAACTGATGAACCGAACCAGTCCAGATCAGGCCCGGCCGCCTATGCCAGCACCACGCATTCATATCGTCACACGCAGCCAGCACTGGCTACTTGGTACCCTCGTCATACTGCTGCTTGCCCTCACCTTCCATCAGACTCTGAAACAGGTCACCGAACTCAACGAGCGCGATACCCTCAACATGGCCGCCCGTTTGCGATCCCAATTCCAGCAGATGGAAACCGTGCTTGAGGCCATGCGTGGTCAGGCCGAGGAGCGGCTGCGCAGCAATCCGCAGTCGGCCCTGACCCGCCAGCTTTATCAAGCCCTGCGCACAGATCCCGAGCTGGGATTCTCGCTGGACAAGGTTCCCGCCAACCTGCCCGCCGGGCTCAGCGGCAATCTGACCGGGCTGGGCCGACTGCCTGCCCCGGGCAGCGAGCGAGAAGCCAGACTGCATCTGGCGCTCAGTCTGTCCCCCCTGCTCTCCACCGCCAGCAAACTGCTGGGGGACAAGGTTGCCTGGCTCTACTTCACCGGGGTAGATGACTTTATCTATCTCTACCCCTGGATCCCCTCCAGCGAGTTTCGCTTTCATCGCGCCATCTATCTCAAATCTTACTGGCAGGATGCCCTGAAACAGCAAAACCCCAGCCAGCGCGCCATCGTATCGCGCCCCTACGAAGATTTTGCCGGGGAGGGCCAGATGATTTCCCTGTCGCAACCCATAGTGAAGGACCAGGTGCTGGTGGGGGTCATCAGCATAGATGTGCTGCTCGAGCGGCTCGATCGGCTGCTGCATGAATCCACCCCCGCCATTGGCACGCTGTTTCTGGTCAACCAACACCAGCAGATCCTGGCCAGCAGCACGCAGGGGGCTGACTTTGTCCCAAAGTTCCAGACTGACAGGCATGGCTACCAGTGGCGGCAAGGAGCCCTCCAACTGGTTCAGGCTATTCCTGATACGCAACTTACCCTGATCCATCGCATCCCGCTGACCGCGCTCACCCAGGCCCTGTGCTGGCATTCACTCCCTTCCCTGATCACCATCCTCTTCATGATGTGGGCGGCGCTCTCCAGCCTCAAAGCCCGTCGTCTGAACCGGCAACTCGACTATCTATCCAGTCACGATGCCCTGACTGGCGCCTACAATCGCCACTATTTCGACGAATTCGAGCGTCTGCATCTGCGAGCCAAAGCCCGTAAAGTCGGGGTTGTCATGTTCGATTGCGATCACTTCAAACAGGTCAACGACCGCTTTGGTCACGAAGTTGGCGATCAGGTGCTGATCCGGCTGGTCACACTCTGCCAGCCTCTGTTGAGGAAAGAAGATGCCCTGATCCGCTGGGGTGGCGAGGAATTTCTGCTGCTCGCCAGAGGGCGCGAGCCCCTCGAACAACTGGCCGAGCGGCTGCGCCTGCAGATAGCAGAACATCCATGGGAGGAGATAGCGCCAGGCCTTGCGGTCACCATCAGTCTGGGCTATCACCATTGCCGTGCCGGAACTCCACTGCAGGAGGCTATCCATCGGGCGGATCTCGCTCTCTATCAAGCCAAAGCCAATGGACGCAATCGAAGCGAAGGCTGGCAGGATGACGGCGCCAAAAACACGGGGTAAGCTGGGAGCCTCACTCACCTCAGGAGAGACAAAGTGTCACGAAAACCCCGCGTGGGATTGGCTCTGGGCAGTGGTGCTGCCAGAGGATGGGCCCATATCGGCATCATACGGGCGCTGGAGCGCCTGGGCGTCAAACCGGATCTGGTGGCGGGTTGCTCCATCGGCAGCTTTGTCGGTGCCGCCTATGCTGCTGGCGAGCTGGACAAGCTGGAGTCCTGGGTGCGCGGCTTCAGCCGGTTGCAGGTCGTCAGCCTGCTCGACCCCGCCCTCTCCGGCGGGCTGTTTCGCGGGGAAAAGGTGTTTGGCATCGCCGCCAATCACCTGGGCGACCCCGTCATCGAGAGCCTGCCCCTTCCTTTCGCCTGCGTTGCCACCGAGCTTGATACCGGCCGCGAGATCTGGCTGAAAGAGGGGCCGCTGCGCCAGTGTGTACGCGCCTCCTGCGGCATGCCTGGCATACTCACCCCCACCCTGGTCGAGGATCGCTGGCTGGTAGATGGCGCCGTGGTCAACCCCGTGCCCATTTCGCTGGCCCGCGCCATGGGGGCCGAGGTGGTGATCGCCGTCAACCTCAACGCCGACATGCACCAGCCCTGGACAGATGAACCGGACGAGCCCGTCACCGGCAACCGCTTCAGTCAGTGGCTGAACCGGGGCGATGGCCCCAATACGCCGGGGATGTGGAGCGTGATGACGGGTTCCATCAACATAATGCAGGAACGCATCACCCGCGCCCGTATGGCGGGGGATCCTCCCGAAATCCAGCTCTGCCCGCGCCTTGGCAGCTTCTCCATCATGGACTTCCACCGGGCCTCCGATGCCATCAACGAAGGGGAAGCCTGTGTCGAACGCAACATGGAGCAGCTCAAGGATGAGCTTTCCCGTCTCGGCTTGATTTGACGCCAGGCGCCAACCTGACTAGCCCATAAAAAAGAGCGCCCACGGCGCTCTTTTGCTTTCTTGCTGCGGCAAGCCATCAGAACAGCCCCAGCCCCTTTAACATCACGATCAGGATCAGCAGCGGTGACACATAACGGATGATGAAAAACAGCGGCTTGAGGATGGCCAGCTCCAGTTCGCCCTCGTTGGTCAATGCCGCCCTCATCCGCTCGAAGCCCCACACCCAGCCCACGAACAGGCAGAGGAAGATACCGCCAAGGGGCATCAACACATTGGATGAGACGAAGTCGAACAGATCGAAGAAGGTCTTGCCGGCGATTTGCACCTCTGCCAGTGAGCTGTTTGAGAGCGCGCAGGTCGACCCGACGGCCCCCAGCACCAGCAAGTTGAGCAGGGTCGCCTTGGGACGGCTCATGTGAAAACGCTCGGACACCACGGACACAGGGACTTCCAGAATGGAGAGCATGGCGCCGGTGGCCGCAATGGCGGATAGCACTAAGAACAGCACCATGAACAGATGACCGAAGGGTATGCTGGCGAACACGGCCGGAATCGTGATGAACAGCAGGGAGGGACCCGCCGTTGGCTCGAAGCCGAACGCAAACACAGCCGGGAAGATAGCGATCCCCGCCAGCATGGAGACGAACAGATCGGCGCACATCACCCGGAAGGTAGTCAGCGGTATGTTCTGATCATCCCGAAAATAGCTGCCATAGGTCATCATGCAGCCCATGCCGATGGAAAGCTTGAAAAACGCCAGCCCCATGGCGGTCAGCACCACACCGGCGGTGATCTTGGAAAAGTCCGGCGAGAACAGAAAATGCAGCCCCTGACTCGCCCCAGGCAGGGTCAGACTGCGAATGCCGATCACCAGCAGCAGGATGAAGAGCACGGGCATCAGCTTCTTGGTAACAGCCTCGATCCCTCTGGAGACCCCCATCAGCAGTATGCCCCCCATCAGCGCCAGCACCAGCCACTGCCAGAGCAGACTCTGTAGCGGATTGGTGATAAGCGCATTGAAGGCTGCGCCCGTGACCGCAGGATCGGTTGACAGTATCTCGCCGCTGACCGCCTTGAAGATATAGGCAAACACCCAGGCCGCGACCTCGGAATAGAAAGACATGATGAGGAAGGCCGCAACCACCCCCATCAGGGCAATCAGCCACCAGGGCTGGCCCCTGGGTGCCAGCTTGCTCAAGGTCGTCACCGCATCGGCTTTGCCCTTGCGGCCCAGCATGATCTCGGAAATCATCACCGGCAAACCCACCAGCAGGGTGGCAATGACATACACCAGCAGGAAGCTGGCGCCGCCGTTTTCACCGGTCAGGTAGGGAAATTTCCAGATATTGCCTAGCCCGACGGCAGAGCCCAAAGTAGCGGCAAGGACACCGAATTTGCTGGTAAAGCCATCTCTGGCCTTGGGAAGGATTTGACTCATGCTTGTCTCACTGTGCGCATCATGCAAGGGATACCCCTAATTTCAGGGTCAGAATTTTCTGAGGATTAATCCGGCTTGCCAAGATATTTTCGTTAAAATCCCGGACGAGAGCACAATTAGCCAAATTTAATTAATTGATGTCATTGTTTGATGGATAAAAAAATGCCGCCTCAATGGCGGCATTTTTGTCAAAGCCCAATTAAATCAAGCCTTGGCAATATCGTCCGGACCGATCTGGCCGATTTCGGCGACTTTTTTGTCAGCCAGCAGCCAGAGGGTGAACTTGTGCAGTTCCGGGTGATGAGCCAGTGCCACCAGGAAGGCGCCACCTACTTCACGATAACCCAGTTCATAGTTCTTCAGGGTGGTGGGGGGAACGCCCAGCAGATCGGCAAATTTAGGACGGCTCAAACCGACCGCTTCACGGATCTGACGGATCTTCTTGCCAACAGTTACGATATTTGAATTCATATTGTTCCATACTCCGTACGGCGGATTGACTCCACCTTTATTTTTCGCGACGACTCGTAGTCAAGTGTATCAGTTTTGAACGGACTCGTTATGGTCGAGCCTCTATCTTTAATCAGCGTCTTTCGACGACAACCCTTGTAAACCTCGGGGATGGTAATCGCTCAACCGCCTCAGGTAAACAGTCTCGAAAAGAAACCTTTATTGTTGCCGCCAGAATAACTCGTATAATCCGCCAGCTATCCCTAAAGAGTAAGAACTCATGGCGCTTCCCGGCATAATCTCCTGTTTACACCCAGTTTCAGATCCCGAAGCTCTCACCCGCCAGCTGATGCAAGGCCAGCAGACACGCGCCGAAGCGTTCTGGTTACCCGCCAGCATGCATGAACAGGCGGCAGCGGTTTTGACTGCGCTCGATGACAAATGCAGTCTGTTTCTTGAGCAGCCCGTTGCGGGCCTCTCCCTGCGCAGTCACGATGGCATGGTGCAAGAAGCGCACACACTGCTGCTTGGCAACGGCAACCGCATCGCCCTTGCCAAGGTGCCGGGAGATGGAGGCCTGGTACCCGCCTCCGGGCTCGCCGAAATGGGGCAATGGCTGGAGTCGGGTCACCTGCACTTTCGCTGTTCAGCCGCGGTGCAGCCCGTAGCACGGGCCATCCTCAACATCTGGCCACTCGACCCCTATCTGGCTCGTCATTTCCTGCTCAGTTTTACCCCTTTACTGTGCAAAGCAACCGAAGCCGACTATCTGGCGGTGTTCCAGGCACGTGAATGTCCCGCCATGGCGCAACCTGACTGGGTTCAGGCCTATATGAAACTCGAAAAGAAACTGCACAGAGCCTATTTGGATCACTAATTAATTTGGATAAACAGCCAGTTATCCACACGACACAATTTGCCATATGGACTATGTGTGAGCTTGATCATGTTTTGAAATCGGCATAGAGTGCGCCACGTCATCGGAATGACATTGGCTGTTCGTGAAGGGTTGATTGCATCCCATGCGATGCCAACCGCTCGCTTGTGCACCAGGAATGAGTGCCTCTCGGATGGAACCGGGATCCCTGCCAGCTTCAACACTGTTGTTCGGCAGAGCCTGCAGCTTACATAAATTAAAAAGTGCGAAGCACGTAACCAACGTGCCATCTCAACGAGGATTTTTTTATGATGAAAATGGCTCCTTCCCTGATCGCCATCGCTATGGCCGCCATGGGTGCAACTGCAGCTCACGCCGCTGACGATATCTACTTCGGTGCCGGTGCCGGTGCTGCTCACTTCAACGGTCTGAACAAGATCGAAGGCGTGAAAAATGGTGAAGAAAACGCTGCGGCGGCCAACGCCTTCGTAGGTTACAACTTCAACGAGAACTTCGGTTCCGAACTGGGCTACCTGTACACTGGCCGTGGTAACACCGATGGCAACCGTTACGAGAACCAGGGCGCTACCTTGTCCGGTATCGCTCGTCTGCCGCTGGGCGGCGACTTCTCTGCCTTCGCTGAAGGCGGCGCCTACTGGGCTCACACCGATGGCATGGGCACCAGCGATACCAAAGTATCCCCGCTGGCTGGCCTGGGCGTGACCTACCAGGTAAACGACGCGCTGGATCTGCAAGCTCGCTACCGCTACATGTGGGACGTGGCTGATCTGCACGCCGACAACGTACGCTACAAGTCCAACCAGAGCGTTGCGACCTTGGAAGCCGTATACCACCCGTTCCGCTCTTCCTACGTAGCCCCGGCTCCTGCCCCGGTTGTTGTTGAAGAAGCGCCTGCTCCGGCTCCGATTGTTGAGAAGAACTTTGCCCTGAACTCCGACGTGCTGTTTGCCTTTGGCAAAGACAGCCTGAAGGCCGAAGGCGTCGAAGCGCTCAACTCCCTGTACCAGCAGATCGTTGACTTCCAGCCGAAAGACGGCAGCGCCGTTGTTGTTGGTTACACCGACCGCATCGGTTCCGACGCTTACAACCAGAAGCTGTCTGAAGCCCGTGCCCGTACCGTTGCCAACTTCCTGGTCAGCAAAGGTATGGCTGCCAGCAAAGTTGCTGTTGAAGGTCGTGGCGAAGCCAACCCGGTTACCGGCAACAAGTGTGATGGCGTGAAAGCCAAAGCTCAGCTGATCTCCTGCCTGGCCCCGGACCGTCGCGTTGAAATCCGCGTATCCGGTGTACAAGTAGTTCAGCAATAATCTGACGCCGTTCAGATAATGCGAAAAGGGGATGCCACGGCATCCCCTTTGTCTATCCACTTTCTGCATATTGATTAAAAACACAACAAGTCGCGTCACTTTCTGTCAAACCGTTTCCCCCGCCACACTCGCTGCCTATTCATGCAACCCTGCGCCAACGCTGGATATCTGTACAGAAACTTGATCAATACGAGCCAAAGGAATACAGTAACACCGCTTGTAAGGCATTGGATGAACTATTAAAAGTGCTTCTTGCCCGGTTAGTTGTCCATGAAGCCAAGGCTTCATGAGTATCCAGGAACCATCCATTTTTTACTTCGTACCACCCGTGGTCAACCACGGAGGTCGCCGCAGAAATGTCACTTGCGACCGGTATAACTGAAGAGTGCGCAGTACGCCCTAGCACGGCAAACTCAACGAGGATAAAACGATGAAAATGAAAATGGCACCCGCCCTGATTGCTCTGGCCATCGCGGCTATGGGAACTTCTACCGCTCAGGCAGCCGACGATTGGTACACAGGTATCGGTGCAGGTTGGGCTTATGGCCACGACCTGAACGACTTTGGCAAAGACGCCGACAAGGATGCCACAGCGCTCGCCCTGTTTGGTGGTTACAACTTCAATGATTACTACGCTGCTGAACTTGGTTATCTCTATGCCGGTAAAGCGGGCGTCGACGGTGTCGACTTCAAGACCCAGGGTGCCACCCTGTCCGGCCTTGCACGTCTGCCCCTGAACGACATTTTCTCCGTGTTTGCAGAAGGCGGTGCCTACTTCAACCACGTCAACGGCAACGGCAACAGCGACAACGGCACAGCGCCGCTGGCGGGTGTTGGCCTGACCGCCAAGCTCTCCGACCTCATCGACGTACAAGCCCGCTACCGCTACATGTGGAACCTGGGTGATGAGCAGAAGACCTGGGAAACCAACATGAGTGTGGCCACTCTGGAACTGGTGATGCACCCGAATCGCACCTCCTATGTGGCACCTGTCGCTGCGCCAGCGCCCGAGCCGGTACCTGAGCCTGTCGTGGTCGACAAGAGCTTCGCCCTGAGCTCTGACGTGCTGTTTGCCTTTGGCAAATCCACTCTGAAGCCGGAAGGGGTTGCTGCGCTGAACACCCTGTATCAGCAAATCGTCGACGTGCAGCCCAAAGATGGCAGCGCCGTTGTCGTCGGTTACACCGACCGCATCGGCTCTGACGCCTACAACCTGAAGCTGTCAGAAGCTCGTGCCCGCACAGTGGCAGACTTCCTGGTCGGCAAGGGTCTGCCAGCTGGCAAGGTTGCCATTGAAGGGCGTGGCGAAGCCAGCCCGGTGACCGGCACCCAGTGTGACGGCATCAAGGCCAAGGCTCAGCTGATCGCCTGCCTGGCCCCGGATCGTCGTGTTGAAGTACGCGTCACCGGCATTCAGGAAGTGACTCAGTAACAAGCCCTGGAGACACATGAAGGAGGCCGTCCGGCCTCCTTTTTTATTGTGTTTTTACTGCATTCAGCCGCATCTTGGCGCCATTTCGTGATCCTCTCCCCATCCTTGTCGCCCAACATGGTCAAACACCCTTTATCGCCTATAAATAGTGGTGGTTGTACATAACAGGGCAGGAGCCCTACGACACCATGCATCGACGAGGATACGCGATGAACATAAAACTGAAACCTGTTTGGATTGCTTTGGCACTGGCGAGCACGGGGGCGCTGGCGGCACCGGTCAACGACTGGTACGTCGGGGCTGGTGGAGGCTGGGCCATCGCCCACGATCTGGGTGATTTTGGCAAGGATGCGAGTAAGGACGCCACAGCGCTCACCTTGTTTGGCGGCTACAACTTCACCGAAAATCTGGGGGCGGAGCTCGGCTATCTGTCGACCGGTGACTGGGATGTGCAAAGCACCGACTTCAGCAGTCAGGGAGCCACCCTGTCTGTGATAGGCAGGCTGCCACTGGGTGATATCTTCTCGGTGTTTGCCGAGGGCGGCGGTTACCTTTACCACGTCAAATCCATCAACGGTGGTGATGACAACCTGGCTCCGCTGGCGGGCCTTGGGCTGACGGCCAAACTGCACGACTGGGTCGATATCCAGGCGCGCTACCGCTATCTGGTCCGGGTCGGTGATGACTCTGACAACGACAAGATCGGCAGCGGCACCCAGCGCTGGGTGAGCGACATCAGCACTGCCACGCTGGAGCTGGTGATCCATCCCGACCGCAGCAAGACGGTCGCACCAGCCCCCGCCCCCGTTCTGGTCGCCCCCCCGCCTCCCCCCGCCCCGGAACCTGTGGATCAGACCTTCAACCTGAGCTCGGATGTGCTGTTCGCGTTCGGCAAGGCAGAGCTGAAACCGGAAGGGATGCAGGCACTGGATGCACTCTACCAGCAGATAGTGGATGTTCAGCCCAAGGATGGCAGCGCTCTCGTAATGGGTTATACAGACCGCATCGGCTCGGATGTCAACAATCTGGCGCTGTCGGAAGCCCGAGCAAGCACTGTGGCCAACTTCCTGATCGGCAAAGGTTTGCCCGCCGACAAGGTGAGCATTCAGGGCAATGGCGAGAGCAATCCGGTCACCGGCAGCCAGTGTGATGCCATCAAGGCCAAAGCAGCCCTCATCGATTGCCTGGGGCCGGATCGCCGGGTCGAAGTCAGGGTGACAGGGGTGCAAGGTACTCCCGAAGCACCGGTGGCAGAAGCCGAGATGTAACAGGTCAGACTCGTCAGCCGTGCACAAAAAAGGGATGCCGAGGCATCCCTTTTGCATTTTCGCTTGTTGCACGCAGCGAGAGGATCAGAAGGAGGTACGGCGATAGCGCCGGTACTCGGGTCGCCAGAAGTTCGCTTCGATGGCCTGATCGATCACCTCGTCCGGGGTCTGTACCGCCTTGCCCTGCAGCATGGCGGTTTTGGCCACCATCTTGGCGATGTAGCGGGAGACCTGATGGATGTCTGCCAGATCCGGCAGCAGGGAACCTTCAGCCCCCTTCACCAGCGGCGAGCACTCCGCCAGGGCGCGGCTTGCCGACATCAGCATGGCATCGGTCACCCGGGTGGCACCGGAGGCGATGACGCCAAGCCCTATCCCCGGGAAGATGAAGGAGTTGTTGCACTGGGCGATGACGTAACGCTTGCCCTTGTACTCCACGGGGGCGAATGGGCTGCCGGTGGCGACCAGCGCCTGACCGTCGGTCCAGCGAATGAGATCCGCCGGCGTCGCTTCCACCCGTGAGGTGGGGTTGGAGAGCGGGAATATGATGGGACGGGTGCAGTGCTTGTGCATCGTCTTGACCACCTCTTCGGTGAACAGGCCCGGCTGGCCGGAAACCCCGATCAGAATATCCGGGCGACCATGCTCCATCACCTCCAGCAGGGAGATGTTGTCCCCCACCGGCCAGTCAGCGATGCGATCCACCGGCTGGGAGAGGCGGCGCTGGAAATCGAGCTGGTTGGGGATCTTGTCGGTAATGAGACCAAAACGATCCACCATGAAGACCCGACCACGGGCCTGGGCGTCGGTCAGCCCTTCGGCCTTCATCTGCGCCACGATCTGCTCGGCGATGCCGCAACCTGCACTGCCCGCACCGAGGAAGGCGACCCGCTTCTCGGAGAGCTTGGCGCCGGAGGCCTTGCAGGCGGCGATCAGGCTGCCGAGCGTCACCGCGGCCGTGCCCTGAATATCGTCGTTGAAGCAGCAGAGCTCGTTCTTGTAACGGTTGAGCAGCGGCATGGCGTTGTTCTGGGCGAAGTCCTCGAACTGCAGCAGGATATCGGGCCAGCGACGCTTGACCGCCTGGATGAAGGCATCGACGAAATCGGCATACTCTTCCCCCGAGATGCGCGGATTGCGCCAGCCCATGTAGAAGGGGTCGCTGAGCAGTTGCTGGTTGTTGGTACCCACGTCCAGCACCACAGGCAGGCAGTAAGCAGGCGAGATGCCGCCACAGGCGGTGTAGAGCGACAGCTTGCCGATGGGAATGCCCATGCCGCCGATCCCCTGATCCCCCAGACCCAGGATCCGCTCGCCGTCGGTGACCACTATCACCTTGACGTTCTGCTTGGTGGCGTTTTGCAGCATGTCATCGATCCTGTCCTTGTCCGGATAGGAGATGAAGAGACCGCGGGCGCGGCGATAGATGTTGGAGAACTCCTCGCACGCCTTGCCCACGGTCGGGGTGTAGATGACGGGCAGCATCTCGGTCAGGTGGTTGTGCAACAGACGGTAAAAGAGCGTCTCGTTGGTGTCCTGGATATTGCGCAGATAGATGTGCTTGTCCAGATCGTTGCCAAACGCCATGAACTGGCGGTAGGCACGCTCGGCCTGCTCTTCGATGGTCTCGATATTCTGGGGCAGCAGCCCTTCCAGATTGAAGCTGCTGCGCTCCTCGCTGGTGAAGGCGCTGCCCTTGTTGAGCAGCGGTGTCTCCAGCAGAGCGGGACCGGCATAGGGGATGTAGAGGGGACGTTTCTGATTATTATCTTCAAACATGTTTCTGGTACCTAAACGATGGCCTGGACGAAGGAACCTGCCGATCCTATGAGCTTGCGCCACGAATTTCAAAGAGTTTGCACATTCGTTGCAAAAGGTTTGCGACCCAGGCGGCGAAAGGCACCAGGGGTCTGACCAGTCAGCTGGCGAAAGCGGTTCGCAAAGTTGGCGCCATCGCTGTAACCGACCCGACTGGCCAACTCGGCAAGGGGCCAGTTGGTGTAGAGCAGCAACTGGCGCGCCTTGTTCATTCGCAGTCGGGTAAGCCAGGCCATGGGCCCCATGCCGAACACCTGCTGGCAGAGGCGATGTAGATGGGGAACAGAGCAGGCCATCTGACCAGCGAGCAGGGCCACGCTCCAGGGCTCGTCAAGGCGCGCCTCCACCCGGCGAAACAGCGCCTGCAACCTCAGCTCTGGGGTGCCGCGAACCTCCCCTTGCAGAGTGCGTTCCAGCAGCGCCAACAACAGGCTGAGCAACTGGGGTTGCAGGGGTGAACGGACTCCCTCCCCCTGCATCAGACTGAGCAGATGGTAGAGCTGTTCCCCCTCATCCCCTTGCCAGATACGGTGCCCAAGCCGATGCAGGTGCTGCCAGCGCGGCACGTCATCGAGCAAAATCCAGCTGATCTGCCAGCGCTCCCCAATCAGCTTGAGGCCACCGGGCACGGCGGCGGGCAGGAAAATCAGCGACCCGGCCGGAATGGCTTGCTCCCCCGCGTCGGTGAGCAGGGCGCCTCCCTCGTCGTGGCTCACCATCAGGATGTGGAACTCGGGCCGGTTGCGGCGAATGAGGTAGTGATCCCTGAGCCGAGAGAGACCGCTGAGGAAGATCCCCGCCTCACCGAGCAGGGGCAGCCCTTCGCGCCCCAGCATCCGCTCCTCGCAACCGGGGGCAATTTCCAGACACTCGCTGACAAATGCCATAACGCCTCAACAAGATAGTTTTGCACAAGAAAGCCGAGAGATGCTCACAGTGAACCCTCTCTCACCAGCCCCTATCATACCCATGACAAACCTTGCTTTTCACATACCCGGTTAACATAAATGAATTATTGGCAAGCGATTTTAAAACAAACCACCGATCGCGACTTCATGGCCCGACTGTGGCGACTGGCCCTGCCAGTGTCACTGCAGTCCATGATGTTCTCCCTGCTGGGTCTCATCGACATCATGATGGTGAGCCAGCTTGGCACCACGGCAGTGGCGGCGGTCGGCTTGGGTAACCGGGTCTTCTTCTTCAATCTGCTGGTGATAGCGGGGCTCTCGGGGGGAGTCTCTGTATTGGCAGCCCAATATTACGGTCGCGGCGAGCTGGCCGGGGTGCGCCGCTCCCTGGCGCTGGCGCTGGTCGGTGCCCTGCTGGTGAGCCTGCCGTTTGCGCTCATCTATGTACTCGCGCCGGGCAGCGTACTGGGCTTTGCCAGCCAGGACACCGAGCTGCGCCTGCTGGCCGATGAGTTCCTGATGATCACAGGCGCTACCATACTCTGCACCGCCATCGTAGTGCCGCTGGAGGCGGCCCTGCGATCCGTGGGCAACGCGGCCGCCCCGACCCGTATCGGCATCATCGCCATCATTGCCAACGTCATCCTCAACTATGCCCTCATCTTCGGCCATTTTGGCTTCGAGGCCATAGGCGTGGCAGGCTCTGCCTGGGGCACCACGATTTCACGCCTGCTGCAGACAGCACTGCTGATCTTCTATCTGGTACGCCAGGAGCCCCGCCTGATCCCGCGTAAAACCGACTGGCGGGCCGCCTTTCGGCGCAAGGAGGTGGTGCGCTTCACCCTGATCGCCCTGCCACTGCTGTTTCACGACGGGCTCTGGGCCTTCGGCATGCTGATCTACGGCTTTCTCTATGCTCATCTTGGCACGGATTCGCTCGCCATCATGACCACGCTGGGGACGCTGGAGAGCATCCTCATCTCCCTCTTCTTCGGACTGGCGGTGGCCTGCTCCACCCTGCTCGGCCACCGGCTCGGGGCGGAAGAGTACGAAGCCGCCTGGCAGCACTCCCAGCTCTTCCTGCTGCTGGCCCCCATAGGTGCTCTGTTGGTGGGGATAGCTGTCTGGCTGCTGCAAACCAATCTGCTGCAATGGGTCGGCAACCTGCCGGGCGCCCTGATGGGAGAAGCGAGTCAGGTGCTCGCCGTCATGTGTCTGGGCATGCTGCTCAAGGTGTTCAACATGGTGGGCATCATAGGCGTGCTGCGCTCAGGCGGCGATGTGAACTACAGCATCTTCATCGACATCATCGCCATGTGGTGCATCGGCCTGCCGCTGGCCTGGGTGGCTGTCAGCCTGCTCGGCTGGCCTCTCTCATGGGTGGTGGCCGTGGTGCTGCTGGAGGAGCTGTGCAAGGTATTGCTGGTACTGCGCAGGATCCGCCAGCGTCACTGGCTCAGAAATCTGGTGCTGGGGTAAAGCGGGAAGGGGCAAAACACGGGGTCATATCAATGACAGAAAAACCCTGTTTGCAGTATGCTTTCCACCTCTTCAATCAGAGACAGGGCGCCACTGTGTGAAGTGGTGCAATGCCCTGTCCAGTAGTCGTTTAAGGAGACGAGCATGCAACCACAAAAAGAGCTGATCACCGAGACTGCCCTGCTGGAGATGGCCAACGGCATCATCAAGAGCCACGAAGACTTCATCCACGGCATGCGCGCCGATTCGGTGGAACAGAAAGGGGATATTCTGGTGTTCAAGGGGGAATTCTTCCTGGCCGAAGATGGCACTCCAACCGGCAAGACAATGGCGGTGTTCAACATGTTCAAGCTGCTTGCCCAGCAGCTCTCTGGCAAATATCAGCTGAGCTGAGATAACCAGGCTGCCAGCAAGATGCCGCCCTCAGGCGGCATCTGTCTTTGCGGGCGGATTCAGACCAGGCTCACCCGCCAGCTCCCCGACCACGCAGTTGCGCCCCGCCATCTTGGCCATGTAGAGGCATTCGTCGGCCCGATTGAGCAGATCTTCGACGCTCTCGCCGCGCTGGGCCAGGGTCAGACCGATACTCACCGTTACCTCCAGCAGCTCATCCGAGGTGGGGCTCTTCACCAGTCGCGCCTCTACCGCCACCCGCAGCCGCTCCGCCACCCGCTTCGCCTGGGCCAGCTCGCCGCAACGGGGCAACAGGATGGCAAACTCCTCGCCACCATAGCGGCCCAGCACCATGCCGGGCTCCAGCTGTTCTGCCAGGGTCGCCGCCACCTCTTTCAGTACCGCATCCCCCGCCAGATGGCCGAAGGTGTCATTGATGCGCTTGAACCTGTCCAGATCCAGCAGCATGACGGCAAAGGAGGAGTGCTTGTGATCCATGGCCACCCTGGCCTTGTCGAGCTGCTTCATCAGCAGGCGGCGGTTCATCATGCCGGTCAGTTCGTCCGTGGTGGACTCCCGGTAGAGCTGCAGCAGCATATTGAGCTGGCCACACTGCACCCAGGCGCTGGCCAGGGCAAACAACCCCAGCAACCAGACCTGATTGAGGGTCTGCATGCTCCACAACGGCTGGCCCACCAGCAGCCAGTTCCCCACCAACGTGGTCACCATAATGCCCCCTGTCAGCTGCAAACTGAGGGAGAGCGGAATGGGGAAGATGGCAAACAGGCTGATGAGCAGATAGGGAAACGCCATGTAGCCCGCTTGCAGCTCCTGATCCGCGCCGAAGCTGTGCAGGCAGATAAGGGCAAACAGCAGCATCACCGTCATCAGATAGCCCAGCGCCCACTTCATGCGCTCGCGCTGGAAATGGATGAGATAGGAGAAGGGAATGAGCGGAGAGAGGGCCAGCAGGCAGAAAATCCGGGCCTGAAGCAGCGCATCAAACTGGGCGGCAGGCAGGGTCAACCAGTCCACCAATGCCCAGGCGGGCAGCCCCACCATCAGTAAACAAGTGAGCAGACGCAGACGCACCGTCATAAAGCCCATGCGGGTCAGGGTAAAATCTTCGGAGTGGGCACGGGCACTCCAGAACTCCGACAGCTTCAGCATCCAGAGCCTCCAAGTCACGAGAGAGGGCTCATTCTACGCCGTGAAAGTACAAAATCCTATGGAACAGACGCCATTTCAGGACGAGCGACATCACACAAACCGGCGGATCATAAACGCCATGCGCAAACGTTTCAACCCATGGAAAAATAAACCGGTTTCAGCCCGAATTAGCACTGGTCAGTCTGATTTCAATCACTAAAATAGCGCCCAATTTTCTCCCCCCTCCCCCCACACATTCGAGGTATTTATGGAACAGGCTGCCGCCGCGCGCGCAACCCGAGAGGCACATCCCCCCAGACGTGCCCACAGCGAACTGGTCTATGGCATAGACGATGTCCCCCCCCTGCCCCAGACCCTGTTCGCCGCCCTGCAGCATATGCTCGCCATGTTTGTCGCCATCATCACTCCGCCCCTCATCATCGCCAATGCCCTCGGCCTCCCTGCCGCCGACACCCGTTATATTGTCTCCATGTCGCTGGTCATGTCCGGCATCGCCTCCTTCATCCAGACCCGCCGCTTCGGCCCCATCGGTTCCGGCCTGCTCTCGGTGCAAGGCACCAGCTTCAACTTCCTCGGTCCCATCATCGCCTCCGGTCTCGCTCTCAAACAGGCAGCCATGCCCACCGAGGATCTGCTGGGTACCCTGTTTGGCACCATGCTGGTGGCCGCCCTCACCATGGTGGTGATGAGCCGCTTCCTCCATCTGGTCAAGCAGGTGATCACCCCGTTGGTGACTGGCATTGTGGTGCTGCTGATCGGCCTGACCCTGATCAAGGTGGGACTCATCAGCATGGGTGGCGGTTACGCCGCGCTCTCTGACGGCAGCTTCGCCAGCCACAGCAACCTCTTTCTCTCCCTGCTGGTGCTGGGTCTTATCGTGCTGCTGCAGCGTAGCCGCAACCCCTGGCTGCGCCTTTCCGCCATCATGATCGCCATGCTGGTGGGCTATGCGGCAGCACTGATGCTGGGCAAGGTCACGGCCCCCACCTTCGACGGTCCCCTGGTGATGGTGCCCATTCCCCTGCACTACGGCCTCGGCTTTGACTGGCAACTGTTTGTGCCGCTGGCCATCATCTTCGTGGTAACGGCGCTTGAAGCCATCGGCGACATGACGGCCACCTCGGACATCTCGGGGGAACCGCTGGAAGGGCCCGTCTACATGGCGCGGATCAAGGGAGGCGTGCTGGCCGACGGCGCCAACTCCATGCTGGCGGCGGTCTTCTCCACCTTCCCCATGTCCACCTTTGCCCAGAACAACGGCGTCATCCAGCTGACCGGGGTGGCCAGTCGCCATGTCGGCCTCTTCATCGCCGCCATGCTTGCCTTGCTCGGCCTGTTCCCGGCGGTCGCCAGTCTGGTGCAGCAGATCCCGGAACCCGTGCTGGGTGGAGCCACCATCGTCATGTTCGGCACCATAGCCGCAGCCGGGGTGCGTATCATCTCCCGTGAGGAGCTGGACAGGCGCGCCCTCATGATACTGGCGGTGTCGCTGGCCATGGGACTGGGTGTGGCACAGGTGCCTGAAGTGCTGCAACATCTGCCGGAGCTGGCCAAAAGCGTGCTCTCCTATGGCGTTGCCACCGGTGGCCTCACCGCCATCATCATGAACCTGCTGCTGCCCAAACGCGGCATCGCTCATCCATGAGTGGCCTCTCGCTGATAACGCTGCACATTGCCTAACCCAGGTAGATGATCCAGGCCCCGCACTGCGGGGCTTTACCTTGCCGGTTCCCGCAGGTAGTGTGCTGGGCAGCCTTTTTCCAAGGATGCCGTCATGCCCTATGCCCTGCTTCCTCCTCAAGCTGATGCCCACACTCCCGACCTGATTTTGGCGCAAGAGCAACGCTGGCTGCGCGACTGTGCCCGTGACGGCCAAGCCCGAGCCCACCTCTGGCAGGCCCCCCAATGCCTGATTGTCACCCGCAAGGACACGCGACTCCCCCGCTATCAGGCCGCCTGCGAACAGCTCGCTCGCGAAGGCTGGCCCGTCCATGTGCGCGACAGCGGTGGCACCGCCGTGCCCCACGGTGCAGGCATCCTCAACTTGTCACTGCTGCTGCCCCGCACCACCACGGATCTTGGCCACTACTACCGGCTGCTGGGCGCACCTCTGTTGACCCTGCTGGCCGACCATGGCCTGAGTGGCGGCTACGACTTCGTGCCCGGTTCCTTTTGCGATGGCCAGTACAATCTGGTGATCGGGGGTCGCAAGATCACCGGCACTGCCCAGCGCTGGCTGGCACCGGGCCAGGATCACAACGGCGCCGTGCTGGCGCAAGCCATGCTGCTGGTGGCAGGAGATGTGGATGAGGGCACCCGGATGGCGAGCCGTTTCTACGAGCTGGCGGGCGGGGAGCTGCGTTTTGCACCCGGCACCTCCACCACCTTGGCGCAGCAGATCGGTTGGCAGGGCAGTCCCGAGGATCTGGTGATGCAGGTTCGGCGGCGACTGCAGGCACTGCTGACCGGCTTCTAGGCTCCCCCCAAACTCATTGCGATGACACCAACAAAAAAGCCACGACCCGGGTCGTGGCTTTTTCATTTTCGCGTAGTGCAGAGGCCGGGTCAGGCGGTCTGCGGCTCGGGCTCGGACTCCGTGTCGCGATCCCGGCTGAAGTAGGCGCGAGTTTCGGCGATCACCACATGACGCAGGCCGATGAGACCGATGAGGTTGGGCACCGCCATCAGGCCGTTGACGATATCGGCCAAGAGCCAAATCATGTCCAGATGGAGGAAGGCGCCGCTCGCCACCAGCACCAGATAGATGAGGCGGTAGGGCTTGATCGCCTTGACCCCGAACAGGTACTCGGTGCAGCGCTCGCCGTAGTAGTTCCAGCCTAGGATGGTGGTGAAGGCGAAGAACAACAGGCCAATGCTCACCAGATACTGGCCGATATGGGCATCCAAGCCTTGCGCAAAGGCGGCACTGGTCATGGCGGCACCGCTGAGATCGCCGCCCCACACCCCTGTCACCACCAGGGTCAGACCTGTCATGGTGCAGATGATGATGGTGTCGATGAAGGTGCCCGTCATGGAGACCAACCCCTGCTCCACGCAGGAATCCGTCTTGGCCGCCGCTGCCGCTATGGGGGCCGAGCCCAGGCCTGATTCATTGGAGAAGACTCCCCGCGCCACACCGGACTGGATCGCCAGCATGATGCTGGCGCCGACAAAGCCGCCAGTGGCCGCATGGCCGGTAAAGGCGCTGCTTATCACCAGACCAATCGCCTCGGGCAGGGCACCGGCGTTGTTCACCAGCACACCGGCACAGGCGAGGATATAGAAGATTGCCATGAAGGGCACCACCTTGCTCGACACGCTGGAGATGGACTGGATCCCCCCCAGTGTCACCAGCGCCACTATCAGGGTCAGCACAACGGCGGTCGCTTCACGGGGCACCGAGAAGGAGAGGCTCATGGCGTCAGAGATGGCGTTGACCTGGGGGAAAGTACCGATACCGAAGAAGGCGACGCCAATGCCGAACAGGGCAAACAGCTTGGCCAGCGGCTTGGAACCGAGCCCCTTTTCCAGGTAGTACATGGGGCCACCGGCCATCTGGCCGTTGGCATCCTGCTGGCGATATTTGACTGCCAGCAGACACTCGGCGTACTTGGTCGCCATGCCGAACAGGGCCGCCATCCACATCCAGAACAGGGCACCCGGGCCGCCGAGCTTGATGGCGGTAGCGACGCCGACTATGTTGCCTGTGCCAATGGTGGCGGAGAGTGCGGTACAGAGAGCGCCGAAGCTGGAGACGTCCCCCTGCTTGCCCTGGCCCTGATCGCGACCAAAAACCAGCCGCAAGGCGAGTGGCAAACGCACCACCTGAAGCAGACCCAGACGCAGGGTGAGATAGACACCGGTCCCGACCAGCAGGATCAGCAGGGGCGGACCCCAGATAAAATTATCGATGGCGGTTAACGCCGATTGAATTGATGACATGCATCCTCCTTAAAAAACAAAGATTAAGGAGGAGAAGGATGATCTTCCCAAATAGTCGCGATCACCAGAGGGTGATCGGATGCGGGCCAAGCCCAGGTACAACCATCCCATCCCCTCTGTCCTTTTGCCTGAGAGTTTCCGGCGCCAGCCTGCCCTTGCGGGTAGTCATGGTGCCTTGCTCCTTCGGCGCCCGATTCAACGGGTCTCTCCAGAGTATCGTCCAGTAGCAGTCCACACCGGTTGCCCGGTACCTGAAAGATTCACTTCTTCGGTGGATGGTCCCCCATCGCTCTCCTGCTACCTTCATCCGAACTAGTTTGGATTAGGAAGCGGGCATGTTAATCCAAAAAATGTGAGCTGTCTCGCACTCGGCCATCCTGGCCCCGGCTTTTTTTCCGTTCAGTCCATCGCCGGGATAAATGTTACTTGTTCGTTAACTATCAATAGCTTAACTAGCATTATGCTGGATCAACCCGATCAACATGATTGACCGGCTCGCGTATCAAGATGATCTTTCGTCTCGACCAGAAAAACTTTCCAACATATCCAATCAAAATGCTTGCACAGAAACGCAATAAGCCGATAATCCCGCGCATAACTAAGCACTTTGCAATGGAGTTATGCACTGTGTTTGGTCGGTCCCTCCGGACCACTCGCCTGAGCCGGCCGCTGCCGTCTCAACAAACCAAGGCTAGGGCAAATCTGCCCCCTAAGGATGATCAAAAGAGAATGAACGAGACCCTGGTAGCACAAGATTACCGTCAACTGGTTGAACAATTCGGCTCTCCCCTGCTGCTGCTCGACAAGGCAGCCGTCCGCAAACAGTATCGGGCCCTGGTAGCCGCCCTGCCCGATGTGCGATTGCACTATGCACTCAAGCCACTGCCCCATGAGGCTGTGGTCTCTGTATTGAAGGAAGAGGGGGCCTGTTTCGATCTCGCCACCAATGGCGAAGTGGATCTGGTGCGCAGCCAAGGGGTTCGCCCGGGACGCTGTATTCATACCCACCCCATCAAGCGCGACAGCGATATCCGCTATGCGCTGGAGTACGGCTGCACAGTGTTTGTCTATGACAATCCGCTGGAGCTGGAGAAGTTCATTCCCTACAAGGACGAAGTGAAGCTGCTGCTGCGGGTCAGCTTCCCGAACCCCGAGACCAAGGTCGACCTTTCCAAAAAGTTCGGCTGCACCCCGGAGCAGGCGCTGCCGCTGCTGCAACTGGCCCACGCCAAGGGGATCAAGGTGATGGGGCTGTCGTTCCACGTCGGCTCCCAGGTGCCCCACGCCCGTCGCCATGTGCAGGCCATCGATGCCTGTCGCGAGATCATGGAGCAGGCCTGGGATCTGGGGCTCAAACCCTGGGTGCTGGATATCGGCGGTGGTTTCCCGGTGGATTATGATGGCGGTGAGTTCGACATCGACGGCTTCTGCGCCCCGATCCGCGAGGCGCTTGCCAAGCTGCCCGCCACTGTGCAGAAGATTGCCGAGCCGGGCCGCTTCATCAGCGCGCCAGCCATGACTTCTGTCTCCAGCGTGATGGGCAAGGCCCACCGCGGCGACAAGATCTGGTACTACCTGGATGACGGCCTGTATGGCAGCTACAACGGCCAGCTCTATGATCACGTCACCTATCCGGTCTCGACCCCCTATGCCCGTGGCGAGCAGCACAACTCTGTGCTCTCCGGCCCCACCTGTGACAGCGTGGACGTGATCCGCGAGGGGATCATGCTGCCGGATCTGGCGATCGGCGAACTGGTGGTGGGCCGGGTCATGGGTGCCTACACCTGGGCCTCGGCCTCGACCTTCAACTTCTTCCCCAAGGCGAGCATCCTGATCCTGGACAGCGCGCAGCAAGGTCAGAAGCTGGTGGCGGTTGCCTGAAAATAAACGCTGACGCGGGCTGAGCCTGCCCAGAGACAAAAACAAGAGGGGGAAGCCGATGCTTCCCCCTCTCTCATTGCGCTTTATCCAGACTGGCTAGATAAATTGGCTGGTCAGCAACCAGCCGGTGTAAGCCACAAAGATGGCGAGCAGTATGCCCCCTTCCAGTCGGCTGATCCGGCCCTGTCCCTTGCGGCCCAGACACATCACCAGCAACAGCAGGGTCAGCCCCATCATGATGCTCCAGTCACGGCTGAGCACCTCGGGCGCCACATCCAGCGGCGCTATGCCTGCGGCTATGCCGACCACGGCCAGGGTATTGAACAGGTTGGAGCCGAGCACGTTGCCGAGCGCCAGATCGTGCTCATTCTTTCGAATGGCGATAAGAGAAGAAGCCAGCTCCGGCAAGGAGGTGCCCACCGCCACTATGGTCAGGCCAATCACCAGATCGCTGATGCCAAGGGCCTGGGCAATGGTAACGGCGCCCCATACCAGCAGGCGGGAGGCGCCAATCAGCAGTACCAGCCCGACGATGAGCCAGATAATGGCGCTTTTGAGGGACATGCCTTCACTGCTGATGCTCTCTTCGGTATCCACATCGAGCGCATCTCCCTTGCCATGCATGCCAGCCCAGATGGACCAGCCCATCAGCACCAGAAACACAGCGCCGAGGATCAGGGCATCCGTGCTGTCGAGCCGACCATCGATCAGCAGGGCGCCGGAGAGCAGCGTAATGCCGAGCAGGATCGGGATCTCCTTGCGCACCACCTGGGAAGCCACCGCAATAGGACTGATAAGGGCGGTCAAACCCAGGATCAGCGCAATATTGGTGATGTTGGAGCCATAGGCGTTGCCAAGGGCCAAACCGGGATTGCCTTGAGAAGCCGCCAGCGCCGAGACCACCATCTCGGGAGCCGAGGTGCCAAAACCTATGATCACCATACCGATAAGCAGCGGCGGCATGCCGGCATAACGGGCGGTCGCGGCAGCACCGTCCACAAACTTGTCTGCACTCCAGACCAGCAGCGCCAGTCCGGCAATCAGGGCAACAACAGCCAGAGTCATAATGTTTCTATCTCATCAGATGAAAAAACAGGAGTCAGGTATTGAGCCTGACCCCTTCCAAGTTGGGCACAGTGTAACGGTCCGACTTGCCTTTTCAAGGGGAAATCAAACGCTGATTGATGATTTCAAAGTGCCGCCAGCAGACTGCTGGCGTCGGAGACCTCGAACTTGCCGGGCGCTTCTACAAACAGCCGTGTGACCACACCATCCACCGCGATCAGCGCAAAGCGCTGGGCCCGCAAGCCGCCGAAGGCGCCAGTGTCCTTGGCAAGGCCCAAGGCTTGCGTCCAGCAGCCGTCGCCGTCCGCCAGCATGGTGATGGCGTCGGCGTTCTGGGCCACCTGCCACGCCTTCATCACAAAGGCATCGTTCACCGACAGGCAATAGATGGCATCCACCCCTTTGGCCTTGAACTGGTCGGCCAATACCACGTAACCGGGCAGGTGGGCATTGGAACAGGTGGGGGTAAAAGCGCCGGGTACCGCAAACAGTATCACCGTCTTGCCGGCAAACAGGGCCTGGCTATCCTGCACCTGCTTGCCCTCGGCGGTGATAAAGGTAAATTCGCCCGCAGGCAGGGTCTGGCCAATGGCAATCATGATATCTCGTCCGTGATAAAGATAAGGAACCACAGTCTACCCCAGCCAGTGAGCCGGCAACACACCCCCATCTGCATCGCCATTTGAACTAACCTTGAGCAGGATCAGCCGACCAAGGAGGCCTCATGCAGCACTATTACGACGGACTGGAAATTCGCCCCTCCCCCTTGCGAGAGCAACAACAACTGGAGCAGCTCAATCACCTGCTCACCCATGTCGGCCAGTATTGCGCCGGGTACTCCAGCGCCTATCGCCAGCGCCGTTTGCAGGAGTTGGGCGAGCTGGCCACACTGCCCCTGCTCGACGCCGCCGACCTCTTTGCCGCCCAGCAGGCCCATCCGCCCTTCGCCGGCCTCACGGGTCGGCCGGCCAGTCAGGCGCTGCGGGTCTTCGCTTGTCCGGGCCAGCTGGCCATTCCCGAATATGCGGGCGCGGACTGGTGGGGCGCGGCACGGGCCCTGTTTGCCGCCGGTTTCAAGGCGGGGGAAGTGCTGCTCAACGGCCACGATTACCATATCAGCCCCACCGCCTTCATCTTCGACAACGGCGCTCGCCAGCTGGGGGCACCCGTGGTGCCTTGTGGCCCCCACGATACCCGCCGTCAATTGGAGGCCCTGCAACGCTACGAGCCGACAGGCTTTGTCGGGCCACTGGCGGCGCTGCTGGATCTGCTGGAAGCGGCGGAGCTGGCCGGGATCCCGAGCGACAGCCTGCGCTCCGCCCTTTTGTGCGAAACCTCCCACCCCGACACGGCGCCACTGCAGGCGGTCCACGGTATCCGGGCGCTCAACTGCCTGGTGTTGCAGGATCTGGGAGTGCTCGCCTACGAGAGTCAGCCCGGTCAGGGCTTTATCGTCAACGAAAGCTGCATCGTCGAGATCATCGATCTCGCCACCTCGGAGCCAGTCATCGGCGATGCGGTCGGTCAGCTGGTGGTGACCCGGCTCGACCTGGAATATCCCCTGTTGCGGCTGGTCACCGAATGGCAGGGTCACTGGCTGGCAGGGGCCAGTCCATGCGGGCGCACCAACCGGCGCCTCAGGCTGGTGTAACCAATGCAAAAAAATGCAAACGGGCAGCCGTCAGGCTGCCCGTCTTGTCTCCGGCGAGGAGAATATCTGAAGAAGAGGCTTACCGCCTCGCCTGCCAGGTGGCGATGGCAAGCAGGGAATCCGGGGTAAATTCGGCGGCGCGGGCGGCGATCTCGGCCTGGCTCATCCAGTACACCTCGCTCACCTCCTCGGCCTGCAAGCGCAGCAGCCCCTGATAATGACAGCTGTAGAGGCCACCCCAGACCCGATAGCCCTCCCCCTCGGCATAGAAGGTACCAAACCCTTGCAGGGGCACATCTTCGATGCCCAGCTCTTCGGCCAGCTCGCGGCGGGCAGAGGGCTCCATCTGTTCGCCCGTGGTCACCACACCACCGGCGCAGGCATCCAGCATGCCGGGGCAGAAGTCCTTGCTGAGGGTGCGCCGCTGCACCAGGATCCGATCCGTCTGGTCGAGCACCAGAATATAACTGGCGCGATGGCACAGGTTCTCCCGCCGCACCCTGGCCCGTTCGGCCACCCCGATCACCCGGTTATCCGCATCAACCACATCCACCCATTCCACGCGCAGGCCCTTTCGCTCATGTCGTTCAATTGCCCGCAGTATATCGGGGCAAGGAGGGGTCAGGGCAGCACTTTTTCACCTCATGGGTACAGACACGCTCCCCGGATACCCGCCGTCATACGGATTCATACAAACCTTTATTAAATGTCACATTAGTGTCACCCATGGACGGCATAGTGTGCCCTGTCCAAGCAACAGGTGTTTTGTGATGAAGGTGTTCAAGAACTTGTCTCCCCGCCAGATTGCCCGCTACATCAAGAGCTTCCATCGCGGCAGCTTCATGGTGGAGGCACTGGGGCGATTCGAATTCAGCGGCGGAGAGATCAATCTGCAGAGCCTGACCTGCCGTCAGACCCTGAGTCTGGCCCGGCAGATCAATCTGGAGGTTCGCGGCCTGCGTCACACCAGCCTGCTGTTGGGGTAACTTCCATAGTCCTTTCTGTTTGTAGTCTGCTTCCATACACGTTTTTGCCCGCCGGCTAGTCGCCGCGCGGGCCATTTTCTATGTCAGTGACCACACCGTTGCGCACTGTCACGAAGCGCATGAAGGCATTCTTGCCAAAGTTGTAGGTCCAGCGCTCACCGTATGTGACCTGCACCAGATTGCCAAACTGGTTCACCTCGTTGCGGGTCAAGGTTTCACGCAGCATGGGCTCGCCACACTTGAGCAGCATCTCGGCTGTGCTGTCCCCCTCTGTGATGAGGGCGTTCTTGCAACGCATGGCATCGGCACTGGCCGGTATGCTCAGTAACAGCAGGGCCAGGGCGGCCCCCAGATCCAGAGGTCGTTTCATTGGCTATTCCATTTAAACAGGGCACTGCCCAGGGTGAGACAGGAGAGGGTAAACAGTACAACCCAGCCCAGCGGTGCGGCCATCTCGGCCCAGCCAGCCCCTTCCAGCATGACGGCACGGGCCGCCGTGATGATCTGGCTGAGCGGTAGCCAGGCCGCCAGCTGTTGCAGCCAGACCGGCGCCCCTTCCAGCGAGAACCAGACCCCGGAGAGAAACATCATGGGCATGCTGATGACGTTGAGCAGGCCGCTTGCCAGCTCTTCGTTCTGAATGCGGGCGGCGATGAGCAGACCCAGTGACGCCATGGCGGCCCCACCCACCAGGGCGATAAGAAGCAGCAACCAGCCTGAGCCGAGCAGGGGCACACCAAGCAGGCCGTAGGCCACCAGAAACACCAGCAGGCTCACCACCAGGGTAATCAGGATCCGCGACAACAACTGGGCACAGAGAAACTCGGCGGCGGAGAGCGGCGTTGCCCTCAATCGCTTGAGCACACCGTTCTTGCGGTAACGGACTATGACGAAGCCGACCCCGAACAGGCCGGAAAACATCAGGTTCATGCCGATCACTCCGGGCAACAGCCAGTCACCATAACGGATCGCCTGACCGCTCAGAGTCTCTTTCACCAGTGGCTGAAAAATCGCCTGGCGCAGCAGGTATTCGGCCAGCGCCCCCTGGGCGGCATCCGGGTTGACCCAGTAGCGGCCCGAACCGGGTGAGAGCAGCAGATCCAGCTGATGGTGGCGTACCTTGAGTCGCCCCTTTTGCTCATCGTCATAGGGGATGAGTTTGAGCAGAGGAATGGCGTTCAGGGGCGCATAGGCTGCAGGCAAGTCCCCCACTACCCCCATCTGCACCAGCGGCTTGGGCGGGCCGGAGAAGATGAGGGAGAAACCTATCACCAGCAACAGCGGGAAGGCCAGATTCCACACCAGGGCCGCCCTGTCCCGCACAAACTCCAGATTGCGGGCATAAAAAAGCGCACCGATCCGTTTTATGGCGCCTTTCATGCTCCGCTCCTTGTGTACCAAGCTGACGAGCGGCGCGACCACTGCAAGTCTCGCGGATGGAGGTGGGTGCCAACACGGCATCTTGTCATGCTGCTCATGCGCCACTCCTCAGGCTATGGCCGGTCAGGTGCAAAAAGAGATCCTCCAGGTTGGGAGAGCGTACCTGCATGCCGGTCAGCGGGACTCCAAGGCTGAGCAACTGCGGCAGCAGGAGTGCCACGTCGGGACAGGTCAGCTCCACCTGATCGCCGTGGGGCAGGAGCGGATAGCCCAAGCCGGCGAGGGCCGGGTGATCCGGTAATCGCACCAGCACACCGTCAAAATGCTGGGCCAGCAAGGCCGTGGGGGTATCCAGGCTGAGCAAGTGGCCGTGATCGACGATGGCGATGAGATCGCACAACTGCTGCGCCTCATCCATGTAGTGGGTAGTGAGCACCACCGTCTTGCCCTGGGCCTTGATCGCTTCGATGCGCTGCCAGAAGTGGTGGCGGGCCTGGGGATCCAGCCCGGTAGTGGGTTCATCCAGAAACAGCAACTCGGGGTCACCGAGCAGGGCGAGCGCCAGCAGCAGGCGCTGACGCTGACCGCCGGAGAGCTTGCGGCTGTCACGGTCGATGAATTCGCCCAGGGCACACAGCTCGATGAGCCGCTCCTGGGGCAAAGGATTGGGGTAGAGGCTGGCAAACAGGCGCAGGGTATCGCGCACAGTCAGAAAATCCTGCAGCGCAGTGTGCTGGAACTGGATGCCGATGCGGGAGCGGTAATCGGGGCCGCGAGGGGCGCCATGGAACAGGATCTGGCCGCTATCCGGAGTGAGGACTCCCTCCAGCAACTCTATGGTGGTGGTCTTGCCCGCCCCGTTCGGGCCGAGCAGACCGAAACAGCAACCGGCTGGAATGGCAAAGCTGAGCCCGTCCACCGCCTTGACGCCGGGAAAGTGCTTGATGAGATCGACGACTTCGATGATGGCTGTCATGACTTGTCTCCCAGGAGAAGCCCTGACTATATCCAAATCTTTTGCAAAGGCACATTGTCTATCGACAAGTGCCCGCCAGGCAGGGGAGCCTCAAACAGAAACGGCGACCCTGAGGTCGCCGTTTGCATCAAGCCAGCCGGATCACAGAATGTCCAGCAGCTCCACTTCGAATACCAGAGCAGAGTAGGGCGGAATGGAACCGGCACCACGAGCACCATAGGCCAGATCCTGCGGAATATAGAGCTTCCACTTGGAGCCAACCGGCATCAGTTGCAGGGCTTCAACCCAACCGGCGATGACACCAGTCACCGGGAATTCAGCCGGCTCGCCACGGGCGACCGAGCTGTCAAACACGCCACCGTGGGTGAAGGTACCGTGGTAGTGCACGCGCACGGACTGACCGGCCACCGGCACGGCGCCATTGCCTTCTACCATGACTTCGTATTGCAGACCCGAATCGGTCACCTTGACGTCGGCACGCTTGGCGTTGTCAGCCAGGAAGGCTTCGCCATCGGCGGCGGCCGCCTTGGCAACGGCCTCCTGCTCTTCCTGCATGCGTGCAGTGATAACCTGGAAGGCATCATTGATATCGTCACGGCTGACCGCGAACTCCAGACCATTCAGGGCATCTGCCAGACCTTGTTGCAGGGCCGGGATATCCAGACCGGCGAACGCTTGCTGCGCCAGTTGCTCGCCCATGTTGCGGCCGATGCCATAGCTGGCCTTCTGTTCGATAGAGTCGTATTGGGACATTGAGATGTTGCTCCAGATCCAAGTAATAAAGAGGCGGGATAATATCAGACTTTTTGGCCAGGTGCTGCCGCCGGTCGCCCTGATTTCCCCGCCCGTGGGAGCGAGTTCACACCAGCCAGGTACGAACGCCGCCCATCGGCGGCGATCTTGTCAGGCACAATGGCGCTGTGAGCCTTTGGACTCAAACCTCACTTTCTGTGACATCAGCGCGATCCAGCAGGGCTCGCACTGCGGCTACCTTGGCGCCGTCGGTGATATTGACCCGGCCGTCATCAGAGGTCCCCATATTGACTCCATGGGGTACCATACCGCCGCGCCAGCCCATGCCGGACATGTGCACCTCGTTCACCCCGGTAAATTCGATGATGGTGCGCACGTTGTCGGCATTGATCCCGGCACCTGGCATCAGGGTGGCCCGGCCTGCCAGCGCCTGTTGCATGGCCTGCAAGGTCTCGAGCCCCGCCAGCGCGGTCGGTGCATGACCTGACGTGAGGATCCGCTCACAACCGGCCGCTATGATGACCTCAAGATCGGCACGCCAGTCGGAGCAGAGATCGATGGCACGATGGAAGGTGACGCCAAGGGGACCGGCTGCCGCGACCAGTTGCCTGAGCTGGGCAGCAGGCACCCGCCCCTCTTCATCCAGCAGCCCCACCACCACACCTTGCAACCCGGCGGCGCGAGCGGCGGCGATATCCTGCAGCATCATCTCGAACTCCCCTTCGCTGAAGCAGAAATCTCCGGCACGGGGACGGATCATGGCATAGACAGGGACGCTGGCGTGGCGGGCGGCCAGCTGCATGAAACCATAGGAGGGGGTCAAACCACCCAGCCCCAGCGCAGAGCAAAGCTCGATGCGATCCGCGCCGGCTTGCTGGGCGGTGAACAGGGATTCCAGGTTGTCGATACAAATTTCAAGACGGGTCATGATGACTCCTTTACTGGAGAGATCAGACAGCACATCTGATCTCATAAATTGAGCAAGGCCGCACCCCGCACCCCACCGGCACCGCCGAAGCGGGCCTGGCGGATCTCGGGCAGAGCGACACCGGGCAGCAGGTGGCCGGGCAGACGCAGCGGCAACTGTTGGTACAGGGCGGGCAGACCGCTCAAGCCGCCCCCCAGCACGACCACCTCGGGATCAACCACAGAGATGGCGGTAGCGAGTCCGGCAGCCATGATCTCGAGCCAGCAGTCGACCGTAGCCACCGCATCAGGCTCATGAGCCTCGAAGCGTTCCACTATCTGGTGGCCGCTGGCACGCTGACCGTGAAAATGGTGGTAGAGCCGCTCCAGCCCGCTGCCGGACGCATAGGTTTCAAAACAGACCAGGCGGCCACAGCCGCAACGGGGACGAGGCAGGTCGGGATACTTCATCAGCATGGTCGCAGGCAAGGGGTAGTGACCTATCTCCCCCGCCAGCCAGTTACGGCCCTGAATGAGTTTGCCGGCCAGATAGACGGCACCACCTATGCCGGTGCCTATGGTGACCCCCAGCGCACTGTCTGCCCCTGCCGCTGCGCCCTGGTGCACCTCCGACCAGAGAAAGCAGTTGGCATCGTTGTCCACCTTGACCATACGACCCAAACGCTCGGCCAGATCGGCGCCCAGATGGCGACCATTGATGGAGGGCAGGTTCGCCGCCACTATGCTGTGGTCGTGCCGATTGAGGATACCGGGAAAGCCGATGCCTACGGCGCCTCTTGCACTGAAGCGGGCGTCAGCCTCGAGTACCCGCTGGCAGATCAGCTGCTGCAGCCCCTCGTAATCATTGCCGGGAGTGCTCATGCGCTCCTCATGACAGAGATTCAAGCCGCCGTCATACACAGCGAACGCTATCTTGGTGCCACCGATATCAAAGCCGTAATACATGCTCACACTCCCTTGTCGGCGAGTTGCCTCACCTCAGCCTGTCCAGAGGGGCACATTGTATTAATTCGCAAAAAAAATAAAGTGATCGGGGGCGAAAAACGGGAGCCGGATCAAAGCAAACGGAACATTTGCCGTTGCAGGCAAGCCTGGCCAAGGCTCATCAGGGTGCGCTCCTGGCCATCGAAGGCGAAGCCACGACGCAGGTAAAAACCCTCGCCGACCCGATTGCCATCGAGCAGCCACAATCTGACGCCTTCACAACCGGCGCGCCGCATCTGCATGGCCACCGCCTGCCACAGCCGCTTGCCATAACCCTGGCGCCAATGATCGGGGTGGAGGTAAAACGCCCGGATCCAGGCGGTGGGATATTCACCCTCTTGCGCCAGCTGCCAGTAGAGCAGGCCTATGACCACCTCATCCAGACAGAGCAGCATGGGTCTTGGGCCCGGCTCGGCGAGCCGGCTGCGCCAGATTTGCAGATGCTCGGTCACCGCCAGCTGGGCCAGCATGTCGTTGCCAAGCACCTCACCGTAGGCAGCGAGCCAGCTGGCCCGCTGCATCACCGTCATGGCGGGGGCATCATCAAGCCGCGCCATGCGCAGGCTTATGCCTTGCATTGGGGTACCAGACCGGAGGCGCGCGCCTGCTCATAGAGTGGCCGGGCCTCGGCCTGCTGGGCCTGCAACTCGGCGATCCGGTTTTCGTTGCTGGGGTGGGTGGAGAGCAGTTGCGGCGGCGCCTTGCCACCGGCGGCGGCGCTCATGTTCTGCCACAGGGGAACGGCTTCGGCAGGATTGAAACCGGCACGGGCCATCAAGTCCAGGCCCAGCCTGTCCGCTTCGCTCTCCTGCTCGCGGCCATAGGGCAGCATGACGCCCACCTCGACCCCGAGCCCCAGCGCCGTCATGGTGGCACCGCGATATTCGCTGCTGCCCATGGCGATATCCGCCGCCGCCAGACCGAGACCGGTCAGCTGGCTGCGGGAGAGTCGCTCGTTGGAGTGCTGGGCCAGCACGTGGGTCAGCTCGTGACCGATGACGGTGGCGAGCTGATCCTGATTCTTGGCGACCTTGAGCAGGCCGCTATAGACCCCTATCTTGCCACCGGGCAGGGCGAAGGCGTTGACCTGCTTGGAGTCAAACACCACCACCTCCCAACTGGTGATGCCATAACTGGCGGGCACCTGGGCGGTAACCGCCTTGGCAACACAGGAGACATAGGCATTGAGCTTGGCATCCTTGCTCACCTTCTCCTGCTTTTTCATCTGCTCGAAGGAGTCGGCACCCAGCTTGCTCATCTGCTGGGGCGAAAACAGCAGCATCTGGCTACGACCGGTAGGAGACTGGGCACAACTGGCCAGCAGGGTAGAACAGAGCGCCGCCAGGCCGAGCTTGAACAGGGGAGATGTCATGGAGGTGTCCTTCACCATAAAGATGCCCTATTTTCGGAAATGCAGGCGTCCGGCGCAAGTCGACAAATTGCCCGGTTCGGCGAAAGCAGTCACATCCCCTTATTACCGGCTTGCTTAATAAAGAAAACGGGCCCCGCTGGGGCCCGTCTTTGAGAGGAAACCGGTTTACATTATGCCCAGTTTCTTCAGGTCGGCTTCGACCACTTTGGCCGGGACAGGCACGTAACCATCTTTGGCGACTATGCTTTGACCCGCCTTGGAGAGCATCATCTTCACGAACTCCTGCTCCATCGGGGCCAGCGGCTTGTTCGGGTGCTTGTTCACGTAAACGTACAGGAAGCGCGACAGCGGATACTTGCCGGTGATGGCGTTATCAGCGGTGGCTTCGATGAAGGTCTTGCCATCTTTGGACAGGGGTACGGCGCGCACACCCGAGGTGACATAACCGATACCGGAGTAACCTATGCCGTTCAGGGAAGCAGAGACGGACTGCACCACGGAAGCGGAACCGGGCTGCTCGTTCACGCCGCTCTTGAAGTCGCCATCACACAGGGCGTGCTCCTTGAAGTAACCGTAAGTACCGGATACTGAGTTGCGACCGAACAGTTGCAGATCCTTGGAAGACCAGTTGCCATCCAGACCCAGATCAGACCACTTGGTGGCAGCCTTGGCTTCGCCGCACTTGAGGGTGCTGGAGAAGACGGCATCCACTTGTTGCATGGTCAGCCCCTTGATGGGGTTGTCCTTGTTGACGAACACGGCCAGGGCATCGACCGCGACGCGGATGGCAGTGGGCTTGTAACCGTAACGCTTCTCGAACGCCTCTTCCTCACCGGACTTCATGCCGCGGCTCATGGGGCCGAACTGGGCAACACCTTCGGTCAGTGCAGTCGGTGCGGTTGAGGAACCGGCAGCCTGGATCTGCACGTTGACGTTGGGATACATGCGCTTAAATTCTTCAGCCCACAATGTCATCATGTTGGCCAGGGTGTCAGAGCCGACAGAGGACAGGTTGCCCGAGATACCGCTGGTCGGGGTGTAATCCGGCAGATCTTTATCCACACCGGCAGCCAGAGCGCTGACAGAAAACAGGGTTGCTGCGGTAAATCCGATTACACCAGCCAGTTTGTTGAGTTTCATCCAATCTCTCCAAGGTTACAGAAGGCAGTCCATCAATATACGATGCTAACTTTGCTCAACTCCGGTCACGACGACCAGCCGGTTGAGTGTCATTCCATGCCCTCTCCAATGTTACAGAAGGCGGTCCATCAAAATCCGGTGTTCACTTTGCTCAATTCCGGTCACACCGGGTAGTTGGCAAAGCGTCATCCAATCCCCCCAACGTCATGGAAGGTCAGTTCTCAAGACGGCGCCAGTATCTGACCTGGCAGTGACAAATTTATGGATTTAATGTGACACTTTAATGACACAACAAGGGTTTTGACCAAATGAAGAGAGGGCAGCTTCCGCTGCCCTCTCTTTTGCTAACTTATTGCCGGTAAAGACTATTTAACCACGACCATACGGGCTGGAATGAGAAAGCTGAAACGGCTGCCAGCACCGACCCGACTCTCGATATCGAGCTGACAGTCGTGATGGCTCAAGGCGTGCTTGACGATGGCGAGCCCGAGCCCGGAGCCGCCGGTATGCCGTGAGCGAGCCTTGTCGACCCGATAGAAACGTTCGGTCAGCCGCGCCAGATGCTCGGGAGCAATCCCCTCTCCTTCATCCTCCACCACAAACAGCGCCATGGCGCCCTGCTTGCGCCATGCCACGCTGATCTTGCGCCCCGCCGGTGTGTAGTGAATGGCGTTGTAGACCAGGTTGGAGACGGCGCTGCGCAGCTGATCATTATCCCCTCGCACTAAAAGGTTCGGTTGCACCAGAAATTCAATCTGGTGTGCCCGCTCCCCCGACAGCGCGCGCGCCTCCTGCTCCAGCAATCCCAGCATGGCGGGCATGTCCACCAGATGGGAGAGATCCACTGTCGGAGCCGCCTCGATACGGGACAAGGTAAGCAGCTGATTGACCAGATTATCCATCCGGATGGTCTGTTCCATCATCACCTTGTGCGCCTTGGCCCACAGGGCGGGCGGCGGCGGCTCTTCGGTCATCTCCAGATAGCCCTTGAGCACGGTGAGCGGGGTACGCAGTTCGTGGGAGACGTTGGAAACGAAGTGCTTGCGGGTCTTCTCCAGGCTACGCAGCCGGGTGACATCCCGCACCACCAGCATGGCCTGATCCTCGGCGTAGGGCATGATGCGAAACTCGAGAAACTTCTCCTCATTGATGGGTGAGTTCATCTCGAACGGTTCATCATACTGACCCTTGCCCAGATAGGCACCGAAGGCCGGATTGCGAATGAGGTTGCCTATGTGCTGACCGGCATCTTCCGGCCAGCGAAAACCAAGCAGTTGCTCCGCCAGTCGATTGCACCAGAGGATGCTGCCATCGGTGCGAAACACGACTGCGGCATCGGGCAGGGCCTCGGCACCCTCCCGAAAGCGGCGGATCAGACCCGCCAGCTCGCGGCGACGGGCCCGGTGACGCTGCTGCAACTTGTAGATGCCGTTGAAAATATACTCCCAGCTGCCGCTGCCGTTGGGGGGAACCAGGCTGCGATCGTGCCACAGCCAGTCCGACAGCCGCTTCTGGAAGCGATAGTGCCAGCCCAGATGCAGCACAGTAGCTGCCAGCAGGCAAAGGGCGAGGGTATTCGTCAACCAGCCGACCAGAACGAAAGGCGTATAGAAGAACGCCATCCGCCACAACTGTCGCCGCCAGGCATAAGGTTGCAACATAACTTCCTCTACAGACGGGTTGAGAAGCGATAGCCTGCGCCGCGCACCGTCTGAATCAATCGATCGTGACCCGTCTCTTCAATGGCCTTGCGCAAGCGACGAATATGCACATCCACGGTTCTGTCCTCGACATACACATTGGTACCCCAGACATTGTTGAGCAACTGCTCGCGGCTGTACACCCGCTCGGGGTGAGTCATGAAGAAGTGCAGCAACTTGAACTCGGTCGGTCCCATGTCCAGCGCCCTCTCTTCGGCACTGACTCTATGGGAAACCGGATCCAGCTTGAGCCCCTGCACCTCGATCACCTCGTCCACCGAGGTGGGGGAGACGCGGCGCATCACGGCGTGCAGGCGGGCGGTCAACTCCTTGGGGGAGAAGGGCTTGGTGATGTAGTCATCGGCGCCGGCCTCCAGGCCGCGTACCTTGTCCTCTTCCTCACCACGGGCGGTCAGCATCACCACAGGGATCTGGCGGGTCACCTCATCCTGCTTGAGTTGCTTGATGAACTGAATGCCACTGCCACCGGGCATCATCCAGTCCAGCACTATGAGTTCGGGGTAGGGTTCACACACCTTCGCCAGTCCATCGGCGTAATCTTCCGCCTCGATTGTTTCGTATCCCTTTTGCTCAAGCACGAAGCAGAGCATTTCGCGGATCGGTGCTTCGTCCTCGACCACCAGAATTCGCTTAGCCATATCCCTTCTCTCTCCTGTGTGAAGATGGGTGCGCCAATTATTAGAATTTTCTGTGACACTTTTATGACTTTATGACAGGCGGGATGATAAACGTTTTCAGATTCAGTTGGCAGCAGTGAGTTGCAGCAGGTCCCAGCGGTTGCCACTGATATCCTCGAACACCACTACCATGCCGTATGGCTCGCTACGTGGCTGTTCACAAAAATGAACACCGTAATCCAGCATGCGCTGGTAATCGGCCCAGAAATCGTCGGTTTCGAGGAACAGAAATACCCGGCCACCGCCCTGCTGGCCG
>Ga0115550_1000113_pt1 | contig 80448 bp, 63 predicted proteins | sample COGITO_mtgs_1005_FD_87177 | JGI IMG/M metagenome (GOLD analysis project Ga0115550, IMG submission 87177) | Pelagic marine microbial communities from North Sea - COGITO_mtgs_100511 | ecosystem: Environmental > Aquatic > Marine > Epipelagic | place: Germany:Helgoland, sampling site Kabeltonne...
ATTGTTTTAAAAACAAAAACACCGTAGGGCGCTACTCGCCGCGACAGCGGCAGTACGCCGGATGGTGATTTGATACGAGTTGGCTTTATGGCGGACTAGCCTGCGGCTGAGTCGCGCCCTACGCTTGGTATAGGTTTAATATATTGTTTTAAAAACAAAAACACCGTAGGGCGCTACTCGCCGCGTCAGCGGCAGTACGCCGTTTAACAAATAAACCAAAAGCCATCACAGCAACTGCTTACTCATCAACACTACATTCCGCACACCGTGCGATTCCAATCGCTCCATCACAAACCAGCCCAACCGCAAGTAAAAACCTTCAGCGGTGTCGGCGGATAAATATAATGCCGTCACCCCAAGCTCGCGGGCTTTGTGTTCAAGGGCTGTGACAATGAGAGCACCCAGCCCCAATCCACGTTGCTGTTCTTTGATATAAATACCACCGAGCCAAGGCGATAAACCTGGTTTGGTGCCGGGTTCGTCCAGTTTAATGCTGCCGGCGCCGAGCAATTGACCGTCTGCGGCGACGGCGACTAGCGTAATGGGGATTTGGTTGGTGGCACAGCGTAGTTCTAAAGCTGTGGTGAGATCTTGTTTGGTCAGGCCTGCCGCCTGATATAAATCGGCCCATTCGTTATATAACAAAGTGCTGAGCTCAAGGATCAGCGCGCTGTGATTGGCCAGATAATCGATGCGGATTGCGCCGGATTTAGCAGCGAAGTTCGTTATGTCCGGTGAGTCAGCTTTTTGAACAACGTTGTCTATGTCCATACCACTATCCTGAGCAAATAAAAAAGGCCGGAACTCAGTAGGTTAACCCTAAGTCCCAGCCTTATCTTAGTCAGATATTTCGTTAAAAAGCTACCGGCCTTAAAACAACCAGCTTAAAAAGCTACGTACTTCCAAAACTATCAGAACCGGTAACGGGCGCCAATTTCAAATGAACGCTCTGGACCGACATAAATCCCTTCACGCAGGCCGCTGATATAACGTTTGTCGGCCAGGTTTTTCACTGCACCGGAAACGCTGAAGTTTTCAGTGACCTGATACTGACTGAGCAAATCAACCACGGTATAAGCTGGGACCAAACCACCCCAAATGCCGCTGGCAGCATTGGTAGGAATTTCAACTTTATTGGTTGGATCGCCAAACTGCTCGCCGCGGTGGTGCAGATTCAGTGACAGATCCAGTTTTTCCAGCTGATAACTCAAACCCAGGTTTGCCAATATTTTTGGCGCATAAGACAAACGTTTACCGGCATTGGTACCCGTCTCAAATTCCGACTCCGGCACCCAGGTGGCGTTGGTATCAAGGCGTAAACCGGCGGTCAGTGGCTGGCTGAAACTAAATTCCATGCCATGATGGCTGGTCGCGCCAGCATTGGATAATGACAAGGCCGGATTACTATTGCCAGTCACTACCTGGTTACTGAAATCCATCACAAAGGCGGCCACTTCATAATTGGCAGTACCGGCTACACCGCGTACACCAATTTCGTAATTCACTGAACGCTCACCATCCAGTTGCTGATCGGTCAGGCCCGTCAGTGCTACAGCGTTGGTCGCCGGTGAAAATGCCCGATATACACCGCCATATAATTGCGCAGTGTCGGTCAGTTCATACGTCAGGCCTACACCAGGCAACACTTCAGTATTTGAAGTTTTGGCCAACGCATTGGTTTGCAGGTTTAAGCGCTCTTGCTCGTACGATTCAATGCGCAAACCTGGTGTTACGGCCAGCTTGTCGCTAAGTTCCAACCGGCTTTGTACATAACCTGCCACGCTGTCGGCGCTATCTTGTAAATGACCGGCGATGGTACCGGTGCGATCGGCAGCGCGGGTGGCGGTAATGCGTAAATCATTCGATTTTTCATGCATCAAACGCAGGCCAAATTCAGTGCTGGCATTCAGACCGAATAACGGTTGTTCCAGCGTTAAGCGGCTTTCAGCGCCAGCCCGTTCAAAAGAGCGGTTATTCCCGGTCAGACTGTCAGTAAAAACCCAACGTCCAGCGGTCGTCGAAGCTGCAGCATTCACCGCATAACGCCAGTAATCGCGGGTCACGTCGCTCCAGTACAACAGGGTTTTTAACGTGGCGGTGTCGCTTAATAACCATTCATGGTTGATATCAAAAGCCACGCGGTCCGTCAGGTAATCGTCATCCGGCGCCGGGTTGTAGTCCGCTCCTGCCTGATAATCACCCAGCAGTAGTCCACGATAGGACATATTGACGTCGTTTTCATGCCATGACAGTTTGACACCCAGTTTCTGATTGTTACCAAACTCGACACCGGCTTTGGCCATCACATCGTTCATGGTGTAGCCTTTGTCCATAAAACCATCGCTGGTGGCATGGGTGGCGACAATACCGGCAAAAGCGTCACCGGCGGCGTTTTTATTACCAGCTTCAATGCCAACTTCTTTCATATTAAATGAACCAGCGCGCGCGGAAAGCTCCACGCCATCATCCGGCGTTTTGGTCTGATAGTTCACCACGCCGCCAATGGTCGAAGGGCCATAACGTAATGAAGACGAACCTTTTAATACTTCAACCCGCGCCACCCGCTGAATACGTGGGTTGTAATAACGGTCGTTACCAATAAATAAACCTGGCGCTACCGGTACACCGTCTTCCAGCATCAGCGATTTAGACTCGCTGGCCGACAGACCACGGATACCAAAGTTAGCCACCACTGAAGTTTCTTCTTCGCTTTTGATATTCACACCTGGGATACGACGCAGCACGTCTTCCGTTGATAACGGCTGTACCCGTTGGATATCTTTTAGCTCAACCAGATTGACTGAACCTGTGGCTTCAAAACGATGGTCGTCTTTTTGACCTACCACTTTCACCACTTCCATACCGGTATAACGCGACTTTTTGTCGGCGGCAGCTTCGTCAGCAACTGCGCTCACAGCACTGGTACTGGCAGCAATTGCTACGGCTAACGCCAGCCGTGATGGGCGAAAATGGGCACTGAAAAGGTTCGACGACATCATAAAATCCTTAACTTAGGTACGTTGTTCTAACGCGAATGACGATGCAAATTTGCGCGGAGTCTAACCGTGAATGACAATTATTGTCAATTAGCTTTGTCATCAAGAATCATTCTTGTTTTTATCACGATACGTGTTTAAACGCAGATTGGATGAGTACAATAAGCTGGTTATTTTTTGTGCAGGAGCATCAGTTCAATCTGAAATTGCAGCTATGCTTGCTCAGGTCTGGCTGAGGTAAAAGCTGACAACAACACCGATCGATCATGGAGGTACGGTCGGCAAACACGGCGACGAATACCGTGACAAATACCGTGAAAAGCACCGCGCAAAGGAACAGGAAACGACCATGGCAAAGATTGTGCTCACAACCGCACTTCGGGCGGACTATCAAAGATTGTTTGATCAATGCAAAATCAACCCCGCCAAAGCACCCTTTATTGAACAGACCATCCAGAAAATTATCAACAACAAACCGCGCTACCAGACCGTCAGTGCGCAGAGCGGCGCCCCCTGGTACGTCATTGCGGTGATCCATCTACTGGAAGCATCCCTGAATTTTAACAGCCATCTGCATAACGGCGATCCGCTGACCGCCCGGACTGTACAAGTACCGGCCGGACACCCGAAAAAAGGCAACCCGCCTTTTACCTGGGAAGAAAGTGCATTGGATGCACTGGCTCTGAAAGGGGCAAACAAGGTGAAAGACTGGAGCTTACCGGCGCTACTGTATACGCTGGAAACCTATAACGGTATGGGGTATCGGATGTACCACCCGCACGTGCCCTCACCTTACCTTTGGGGTTTTAGCAACCATTACCTTAGCGGTAAATATACCCATGACGGCCGTTGGTCTGATACTGCGGTATCACAACAATGTGGTTGTGCGGTGATTTTACGGCGGATGGCGGAACTGGATTTAATTGAATTTGCCGACCAGCCAATCGCAGATGCTAGTCAATGGCAGGTGCATTACAGTGAGCGTGCCTTTACTGATCCGGCGCAGCAGGCCAAAGCCATGGCACTACAGGAATGGCTGAACACCCATCCGGGGATTTTTGTCAAAGCCGATGGTATTCCGGGGCGACGCACCTCGGATGCGAATTTTCGGATCAGCGGGCATTATTTGCCACAGGATCCGTTACATCCTTGATATGGCAGCGGCATCGGGCGGCTTAGTGAAACGGGCGGCTTAGCACAAAAGTTCTAGCTGCCCGGATCCGCCAGCCTGGCCGGATCCAGCAGTACCCGCAGCTCGGCTTCCGATAAGTTAGTTTGCTCCAGTGCCACATCCAGCACCGGTCGTTGCTGGCTGTACGCCATTTTGGCGATTTTCGCCGCCTGCTCGTAGCCAATGATTGGATTGAGCGCCGTGACTAAAATCGGATTGCGTGCCAGCGCTGCAGCAGCGGTGTCTTGACGGATTTTCAGACCGCTGATGGCCTGCGTCGCCAAAGACGAACAACTTCCCGCCAGCAAACTGATGCTATCGAGCAGATTATTCGCCACCAGCGGCAACATTACATTCAACTCAAAATTGCCGGACTGCCCGGCAATGGTGATAGCAGTGTCATGACCAATCACCTGCGCACAGGCCATCGCCACCGCTTCCGGGATCACCGGATTAACTTTACCCGGCATAATCGACGAGCCCGGCTGTAATGCCGGCAGCTCTAATTCGGCAAGTCCAGCCAAAGGTCCGGAATTCATCCAGCGCAAATCATTGGCGATTTTTAAAAGCGCCACCGCCAAAGTTTTTAACGCACCAGAGCAAGCAACGGCTACATCCTGACTGCTTAAACTAAAAAAGAAATTATCTGACGGCGTGAAACTAAGGCCAGTGGTTTTACAAAGTTCAGCACAAACCAAAACGGCAAATTGCGGATGGGCGTTAACGCCAGTGCCTACTGCGGTACCGCCTTGCGCCAACTGCTGTAACCCGGACAACTGCTGACGAATATGATGTTCAGCGTGCGTTAGCTGCGCCAGCCAACCGCCAAATACCTGGCTGAATCTGACCGGCATCGCGTCCATTAAGTGGGTGCGGCCGGTTTTTAGAATAGCGCCCTGCTCGGCACTTAATCTGGCAATGGCATGCTGAAGTTGCGTCAGCGCCGGTAGCAACTCCAGCACAATCGCCAGACTGGCACTGACATGAATAGCACTTGGAATGGTGTCATTGCTGCTTTGGCCAAGATTGACATGGTCGTTGGGATGGATTTTCTCGGCGCCGATCTGCTTATCGTGCATTGTGGCGTTCAGGATGTGGCTGGCCAGCGTTGCCAGCACTTCGTTGGCATTCATATTGGAGCTGGTACCGGAACCGGTCTGATACAGACTGACCGGAAATTGCTTTAAATCCAGGTTATGCAGTTGCTGATCTACCGCAGTTGCAATCGAATTAGCCTGGATTTCAGTTAACAAGCCAAGCTGCAGATTAGCTCGGGCAGCGGCTTGTTTAATCAACAATAAAGCCCGGATAAAAGGCGTCGGCATGGTGGCCGGATGCAGCTGAAAATTCTGTACCGCGCGTTGTGTCTGCGCCTGATACAAAGCTTCAGCCGGTACTTGCAGCGGCCCCATCGAGTCGTGTTCTGTCCGGAATTTCATCGCTGCTCCTTTGCCCAAAGATGGTCTTGGGCATGTCAATGGCCTTGTGCACGTCACCAGACTTAGACAACAACGACGCTGGTGACGCCAACCCGGGATCAATTATTCATTCTAATACTCAGCCGCTGGCTTCGTTAAGCTGCGCACCCGGATATTCCGGAAAAAAGTCTCTGCGCCTTCCGACTGAATTTGCAGTTTGCCGCGGGTCAAGGGTGCAAAACCACCGGCAACCGGCTCACGGGAATTAAAACCCCGGAACACTTCGTGACCGTTCACTTTATGGATCAAGGTTTTACCATCGGTAATGACTTCCAGCAGATCCCATTCGCCGGCTGGTTTTTCATGTAAACCTAACTTCAAAACCCGGTCGGCGATGTTGGTGCGCAGCGGCGACTTGGGGTCGTATTTATAAAATTTCCAGTCACCGATATGGGTGTCGGTCGCATGCACATCAATGATCACGCCGTCCAGACTATGATAATCACCATGGTCGCCTTGCTGAATTTGAAATTCGTGGCTACGCATCCAATGGCCGCTTTGCGCGCCCTGTGGCCCCACTGCAAAATACAATAAGCCGCTGTCCATCGGCGCATCCAGCCGTGGATACCATTTTTGCTTGCCCCACTTCACTTCCAGCTGCAGGTGGAAATTTTCAAATTCATCGATGCTGGTCAGGCCGCCCCACTCAGCACCGGATACCCGCAGCAAACCATCGACCACTGAAAAAATCCGGTTTGGATCGTTATTCAGACCTTGTGGTTGCTGTGTTGAAATTAAATTGTGGGCGTTGGTTTCAGGTTGATAACTGACATAAGGCTGCCAGCCTGTAAGGTCTTTACCATTAAATAACGACCGCCATTCACTGGCGCATAAAGGCTGACTGAGGATTAGACATAACGACACGAACGTAACAGCTTTCATCTGAACTCCGATTGGTCTATTGACTGGTTTTCAAACGTCCTGTTTAAATTATTGCTTAAACAGGCCATTTTCATTGACCAGCCATGCCAATCGCAGCGCAACGACCAGCTGGTTATTTACTGCCCGGTCGGCGCGCCGAACCACGCACCACCAGCTCTGGTACAAACACGTTGGTCACTGCCAGCTGATCGTTTTTATAAATATTTTTAAGTAGCCACAATGCGGCCATTTTGCCCATTTCGTGGATAGGGTTATTCACGGTGGTCAGTTTTGGCGAAATGTAACGGGCAAACGGAATGTTATCGTAACCAACAAACGACAAATCGCCCGGCACTTTCAGGCCACGTTCCAGACAGACCGAAATCGCGCCCGACACCATCTGGTCGTTGGCGCAGACCACGGCAGTGAAACGCTGAGCACTATCAAGCAGTTGCTCCATCGCCACCACACCACCGTCTTCTTTATAATCCCCTTCCACGCACAATGACGCTTTGTATTGCACACCAAACTCGGCCAGTGCTTTTTTGTGACCTTCCAACCGTTCAACGGCATCGTGTTTACGTTTTGGGCCTGAGACATAAGCGATATCACGATGCCCCAGCTCCAGCACATGGCGCGTCGCCAGATAACCACCGAGTTCGTTATCCAGATAAATACACCGGTCGCTGATTTCACTGATAAAACGGTTAATCAGCACAATAGGCGTGGCGCCCTGACTCAGTTCAATCAGGTATTCGTCCGAAACCGCTTCGACATCGAGGATCAGCGCGTCACAGCCACGGCCCAGCAAAAACTGCACACTGTCAATTTCTTGTTCTGCGACACTGTGACCCACCGCAATAATTACGTGTTTATTGGTAGCACGAAGCGCAGATTCAATTTCCGCCATCATCGGACCATAATATGGACCGTCCAGTTGCGATACCAACACGCCAATACTATTTGAGCTGTTCGACGCCAGCGATTGGGCAAAAGTATTAGGGCGATAATCCAGCTCAGCCATCGCCGCCAACACTTTTTGTTTAGTCTTGTCACCGACATTGGTGTTTTTATTCATCACCCGCGACACTGTCGCCAATGAAACACCTGCCCGCTCTGCAACGTCGTAAATAGTAGCCATAAGTCCTTTCATCACATGTGCTTAACGAAGAATTGGCTTTAGCTTATCAGCTTTTAGACCCAAAATCATTGAAGATGCAGGCACTGCACTTGCAACCTAAAAGAGGTCGGATTTAAACGACCACTCTTTTTAGATCCAGACTGATCTGGTCAATTTTTTCATTGGTCAGAATGTACCAGCGCATCACAAAAGCCACGACGATAGAACCAACCGCCGGATACAAGCTAAACGAAATTAAAATGCCTTGTTTTGCTTCGTCCGTTTGGGTGACATCGGCTTGATAACCATAACCCGCCAGCAACCAACCTGCTGCTGCGCCGCCAATGGCAAGACCCAGCTTGATAAAAAACACTATCGACGAATACACCATACCGGTGGTGCGCACGCCGGTTTTCCACTGACCGTAATCAACGGTGTCGGCCATTTTCGCCCACAACAGCGGTGTGCCGGCGTTAAAAAACAGGTTCCACAAAATAAACAGTGCGAACGCCAGTTCCACTTGATCCGCCGCCACAAAATAGCTGGCAATACAAAGCGATGCGGCAACGAGTTGAATACCAATATACAGCTTCACTTTGCAGAATTTTTTCGCCAGCGGCTGCGCCACAATACAACCGACAATACTACCGACCATACCCAGGGTAATAAACAAACTGATGCTATCCGGCAGTTCCAGATAATATTTCACATAATAAATAGCCAAGGTGTTACGCAGCACCGAGCCGGACAATAAAAACAATGCAGCGACCGAAAGTACCCGCCATTGGTCGTTTTGCCACAACATCTTAAAATCATTTTTCATACTGCCTTGCGCTGCAGCAGGCGGTTGTACCCGCTCTTTCGTGCCATAAAAACACGCCAGAAACATCCCAACCCCTAAAATGCTCATTGCCAAAATGGTCAGCTGATAACCTTTGGCTTTATCACCGGCCCCAAAATATTCCACCAGCGGTAAGGTGCAGGCTGACACCAGCACCCCACCCAGCATCGCAAACACAAACCGATACGACTGCACCGATACCCGCTCTTTTGGATCGGCTGTTAACACACCACCCAAAGCGCAATATGGAATATTAATCGCGGTATACACCATCATCAGTAAGGTATAAGTGATAAAGGCATACCACATTTTACCGGTTTCAGAAAAATCTGGTGTGGTAAAGGCCAGCACGCTGATCAGGCCAAATGGCAGTGCAAACCACAACAAATAAGGCCGGAACTTACCGTGTTTACTGGTGGTGCGATCGGCAATCGCGCCCATCAGCGGATCGGTAATCGCATCAATCACCCGCACTGCTAAAAACATGGTGCCGACAAAGGCCGGCGAAATGCCGAAGATATCAGTGTAAAAAAATGTCAGAAACAACATCACGGTTTGAAACACTATATTGCTGGCGGTATCACCCAGCCCATAGGCAATTTTTTCTTTTACACTGACCATTATCTTCCCCTGCTTTAACGCCATTTATCATTGTTGTTTTTAGTTTTTTAAGTAGTTTTTATTGTTATTTTCGCCGCTTAGGTACGGCTGTTGATCAAATCCCGGTATGCCAGACCACTTTGTTTAATCACGCGCTGCTGAGTTTGGTAATCAACATACACGATGCCAAAGCGTTTTAAATACCCTTCGGCCCATTCAAAGTTGTCCATCAGGCTCCAGGCGAAATAACCATCGACCTTCACACCTTGGCGGATAGCGGAATCCAGTGCGACCAGATGTTGCTGATAATAGTTCAGCCGGTCAAGATCCTGGACCTGCCCTTGCACCAGTTTGTCATCCATTGCCGCACCATTTTCGGTGATATAAATCGGTGGCAAGGTATACAGCTTGTGCAGCGAGACCAATAAATCGGTGAAGGCCTGCGGATAAATCTCCCAGCCAATATCGGTTTTTGGCGCATCGACCATATCGACCGGTGCAAAACCGTTTTCTGCACAAGCCTGATATACAGTGCGGGTATAAAAATTCACCCCCATAAAATCCATCGGCGTACTGATAATTTCAAAATCACCGGCATGAATAGTCGGTTTGTCACTGTCCGCCAGCAAAGCAAAACTATCCGGATAACAGCCATCCATCACCGGTTTGATATACCACTGATTAAAATAATCGTCGGCCAGCTGGGCAGCGGCAACATCGGCCGGATCGTCGCTTTGCGCGTAACAAGGGGTGAAGTTCAGCACCAGGCCATTCATGGTGTGCGGGCTGTTTTGCTGCAGCACACGCAGCGCTAAGCCGTGCGCCAATAACAAATGATGTGCGGACTGGCGGCCACCGGCTTTACTGCGCAGGCCAGGGGCATGAATACCGGCTTCGTACCCTAAATACGAGCTGCAAAACGGCTCGTTTAATGTAGCGTACGAATACACCCTGTCGCCAAAAGCGCGGCTGATTTTGTCAGCATAATCGGCAAATAAATAAGCGGTTTCGCGATTGAGCCAGCCACCGTTATCTTCTAAATGTTGTGGTAAATCCCAATGATACAAAGTGACAAAAGCTTTGATTTGATTGGCTTTAAGCTCATCGAGTAATTGAATATAAAAAGCAACGCCTGCCGGGTTTAAGCTGCCATCCTTTCGCATCACCCGCGGCCAGGAAATCGATAAACGGTAAGCATCAACGCCGAGTGATTTAATCAGCTGCACATCTTCGCGCCATAAACGCAGATGGTCACAGGCCACCAGGCCATCTGAGCCATCACGGATCTTGCCGGGCGTGGCGCAAAAGGTATCCCAGATACAAGGTAAACGACTGTCAGCGCCCCCTTCAATCTGAAAGGACGCTGTGGCGACCCCAAACAAAAACTGTTTGGTGTTCAGCTTTGAATCTACTGGTAATTCAATTTTCATATGTTCACTTCGGCTCGTTTAAAAATCTGCACTGATCAATTGTTTTGTACTGGCATTGACGCTTAAATTTGTTCTTTTTTAACACAACTGTAAGCGCTTTCAAAGCGTTTCAGCAGTGTAGTTTGCATGCAGTTGATGTTCAATCAGCTGTGACCCCTTTTTCAGGCTAAAAAGTTGATAAATATATTTGCGGTCAACCGACCTTCACTGATGGAAGCTGTAATATCGGTCACTGGATTGACCAAACTGGAATGCAGTAAATTTCCGGGATAAATCACCAGCCGGTTTTGCCGGTATTCAAGCTTTTGGTACAACTCAAAATGATCGTTTGTTTCGACACAATAACCTTGTCGCGACGCACCATGGCGGGCCAAATGCTGCTCGGCGGCATGAAAATATCCTGCCTGAGTAGCCGCCGTGATCTTTTCAAATCCGGTTGGCCGATGCCGGAACAACCCGGTGCCGCCATGAGGTTCCGGGCTTAAATAATGCAGCAGCGCAAAATAATAGGGATCGGTGCTGTCAAAATGCGGCAGACACTGCAGCGGCTTTAAATCCTGTTCGGCGGTCGTGATCAACGAATAATAAATATCCTGCGGCTTGAGGCGTCGCTCAGGCGGCACCTGATAGACCTGATAAATCAGCTGATAAACCGCATCCAGCACCGCAATCACATAAGGCCGCGGCAACAACGCCCGCACGCCAGGGTAAAAAGAATGCGCATCGGCCTGAAAATCGGCGCTTGCTGCTTCCGCCAGCACCGCCTGCAAATCCACCAGCAGATCATCGATGATCAATACCGGTGTTTGCGCCTGCCCCACATATAGTAACTGTGGATTTAGCCTGGTGTTGATCGCAAAAGCAGTCGCAACATCACTCATCGCTCAGACAATCGCCGACTTGCAGTAATACTGCAAAAAGTCCTGGTGTGTTGGGAAATTCAACACGGTTTTTTGCACATTGGCGGCAATGGTGCCAAGGAAATCCGACAATTCACCATCACTCATCGAATCAACAATCGGGTGATATTGCGCAGGCATAATACCCTGCCCCATCATCACCTGGATCCAGGAGCTTTCGCCAAACAGCTCTTGCGCGAACTTATACACTTTGCCGGACTGTGCGAATAACTCCATCCGGTGAGTCAATGATTCAGGCACCGCCATATCGCGGCAATAACGCCAGAATTTGCTGTCATCACGCTGCGTGGCTTTGTAGTGCAGGATGATAAAGTCGCGGATATTGTGCATTTCAATCTGCGTTTGTTTATTAAATTCATCCACTTCGGCAGTTTGAATGCCGTTGGATGGAAACATCTGCAGTAAACGGACGATGCTACGTTGGATCAGGTGAATACTGGTCGATTCCAGCGGTTCTAAAAAGCCACTGGATAAACCAATGGCGATACAGTTTTTATTCCAGTGCTGGTGGCGGGTGCCGGTGCGAAATTTAATCACCCGCGGTTCAATCAGCCGCTCTCCTTCAATATTGGCCAGCAGCAATGCTTTGGCTTCGTCATCGGACATAAACTTGCTGCAAAATACCAGGCCATTGCCAACCCGGCTTTGCAGCGGAATTTTCCACTGCCAGCCCGACGGATGGGCAATTGCGCGGGTGTAAGCCACTGGCGCTGCGGTGGTTTTGGTTTGCACGGCAATGGCGCTGTCGCAAGGTAAAAAGTGGCTCCAGTCTTCGAAACCGGTATTGAGGGTTTGTTCTATAAGTAACGCCCGAAAACCGGTGCAATCGATAAATAAATCCCCTTCAATCAGCTCGCCCGACATCAGTTTCAGCGCGCTAATGTGACCGTCAGCATGTTGCTGCACTTCGGAAATTTTACCTTCGACCCGCTTCAGGCCATGTTGCTCGGCCAGTTTGCGTAGATATTTGGCATAAATCGTCGCATCCATATGATAAGCATGGTTCAGATCCTGATTCGGCAACACCGCAAAGCGGCCCTGGCGCGCCGCCAGATGTTCGACGCAATAATCACCAATCTCGCGGGCGATGCCCCGCTGCTGCGCTTTGTTCCAAAAATGCTGAAAACCACAGGCCCAACAATCTTTGCCCAAAAAACCAAAGGAGTGCAGATACTGTTGGTCTTGCTGCAGCCAGTTTTCGAACATGATGCCAAGCTTAAAAGTGGCATTGGTGGCGGCCATAAATTCCTGCTCATTAATGCCGAGCAAACGGTGGAAAATATGCAAGGTAGGAATGGTCGCTTCGCCAACACCAACGGTGCCGATTTCATCCGATTCCACCAGCACCACTTCCAGGTTTTTGCCGAGTAATTTGCTGATGGCTGCACCGGTCATCCAGCCAGCAGTGCCGCCACCTGCGATCACTACTTTTTTGATTGGACGATTCACGTCCTGCGCTGCAGCGCTAAATTGTACCTGTTGCATCTGTATCCCCTTATCCTATCGCTGGCGCTCGAGTGGCGCGGCTTTTATGGCTAGCGCTTTAATTTATTCTGTAAGTCGGCTCGCAATTGCCGGGCACTAAGCTCATCCAGCGGCTTTTGCAGCATGCCTTTGGCGGCAGCTGGCATGGCTGGTTCCGGTGCATCATCGTGATCAAAAATGTAATAGTTAAACAGTGCCTGCCAGGCCTGACGCTGCGCTTTGGGCAAATTACGCAGGCTGAGCATACTGTGCAATAAAGCATTGGTCGGCCGCCCTAAATAGGCTGGGCTATCGCGCCACCAATGGCTGACCAGAATATTCAGCGCATCATGCCCCTGTACGTGATGCCACCACATACTCGGAATAAACAGCACATCGCCCGGCTCTAATGAAGCAATAGACGCCGCTTGTTGCGCTTTGGTAAAACGGGGAAATTGTTCTAAATCCGGGTTTAGAAAATCGACCAGACTGATGTCCTGGCCGCCTGGCGCAAATTCCATCGGTCCCGGGTATAAATTCTCGATTTGCTCTGGCGGCAGCAAGGTAAAAGTCCGGTGGCCAACCACGTTACATGCCAGATTGTGTGGAAAATCAAAATGCGCTGCAATGCGGGCCTGATTCCCCAACCACACACTGGTCAACGGCTGTACCAGTTGCTCGGCAAAACTGTTGGCTGTCGCAAGGCCAGGGAACCAGCGCTGAATTTCGGTCGAGCCCATATACCAGGTTGGCGCATTTTGCTCTGTGGCGCAATTCGCCAGTTGCTGCAGTAATTGCGGCAACGCCATTTTGCCGGCTTGGTAATTAAAACCTGAAAAATCAGTGTTATAAAAAACCCGGCCTTGCATTTCCTGCGCCAGATGACAAACGCTGACCGGCTCACCCTGATAAAACTGCAGCAGATAATCCGCCGCGGCCGCCGCAGATTGCAAACCCGCCTGCACCAGTGGCCATTGCCGGCATAAGCCTTTTAAAATCAGCGGTGTAGTCCGACCTTCCAGCAGCGTTTTAAGCACAGCGGCATCCGTTGCATCAACCGATTCGACTTTTTTCGCTTGCTGTTGCCACAACGCCAGCCCTTGCATAGGTTAGCCCGCCGCCTGCTGCACCAGCTGATTTTTCAGCTGTAATAAGTTACGGATATTCGACTGCGATGCCATCGCCATATAAATCGCCTGTAGATAACCACGTTGGTGTAAAGCGGCAAGCGAATCGGCCGGCAGTTGTTTCAACCGGTCTTCATTGATGGTGTAAAAACCAATCATCTGATGTTTGGCACCATCGTCCAGCTGCACATCCAGCGTAAAGGCTTCCAGCAACTCCAGCGCCAACAGCTGTTCCACAAACTGCTGGCTGTCCTGCAAGCCAAAATGCAAAGTTTCCAGCATCCCGGCCACTTGTTCCAGATACGGACTGTTGCCACCAAAAGGTAAAAACAACGCTTCGCCGTGCTCTTTGCTGACCCGTGGATGATCAACATCGATATGGATCACGCGTTGCTGATGCTCAACGCCATCTTCACGCACTGTTTGCTGACCAATCAAAAATGGCAATCGCAACACCGATAACGGAATATAACTGTGCTGCCAGTTGTTATGCTGTAAAAACAGGTTTTCCTGATGGGTAAAGCCAAACAACGCCACCGGATATAATTTGCCGGTCTGTTGATCTTTATGGAAAAAAATCGGGTATTGCGCCTGCACGCTGCGAAATTCCAGCGGAAATGTGGGGGTGAACCACAGGTTGTCACCCAAAGCTGCACCACGATCGGTATTAATCTTCAGATGTTGATGTTCGGCGCTATTCAGTAAAACGATTTGTGTCATATCTGGTCCCTGTCACTGTTATATTTGTCGTTGTCGTGTTTGTTATTGTAGTTATGATTTTCGGGCTGAAACTTTTCGCTTAAATCGTCGGTAAGCCATGCAACCGGATTTTCTGCAGCAAGCTGCGATTGTCATCCAACGCCTGTTTTAACGTCTGAATTCGTTGAATATTTTCATTAAAAAGCTGTTGTGCTTTACGCTGCAGTGACGGTTTCTGGCTGCCGGATAACTGCGTCTGAAACCCCATGCCGTACAACACATATTGATAGCTGGCCGCTGGAAACAGCACGTCGCTATGGCTGATATCAAAAGCTGAAGGCGCCTGATAACGCCACAGCTGTAATGCGTCCTGGAGCGTCGCCGGGATCGATGATGATTCCCGATGATCATGCCAGTAGTCGTGGTCAGAGCGCTGACTCAGCACATAATGCAATTTTAAAAACTCGATAATTTGCTGCCAGTGCTGCAAAAATGCTTTATTCAGCCGGGACGCAATAATGTCCATCACCGCCCGATTGGCTGGTAACTGGTTGCTCAGCGTTTTGGCGGTCCATTCCACCAACGCCAGCGCTGAAGCTTCTAAAGGTTCGATAAAGCCTGCCGCCATGCCAATGGCGATACAATTGTTTTTCCAGCATAAAGCGCGGTGGCCTGGCGCGATACTGAGCTTCCGAAATTCGGCGCTGTTGGCCGCAGCTTCGCCGAAGTCCGCTGTTAAATAACTGCGTAGTTGCTGCTCGGCGGCACTGTCTGAAAGGTGAGACGAAGAATAAACATGACCAATACCACGACGGGTCGGTAGCCCAATATCCCAAATCCAGCCACAGCTTTGCGCGGTAGAATGCGTGCAGGAGGCAATCGGCACTTCGGCAATCGGATACGGCATTTGCACCGCCAGCGCACTGTCATTAAACAGCACCTGTTGTTGGCTGATCATGGGCACCTGCAAATGTTCACCCAGCAGGATTGAGCGCAGGCCGGAACAATCAATAAATAAATCGCCGGCAATCTCACCGTGCTCACGCGTTGCGACACTTTTGATATCACCATTCTGCTGACTATGAATGGCTGACACATGGTCAGCAATATAGCGGACGCCTAATTTCCCGGTGACATGTTTTTGCAGTAACTGACTGAATTTACCAGCATTTAGGTGGTAGCCATAGTTGTTGATAAAGCTGTATTCAGCGGTGGAAATTTGTTTTGGCGCCAAACCCAGTTCCGTCAGCTGAAATTGCTGACACACCGCATCGGCAAAGGCAATTTCATGCTGATGAGGTAACCAGAATGGGCAGAGATTTAATTCCTGCTGACCAATCGGCAAACTAAAAGGATGTAAATAACTGTCAGCTAAGTTGTGATTGGCGGCGGTCTGACCGCGCCAGTTGATAAATTTAGAACCTTGTTTAAAGCTGGCTTCGCAACACAATAAAAACTCGGTTTCACTGATGCCGATTTTCTGTAACGTCAGCCGCATTGAAGGCCAAGTCCCTTCACCGACGCCAATAATCGGCACATCGGGTGACTCAATCAGGCTGATGGTCAGTTTTGGATTAGCCGCAAGCACACCCTGATCAGCATTATGTTCCGCTGCCAATAAACCAGCGGTAATCCAGCCAGCAGCGCCGCCGCCGACAATCACAATATTGCGGATTGGGTTGTTCATCGGATGACCTGTGCCATTGATATACCCGCATCTTCAATGATGTTGGGTAATAAATACATCAAAATAATCTACAGCATCTGTGTGCAAAGCAACATCTGGTGCTCAGATTAAAGTCATGGCCAGCACGGGCTGACCATGGGCTTTTGCAGTATTTCTGATCTAAACGGAGCCGGACAATCAATGACTCAACCGTTGATTGTCTGGCCCACTCAGACTATGTGCGCTATCGCTTAAAAGCTATAGCGAGCACCGATACTATAACGGGCGCCGGTTTCGACCAGGCTTAACACCTGCTCTTTGGCGCGGCCATGCACCCGGACATACTCGTCAGTCACATTCAGACCTTCCAGATATACGGTCAGACCTTCCACTTGTGGCAAGTCATAACTGACCGACACGTCAATCTGCGAATAGGCTTCGGTGTATTTCGGGTTGGCACCAGTGTCCTGACCACGCGAGTTTAAGAACTCGTCACGCCAGTTATATGCAATCCGCGCCTGGAAGCCATAGTTTTCATAAAACACGATGGCGTTAGCGGTATCACTTAAACCAATCAGCGCAGGCTGGTCTTTTAACAGGAAGTTGTCGTACGTCTGGCCACTGTTCACTTTGGTGTAGTTACCAATCACCCCAAAACCAGTTTCACCAAAGGCATGTTGTACTGCAAATTCCCAACCGGTAATGGCTTCAGATGTATCGCCATTTGACGGCGTATTGATCAAGAAACTCATCGGGTTATCTTCACCGGCTTTACCACTGATTTTCTTGCCAGCGACGTTCACACTTGGATCGTTTGGATAGTTGGCGAAAATCCAGTTACGGATAGCCGCCGCATCAGCACCAACCGCAGCCACTGCTTCGCGGTATTTTTTACCATCAGCAGGGTTGAAAATACCGGCAACCGTGGTATCAACCACCACATTGCTGATGAAGTTGGTAGTGTCTTTGCGGAAATAACCGACTGAAGCATAACTGGTTGGCGAGTAATACCATTCAGTCGAGAAGTCGAGGTTTTTCGATTCCAACGGCAACAGACCCGGGTTACCTGAAGATCCACCACCACCGGACCGGTTAGCCAAGGTGTCCAATACGGTACCGCCCTGGATCGCTTTGTAATCCGGACGACCGATAGTTTCACTGTACGCGGCACGGAACATCACGTCGTCCATCACTTCCATATTGAAGTTCAGGTTTGGCAGGATGTATTCGTATTTACCTTTTTGGGTCTGGAATTCACGCTGGCCGCTGGCAACTAAAGCAATCTCAGTATCAGCAATCCATTCGGCACCATTGTATCCGGCGACAGCTGACGTCGAAGTTATATCAGTACTTTCAACCCGGAACCCCACATGTAAGTCATATGGACGGCCTTTGGCTTCAGAGGCAAAGTTGTATTGCAGGTAAAATGCCGATGACTCTTCGATGGTATAACGGTCAGTATCTCTGGCGTAGTCGGTGGTTGGACAGAAATCAGTGCCACAATCCCCTAAGCCGTTGTAACCGGCTGGAGTGTAAAGTTGCTCGGCCCGGTCACGTACGGCGTGGAAGTCCCAGAAGAAAATCCGGTTTAACAACTCATATGTTTTGCCGGATGCAGCTGAGAAATCACCTTTATTGGCGGTGAATTTGTCATGAATGGTACCTGCCGGGAACCAGCTATCTTCGAAATCACCGGCTTTACCCACACCACCCCAATCATTTCGTTGCACGTTGACTGATTTTGAATGGTTATCTACGTCGGTCAGTGCAATACCAAAATCGATACTACCGGCATCTAATAAATCGAAATTTGCTTTGACCTGGTATTGATCAATTTCAGAACGGTTGGTTGCATTACCAAACACACTACCGGTCACCCGCATATCTGAAGGTTTTATGGTGTTACCACCACCAACCGCCAAGGCCGGTAAATCACCACTGAAGTCAGTCGCCGCGTAAGTACGGACAAAACCTGCGGTACTTAAAGTGTTGTTCGAACCAAAGATATTGTTTGGTTTAATTTCAGCATCAGACTGATGCGCATCAAAATTAACTTTCAACCGTTCAGTTGGCTGCCATTCCAGATTTAAGCCTAACGAGCCACTTTCATTACGCACGCCAAAGTCACCTGCACCCATCGATAAGTCCGCAGGAGTAGCGTAATTCTCAGAGTAAATCAGTGGTGACGAAATTGGACCATCCGTCCAGACGTTTTGTGAAGGCGCAAAGGTAAACCAGGCTGAGACGTCGTTATACTGCGTATCAACGTCGTTGCGCATATAGGTATAGTCAAGCGTGGCCTTGATGCTGTCATTCGGGCTGTATTGCAACACCAGCTGACCATTGGTCCGGACGCGCTGTTGTTCTTCAAATTTGTAAATTGTGGTTTGTGGCACTGAATAAATATCAGCAGGACCCGGACGATTCACCTGACCGGTTTGTGGTACACCACCCCATTCGGCCGTACCTGCGCCCCAATCATCATCCACTTTGCCTAAAAAGCTACGCCAACCGGTGCCGACGTTCGCTTGCTGGTTACCACTTTCACGCTCCTGATAACTACCGGACACCATCACACCGAACTTGTTATCGTTAAAAGTGTTGGAATACAAACCAGAAAATTCTGGGGTCGGCGAGCCTGTTTCGGTCGATTTGTCGTCGACCATCGCCACGTTAGCCGTTGCTTTCATGCCAGGCGAGGTCAGCGGACGTAAGGTTTCAACGTTAATAGTCGAACCGATCCCCCCGGTAGGATTCGCGGCGTAAGCGGTTTTGTGAACCTGCACACCGCTGATGGAGTCAGAAGCGATGTTGGCAAAATCAAATGAACGAGAACCTGTGGTGACCGGCATTTGGCGGCCATTTAACGTCACTAAGTTAAAATCCGGACCAAAACCACGGACCGATACTTTACTACCTTCGCCGTTCACCCGGTCAATCGACACGCCGGCAATCCGCTGCAGTGATTCTGCTAAGTTGGTATCAGGAAACTTACCGATATCTTCAGCGGAAATCGCATCCACCACACCATCGGATGAACGTTTGATATCCATGGCTTTAATTAAGCTGCCACGAATACCGGTGACCGCGATGACTTCAATTTTGTCGGCTTTTTTCTCAGTATCGGCAGCTACAGTGTCCTGTGCATGCACCGGCAGCATCGTGCCCACACCAAGCACCAACGATAAGCTGGTGGCAAGTCTGGATCGTTTAAAAGTAATAGGTTTCATTCTGTTATCCCTGTCGACTGTGTTATGGCTATTCATTTTTATAAGTGCTTTGAATACATCAGCGCCGACGCGGTTGTTAACAGACAACAAACATCCAACTGTAAGCGCTTACACAACTTAGGTGATTTTTTTTATGTCGTCAATACACCACCAGAGGAAAGTTCAGTTTGCACCGAAAGAAAGCGCTATCAAAAAGACGGAGGAATCGTCAAGAAGCCACTTTATAAAATGACTATACAATTGAATTTATTACGATTTTAACAGGTTAGAAAATTTCATCAGCGTGACTAAAAAAACTGTCATTTGCGACAAAATGCAGCAACAGCGGCACAGGTGCGCCATGTTGGTTCAGGCCGTGGGTTGCCAGCAGGCAGGTGAACGCCACTGCTGCACCCAATCAAACACCACGTCAGCGGGCATCGGTTTTGCGATCGCGTACCCCTGCGCCAGCTGATATCCAAGCTGTAATAACTTTTCGCCATGCCGTTCGGTTTCAACCCCTTCGGCGAGAATTTCCAGCTCAAACGCCTGCGCCAAAGCCAAAATGCCCTGCAAGATCGGCAAGTCATCGTCGTCGATGGTGATATCGCGGACAAAACTCTGATCGACCTTAATCAGATGCAACGGCAATTTTTTCAGGTAAGACAATGATGAATATCCAGTACCAAAATCATCCAGAGCAAAAGTGACACCGAAGTCACTGCATTGCTGCATGATCCGGCTGACCAGGCTGATGTCCTCCAGCGCGCTGGATTCGAGGATTTCCAATTCCACCAGTCCGGCAATTTGTGACTGCGGCGTGATCAATGCCGACAATTGCTCAACAAAACCGGCACTTTGCAGATGATTAGCGGCAATATTAATACTCAGGGGCAATGTCAGACCTTGTTGTTGCCACGCCACTAACTGCCCAACTGCGGTTGCCACAACCCACTGCCCCAGCAAAATTCCAACCAGGTGTTGCTCCAACTGCGGCAAAAATAAAGCAGGGACCAGTAAACCGCGCTGCGGATGTTGCCAGCGTATCAGCGCTTCATAACCTATAACCTGGCCGGTGTGCATATTCACTTTCGGCTGGTAATAGAGCACAAATTGTTGCTGCGCGATGCCAACACGAATTTCTTCAATTTGTTGATGATAACCACGCAATAACTCTTCTTGTGCCGCATCAAAACACTGAAAACGGTTTTTGCCGCCCTGCTTTGCCTGATACATGGCCTGATCGGCCTGACGCAACAGTTGATCTGCTTCCAGTGATTGCCGTTGTGGATAAAAAGTGACCCCGATACTGCCGGAAAGCTGCAGCGAGTACTCATCAAACTGCAACGGTAGTTGTAATTGTTGCAGCAGTTGGCTCAAGATGGCGGTGCCTTCGTCCTGATTTTTCAGGCCATCAAATAACAGCACAAACTCATCACCACCAAACCTGGCCAGCAAATCCTGTGGCCGCATCAGTTGTTGCAAGCGGGAAGCCAGCAACTGCAACAACTGATCGCCCAGCGCATGGCCGTAACGATCATTAATCACTTTAAAACCATCTAAATCCAAATAGGCTAAGCCGATGAGCACCGCCGGTTTGCGCCGGATCGCCCGTTCCAGGGTTTGCAGCAATAACAAACGATTGGCAAGACCCGTTAACGCATCATAATGCGCCAGATGTTCCAGCCGGTGTTGCACCAGCGCCCGTTTTTCATCCATTTGGATTAATCGTTGTTCAGTTTTCGCCAGCCAGCCCAAAATACTGTCTTGCCTTGTTGCATCAACTTCTATTGGCTTGCCTTGCAAATCTGAACCTAACGCACTGATATATTGATATAAAATAGGTAATGACGTGCCAAGTACAGCGCTGAAATACTGGCGGATTTGCCACAACAAATACAGCAGCCAACAACCGATAGCGACAAATAAATATCGTGCTGCATCGGCCCACATGGCCGCCCGTTTCAGGTCATTGGTGCTGCGCAAATCGATCATCTGATAAAACTGGTCAATCGGCTGCATAATACCGGCTTTGGCCAGATGGTAACGTTGGTCAAACAACATGGCCGCCGCTTGCCGGTTGAGTTCCAAAGCCACAGGCGCGGGCAATGCGCTGGCCTGCTCGTGCAGCTGCATCGCTTTAAATTCAATTTGTGTCAGATCGTCGGAATAACCTTTTGCTTCAGCTAGTTTGGCGAATTCAGCATCGGTAAAACCGGCTTGCTGCATTAACGTTAACAACGGCACTGCCGGAACAGATGGCCGCGGGCGCATTGCATCTTCGGTGATCAAATCCCAATACACCCGGTGATAATGTTGTGGCCTTGGGGCTTTGCCATTACGAATGGCCATAATTTCCTGAAAATGGGCTTTATAACGTGGCTCGCCAGTCACCACATAACTGCGCACCATCCGGGTTAAATCATCCGAAGATTGGCGCAAAATATCCGCCAGCACAAAGGAGTTCAACCGCTGTTGATTCGCTGCATCAATGGCGCGTTCGGTACTGACGTACCAGAAAAAGTTGGCGACAAACCCGGCCAGCACCACCAGGGTCAACCGAAATAAAAATTGCAATCGCGACAACTGTTTACTTGCAGCAGACAAAACCGGGTCTCCACCAACTTGCCAAAAAGTGTTCCAGCTTCCAGTGTAGCCGTTTCAGGCAAAAACGATATGCAACTACAATTTGAAAACTGCGGGTCGGCAAGCGGTGTCAGTCAGGGTACAATCAACGGAGTTTCAGCTTTTGAGTCTTGCCTTATGCCCCAAACCACTTGCCCGCAGCTTGCTTGCAACATGCAAACTGAGCACAGTTATGCCGATTTACCCTCGACGCTGTTTGAACTGTGCACGCCGACGCCGGTCGGCGCACCAAGCTGGTTGGCTTTTAATCATCCGCTGGCCGCTGAACTTGGTTTTGATCCGGCATTGGCTGAAACTGATGCAGGGTTACAATTACTGTCAGGCAATCAGGTGGCCGCATGGAGCAATCCACTGGCGCAGGCCTATAGCGGCCACCAGTTTGGTCATCTATCCCCAAGACTTGGCGATGGCCGTGCGCTGTTGTTGGCCGAAATCATCGACCAGCAGCAACAGCGGCGCGATATTCAACTCAAAGGCGCCGGACCAACCCCCTACTCGCGCCGTGGTGATGGCCGCTCCGCGCTGGGACCTGTGATCCGCGAATATCTGGTCAGCGAAGCCATGTTTGCACTCGGTGTACCAACCAGCCGCGCCCTGGCAGCAGTGATCACCGGCGAAACTGTGTACCGCGACCAGCCTAAACCAGGTGGCATACTGACGCGGGTGGCTGCCAGCCATATCCGAATTGGTACCTTTCAGTTTGCCAGTATGCTCAAGGACGGCGGCACAGCACAACACGACAGTTCACTAAAAAGTCTCGCTGACTATGTCATCAAGCGGCACTATCCAGAATGCGTCCACGCCGAACAACCTTATCTGGCGTTGTTAAACAGCGTGATTCAGGCGCAAGCTGCGTTGGTCGCACAATGGATGAGCCTCGGCTTTATTCATGGCGTGATGAATACCGACAATATGTCAATTAGCGGTGAAACCATCGATTATGGCCCTTGCGCTTTTATCGACCAGTTTGATCCCGACACTGTATTTAGTTCCATCGACCAGCATGGCCGTTACGCCTATCGCAATCAACCAATGATAGCGCAGTGGAACCTGGCCCGGCTGGCCGAAGCTTTGTTGCCCTTATTGGCCGATGCAGAAACCGATGCTGTAGCGCTGGCAACAACTGCTCTTAACCAATTCCCAGAATTATATTACCAAGCCTGGCAAGATCGGATGAGCGCTAAATTAGGGCTATCTTCCAGCGCTGCAGCCAAAACGCTGGCAGAACAATTACTGCAACTGCTGGCCGCCAATAAAGTAGATTTCACGATTTTTTTCAGAACCTTAGCTTTTGCACTCAGCGATGTCTCGGCTGTAAAAGGACCAGCGACATTATTTACAGATCAACAGGGTTGGCTGGTGTGGGCAGCGCAATGGCAACAGCAGTTAAGCGGCGAACCGGCGGCAATTCAGCATAGTATGAACGCGGTGAATCCGTTTTTTATTCCACGAAATCATCAGATTGAGCTGATTATCAGCCAGGTCACTGAACAAGGCGATCTCACGTTATTCCAGCAATTTGCCCGCGATTTATCCTCGCCTTTCACTGAAAACGCCGACAATCAACGCTGGGCGGCAGCGGCGCCACCAAGTGATCTGCCGTACCGGACTTTTTGCGGCACTTAGCGATCAAATCATGACAATTTAACGAAGTTTAGCTTTTGCCTGCCGCGAACTGGCCGATCGGTGTTTTCATCTGCTAACTTTGATCCAATCAATGCATTAAATCCTGCATGGCTGAGCACATCATGAGCACAAATCACACCGCATTTTCGCAAAAACTTCTTGAATTTATTGATGTTTGCAACGATGGCTACGCTATTTTGACCGCTGATGACAAGCTACTTGGCTGCAATCAGGCGTTCGCCGATATCTTTTATCAAGAATATCGCACCATGCAGGGCATTCATTTTGATGAGTTGATGCGCCGCTCCTTTAATGAACGCAAAGGGATCCGCATCGAAGCCGCCAATATCGAGCTTTGGTTACACGAAGCACATCAGCGACGCCGGCAGAATCCATTCCGATTATTCGAAGTGGACCTGATTGATGGCCGATGGTTTTTAATGTCGGAACAGCTATTACCAAGTGGTGAAATGTTGTTGCAGGCCAAAGAAATTACCAAGCAAAAAGTCTTGGAAGATCAATTGCATTCAAGAGTAGCAACCCTAAGCGAACTGGCGCTGACCGACGAACTGACCAAGGTTGCCAATCGCCGCTGTTTTGTCGAATCCACCAATACCGAACTTGGCCGTTGCCAACGGCAAGATTTGCCCTCAGCGCTGTTGTTACTGGATTTAGATTTTTTTAAATCGGTGAATGATTTATATGGTCATCAGGCTGGCGACGAAGTGTTAAAAGCCACCGCCAACCGCATTAAAAAAGCCTTAAGGGAATACGACATTTTCGGCCGCATTGGCGGTGAAGAATTCGCAGTGTTTTTATCAGAAACCAGCCCACAAACTGCGTTACATGTGGCCGAACGGGTCCGATCCTTATTAGCCAGTTTTCCGATTAAAGCCGGGCCGGTTGAACTTTGTATCACCGTTTCCATCGGTATTGCACTGTGTAAAGGTGACAGCACTTTTGAAGATCTCTATACCCAGGCCGATTCCGCTTTATACGCTGCCAAACGGAATGGCCGAAACCGTGCCGAATTGTACAAATTATTAGGTGAAGACTGAGTATCAATCTCCAATGAGCCACTCGATTGGTCCGTTAACCCGTCATCTGTGCAGTATTCTGCTTTAAAAAAGTGCTGCCCTCATCCACCAAAAAACTTTAATCACTTTAAATTCAATCTATTAGTTTCAGAATTGAAAAAATCACAAAATAAAACTTGCGCAACAATAGTTATCGCAATAATATTATCTCACAACCTGATGACAGCCACAGTAAGCAACGAGCAGCACTGAACTGAAACGGGATGAACGAAACAAGATGTAGCAGATTTTTTTTACCCAGCAAATTATCGCGATAACAGTTATCGCTAACAAAACTAGGAGATATGCCATGCAAGTAATTTATAAAGCAACCGTAACCAGTACTTCAGGCCGTGATGGTCGCGCTGTTTCCAGCGACAACTTTTTAGATGTCAAACTGGCAACGCCACGTGAATTAGGCGGTGCCGGTGGTGAAGCAACCAATCCAGAGCAACTGTTCGCCGCGGGTTATTCAGCTTGTTTTTTAAGTGCGATTAAATATGTCGCGGGTCAAAGCAAAATTGCCCTGTCCGCCGACAGCAGCGTCAAAGCGGAAGTAGGAATTGGTCAAATCCCGGGTGGTTTTGGTTTGGATGTTGAACTCTTTATCAACCTGCCAGGTATTGCCGATGCAGTCGCCGACGACTTAATCGCCAAAGCACATCAGGTCTGCCCTTACTCAAACGCGACACGTAACTCATTACAAGTTCGGTTGACGTTGGTATAACCACCCGATTGCGCTAATTTTTTTAACCACTAGCTTATCGCGATAACTGTTTCATTCACTTACCTTCTTAGCCACAGTAGCCTCCGTTTTTAGGGGGCTACTTTTCCATTTTTGATACAAATCGCTTTTTTCAGCATTTTTGGTTACCTTGGTTATTTCAGGGTTCACTACATCAAGCGGCAACACAACAAGAAGGTCGACTATGTCAATTAAATCAATGCCATTCAAATCATTCATTTTACTGAGCTGCGCTCTGGCACTGCCCGTGAGCGCAAAACCAATGCTTGAACCGCTTTGGCACACCAAAGATCTACGGATCCCAGAATCGGTACTGCTAGGCACTGTCGCAAAATCACCCACGCTGTTTGTGTCAGAAATTGAAGGTCAGGGTACCGCTGCGGATGGCCTGGGTGGCATTGCTTTACTCAATGCCGATGGCAGTATCCGCCAGCAAAACTGGCTGCGCGGCCTGAATGCGCCCAAAGGTTTGGCCAGTTTTCAGGGCAAGCTGTATGTAGCCGATCTGACTGAATTGGTGGTGATCGATATCGAATCTGCCAAAGTGCTGGAAAAAATCAGCGCGCCGGACTCGGTGTTTCTGAATGATGTGGCGGTGGACTCAAAAGGTATGGTTTATGTGTCTGATACCCGCAAAAACCGTCTCTACCGCTTGCAGCAGAACAATCTAAAACCCTGGCTGGAAAACGTCGAAGCGGCCAATGGCCTGACTTTTGTCGGCGACCAGCTGTATATCGGGGCTGGCGATAAACTGTTTAAAGCCGATGACCAAGGAAAATTAACGGTGATCGCACAAGGTTTTGCCGAACGCGCCGATGGCGTGGAACCTGTTGGCAATGGTGATTTTATTGTCAGCTGCTGGGCGGGTTTAATCTATTACGTGCATGCAGATGGCAAGCTCGACTTATTGCTAGACAACCGGCCGCACAAACTCAATACCGCCGATATTGGCTGGGACAACACTCAACAAATTCTGTATGTGCCGACCTTTTTGGGTAATTCGGTACAGGCTTATCAGCTGAAACAGCCAAAAGGCTAAGTGGTTTCGCCGGCTGTTTAGCCGTACTTGCTAATCAGGCTGACAACGCAAATTCTAAAACGTTGTCAGCCTGAACATGTTAACGCTCCAGCACTATCCGATATCTTGCTTTACCACTTTTCAGATGCGCTATTGCTTCGTTAATCTGCGCAAATTTAAAGATTTCAACCACAGGTTTAATATCGTGCTGCACGGCAAAATCCAGCATTTTTTGGATGGTGGCCGGACTACCAACCGGCGATCCCGACACCGAGCGTTGCGCCATAATCAATCCGAATACATTTAAATCCAGCGGCTCCAGCGTCGCACCAACAAAATGTAAGCGGCCTTTCGGTTTTAACGTCGACAGATACAGATTCCAATCCAGCTTTACATTCACCGTCGTTAAGATGAAATCAAAACGACCGGCAGCTGCGGCAATTTCCGCGGTATTTCTGGAGTTGATGCAATGATGCGCCCCCAACTCCTTAGCCTCTAAAGTTTTGCTGTCGCTGGAGCTAAAAGCGGTGACTTCGCAGCCCCAGGCACGCAAAAACTGCAACGCAAGATGGCCCAGCCCGCCGATACCAATCACTGCCACTTTGTCGGTGGCTTTCACCTCAAACTGCACCAACGGGTTAAACACCGTGATGCCACCACAGAACAATGGCCCGGCGGTTTTAGCATCCATCCCGACCGGCAACGCCACCACGCTTGCAGCATGGGCCCTGACTTTGTCGGCAAAACCACCATGCCGTCCGACAATAGTACCTTGTGCGCCGGCGCATAAGTTTTGATCGCCACTGCCGCAGGTGGCGCAGACCTGACAATAACCACTATGCCAGCCCAAACCAACCACTTGCCCAGGCTGAAAGTGACGAACATCAGCGCCCACCGCAGCCACCCGCCCGACCACTTCGTGCCCGGCGACCAGTGGAAACGCCGACATGCCCCATTCGTTATTGATCATAGATAGATCCGAATGGCAAATGCCGCAATAATCGACATCAATTTCAACATCTTGCCGACCCAACGGGCCTGGATCGTACTCAATCAGCGTCAAATCTGCAGCTGGCGCCAGTGCTGCATATGCTTTAATCATCATGCCTCCAAAATTGTGCAAAATTGCCTCCTCGACAGCAACAGTATTGTTGAGATTTCATGAAGTGCCGCATCACGCCATATTTATTCAGGCGGCATCTCGTCGGACCTTTTCTAAGCCTGAGGTTCAGTTTCAGTTCACGGGGTAAAACACAAACTACTAATGTAGAGTTCTGATAGAGAGTTCTCTTGTGCCATAAAAATAGAGGTGTTTTATGTTCAACCCATCCCAAAAAGTAACTAAAGTAGCAGTACCACTGATTAAACCTGCCGCGATGGTGGTCGCTCTTTTAGCGCTGGCTGGCTGTGGCGGAGGCGATTCTGAAAGTGTTACTCCGACCCCCACCACTGCGACCTTTGGCCTGCAAATCAGCGATGCCCCCATCGACGAGGCCGCTGAGGTCGTTGTTTGTTTTTCGGCGATTGAGCTGGTCGGAAACGGCAGTGCAACCCAAAAATACCTGATTGGCTCCGATGCGGTCGCCGCAGCGCCCAACAACCTCTGCACCAACGCCCAGGGCAATGTGATTACCAACAGCCGTGGTATCGACTTGTTAAAACTGCCTGGTGCGACTGCGGAATCTTTGGTCACTGGCGCCACGGTAGCGGCCGGCAATTATGGCCAGTTACGGCTGGTGATCAGTGAAGGTTCTTATATTCAGCTCAAAGACGGTTCGAAAAAAGCCCTGACAGTCCCATCCAATGAACTGAAGCTGTTAGGGCCGACGTTATCCGCCGGTGGTACGTTTAACTACACGCTGGAATTTGATTTACGTAAAGCAGTTGTCAATAACAACGCCGGACAAAATTATCAGTTAAAACCAACAGGATTACGTCTGGTGGATACCAGCCAGGTAGGCCACTTAAAAGGGATGGTCGCTGAATCATTGTTGATTAACAACCAATGCTCAGTAGCACCTGCGGATAAAACCAAGCCGGTTGGTGTGGTGTACTTGTACCAAGGGGCTGATTTAGCCGCAGCAACATTAGCCGATTATGGCGGGACTCAGGCAAATCAGCCGTACGCCAGTGCTCCGGTACTGTTTGATGGCGCCGGCAATTACAATTACGAAATCGGCTTTATTGACGCAGGCGCATACACGGCGGCTTTTACCTGTAACACCACCGATGATCCTGAAGTACCGGACATGGTGACATTTCTGCTGACTAAAACTCAGATGATTCAGGCCAATACAACGCCAGTGGTGCTGAATTTCTAGGGCTCGCCGGTACATTCGGCGAGCATATACTGGACACTATAAAAACGACTGATCAGTCGTTTCAGATGAATGACCAACCCCGGGTTTTTCCGGGGTTGGTGTTTTGAAGTTGCCATTTATTCTGGCTGCAACCACTGATTTATTTCTTCGATATCAACAAAATCGGCATCCCAGGTGCCTGATTTAATCTTATATTTACGACAGAATTTTTTGTGGTCCTGATGAGTTGGTTCGGTTAATACAGCGCGAATATGATTGTAAGAACCGATGCCACCAATATCTTCCGGTGGGCATTCGCCTTTGGCTTTAAGCAGCTGTGTTGGCGTATTGCTACGCCCAGCCGGCAGTACTTTTTCCAAAGTGATTTGATGCTCCCACCAATCGCCAAAATCATAGACATAAGTCATCTTATCACCCTGATTTTTCAGCAAATCTCGGAGTTGCCCATAACTGCTGTAAAAAGATGCATCGGTGAATTCGAACCAGGGTGGTACAAAACTTAACTCGGCATTTCTAAATTCGTAACTGTGTTCCATCTCCCAGCCCATCGCAATTTGCAGTATTTCGTGTAAATCTGCCAGATTCACCGTATTCATCACCTGCAACGTGCGGCTGATCACCGGTTTACTGCCCTTGAGCTGAATTTTCAGCTGATACACAGCACGTTTGATCCGCTTCGCTGGATCAAGTTCTGGTAGCCCTAAGTCGAACCCATCTGAAAGGTTGTCCAATTCGGTAGCCATAACACGCGTTAAATCTTCAATGGCTAAGCCATTTGCTGCCAATAATTGCTGCAATAAATCATCAGCTTGATCTAACTGACCAAGGCTGTGGATGGCAATCACTCTCATGGCATCGATGCCAATCAATGGCAGTCCAGCGGCGATATCCAAGGCGGCCTGAAAAAGTTGCTGCATATCATTGGCGGTTTTTGCAAAGACCAAAGCAGTCACTAAAAAACGTTCACGCCAGACTTCACGCATCGGCTCCATCTGTGTATTGATAAAGGCGGTAAGGTCTTGTTTGGACTGGTTTGATGGTTTTGCCCAGCCGGCCAGAAACTCGATCAGCTCCAATTTGTTTTTGCGGTTTTTCTGGCCTTGCAGCGCACTTCGAACTTGTGTTTCACTGATAGCGTGTGGACTACCCCAGACATCTGCAGTTAATTCTCGGAATAAAAACAGCGCCAGTGGCAAACGATTTTGTTCACGGCTGGTGAGCAGAAAATGTTCAAGCACTGCCACCATCACTTCGTTATCAATTGTCACCACAGGCATTTCGCCATGGATATTCGACTTCATCTCATTCAGGCTTTTACGGGTTAAAGGTGGTGTAATAAACGCATCTTTGATGCCGTCACCTTGTTTGAGCATAAATGAAAACAACAAAAAATGACGATCTTGCTTCAGCTCGACAATCAGCATCATGGCACCGCTGTTATCCATTGGCGTCGCTGTCACTGTAGTAATCGTCACTGTTTCGGTCACAGGCATGGCGGGCAGTTGTTGGCGCTGCAACAACTTGATACAACGGTCCAGTGTTGGATGAGCGTCTTGTTGCAGCCAGTTCCGTAACCACACCAGTCGCTGCAAATCGGTTGAGCGTAACAGCTTTTGCTGCGCCAGTGACGGCAACGCTTCTTGCATTGCCTTTCTAAATAACGGATGTGGATGTAATAAAAATAAGGTGGCACAACGACGTAACTTTTCAGCGCTGGCCTGTAACAACATCATCGCAATCATCGGCGCGACCGCAGGCGGTAACTGACTGAATTGTTCGAATAAAAACTCGGTCAGTTCATAAAGACTTGCATCCTGAGATTCAGCGGCAATCTCCGCCAAAAGGTTATGCAGTACCTGTTCACTGAATTCAGCTGAACCGTCGGCTTGCGGATACTCCGCCTGATTTATTTGCTCCAGCAGACTATCGCTCACCATGATATCCGCCCGGAATAAAATATTAATCAAGGCGCGCAGGACCGGAAAATCAGGCGTTTGCTGTGTTTTAAGGTACTGAGCAAGCTGCTGCTCAATCACCTGCTTCAATTCTGCGACACCAACACTACCAAGTTCATCATTTGTCAGGCACAACTTCAAACCGTATTGCAACAGCATGCCGCGATGTTCTTGTTGCGCTGTCGTTAGTACCCCGGTGCTTGCCAGCAAAATATCAATCAGCTGCAGGGCAATTGCTGGCTGTTCCAGCAATGACTCAAACCCGTTCAAATTGAATGTGTCCATCTGGGCCGATTTATCCAGCTGGATCAATAATGCATTCAACGCCTTTTGATCTTTTGGTTGTAGTTTTTTCATAACTGGTTTTGCCTGGAATAAGTTAAATACCGAAGTCATTGGTACGGCCGCTGAGCATCAACCTCGCAGCAGGCCAATTTGATTAAGTGAGACAGAATTTATCACTAAAACTAGCATTGTGAATAGCTTGGCCGGCGCCACAGGGAGCAAATTACAGGCACAAAAAAACCAGCACTAGGCTGGTTGATGTTTTACTGAGATTATTTTATTCAAATCAGTAAAAGTGGCGGAGCGGACGGGACTCGAACCCGCGACCCCCGGCGTGACAGGCCGGTATTCTAACCGACTGAACTACCGCTCCGCGCTGGAGTGAGCTTGCGCTCTTTGGCTTAAACCCTGATCAGTCGTTTATGCAACTTAGCAGGAAACTTTCTGAAGTGGCGGAGCGGACGGGACTCGAACCCGCGACCCCCGGCGTGACAGGCCGGTATTCTAACCGACTGAACTACCGCTCCGGATCAGGAAGCAATTTCAATGTAGTGGCGGAGCGGACGGGACTCGAACCCGCGACCCCCGGCGTGACAGGCCGGTATTCTAACCGACTGAACTACCGCTCCGGTGTACATCGAAATATTGGCGGAGCGGACGGGACTCGAACCCGCGACCCCCGGCGTGACAGGCCGGTATTCTAACCGACTGAACTACCGCTCCGCGCCAAGCACAGCAGCATTTTCAATTGGGTATGCTGCGTTGCGGCGGGAATAATACGGATTCGCCGATAGGCCGTCAACCTCTTTTTTGGCGCATTTGGCTAATCCTTAATCATCCGGTAATGAAAGATCTAAAATATCATCACCACCGTTGTTTTTTTGAGCTTTTTTAGCCGGAGTCTCAGAAGCGGAAGCTTGTGACGATGAGGCAGCCCCCGCTGTTGCTTCAGCAGCAGCGCCGGTTTTCTTGCGTTTTATCAGTGCCGCCGGATTTAATTTAGCCAATAACATCGACATCATCTGCCGTGATTTGTCGTTCATCATCCACAACACCGAACCGCCACCCAACAACAAGATCAACACATTGGCAAATATCACCCAACCAATTGGAAAAGGTTTTGCCGGTTCAGGTACAGGTTCCGCTGGCACTGTTGTGACCACGGCGGCTGTAGGGGCGCTGTCGCTGGCTGTCGCTGTTGCCGGATCCGGCGCAGCAATTTCCGGCACTTCAATCTTTGGTCCAACCGCAGCAAAGGTATATTCAGGCAGACTCATCACAAATTCGCGGCCGCCTTTGGTGCGGCCAAACATCATGTTTTCAACGCGATAAGTACCAATACCAGCATTGGCGATCGCCAGCAACCTGGTATTCCCCGGCATTTCCCCTAAGGTATAACTTTGCACTTCATTATTTGGAAAACGGATCCGGCCCTGAAACGCCACGGTATTGCCGTCAGCCGGCCCATCATTGATGGTATAAGTCAGCTGATGCCGTTCGGTCTCTGTCAGCGCTTCGACCACGGCATATGCCACTGGAGCGCGTTGCACAATAATTGGAGCCTGCATCAACTCGCGGGTATACAACGGCGTTTTGACAATATATTTGGGGATCCACTCGCCTGCCGGGAAATCCAATTTAAATTCACCGGTAAAAATCGCATCACGGGGTCTTTCATCAAAGTTTTTACCATCATCCTGAAACGATGTGAATTCCAGTACGGTTTGACTATGGTTATCGTATTCTGCTTTTTGCGTGCTGATTAGCAATACATCAAGTTTGAGTACATCGCGAAAATCTTTGGCATTAATCGGTTTTCCACCATTCGTCAGCCGGGCGGTGACTTTCAGCGACTCCCCCACCATCATATCGGTCGGTAATGGATCAACCTGTAAGTCGATGTCGGTCAACACCATGATCCGGCTTTCCGGCAGAATGCTCCCTATCGCCTGCCAGGGTCCTGGTGTAGGTTGCTTGATTTTAATTAAGTCGTAGGTTTTGTCGTCATGCCATTCCATCTGATGGTCTTTGGCCGTACGGGCATACACTTTACTGCCGTCCGGCTTGACCAACACCACTGAAGGCGCACCTTTTTTCCGGAAAAATACCAGGGTGATCTCTTCAATTTCATAATCGATACGAAAGCGATTGTTCAACAGTGGAATTTGGTTGGAAGCGGATAGATCAGGCAGTTCCGTCAGACCATGGCTTGACTCAGCATCGGTTTTGCCGCTGTCTGTTGCTGTTGCTGCAGTTTTGGCCTCGTTCGTTGCTGTGGCCGCTGCAGGTACTTCTGGTTGAGCGTCTTGCGCCGAAACCGCTGCGGCCGCACAAAACAGTACCAGAGCTGTAAAAAGTCCTGTCTTTAACTTCGCCACAGGCAGCTGCCTCCTTTTTTCTGCACTAAGTCGAGGCGTTTTTCATGCGCCGCTAATTCATCGCTACTGGCGTTAATCACATTCAGCACCCCACGGCGGATTAACCCTTGGTTAGTTTGCTGCAACTGCTGCGCTGCATTGTCCTGATGCGCCGCCAGATTCAGGCTGACTTGACCACCGGTCATCGCCAGATACACATCGGCCAGTATTTCGGCATCTAATAAAGCGCCGTGGAAAGTCCGGTGGCTGTTATTGACGTCATATCGACGGCACAGCGCATCTAAGTTGTTTTTCTGGCCCGGATGTAAATCACGCGCCATCGCCAGTGTATCGAGCACGGCGCAGATAGTCGCAACTTTAGGCAGTGGTGGATTCAGCAGATTAAATTCATTGTTGATAAAGCCGACGTCAAACGCAGCGTTATGGATCACCAGCTCGGCGCCTTGAATATAATCAAAGAAGTCTTTGGCGACATCACGAAACCGTGGTTTGTCAGCGACAAACTCGTTGGTGATGCCGTGAATATTAATAACTTCCTGATCCATAAAGCGATCTGGATTTAAATACACATGGAAATTATTGCCGGTCAAACGACGGTTAAACATCTCGACACAGCCAATTTCGACGATGCGGTGACCTTCTAAAGGATTGATACCTGTGGTTTCGGTATCGAGAATAATCTGTCGTTTTGCCATCTTAGGTTCGTTTTTTAGCGCTTTTGCGTTAGATTATACGCCGTTTAAACACCTGGGAAGCGTTAAGGCATAAATTGATGCGTAAAACTGTGGCAATCTTTACTGATGGGTCTTGTTTGGGTAACCCGGGTCCAGGCGGTTATGGCGTGGTCTTAAAATACAATCAGCATTTAAAAGAGCTGGCTGGTGGTTTTAAGTTAACCACCAATAACCGGATGGAGCTGATGGCGGCCATTGTTGGTCTGGAAAGTTTAAAAGAAGATTGCACTGTGGTACTGACCACCGATAGCCAGTATGTGCGGCTTGGCATTACGCAATGGCTGAAAAACTGGAAGCGCAATAACTGGCGCACCAGTCAAAAAGAACCGGTGAAAAACAAAGATTTATGGCAAAGGTTAGACGCTGCAAGCAGCCGTCATCACATTGACTGGCAATGGGTAAAAGGCCATGCCGGCCATCCGGAAAACGAACGCTGTGACGAGCTGGCACGCGTTGCAGCCACTGAAAAAGCCACCGCAGAAGACACCGGCTTTAGCGCAAGCTGATGTCTCCCCTTCGCACCTCATCAGCTGCAGCTATCACTGCAGTTTTTTTACTTTAAAAAGCTTTGGCTTTAAACAGCCCTGGCTTTCTCAGCTTCTGTTGGCAAACCACATACTTTTTTCAGCACCAGCGCTGCCGGACAAAAACCGCTAAAGGCGCTTTGAAATAAGTTAGCTCCAACAAACAGCGTCAACCAGACAAAATTTGGATGCACGTAATAAGTAAGGAGCACGGATACCAACACCATCAGTCCGGCGAATGCCAGAATTGCTCTTTCAACGGTCATATTCAACCTCCAGTTTAGATACTTCTAATATAAAGGCTTTTAGTGAGCGCGACCATCGGAATACTGTGTGAATGCTTGATCCAGAACAACTCTCATGCTGCGACAGAGTTCCAAATACTTACAATGCGGTCAGTTGGCGCACAATCAGACTCAGTCCTAACACCATTAACAGCACGGCAAAAGCACGGCGTAACACCGGCTGTGGCAAGCGTTGACTGAGCGGCATCGCCAACAAACTCCCCAATGCACCTAAGGCGCCAATGGTCGCAATCAACTTTAAATCCAGCGGCACACCTTGTTGCTGCAACTGCAGAAAATGGCTGATAAAACCGCTGCTGGTTTGCAGGAAAATCAGTAACAAACTGGTGGCAATGGTCGCCGCCATGGAAAGTGACGTCACCGCCAGCAATAACGGCACGATTAAAAAGCCACCACCAACCCCAACAAAACCGGTCACCGCACCTAACAAAGTCCCTAATACCAGCAATTGCCAGCTGCGTGACAATGGCCAACGCCACAGTTGTTGCCGCCACATGTTCACCGCACTAAAGCTCATCAATAGCGCCAGCAACAAAATTTGCCAGAAGGCCGCCACCTGATGACTGAGTAAACTACCCAGCCAGGCACCGAAAATACCGGGCAGCGCCAGTTTTGCCACCAACGCCAACTGCAGATGCTTGCGATAAAGATAAGGCATCAGCGCCACCAGGCTAATCAACGCCACAATGCCCAGCGCCGACGCTATCGCAATCTTTTCCGGCATCTGTAGCAAATACAACAATACCGGCACCGTCATAATAGAACCGCCCGACCCAAACAGGCCCAGGCACAAACCAATAAACAGCGCGGCAAGCATCGTCAGCAACAATTGAGCTTTAATCCTATATTCTAAAATGGAATAACGTAATAACCAGAATTGGTAGCGATGCTGATATTAGTGCTTGTCTGCATGCTGATCAAGCATTGTCATCATCTGGGGTCGCTTTGCTGAGGCCCTGCCCGGGCACTCATCACGAAAGTTAATTTATTTGGCTAAAATACACATTAAATTGACATTTAAACCGTTCGGAAAGAAAATGGCGCCATTCAGCGTAAGCAGACTCAACCTTAAAAAAATATTTCATATAAATCAATTGATTGAAGAGTCGCTATCGATATGCAACCTGGATACTTCTGCCAGATTGGTCATGACACAACAAGTGTTCTTATAAAAATCAGCGAATCGGCTCCACAACAAAAACAAAGCCAAAAGATTAATTACAATTTTTTACGTCAATACAAGGCACACTGCCGCAGTCCATACTAAAGCGGCCCCTTAGCAGTAAATTTATTCACAGGCGCAAAAGTTATTTTCGCAATTAACATTTGTCTACAACCGGATGGATCCAAATGTCGCAACTTGTCAACAGCACCGGCGCCACCAATGCCACGACCTATTTGGTCTATCGTCACTTTTATGACCCAAACACCCAACAATTGATGCTGGGCGGCATTGAAAATTACTTGCTGCAACTAGCGCGCTTATTGCAAAGCGAAGGACAGCACTGTGTTGTGGTGCAAACCGCTAAACAACATTTCAACGCCAGTTTCCAAGGCATTGAAATCGTTGGCGTCAACTGTGGCGCTTATCGCGGAAATCGCAAAAAACTGGCGTTATTTCAATACATCAAAAGCAAATTTAATGATCATAGCGACAGCATCATTTTTGGTACTGATAGCTATTTTGTGAAAAACAATTTCCGCCGCAGCATGGCCATTCAACATGGTATTTCCTGGGATAAACCGGCAGAGCGCAGTGGTATTGTTGGCTTTATCAAAAACATGCTGAGTCATCAAAAATATTTGGGTTACATCCGTGATTGCCAAAATCTGGTTTGTGTCGACCACAATTTTGTGAACTGGTACCGTACATACCGCAATTTCCCAACGACCACACGGGTACGCGTGATCATGAATTTCAGCGTTGACGCTATGAGTCAGCAACAGCTTGAACTTAAATGGCAACATCCACTAGCCAACCCCCGCTTACTGATTGCCCGCCGTTTTGTCGATTACCGCGGCATTGGGTTGGCAATAGCAGTAGTACAAAAATTATTGCAAAAGCATCCAAACCTACAAGTCACATTTGCCGGTGAAGGCCCAATGGCAGCCGAAATTCAAAACGCCTTTGCCGGTCAATCTCAAGTGAATATCTGTCGGTATCGTGCAGAAGACGCTTTGCACATCCATGCGCAGCATGACTTAGTGTTGTTACCTTCGATTGGTTCGGAAGGAACATCATTGAGTCTGGCCGAAGCGATGGCCGCTGGTTGCGCTGTGGTTAGCACCAACGTCGGTGGCCTTAGCAACATGATTATTGACCAACACAATGGCCTGCTGGGAATGCCAGACATCGATGCGCTTGCCGATCAGTTGGACTATTGTCTGCTGCACCCGCTGGAAGCAAAACGATTGGCATTTCAAGCCCATGCCACCGCAACCAACAGTTTGTCGCTTTCGCGCTGGCAACAAAACTGGCGGCAATTTTTAAATGAAGTGGGCTTCGAGTTACGCAAGGACGGGCATCTCTGATACGGTAAATCTGGCAGAAGCAGCTTCCTGCGCACGGGGCGAACAGCCCTTGATGCTGCGCGAGCGCTTGCCACTTTGGCACAAACGGGCTGCGGCGGCCTCAGCAGCCTATTGTTAATTTAGAATACCCTAAAGCTAGAGAAACAATTTAATTTTGCGTAAACTGGCATTTTCGTGACAGTGATAGGTTTCTCCATGTCAGCTTCGGACCCAATCCAAGTGCCGGTTTTTGTGATAAATCTCGATAGTTCGCCAGAGCGCTACCAATATGCCGAGCAACAACTCGTGGCACTTGGCATCCAACCACAACGATTTAATGCGGTGTATGGAAAAAATTTAACGCAACAGGATCTAGACGGTTGCTACGATAAATCAGCGAACAAGCGACATTTTCGTCGTTCGTTGTCGCTCGGTGAAATCGGCTGTTATTTATCACATCGCGCCGTCTGGCAACTGATGCTCACGCAAAATATTGCAATCGCGATTGTGCTGGAAGACGATATTGAGGTTGATCCGCGTTTACCTGAAGCCATCAGGCAAATCGCTGCTCTCACCGGCTGGGACCATATCAAGCTCGCTGACGATCGTGCTACGCCTGCGCATCAGAAACTTCGCCTTGCAGCTGGCTTTGAATTAGCTAACTTCAAAAAAGTACCTAATTTAGCGACCGGTTATGCCATCACTTTACAAGGTGCACAAAAGTTACTCAGTCGCGAACAATTTTTCCGGCCGGTAGACATTGATTTGCAGTTTGGCCATGAACTGGATTTGCAATTGTTTTCACTGCAGCCCTACACCATCTGGCCTTCCAGTAAATTTGACAGTGTCATCAATGCGATTAGTGGCGGAAGCCGTAAAGGAGACACCACTGCGGTTAGAAATTTAAAATATCGTTTAGATGCGGCTCTGCATCGGCTTCGCTACACCTCGGGTGATCTGACGAAAGTGAAGTAAGCCGATTGCGACTATGTTTATGCACTTATCGCAAAAAGCCCCGACATGGGGCTTTTTTATTGAAGGGACCAACACCAGGCAACGTGCCTATTTCTGTGCCAACATCTTCTCAACCGCAGCAACAAAATCACCGTCGGCCGGGCTTACTTTGCTGCCAAAGTGCATCACCGTTTTTTCATCTTTGCTGACCAGATATTTATTAAAATTCCAGGACGGCTTTTCACCGCTTTTGGCAATCAAGGCTTTGAATACCGGATTGACATCATCACCACGTACTGCGCTGGTTGAAAACATCGGGAATTTCACGCCGTAATTGATATAACACACTTCAGCCGTTTTCGCTTCGTCGTCGTGTTCCTGCATAAAATCATCAGAAGGGAAACCCAGTACTACTAAGCCTTTGTCGGCATACTTTTCCGATAAGGCCTGTAATTCTTTAAACTGCGGGGTAAAACCACACTTACTGGCGGTGTTGACGATAAGCAGGGTTTTATCTTTATATTGTTCACATAAATCAATGGTTTCTTTGCTGCGTAGTTGCTGCATTGAATGGCCAAGAATATCGCCACATTGATTAGCTTGCACTAAAGCTGATTGCCCAAGACAAAGGGCGCCTAAACCGATAATCCAATTGCGCATCGATGTTCTCCTGATAAATGCTGGTTTGTATTGCGAAGTAACCCTATCTACGTTGCAGTATACCGAATAGATCGCTTTATGATCGGTAAAGGATCCTTCCCACCGCCTAAGATTGTTCACTAAAGCAGCAAAGTCACCAACGTTAAAAATGGCCGTTCCGTCGAAGCGGCGCAGAACTGCGATAAAAGGCAACGACTTAGCAGTAAATGTAGTACTATTTATCGTCACGATAAAAATAAATCGCTTTTGTGGCGAAAACTTTAACGCTAAAACGCTAGGGTCAGCCGGTAGTTGGGCCTGTTGCGCCAGGACACCAATATCAGCTATAGCGATAAAAACAAGAATAAAACCATGGAAGTAACGATAAATGGCAGAAATGATCGTTGGGGACTATGACGCTGTCGATATTGCAGCAGAACTGAAGCTGAGTAAAACAAGCGGCAAAGAAAGTAAAAATAAACATAAGCTCGAAGCCAGACGCAAAATTGATGATCTACTGGAGCAAAAAAGATTACGCCGATTGTTAGATTTAGAAGAAGATGACGAATTGGGTTTGGAGTATTAATCTCTAATCCGTTCAAAATACAAAGGGCCTACGGGCCCTTTGTGTTTTCTGGAGCAGAATTAAACCAACTTACGGCATCGCCGCTTCAAAGCTTAAAGTAAAACCTTCACGTACTTTATCCGTCAGTTCGTTATTCACATCCGCCTGATAAGAAGCTTCTAATAAATAACGCCCTGCCACCGGCGCGGTGAAACTGAATTTGCCACTGGCATCCGTTTTATGGTGCACCCGTGCTGGTTCATTCCGGTACAACTCGCCGTCACGAGATAAATCCAGTTCCACTCCAGCCGCCGGTTTGCCGTTCATCAGCAACGTCACTGTCACTTCTTCGGTCGCGACAATATCTGCCGGATGGCGATCAAATTGGAATTCCAGACCTTTGTTGGTAAGTGCCAACACAGCATCTGATGGTTTATTTACAGTAATAAAGGCCATCGAACGGCTGTTACCTTGTGTCGTCATCACTTTTTCAGCACCGGCTGGCAATTGAGTTGCACGGTCTTTTTTATTGGCCATCAAGCGTTTACGCTCACCTTTTAACTCATAGCTAGTGAAAAAGCGGCTGCCGTTAACCAGTTCCAAGCGGTACGTGCCTTCAGTCGCCAGTTCAACATCGGCTTGCGATTTACGCTTGCCCTGATACACCGAGCCGACTTTGCCCTGCTGGCCATCTGGGGTAAACACTTTGAAGTTGTCCAGCGGAATGCCTTTGTCCCATTGGAATGTCATGTTGGTGGCCGACACATCAACACTGACCCAGCCACCAGTTTTGGACTGGACATAATGGCTTGGTACCACGGTCATGGTATGTGCCGACAGTTGCAGACTGAACATTGCAGCTAACAGACCTAATGCCGTTGTTATTGCCGTTTTTTTCGAAGACATTTTTTCCGATGACATCCGTGATTTATTGGACAACATATTATTTCGCTCCCTTAGATAAAGTGATGGCACCGATTTCGCTGCCGGCTTTGACTTGAATCTCGACGGCAGAGCCATCCCAGTTAAATGCTTGTTTCACCAGATTACGGCCGCCATGTTCACGCGCCGCTTCCACCACTAACAGGTATTGACCTGCAGCAACGGCTTTGCCGGCATTGTCGTCGCCGTTCCAGTTCAGTTGATACTTGCCTGGCCCTTTGGTCGCGCCGGTGCGGGCGTCCACCAACGCCTGATCACTACGCCCGGTTTTGCGCCAGAAGCGGCGTAAATCTTTGATCCAATCTGGTTTTTCGCGCCACAATTCGATAAGTTTCACCGGTTGCTCTTTGGCATCTTCAATCCACACCGCAACATAAGGCCGGTGGTAAGGGCCATGTGCTGGTTTTGGCAATTCCAGCGTGATGTTTAAGCTGTCAGCCGCTTGCACTGTGACTAATAAAGAGCCCAAAGCCAGTGTGGCAGCCAAAGCTATTGAATGTAGTTTCATTTATCCCTCATGTTTCAATGCAGCTACAGCTGCGGTTTTAAACAAGTAATGCTTTGAAAATATTGCGCATTTAATGCTGCATTCGCGAATACTCAATGCAGCGCTGCCACATAAGCCAGTAACATCACAATCACCCCAAACACGGCAGTGTTGATACCGCTGCGACGCCTTGACGGCTGACGCCACAACAAATAAAAACCGGTCAGGCCAAACAGCACACAGGCGACAGCGGTGATATCAATCAGCCATTTCCAGCTGCGACCCGCGTAACGGCCTTTGTGTAAATCGTTCAAAAGCGCCAGCGTGCCGGCATATTCGGTACTCAGCTCGACCTGCCCGGCATGAAGCTCAATCACGACCGTGCTGTAACCAGCCGGGCGTTTGAAATCCAGTTCCAGCAGTTGCTCGTCTGGGTCATAACTGAAGTTAAATACCGCGCCTTGCACCTGATGTTGCGCACGTAGCCAAGCGGCAATTTTATTGGCCTGCACCGCTTGCTCGAGTTCGTCATCGCTCCACGGCAAGGATTTCAGATCATCCGGCAATTGCAGTTGTTGGCTGGTCGAACTGGCGCCCAACGAGCTTTGCCACTCCGGGTGATTCAGCGTCATGCCGGTGACAGCGAAAAATAGCAACAACACCAATACCAGCATTGAGCTGTAGATATGCACCAGCCGCATGGTTTTGCTTAGCCAGACACTGGGTTTTGGAACTGTAGACAACACCTTGCACCACAACAGCTAAAAATAATACGCCAATCTTACTGAGAATCCTTCTCATTTGCAATGCCATTGCACGCACGGGCTTGCTTCTTTACTCAATATTTACGCAGCGCTGGGGGATAGCACAACGAATGCAAAACAGACCGCTGTACCGGAAAGGTTGGTTATACTGCAACAGCATTTTGCAAAGAGGTATCCATGGACCACAAAACCCAACTCGCCGAACTACAGCTGCAACTGGCGTTATTACAGCAAGCGATGAGCCGGCAACAACAAAGTGCGGTGATTCTACTGGAAGGTCAGGATGCGGCCGGTAAAGGCGGTGTTATCCGGCGAGTCGCCTGGAGCCTGGACCCGCGCTGGTTACATGTGTGGCCGACGAGTGCCCCCAACGACACAGAACAACAACAACATTGGTTACAACGATTCTGGCAACGCTTGCCACAACATGGGCATTTTGCGGTATTCGACCGCTCCTGGTATGGCCGGGTGCTCGTGGAACGTGTCGAAGGTTTTTGTGATGAAGCCGCCTGGCAACGGGCTTATCCGCAAATTAATCAATTTGAAGCGACCTTGCAGCAAGAAGGTATCAGGTTGGTAAAAATCTGGCTGGAGATTTCTGAGCAGGAACAGCTTAAACGCTTCAGGCAGCGTTTTGAAGATCCGGCCAAAAGCTGGAAACTGACGGCAGAAGATTTAAGAAACCGTGCCCGCTGGCCAGACTATCAGGCGGCCAAACAGGACATGCTGCTGCAGACCAACACCCATAATGCCCCATGGTTTCAAATTGATGGCAATGATAAATCACAAGCACGACTGGATTGTTTTCAGTTGTTGCTGGATCAGTTGTCGCCTGGCGTTGAGATGAAGTTACCGCAGCAACCAAAGCAATTTCAGGATTTCTTCACAAAGCAGGAGTAAGCGAACTGAATGGCAATTTGTGGGGCAGAATTTGTGGGGTCAGAATTTTTGGGGTCAGAGTACCACTCTGACCCCACAAGTCACGAAGCACACTTGATGTTAACCAGGGGGTCAGAGTCAATTGTTAATTAATTTTTGTTAACAATTGACTCTGACCCCACTATTAACAATTACTGTACCTGTGCTAACGCTTCCAGGATTTCGCGTGGTTCAACTTCAGGACCGTTCAGAGATTCGTCCCAGTTGGTGCCGATCAGCACACCATCGTCGTACATTTCTTTTAACCAGCCATCACAAAATACGTCCAGGGCAATCGCTTCTGGTTTGTATTCAGCCCACTCTTCGCTGCAGTGCAGTTTGGCAGCATCTTCGCTTGACCAGAATGGCATGACGTCAGTGTCTTCAAAATCAACTGATTCGACGACTAATAAATCTTCGCCATGTGCCAATACCCAAACTTGACCATGGGTGCGAGCTTCAGCGATAAATTCTTGAAATACCGGATCATTTGCATACTCGGACATGACTGTTTCCTTTTGTTGGCATAAGTTGGCATAAAAAAGACGCTGCCAGATAGCAGCCGATGCGCTATTAAAACAGAAACCAGCCGAGAAAGCGCCCCGTGTGGGTGAATTTAATTACACGGGCCCGCTGCATCACTTTCCGTTGCCTTGAAAAATAACGTACAATTTCGCCACTTGTTTCACAGCTGGAAGAGTCAACTTTATGGCGCAATTTATTTATTCAATGTACCGGGTGTCCAAAGTAGTCCCGCCCAAACGAACCATCTTAAAAGATATTTCCTTGTCATTTTTCCCTGGCGCCAAAATCGGCGTGTTGGGTTTAAACGGTTCGGGTAAATCCACCTTATTACGCATTATGGCCGGCATCGACAAAGAATTTGAAGGTGAAGCCAAGCCATTGGCCGGTACCAAAATTGGTTACTTACCACAAGAGCCGGTGCTTGATATGAGCAAAACGGTGCGCGAAGTGGTGGAAGAAGCCGTTGCCGACGTCGCTTACGCCCTGTCCCGCCTCGACGCCGTGTACGCCGCTTATGCCGACGAGAACGCTGATTTTGACGCCCTCGCCCGCGAGCAAGGTGAACTGGAAGCCATTATTCAGGCCAAAGATGGCCACAACCTCGATAACACTTTAGAGCGCGCTGCTGACGCCCTGCGCTTACCGCCATGGGATGCGCGCATCGACGTGCTGTCCGGTGGTGAACGCCGCCGCGTGGCCATTTGCCGTTTGCTGCTGGAAAAACCAGACATGCTGCTGCTGGACGAACCCACCAACCACTTGGATGCCGAATCGGTCGCCTGGTTAGAACGTTTCCTGCACGATTACCCGGGCACTGTGGTCGCAATTACCCACGACCGGTATTTCCTCGATAACGTTGCCGGCTGGATTTTAGAGCTGGACCGTGGTGAAGGTATTCCATGGGAAGGCAACTACTCTTCATGGTTAGAACAAAAAGACGCCCGTCTGCAAATTGAAGAAAAAACCGAAAACGCCCGCCAGCGCTCAATCAAACAAGAGCTGGAATGGGTACGCACCAATCCTAAAGGCCGTCATGCCAAATCTAAAGCGCGGATGGCGCGTTTTGAAGAATTGCAAAGCCAGGATTACCAAAAACGCAATGAAACCAACGAGCTGTTTATTCCGCCAGGACCACGTTTAGGCGATAAAGTACTGGAAGTGACCCACTTACGTAAATCCTACGGCGATCGCGTACTGATTGACGATTTAAGCTTTGCCATTCCAAAAGGCGCGATTGTCGGTATTATCGGCGCCAACGGTGCCGGTAAATCGACCTTGTTCCGGATGATTTCTGGCACTGAGCAAGCCGATAGCGGTACCATTTCACTGGGCGACACAGTGCAGCTTGCAAGTGTCGATCAGTTCCGCGACAACATGAACCCAAAAAACACTGTATGGCAGGAAATATCCAACGGTCAGGACATGCTGCAAATCGGCAACTTCACCATTCCAAGCCGCGCTTATGTCGGTCGTTTTAACTTTAAAGGCAACGATCAGCAGAAGTTTATCGGCGAGTTGTCCGGTGGTGAGCGCAACCGCGTGCACTTGGCAGCGCTGTTAAAAGCCGGCGGCAACATGCTGTTACTCGATGAACCAACCAACGATTTGGACGTAGAAACGCTGCGCGCGCTGGAAAACGCCATCCTCGATTTCCCTGGCTGTGCCATGGTGATTTCGCACGATCGCTGGTTCCTCGACCGTATCGCCACGCACATTCTGGATTACCGTGACGAAGGCAAAGTGAACTTCTTCGAAGGTAACTATTCCGATTACGAAGCCTGGGTCAAAGCGACTTATGGCGCTGCAGCGCTGGAGCCGCATCGCATTCGCTATAAAAAGATTTAATTTTTGCAGTCGCGAAATGATGGTGTAGCAGTGTTTGTTACCGACTGTTCCACTTGATAAAAATCCCCGTTGTGACGGGGATTTTTATTGGGGGCAATTATTTTGCCTGATTTGTTTAATGCCTTGCAGCAGGTTGCGGTGAATAAAGCCTCAACCACTTCGTTACCCCTGCGGTAACCCCAATTCCATCACTTTTTTCAATTCCGCCGAACTTTCAACTAGTTGATAGGCTTCACGTAACTGCTGAACCAGCTTTGGATCTGAGCCTTTTTTCAAGGCGATCCAGGTCTGTTGTTCCAGTTCGGGGATAAACAATACAAATTCGATATCCGCCGGTTTCAATTGATGCTTACTGAGCATATCGTCAATGGCGCTTGGGTCATCTATCATCAGATCCAGTTTGCCCTTCACCAACAGCCGCCAGGTTTCGAGCACATCTGGTTGCAGCTGCAATTGGGACGCAGGTTGCCGCGCAACATTCTTCAGCCATTCGGCGGAGAAATCTTCACGCTGGGCGCCGACCACATACTGGTGCACATCTTTGAGTTGCTGTACCTGAATGTCCTGACGTTGTGCCAGTTTTAAAAAACCAAATTTATAACTGGCCACTTTGCCAATCCAGTGAAACTGCTGTTCGCGCTCTGGGGTGCGGGCCATGTTGTAAATCAAAACATTGGGTGTGGCAGCTGCCAGGCGAAAAGCACGGGCCCATGGGTAGACTTCATATTGTGGGGTAAGCTTGGCATGTTGCAGCATTCGCTCGACGACGGCTGTGGTAAGGCCGGCTACTTTGCCGTTTTCATAGGTCTGATGTGGTGGTGATACTTCCAGCACCACCCGCAAATTTTCCGCAGCAAGCGGCAACGCGATACAGCATAAAGCACAACCAATCAGTTTAAGCGACCATGCCCGACGATGCGGTGGAATCCATTTACCTATCAACTGCTAAAACTCCGGATCTTTTATTAGCTTTACCTTAAACAGCGGCAAAAACAAAGGCAACCTGAAGTTGCCTTTGTTTAGAAATAAATCACCTTGTTTGCGACTAACAGACTATTGTGGCAGTCCGTTATGGTTCTTACTTCAATACCGCCGCTACAGATTTTGCAAAATAATCGATATTGCTGTGATTTAAGCCCGCAATACTGACCCGGCTTGAACCCACCATATAAATGCTGAATTCACTGCGTAAGCGGTCGATTTGCGCTTTGTTAATGCCAAGGAAGCTGAACATACCGTGTTGTTTGGTAATGAAGCTGAAATCTTGTTGCACACCTTCAGCCGCCAGTTTGTCGATAATCAGCTGGCGATAGTCATTGATACGGTTACGCATCGTCGCCAGTTCCTGATGCCACAAAGCGGTGAGCTCTGCACTATCCAGAATATGGCTGACGATAATTGCACCGTGCGCCGGTGGCATGGAATAAATGCTACGCACCACACTGAGCAGCACCGAACGGGCGATTTCCACCGTTTTCTTATCCGCAGCAACCACTGAAACTGCACCAATCCGCTCGCGGTATAAACCGAAGTTTTTCGAGCACGACGTACACAGGATCAGTTCAGCCACTTCGTTGGCCAAATGGCGTAAACCAGCAGTATCTTCATCCAAACCCAAACCAAAACCCTGATAGGCCATATCGACCAGCGGCGTAAAACCTTTTTCTTTGGCGAGCGCGGTAAAACGTTGCCACTGGGCGAAGTTTAAATCCATACCGCTTGGGTTATGACAACAAGCGTGTACCAGCACCACGTCACCGGCCGGAACCTGTGCCAGCTCGGCAAACATCTGCTCTTCTTGCAGACCTTTGGTGCTGTAATCGTAATAGGCGTACTCTTTGACTTTCAGACCGGCTGCCTGAAACATTGAAATATGGTTGGCCCAAGTTGGATTGGTCACCCAAATGGTGGCATCAGGATTAGCACGTTTAATAAATTCAGCGGCTACCCGCAAAGCGCCGGTGCCACCTGGCGTATGCGCTGTGGTGGTGCGACCTTCTAATAAAACTTTATGCGGACCAAACGCCAGTTTTTCGATATGAGCGTTAAAGCTTAAATCACCGGCCATGCCGATGTAAGTTTTGCTATCTTCATGATCCAGCCGCAGTTTTTCCGCTTTTTTCACACATTCCAGTACTGCAGTGTGGCCTTGTTCGTCTTTATAGACGCCAACACCAAGGTCGACTTTCAGTGGATTCGGATCTTCTTTGTACGCCGCCATTAAACCTAAAATCGGATCCGTAGCGACTGGCTGTAAATGAGAGAACATGACAAATTACCTGTTTTGTTGCTGCAAATGGACAGCGCTGATATTCATCAACGCCGCGAAAATTATTGTGTTGCTATTGAATGTAAATCGGTATTTTCGACGGTTCCGCCAGCGCCGGACTGAGCTGCCCACAAGGTTGGCACCACAATCGCCGTTGCGATCAATAACGCCAGCTCGTCAGCTTCGAACAACTGCTTCTGGAAAGCTTCGGAATCGATAATACCAACCACCTGCCCGGCTTCGTCATATAGTGGAATACAGGCTTCAGCCAAAACTTTTGGGTCACAAGTGTAATACTCACCGCCTCGCTGCAAGTACGCCGGTACATCGTTAATGATCCGCGCTTTGCCGTTTAAGCCGACGGTACTGTTGTTGCTGATCGCAGCAAATTCAGCGGTGAGCGGAAATTCAGCCCGCGAGGGCGCACCAAAATAACTCAGCTTCACCAGCACGGTGTCGCCCAGTGGATTCACCCGGCGCTGATAAATGCCAAACCAGTCACTTTTGCTATGCGATTGATAAAAATCAGTGACGCTGGCCATCTGCTGCAGCAATTGCTGATTGACAGCAGTTTTGCCACCTAAAATGGGGATTAAATCATAAGGCTGGTCGGCAAGCTGCCCGAACAATGAACAAGCACCACCTTCACCAAGTTCCGGCACCTGATATTGCCATTGGATAGCTGGTGCTGGTACAGACTGCAAATGATGTTGATACTGCTGTACATAATGCGCAACAGCCTGCTGCAATGCTTGCTGCTCTGTATCGGTTGCTGGCAATAAACCGCTTAAATTGAGATAACGAACAATTGACATTAGCCGTCCAGATTTCTAAAAAACCGCGATAGTCTAGCAGATAGCATTAAAAAGCCAACGGCTTTGGCTGACTTTTCGCCAATCACCTCAAAAATTGTCAGAGGCGAACGCCAAAGCCGTCGGGATACTTGCCGCCGCTTGCTCAGATGCATTATCTTGCCACTATTCCCCCGCCCACAACAGGTGCAACGGTCATGACTTCGAAAAAAATCTCCCTTGCCGACTGGCAACAACAATCGTCCAGTTTGGTTTACAGCACCGCCAGCGGCACTATCGAACCAGAAAAAGCCGAAAAAACCGGCGGCACAGCATTTGGCGATGGCCATTTAAGGTTGAAGCGTGAAACCAAAGGCCGTAATGGTAAAGCGGTGATTACCATAGCTGGTCTAGCTGAGTCACACGATAAATTGACGGAAGTGGCGGCACTTCTGAAGAAAAAGTGTGGTTGTGGTGGTTCGGTGAAAGACGGCATTATTGAAATTCAGGGCGACCAACGGGAAGTGATTTCGCAGGAACTGACCAAGCTTGGTTACAAGCTGAAGTGGGCCGGTGGTTGAGTAGCGGTTGTTGAATTCTCGCGTTATTTGGCGTACTACCGCTATCGCACTGAGCAACACTCTTCGGCGTACTACCGCTATCGCGGTGAGTACGCCCTACGAAATTTTTATCTTTAAAACAACACGTTAATCTATCTTGAACGTAGGGCGGACTCACCGGAGGTCGTCCGCCATAATGCCGATTAACGTGAACTTCTGGGGTCAGAGTAGTACTCTGACCCCAGAAATCCTTAACCTGCGGGCCGCTGTTTGTATTTGTCATGTAATTGCTGGTTGCGGTTGTTTAAATCTACCGCCCGGCCGTCAATCCACATGTACCGCACTTTGTGCGTCAGGTAGTCGAAAATATCGCCCTCTGACACCACCACTGACGCCGCTTTACCGACATCCAACGAACCAATCTGGCCTTCAACACCGGCAATAGTGGCGGCATTGATGGTGACTGAAGCCAGCGCCTGCTCCGGCGTTAAGCCATAGCTGATGGCCTGGCCAGCACCAAACACCACGTTACGGGTATCCCAGTAGCCATCAAGCGATAACGCAAACTGCACACCGGCTTTTTGCAACAAGGCCGGGGTTTTGAACGCCGTATTATTCGCTTCGTCGTCGCGCTCCGGAATGCCATAAGGTGCGGTGAAAATGACCGCCACTTTGGCAGCTGCCAGTTCATCGGCCATCCGCCAGCTATCCCGACCGCCCACGATCACCAACTTCAGCTGATATTCTTTGGCCAGTAGCATGGCTTGTTTGATCTGACGGATATCGTCAGCATGCACAAACAATGGCCGCTCGCCTTTAAATACCGGGATCATCGCCTGCCAGCGTGAATCCACGCCTTTGTTCAGACCCGCCGCTTCAGCGTCAACATAAGCTTTGGCCTGCACAAAATAGTCTTTGAGCTGTTGCAGTCGCTTGGCATTTTCTTTGGCAATGTCTTCCGGTTTTTTCTTATTCCACCAGTTGGTCGCCACGCTGGCATTTGGCCAGTTGATGTGTAAACCAACGCCATCGGCCACTGTCGCGTCTTGCCAGTTCCAGGCATCCAGCTGCATCAGGCTTGATTGCCCCATCAGCGCCGAGCCTTTTGGATAAACCAGACTGTAACTAAAACCGTTTGCGCGCACCGTCGGGATCACTTCGGAGTCAGCGTTATAAGCAATACGCGCCTGTAAATCCGGGTTGGTATCGGTCACTTCATTGGTATCGTCCGTTGAACGCACCGCTTCGATTTCAATCAGACCCAGTTGATTGGCGAGCGCAATTAAACCCGGATATAAATGTTTCCCTGTGACATCAATCACTTTGGCATCGGCTGGCGCGGTTAAATTAGTGCCAATCGCAGCAATTTTGCCATCGACCATCAGCAAGTCGCTGTTTTCCAGCACGCCCTGGCTCACGGTATGCAGCGTGCCGCCTTTAAGTAAAATTGGTGCACTTTGTTTGGCACCTGGAACTATGTCATTGGCCAGCGCCGGTAAAGCTGCCGCTGCGAGCAACAGTGCAAATACAGATTTTTGAAATTTCATCGGATGCTCCTTAGTGTGCACTGTGTTGATGTTGAACCTGGCCCTGGCTGAACTTGGCATGCAGCCAGTCGCCGTTGTCTTCACAATGCCAGATTGGATCATCTTTTTTCACTGCACCGCCACTGCCTTTTTTCGCTTTGTCAGAAGCACCCAATACTTTTTGCATCAATTGTTGTTTTTCAGCCACAACCTGAGCCGCCACTTGCGCATCACGCTCTTGATCATAATAGCGAATGCCGTCGATCCAGGTTTGTTTAGCCTGAGCGTACACCGACAATGGGTGATGGGTCCAAAGCACAAAATCAGCCTGCTTACCTTCGGTCACAGAGCCCACTTTATCCTGAATATTCAGCTGCTTGGCCGGGTTGATCGTCACCATATTTAAGGCGTCAATTTCTGACATGCCACAATATTTCACCGATTTTGCAGCTTCCTGATTCAGCCGACGTTGTAAGTCCGGGCTATCCGAGTTAATCGACACCATCACGCCGCGATCGGCCATCAAACAGGTATTGGTTGGAATGGCGTCCTGCACTTCCATTTTATAGGCCCACCAATCAGCAAACGACGAGGCGCTGGCACCATGTTTTGCCATTTCATCCGCCACTTTGTACCCTTCCAGAATATGGGTAAAGGTATGAATTTTAAAACCCACTTCATCGGCCAAATGGATCAGCATCAGAATTTCAGAAGCAACATAAGAGTGCGTGTGCACATAACGTTGTTTATCCAGAATTTCGACCAGCGCTTGCAGGCGGAAATCACGGCGTGGTGGCGCGACTTTGTCTTTGTTGCCACGGGATAAATCGTCATAGGCGGCAAAAGCTGCTTTGTACTCTTTAGCGGCCTGGAAAGCATCGCGAATGGTGGTTTCAACGCCGATGCGGCTTTGTGGGTAACGGCTGGTGAACGCTTCGCCCCAGTTGGCCTGTTTGACGTTTTCACCCAGCGCAAACTTAATACTTGGCGGTGCGTCTTTAAACTTCAGTTGCTCAGGCGTCACACCCCAGCGCAGCTGAATCACTTGTGCCTGGCCACCAATCGGGTTGGCGCTACCGTGCAGTAATTGTGCGGTGGTGGTACCACCCGCTAAACCGCGGTAGATATTGATGTCTTCCGGGTTTAACACATCACCAATCTGCACTTCTGAAGTCACTGCATCGGTCCCTTCGTTGACACCGGCTTCAATCGCGATATGCGAATGCTCATCGATAATCCCGGCAGTCAGGTGCATACCGGTGGCATCAATCACTTGATAACCAGATGGTGTCGACAAGTTCTGGCCAATGTCGCTGAACTTACCATCTTTGATAATAACGTCAGTGTTTTCCAGTTTGCCGGCTTTATCTGAAGTCCAGACGGTGGCATTTTTGATATGCGCATTCTGACGGCCTTGTGCCAGCTGCGTACCAAAAGCACGGTTCGGGAATGTCAGCATCGACACTAACTTGGTATCCACCACATCAGCCTTTTTGTCGTCTTTTTTGCTGTCTTCGGCTTTGGCTGCTTGTTTGCTCAGCAGCACTTTTTGCGTTTGGCCACTTGGCAATAACCACTGGCCGCTTAACAGATTACCATCGAGCACGCCCTGGAATTGCAACACGCCAGTACCGGCTTCGGCAGCTGCCAAATCGACGGTGAACTGCAGTTGTTGCTGTTTTTGCTGCACATGTTTAAGTTCGCTGTGTTTATCGGCCTGTTTTAATTTGCCGGATAACTTTTCACCGGTACCTGAAAGCTCCAGGCTTAAGGTTTTACCCGCTAAATCAACAGCATAAGTACCGGCGAACTCCACTGGTTTGAGTGGTTTAAACTGCTGTTCCTGACCGCGCGTCCAGGTAGACACAATTTCACCTTCGGCGAATAAATCACCTTTGGCAATCACCAAATCAGCCTGATAACCGACGGCGATTTTACCCAGTTGCTGCTCCAAGCCAACCAGCTTCGCTGGCACTGTGGTTAAACCCGCTAAGGCCTGCTCGGCAGTTAAACCATGTTTCATCGCTTGGCGCAGATTTGGCCAGAACTGATCTTTTTTCTCCAGCGCATGGGTAGTCAGTGCAAAAGGTACACCCGCTTTAGCCATCACTGCTAAGTTGGTTGGTGCACGTTCCCAATGGCGTAAATCAGCCAGACTGACGTCCAGTTGGTCATCAATATTGGCAACCGCTGGCGCCGCAGGATAAGCCACCGGCACAATCACGGTGCGGCCGGTGTTTTTGATAGCGGACACCCGGCTGTACTCATAACCGGAGCCCAGCATGACGGCGTTTTTCAGGTTAAATTCTTTGAGTAAACTATCAACCCGCAATAAAGCGCGATCGTCGCTGGTTTCAAACACCAGGCCACTTTGCTCTATAGTCGTCAGCGCAAAAAGCGCCGCGTTAAACTCGACCGGCTGGCGTGTTTGCAGTTGATCCTGCTTGCCATAAGCCGCACGATACCAGTTGGCATCAGACAACGTCTGACGAATTAGCGCAATACTACCCATCAAGGATGAAGGGTAACTTTGTTTCGAACTGCCTTTGCCAAACGCCATAAACTGCGGGCCATTCGCTTTGAGAATAAGCTCACCCGGTAAACCATTGCCAAGTGATGCGACAAACGACTGACCGCGGAAAATCCCGTCTAAACGGGCGGTTTGCACCGCGGTAAAACCTTGTTGTTGATACGCTTTGGCATCATCGGCCGAAGGGACAAAGGTATTCACCCATTGCTGTTCAGCGTGAATAGCGCCGTTGCTGGCGTTGCCACCTTTGCGGCTATTCTGATAAACCGGTTTGCCGCCAAATTCAAAGGCTTTTTCGCCGGCGGCTTTTTCCACGCCGTAGTTACTGTAGGCGTCAATAAAACCGGCATACACATGATGGCCGGTCGCATCTATTTTCCGATAACCAGCGGGGACAGCGCTGCTGCCAACGGCACTGATTTTGCCGTCCACCACCAACACGGTAGCGTTTTCTAAGGTTTTACCGGGTTCGGTATGCACTGTGGCATTGGTAAATGCGAGTAAATTCGGAGTTTTGTCGCGAATGCCATAAACCGGACTGGTTTGATCGGCAAAAGACGGAGCAATCGAGCAGACGATAGCCGCGCTTAGCAACGATAAGCGAAATGGGGTCATATTAGGTTCCTGGTGGTGTTTTTTACCCTTGCGCCTTGCCGCTGCAGCAGCACGATAAGTCGGCCGCGCCTGCAAAGATGTTGGGTATTTATTTTGCTAATCAGTGTTGCTGATCAGATTTTTTTAAATAGTCTCAAAATTTATTCGGGCTAACTCCTGCTCTGCCAAAGGCATGCTGTAGTAATAGCCCTGCACCAGGTAGCAAGCGTTGTTCTTTAAAAATTCAACCTGTTCAATGGTTTCCACCCCTTCGGCCACGACACGTAAATCCATCTTCTGCGCCATCGCAATAATGGCGGCAGTAATGTCCATGTCGTTTTTATCTTCAGGGATATCTTTGACAAATGAACGGTCAATTTTTAGCTCGTCTACCGGGAATCGCTTTAAATAACTCAGCGACGAATAGCCTGTACCAAAGTCGTCGATAGATAAAGCCAATCCGAGCCGCTTTAACTCATTTAACTGGACAATAGCCGCATCGATATCACCCATTAACATACTTTCAGTGATTTCAAAGATTAAATGCGCCGGTGAAGCGCCGGTACGTTTGACAATCCGCTCTACCAATGCTGGTAAATCCTGATCGGTAAACTGACGCGCCGACAAGTTAATCGACACCGTAATCATATGGCCACGGGCATGTTGCCGGGTTAAAAAGCGGCAAGCTTCCCAGATAATCCATTCACCAATTTGCACTATCAAGCCGGTTGATTCAGCCACCGGAATAAAACGCAAAGGTGGCACCATGGTATTGTCCGGTCGTAACCAGCGCAGTAGTGTTTCATAGCCAATAATTTTTTCAGTACGGATATCAATTTTCGGCTGGTAGTACAGCAGGAATTGCTGTTCACGAATGGCTTCCCGCAACTGGTTTTCAATCTGCAGTCGATCATTGGCTGCTTCATTTAAATCCTGACTGAAAAAATGGAAGGTGTTTTTGCCACGCGCCTTGGCCTCGTACATCGCAAGGTCAGCATGTTTAAGTAAAAGTTCTTCTTCATCAGCATCTTCCGGCGCAATGGTAATACCAATGCTGGCGCTGATGGACACATCGTGTCCGGCCAGTTTTACCGGTAACGCAAAGGCTTGTTGCAGATTGGTGGCGATAGCCGCCGCCTGTTTACGGTCGGAAATACCACTTAAAATCACCGCAAACTCATCCCCGCCGAGGCGCGCAATGGTATCTTCTTCGCGTAAACGGCTGATTAGCCTGCGGGCGACTTCTTTGAGCAGTTCATCGCCGGCATCATGACCCAGGGTGTCGTTGATCCGTTTAAATTCGTCCAAATCAAAATATAACAAGGCAAAGTGATAATAACCGCGGCTTGACATGGCGATGGCTTTGCGCAGTTGATCGCGGAAATAACTGCGGTTGGCAAGGCCAGTTAACACATCGTAATAGGCCAGCTGCTCCATTTTGCGTTGACTTTCTTTGATAAAAGAAATGTCCTGCATCGCGCAGACATAGTTGCCCACTTCACCTTTATCATCGCGAATTGGCGCGATCGCCAGACTGGCCCAGAATTGTTTATTACTTTGCTGTAATAACATGTCACCACGCCAATGCTGCCGTTCTTGCAAGCTTTGCAGAATATCGGCACCCACAAACTTCATTTCCTGCGCGAACAACACATGCAGTGGCTGACCAATCACCGCCGTCGCAGTAGCATCAATCATCTCCAGCAAAAATGGATTGACGTATTCAATCACCAACTGATGGTCAGTGATGACAATGCCTGAGCTGGAAAACGCTACTGCTTTACTCAGTTTACGGGTGGCTCGTTCGGCTTCTTCTTTTTCCAGAATGCGGGTATTGAGGCCCGAGATCAGCTGATGAATTTCATCGGACATCCGGACAAAAGCCCGGTTTAGCAGCCCAATTTCATCCGGTCTTTGGTCCAATTCCAGCTGTACCGGTTCGCCATAAGACAAGCGCTGCACGGCACCGGCCAACCGGGTTAAGCGTTTTAATACAAACTTATAGATAAAAAACTGTAGCGCCAGCGCGACAATCAACGCCACCATCAAAAACAGCAACACCACATTGTCACGATAATCATCCAGGCTTTGAATGACGTTGTCTTTGCGATGATACAACGCGACAAACCAATCCAACCGCTCTATTTTTGCCGCCGAAGCCACATAATCGTCGAGCATTTTACTGTTGCTGTGCTGCTCACCTGGTTTGCTGACAACCTGCTGGATAAATGCCGCCAGCTGCGGATTTGAAGACTGCACCCCAACGGCCAACTGATTCATCACCGGATTGCCAATGGCTTGTTGTAAGCTGTTTTGACTGTCATGCAGCAAGTTGCCCTGACCATCAAATAACATCGCTTCGCGGCCGGTTTCCCACAGCGAGATTTGCCCTAAATTGCTGAAAATTTCATCCAGCACCACATCAGTTCCGGTAATGCCAACAAATTCATCATCGATGTATACCGGGATCACCAGGCTGGTCATCCATTTTTGCCAAATGGCATCAAAATACAACGGCGTCCAGCGTGGTAACCGGGCCGGATTGTTTTTTGGCGTGGCAATTTCAAAAAAGATATCACGACTGAAATCGTGATCAGCCGGAATTTCCAACGCCCAATCTGCAGGCGAAATCCGGATAAAACCGTCGTTGGAAATAAAATAGAAATTAAAAAAATCTTCCAGCAAGACTGGCGCCAACTGCTGCCACAATAGTTCGGTTTGTTCAAAATAAGTGTGTTTGTTGGTGGTAAAAGTACTGTGTTTTTGAAAGGCCGCCGACAAGTCATCTTTGCTGCGGATACTGCCATCGGCGAATTTCTCCAGCTGCATCGGTGGTAAGGCGGATTGTTGACGCAAAAACCGCCCCACCACCTGATTGGCACTGATGGCCTTTTTTTCTTTTTGCCAGAATTCGCTGTCTAGTTGCTTGGCATATCTACTGGTTGTTTGCTGCAGCTCAAGCCTTTCCTGCTCTATCAGCACATCTTGTTGTAGCGCCAACATAGCAAAGGCGATCACCGTGCTGGCGACGACTGTCAGCAAAAACACCAAAGCTGAAAACTTGATGCTAAGCGAATTTAAACCGGTCGTGTGGTAATTTGCTTCCTTCACTCGCTACGCCTGATAGTTGCAATCATGTGATCGGGATAAAGAAGGATCTGAAGATCCTGAATAAAGTACAGCGCTTTTATACCCGTCATCCTTGAAGATTCGGGGTTGTTGGCCGCCTTCACGACCCCCAGTCACATAGGACGACTATGCTCCTGGGGTCTCGTTCAGTTGCCGCCTACCCGAATCGTCAATGATTTTGGGTATATTCGTCCATCTGCTGGTCATATCCAAAATCATTGAAAATGCGGGTATATACCAAAGCGCTGAAAAGCTTTAACATTATTGCATGCTATTCAAACAAATGAGAATCTGCTAATGAAAAAACTCTCGATTATCTCCACCGTACTCGCCAGCCTCAGCCTGCCTTTATTTGCCGGCAGTGCATTTACCGATAGCGAAGACGCCATTGAATACCGCAAAGCCAGCTTCCAGTTGATCCGTCATAACATGATGGATTTAGGCGATATGATCCGCGGCAATGTGCCATACGACGCTGCACGGGTGCTAAAACGCGCCAATGCATTAGCGGCTGTGACCACTTTACCTTGGGAAGGCTTTACCGTGCCTGGCGCAGATAAAGCATCGGGCGACGCCAAAGCCGAGATTTGGGCTAATTTGCAAGACTTTAACAGCCGTGCCGACAAGTTACAGCAAGACGCACGACAGCTGCAAACCGCCGCCAAAGGCACCGATCAGGCTGCGGTCAAAGCAGCATTTGCCGCTTTTGCAAAAAACTGCAAAGCTTGCCACGATAAATACAAAGCAGATTAATTTGGCGCTGCAAAAGCAAAACCGGTCGTCATGACCGGTTTTTTTTACTGAACAAATCAGCAATGCTCAGTTAAAAACTGCCACCTTTCTCAGGTATTTAAGCCCATTCTGCGCGCAACATCTCTAACACCACGTCGCCTTGCCAAAGAAAAAAAGCTGCAGCGATGACCACGACAATCAGCAAATAAAGACCCACAGATCTGAAGGTAAATTCAACCTTTTCAGCCGTTAGTTTGTTGCCGGTCACCATCGCCGTAATCACTTTATCGCCACGCCATTGATGCCAGATGGCTGCCACAATATGCACCACCACCAATGCCAGAATGACATTGATATTCCACTGATGAATCACACTGGCGATACCAACCCAGGCTGACGGCACCTGCGCGACCAACGGCCCTTCGGTCAGAATGTCATCGCTGGTCATTAACCCGGTGACAAACTGCAATAAAATCAGCGTCAACATCAGGACCACCATATAGCCGGACCACGGGTTATGGCCAGTTTCCACCGTTTTTGGCGATTGTCGCAGCCACAACCAGGCCTGACGCGGCGACTGCACAAAATGCTTAAAACGGGCATTGTCACTGCCAATCACCCCCCAGACCAGCCGGCCTAACAACAGTGCCGCCAGCGTATAGGCGAATGTCATATGCAAGCCGTACCATTCCTGATCGGCGCTGTACCATAGACCCGCCAGCAGGAGCACCTGGCTCCAGTGAAAAATGCGAACTGCGCCGTCCCAGATTTTGCTTTTTTGCATATTACCCTTGTTCACCCTTCTTTAAAATTTCTGTGCTAACCTGCAGATTGTACCGGAAAAAAGGCTAAAAAATCGATGAAATGGCTCAAACCGACCTTCTACATCGTCATCACTTTAGTGGCGATTATTGCAATTACCTTATATAGCGCCTTACACAGCAGTTTACCGCTGTACGAAGGGGCGACCAGCGCCGAAGTCAGCGCCAAAGTGCAGCTTAGCCGCGACGCGCAAGGTTATCTGACGGTGCGGGCGCAGAACCGGCTTGATGCCGCTTACGGCCTGGGTTTTGCGCATGCCCAAGATCGCTATTTTCAGATGGATTTATTACGTCGAAATTCGGCCGGTGAGCTGTCCGAATTATTTGGCGAACGGGCGCTGCCACTGGATATCAGCCGCCGGATGCACCGGTTTCGCGATCGGGCTACTGCGATCCTGACCACCTTACCAGCAGCACAAAAATTATTGCTGCAGCATTACACCCAAGGCGTCAACGAAGGCCTGGCACAATTACCAATGCGCCCATTTGAGTACTGGTTGCTGCAACAAAAACCGGCGGCATGGCAAGATACCGACTCGTTATTGGTGGTCTATAGCATGTATCTGGATTTACAAGGCGCTGCAGGCGAAGATGAACTGGCACAAGGCGTGTTAAAACAAGCCATTCCGGACGATTGGTATCAGTTTCTAAATCAGCACAGTAGTGACTGGCAAGCTGCCATCGATGACAGCAAAGTAACAGCTATTCCTCTGCCTGAATCAGACTACCCCAGAGCGTTGTCCGATCAAAAAGTTGCCTGCACCGATTGTCGTCTGCGCGATAGCCGCGATATTGGCAGCAATAATTTTGCAGTCTCCGGCAAGCTCACCAGCCATGGCGCCGCGCTGCTGGCCGACGATATGCACTTAGGGATCCGCGTCCCGGGCACTTGGTTTAAAGCGCAGCTGATTTGGGGCGAAGGCGAAGCTCAACATAGCGTCGCCGGTGTCAGTTTACCTGGCGCACCAAGCATTGTTGCTGGCAGCAACGGCCACATCGCCTGGGGTTTTACCAACAGCACTGCCGATTGGCATGATGTCATTCAGCTGCAGGCTGATGAAAACCCGCAGCGTTACCTCACGCCGGCAGGCCCCAAAGAATACAGCTACAACAACGAAGTGATTAAAGTCAAAGGTCTGCCCGACGTGGTGATACTGGTCAAAGAAACCGAATGGGGTCCGGTGTTGCCTGCACCATTTGAACAATATGCTTTGCGCTGGGTCGCCTATGATCCACAAGCGCTGAATCTGGAACAACAACAGCTGGAACAAGCCCGCTCGGTGGACGAAGCATTACAAATAGCCACTAAAGTTGGCATGCCTGCACAAAATTTGCTGGTCACCGATAAACAAGGTAACCATGGCTGGACCATCATTGGCCCCATTCCAAAACGTACCTTACAGGATATGGACACGCCACAGGACTGGAGTACCGGCAACAACTATTGGGACGGTTATTTAACCGCCAGTGATTATCCGACCGTTCAAAACCCGGACTCACAGCGGTTATGGACCGCCAATTCGCGCGTGGTTGGTGGTGACGCATTAAAACTGCTGGGCGATGGCGGTTATGATTTAGGCGCTCGTGGCATGCAAATTCGCGATGGTCTGCTTGCTACCGATCAACATTCCGAACAAAGTCTGCATCAAATTCAGCTTGATCACCGGGCGCTATTTTTAAAACGCTGGCAGCAATTGTTACTCGAAGTGCTGAGCGAAGACTTTGTCGCCCGCCATCAGCTGGGGCAATATCGTAGTTATGTTGAACTGGATAGCGCAGCCGCCAGCCCAAGTTCTGTTGGTTACAGTCTGGTTCGGGCCTTTCGTGACCAAAGTCTGCAGCAAATTTTTGCACCTGTTGCCAGTTTAATGGAGCAGCAAAAACTCAAAATGTCCGACTTAAAACTGGTGCCGGAAACGCCAGGTTGGGCGCTTATTCAGGCCAAACGCCCGGATACCGTGCCGACGCCGTTTATTTCCTGGCAACAACTATTGGAACAAGCGGTACTCAAAAGCCGTGACGATCTGCTGGCGAAAACCGCAGACGATTTGGCCAATGCGCGTTGGGGTTTATTCAATCAGGCGAAAATTGAACATCCACTCAGTAGCGCTATTCCATGGTTCGGCCAGTTTTTAAATATGCCGACCAGCGAAATGGCCGGTGATCGGCATATGCCAAGGGTGCAGCTGCCGATCCACGGTCAATCCGAGCGGATGGTGGTGGCGCCGGGTCAGGAAGCCAAAGGTATTCTGACCATCCCGGCCGGACAGTCCGGGCATCCGTTATCGCCGTTTTATCGGGCCGATCATGCCTTTTGGCTGGACGAAGCAGAACTTGGCTTTTTACCGGGTGAGCAAAAATATCTGCTCGAATTACAACCCCGTGGTTGACTTTAGCCATCCAGACTGATTATTGTAGGGACATGAAACAAATTAAGCTTGTAGCCCGCTTCTTTTTTAGCTTTACCACCCAACCCGGGAGGTAGCTGGCTGCACGCGTTAAACACCAGTCAAAAACCTCCCAAACGGGAGGTTTTTTCATTTAAGGAATTAAGAAAATGCCAACGAAGATGCCGATTGAACTGGACCAAATCCGCGTAGAAATCAGCGACACCGACCAGCAATTGTTGGGTTTATTATCCAAACGCCGGGCATTGGCGCTGGCAGTGGCCGAAGCGAAACTTGCGCAAAACAAGCCAATCCGCGACCAAAAACGCGAGCAGGAACTGTTGGTATCCCTGATTGAAAAAGGCAAACCGCTGGGTCTGGACGCCGGGTATGTCACCAAGTTGTACCATGTGATTATTGAAGACTCAGTGCTACAGCAGCAGGCGAAAGTGCAAGGCCAGCTCAATGGCGAGAATGGCCCGGTCTGCCGCGTAGCATTTTTAGGGCGGCAAGGTTCTTACAGCTACTGGGCCACACAAAAGTACTTCACCCGCCGCGCTGAAAAACTGATTGAAATTGGCTGCGACAGCTTTAACGAAATCGTGCAGGCAGTCGAAACTGGCCACGCCGATTATGCGGTACTGCCAATTGAAAATACCTCCAGCGGCAGTATCAACGAAGTATTCGACTTATTACAGCACACCCGGTTATCGATCGTTGGTGAGCTCACCCACCCGATTAAACACTGTCTGATGGGTCTACCCGGCACCAACCTTGCCAATATCCGGCAAATTTGCGCCCATCCGCAGGTGATTGCGCAGTGCAGCAACTATCTGCAAAGCCTGTCGCAGGTGAAAATTGAATATTGTGAAGCGACCAGCGATGCCTTTGAGCGGGTTCGTCAGGCCAAAGATTTATCCGTGGTGGCGATTGGTGGTGAAGAAGGTGGCCAACTGTATGGCTTAGAAGTGTTGGGCCGCGATTTAGCCAACCAAAAAGACAACGTCAGCCGCTTTATAGTGGTCGCCCGCAAGGCCATCGCCGTAGCCAAAGCTATTCCGGCGAAAACCACGTTTATCATGTACACCGGCCAGCAACCGGGAGCGCTGGTGGATGCGTTGTTGGTGCTGAAACAACACGGTATCAGCATGGGTAAACTGGAATCGCGGCCTATTCCGGGCAACCCGTGGGAAGAAATGTTTTATGTGGATGTGCTGGCCAATCTGGAAGATTATGCCATGACCCGCGCTTTGGATGAGCTGAACCGGATCACCCGCTTTGTCAAAGTGTTGGGCTGTTATCCAAGTGAAGATGTAGTACCAACAGTGGTGTCCGATTGACACTGGATTGCTGTCCGGCTATACAATGACGGCTGCGGCTTAACAGAGTGATTTTTATGGCTAGAGTATTGCTATTGATAAGCTTGCTACTTCCTGCAGCACAAGCTATTGAATGTCCGGTAGCACTCAATACATTTCACATATATGGCAGATCAAGTCAGAACTATGGCTGTTTGGATCAGTGGCAAACAGCCTTGTTTGCTGAACTGGGCTGTCCGCTGAATTTTATCGAAGGCAACCCGGCAATCCCGAAAAAGGAAGCGTTGTTGGCGGTAAATAACATTCAGCTGATTACCGGTTTGGCCAAAGCGCCACATCGCAAGTTTCAATTCAGTCATCCATTTGCTGCCAATCCGAGCTTTTTGTACCGCCGAATCGACGATCCGCGCTGGGATCAGATCACAAGTTGGTGCGATGCCACAATGCAACAGGCAACCCTTATCGGCAATGCCGATGTTTATGCCGGTGAGCATGTCGCCCATCTGCGAACTGATCATCACTGCAGCAAATGGTTTATTGAAACGCCACGTGGCCTGCTGCAGTCCTTTTTACTGTTGGATGCCAAAAGAGCAGACTTACTGATCAGTCCGGAACTATTTGTCCGCCGGATGCCGGAAAAACAACAGCAACAATATAAAGCGCTCAGCCTGCCAGTGGATAATGGCTATTTGTATATTGCCTTTTCAGCTGCGGTCCCAGCCTCATTTATTCAAACTGTAAATCAATCTATCGCACAAAATAGCGCTGGACAAACAACCCTGTGCGATATGGATCGAGTGCCAGCTCCGGCTGATTAACTCACAGTGAAATCGTTTGCCCCATTGCAGCGATCTCGACCTTGATCCCAGCTTGTTGTAGTTTGTCCTGCAGCGCCAATTGAGCCTGTGGCTCACCATGCACCAAATAAAACTGTGGTTCGCCGCCAATCTTTGTTGCCCAATCCAGCAATTGCGACTGGCCGGCATGCGCAGAAAAACCACCGATGGTATGAATAGCCGCTTTGACGACAATCGGTTGCCCCATAATTTTCACTCGGGTTTCGCCATCGACCAACCGTCGCCCCAAAGTACCTTTGGCCTGAAAACCAACAAAAATGATGTGGTTGGCGTTTTTCCACAGATTATGTTTTAAGTGATGGCTGATCCGACCGCCATTACACATACCAGAACCCGCGATAATAATGGCGCCAGAACTAATGCGATTGAGCGCCATCGACTGCTCGACCTTTTCGGTTAGGTGCAAGATCGGCAAAAAGCTCTGCAAATCTTTGGCACCATAACGCGCAAAAACTTTGGTGTCTTTATGGTCAAACTCATCAATTAACTTGTTGTAAATTTTGGTAATTTCAATCGCCATCGGGCTATCAAGCACCACCATTTTTTGTTTTAGCCGGCTCTGATGATACAAAAGACCAAGGTAATACAGAATTTCCTGCGACCGCCCCAGCGCAAAGGCCGGGATAAACACATTGCCACCGCCTTTGTCGGCAGCATCCAGCGCTGCGGCAAACTCTTCCAGCGTATTGGTGAGCGGTTGATGGTCACGGTCGCCATAGGTACTTTCCATCAGCACCACATCGGCTTGTGCCACGTTACTTGGGTCGTGCATTAACACCGTTGCCGGATTGCCTAAATCGCCGGAAAACACCAGATGGCGCATTGCCTGCTGGCCTTTGATCCAAAGTTCGACAATGGCCGAACCTAAAATATGACCAGCATCGAGAAATTGCAGCTCCAACCCAGGTAACACATCAACATGCTGCAAATACGGTTGTGGCTGTAAACTTTTGATCACCAGCTCAACGTCTTTAAGCGTCATCACCGGGTTTTGCTCAGCTTTGCCCTGTCGCGCGCGCTGCCGGTTTTGCCACTCTAAATCTTTTAAATACAAGAAACAGGCATCTTTAAGCAGCACCGGTAATAACTCTGCGGTGCCTTCAGTGCAGAAAATTTTACCGCGAAAACCATGCGCCAACAGCAACGTCAACAAACCGCTGTGATCAATATGGGCATGCGATAGCACCACCGCGTCAATGTCTTTGGGGCGAAATGCAAAACGGAATTTACTGAGATCAGTGACCTGATCGCCGCCCTGCACCATGCCGCAGTCCAGTAGTACTTTTTGGTTATTCCAATTGAGCAGATAACAAGAACCTGTTACCTGACCGGCCGCACCGTAAAAAGTCAAAGTTGCATTCAAGGGCATGTGTCACCTCAATGGTACCAAATCAACAAAGTTCAGAATTTTCCGCAAATGGATAATCCAGCTGTCAACTAGCTTAGCAGTTCAAGTTGCTGCTACATTTACGCTATATCAAACAATAGCTTCGTTGTGATTAAACTAACCTGTTGCCACGGGTAGCTGAATACATTGCCCCACCACGAGAAAACAGCATGACTGACTCAAACGATTTGTACGAACGCCATCTGGCTTCCGCGCGCGAAGCTATCACACAGGCCACGGAACTACAGGCACATCCGTCGTATAAACTGGCGTTTACCGACGACGATTTTATGATGCAGGACGAACTGCGCCATGTCCGGCTGCAACTGGAATATCTCAAAGCCCAAACCATTCTGGAACAACACAAAATCAAAGCGACCATTGTGGTGTTTGGCAGCGCCAGGTTTGTCTCGCCGGAATATGCGGCGATGTTGCTGGCACAGGCGCAACAGCAGCTGACAAAAGAGCCGGACGACAAAGATGCACAGCAGGCATTGCTAACTGCAAAACGGCAGGTGAAAAACAGCAGGTATTATCAGCAGGCGCAACATTTTGCCCAGTTAGTCACTGAGCATAGCTTGCAGAATCCCAAGTCGGCGGTGACCATTATCAGCGGCGGTGGCCCTGGTGTAATGGAAGCGGCCAATCGTGGCGCCTTTGATGCCGGCGGTAAAAGTATCGGCCTGAATATTGTGCTGCCACATGAACAACAACCGAACCCCTACATCACCCCGGAATTTTGTTTCCGTTTTCATTATTTTGCCATTCGTAAAATGCACTTTTTACAGCGTGCCAGGGCATTGGTGGCTTTCCCAGGTGGTTTTGGCACGCTGGACGAACTGTTTGAAACCCTGACGCTGCTGCAAACCGGTAAAGCGCGCAAAGTGCCGGTGATTTTATTTGACGAGCAGTTCTGGCGGCGACTGATTAACTTTGAGCTGCTGGCCGAAGAAGGGCTTATTCATCCGGATGATTTAAAGCTGATCCAGTTTGTCGACAGCGCCGAAGCCGCCTGGCAGGCAATTTGCGAGAGTTATCAGTTGCACGACGAATAAAATCGTGGTCATTCAGTCAACTTGTTGTCATCTGTGGCCGATACACTGCCCGCGCGGTATTAGCCACAGGTGGAAAATATGGACAAAAATGCAGTAAAAACAGTGTTATGTGAACGTTTAGCTTTGGCCAATATTCCTTATCAACGCCAAGGCAATCAGGTTTTAACCGCCAGCGCCTCGTTACAATTTCAACCGCAGGCATTAATTTTACGAAAACCCGGCAAAGCTGAACGAGCCTTGCCTTATCACAAAGTGCGGATCAGCCAGTTGCTGCTGAATTTACAAGGCTGAATTTGTAAGATGCCACTTCAGCATGAACCTCGGTCACTGAGCTGACGCAAAAGGGTCTGCCTCGCTACCCACTGATGTTTAAGTGCAGCTGCGATATGTAACAGCACTGCCGCCACCAGCAGATAACCGGCAATTTCATGCACTTGCTCGCCCAACAACGACCAAAAGTCATCATAGGCTAAGACCTGACCCGGTCTTTGTGGATCCGGATTTTCCGCGACCAGTTGCCAGCCAAAAATACCAAAACCATGACCACTGGCCCCTGAATAAAGCATGCCGGAAACGGGCATCAACAGAGTCCCTATCAACAACAAGCTATGTACTATTTTGGCAAGCACTTGCTCAGTCCGGCTGTGCGGTACTGCCGACTCCGGCCAGCCACGCCACAACCGCCAGCACACCCGGAGCAGGATCACCGATAGCAACAAAATCCCCACTGATTTATGCAGCGGGTATAAGGCCCAGATTTCGAAATTGGCCATATAAATCCCCACCAGACTTAATGTGATAAAGCCGATAGCTACCACCCAGTGCAAACTGCGGCCGATGGTGTTGAAAATATCTTTGTGACTCATGGATGTCCCCCGTTTAACTGGAATTTGAACTGGCATTTGAATTGGCATTCAAATCAACAGTTGTCATTTAACCTTTTAATTCAGAGGATTGCAGCGGTGCTGGGATGGATGTCTGTTGGGGGGGAGCAATGGCTGTTTTGACTGGTTTTACAGCAAAAGAAGTTCGTCAGGCCGCGATAAATTTATGCAGCCTGAGCCGTTGTTTATAAGCCTTACTGATTGGCAGGACTTGCCCACAATGTAAGCGGACCGAGCCATTACCGGCCGGCAAAGTTTCGATTCGTTTAATCACGCTGATGTTGACGATATGGCAACGGTGGATCCTGACAAAATCCGCGGTGGGCAGTCGCTGCTCAACTTGTTTCATCGTCGCCCGCAACAGGTAGGTTTCGTTGTCACAAAACAACTCAACATAATTGCCGGCGGCGCTGATGAAATCAACGGCACGCCAGCGAATAAGGCACTCGTTTTGCCCTTTGCTGACTAATACGGTTTCTTCCACAGATTGCACTGCTGATGTTTCTGCTGATGTTTCTGGGAATGTCTCAGGTAATGAGAGCTGAGATGCATCTTGTATAGCTGACTTTGATTGGTCAGGACTCAATTGCTGCTGTAGCGCCCAAAACAGCAACACCACCGTTAGCACCAAAGCTTGCTCTGGTAGCTCATTGACAAGGGCTGACAGCCAACGAATTTCAGCACCACTCTTTAATTCAAATATCACTCTAAAGCTTAATGCCAAAAGCAGAGCCGCGGCGCTGCAACTGACAGACCAGACACCTCGCGGCAATCGCTGCTGCTTTGCCTTCGTTAATACGATCAACAACAGCGGCGTCAACACCAGCCAACCGGCATAATGTTTGAGGCTCCACAGCAAAGAATTCAGATAGCTTTGTGGACTTAATAACACCAGCTGATTAAACAAAATACAATAAAGTGCCGCAGCGCAGATAAACACTGACCAAGCCGCCAACGAAATAGCGATATTTTTTTCGTATGGTAAAACAGCTGATTTCGTCATTGAAATCATCATCATCGATACCCGATTTTCAAAAGCATTGCCACCTAGCTTAGTCCGAACGACTTTAGCCGATTTGGCGTAACCTGAGCAACCAGCTTTACGCGTTCGGCCGTTTAAGGCAACAACTTGGTTGGTTCCATTCTTTGCAACAAAATCATGCCATCAAAACGTTGTTGCGCCTGTTGCCAGCTTAACCTGCTCTTATATTCATGTCCCCACAATAGCTGTGATGGCATTGAATTTTGTTGCAAGGGTACAAACACATCACCTCCTGCCTGCTTGGTTAGCCTATCTTCCAGCATTGGTTCATCACTTTTGACGGCAATTTCCTGCAAATCGCGAAAATCGATATAACTACCCTGGGCGCCCGAAAAATGCAGTACATAGCTATTTTTCAGAGTCTGTTCCGCCAGCGCTGATGTCATATTTGCCACGGTTAAACGCTGCGCCACCGGTGTTTGCGGCGCGTGTAATGCATTTTGAAACCCGCCCAGTCGGTTCAGATGAATGTAATGCCCCCACACGATGACCTTGCGTCCGGCGTACTGATGATCAATCAGCCACTGTAAATTAGCGGCCATCGCCAAGTCATGCTCATCAAAGCGGCTTCGTTGCCAGCTCACCAACGCCATTTGTCGCAGACTGGCATTGATCCGATACCAAAAACCGGCTTCAAGTGCTGCCCCTGCCAGTTCAACTGACTGCAACATAGCTGCAATAGATTGATTCATAATCAGAAACTGCTGCTGAATAGCGGGTGTGGCTGCAGTCATTTTTCCGTCGAGCAATTGCTGGATCTGCTTTAAATAAGCTTCTGATTGCGATTGAGGAGCAAATTTTTGCAATATCTGACGGAATTCCGGCACCAGCTGTGAAATCGACAAAGTACCGCTGAATCGACCATCAAATCCGGCCAGCACCAGGGGCCGCGCCGTTGTTCTGGCTTGGTTGAGGTAATGTAAAAGTGGCTGCATTGGGTGGCTACGGGCATACATATAAAACATGTTACCTGGAGCCATATCTGCGAGATGCTGTGGCGATTGCCAGATTTTCTCCAGATCAAACAAACCACTTTCCATCACCAACACATCAAAACCTTTGTGCTGATGCAGATAACGCACAATCCGGCTTTTGTAGGCAAACACATTGCCTTCACCATGAGTCAATTCGTCCAGCATCACCAGGCTTTTAGTGCCGATAGCGTCGCCAAGCACGGCAAGATCGGCGAAATCATCCGGTTTATCGAGCACAGGTACAGTCGCATTTAAACGACGTAATGGATAAGTGGTGATTTCTGCCATGCTCGGTGCTGCCACCACCATCGACCACCCGATCAGGGCGAGCAGGTAGCTGCAGTACTTTGCATTCTTGGTATTCGCGGTAGTCGCTTTATGTGAATGTTTGCTGATGTTCATTGGCTTGGCTTTTGGCTACACAGGTAACAACCATCCTGCAGCATAAACGCCGCTGACTAGCAGTAATTTGGGATGAACGTCTGGCCCGAGTGACCAATGATTACGGTATGCAGCCCCGCTAGATTGCAGGTTTGATAAAAAAGGCAGCCTCTCGGCTGCCAAAGTCGTTCAGACACTTAAGTCCAACCCTCGACCACGTAAAAAATCAGCAATGTCTTACATTTTTATAAAAGCGCCAAGTCCCTCAACTGCAGCGCCTTTTTACATCAATCCATCAATTCCTCTATCAATAGCCCTTAGAACTGATTCATGGTGTTGTGTTTACCGCCAGCTTTCAGGGCTGCTTCTCCGGCAAAGTATTCTTTGTGATCATCCCCAATGTCAGAGCCTGACATATTCTGGTGTTTCACGCAGGCAATGCCCTGACGGATTTCCTGCCGTTGCACCCCTTTGACATAACCCAACATACCCGCAGCACCGAAGTACTCTTTCGCCAGATTGTCAGTCGACAAAGCTGCTGTGTGATAAGTCGGTAAGGTGATCAGGTGGTGGAAAATACCGGCCCGTTTGGCACCATCGGCCTGGAAGGTACGAATACGCTCGTCGGCTTCCAAGGCTAAATCGGTCGTATCATAGTCGACACTCATCAGCTTGGCTCTGTCATAAGCTGCCACATCTTTGCCGTCGGCCTGCCAGGCATCAAACACTTGCTGGCGGAAATTCAGCGTCCAGTTAAAGGACGGGCTGTTGTTGTAAACCAGCTTGGCATTTGGCACCACAGCACGGATGCGATCCACCATTTCAGCAATCTGGCCAACATGCGGTTTTTCAGTTTCAATCCACAGTAAATCCGCGCCATGTTGCAGTGAAGTAATACAATCGAGCACCACCCGGTCCACGCCTGAGCCTTGTTTAAACTGGAACAAGCCACTTGGTAGACGTTTTGGTTTGAGCAATTTGCCGTTGGCTTTGACCACCACATCACCGTTTTGAATATCGGCAGCCGATTCGATGTAATCACCATCGAGGAAAGCATTGTATAAATCGCCCAAATCACCCGGCTCATTAGTCACGGCAATTTGCTTGGTTAAACCCGCACCTAATGAATCGGTACGTGCCACGATAATGCCGTTTTCGATGCCTAGTTCTAAAAAGGCGTAACGCACCGCGTTAATCTTGGCCAGGAAATCGGCATGTGGCACTGTGACTTTGCCGTCCTGGTGACCACATTGTTTTTCATCCGACACCTGGTTTTCAATCTGAATAGCGCAGGCACCGGCTTCAATCATTTTCTTTGCCAGTAAATACGTGGCTTCTGCGTTACCAAAACCGGCATCGATGTCGGCAATAATCGGCACTACATGGGTTTCGAAGTTGTCGATTTTGTTTTGTACTGCGGCCACTTTGGCTTGGTCGTCGGCAGCACGTGCGGCATCTAAATCATTAAATAAGCCGCCTAATTCACGCGCATCCGCCTGGCGTAAGAAGGTGTACAACTCTTCAATCAAGGCTGGCACGGCGGTTTTTTCATGCATCGACTGATCAGGCTGCGGCCCAAATTCAGAGCGCAGCGCTGCAATCATCCAGCCGGATAAATACAGGTAACGGCGCTTGGTGCTGCCAAAATGCTTTTTAATGGCGATCAGTTTTTGCTGACCAATAAAACCGTGCCAGCAACCCAACGACTGGGTGTATTGGCTGCTATCGGCATCATAAACGGCCATATCGGTACGCATAATGTCGGCGGTGTACTGGGCTATTTCAAGGCCGGTTTTAAAACGGTTTTGTAACTGCATCCGCGCCGCATATTCTGCGCTGATGGCATTCCAGGCACTGCCCTGTGCTTGCAGGGTCTGCTCAAGTGTTTTGATATTCTGTTGATAAGCTGACATAGCGGTATCCTCTGGTTTTGCATCACGCTGTAAGTTATACCCGTCATCCTTGAAGCTGCAGCTTTGTTGTCTGCGCTCGCTGGAGCGCCAGTCCGACCCAGTCACATAGACAGCTATGCTCCTGGGTTCTCGCTCACTTGTCGCCGCGCTGCAACTTCAATGATTAGGGTCTAAATCCTGCAGCAGAGCCAAGTTGTGTGTCGTGCTGTTGCTAAACACTATAGGGATCAAAATCTCAATTCATGAAGCTGATTTTTTTGATTCTCGCCATTCATTGTGTGAATATACCCTGACAAAAAGCGGAGGTCGGCATGAACATCAGTAAAATCGATTTAAACCTGTTGATGTACCTGGATGTGTTACTGCGGGAAAAGAACGTTACCCGCGCCGCTAACCAGCTTAGTATCACGCAACCGGCGATGAGCAATGGCTTAAAACGGCTGCGCGATTTACTGAATGACCCTATTCTGGTCCGCACCAGCGACGGTATGGTGCCGACCGAGCGCGCTAAAGAATTAGCGCCGGTGGTCCGCGGAATTTTGCTGACGCTGGAAGAAACCTTACAGCCGAATAAAGATTTTGAACCCGAACACAGCCATCGGGTGTTTCGTATTATGGCCAGCGATTACGCAGCGTCGACGCTCATCCCGGCCTTGCTGAAACGCCTGCGGGCGCAGGCGCCAGGCACCTCACTGGATATTATGACGCCATCTGACGTGACCTTTCACGATGTCGAAAATGGCCGTGTTGATATGGCGATCAACCGCTTTGACCAACTGCCGCAATCCTTCCACCAAAAGACCATTTGGCGCGATAGTTTTGCTTGTCTGGTGCACAAACAAAACCCAATTCTGGCCAATTTTAATCTTGATAGTTATTTAAAAGGCCAGCATATCTGGGTCAGTAAAACCGGTTTTGGGGTCGGTGTCGGCATGGATCCGGCGGACGTGCAAAAGCTGGGTTGGGTCGATGAAGCCTTAGCGAAATTTGGCAAACAGCGTAATATCAGTGTGTTTACCCGCAACTATCACGTGGCGATGCACCTGGCGGTGGAAACTGATTTGATTGCGACTTTGCCCTCACGCGCGGCTGGACTATACAAAAACGACAGCACCATGCAGGTGCTCGATCCGCCCTTTCCTATTCCGTCGATTGAGCTAAAAATGATCTGGAGCCCGTTATTGCATCAGGATGCCAGTCACATCTGGCTGCGCCGGCTTATCGTGGAAATTGCCGATGAATTAACGCACTAAGCAATTGCCTATGCAGCAAGCAGAAAGGAAAAAGCGGGGCCGAAGCCCCGCTCTGTTTACCCTAATAACTCATAAGCTGGCAGGGTTAGGAAGTCCACCAGCTCATCAGCCGTGGTGATACTTAAAAGCAATCCAGCGGCTTTGTCAAAACTTTGTTGTTGCCATAACTCATCGCCCACTTCAGCTTTTACCACCAGCGATTCTTCGATGAGCATCTGACTAAATAAGGCTTTGTCGATTAACTTGCCATTAGACAATGACTTACCGTGTTTGATCCATTGCCAGATTGAAGTTCTGGAAATCTCTGCCGTCGCCGCGTCTTCCATCAAGCCATAAATCGGTACACAACCTTTGCCACTGATCCAGGCGGCAATATATTGCAACGCTACCCGGATATTGATACGCATGCCGGCTTCAGTACGTTCACCTGCTGACGGCTGTAATAAATCGGCAGCGGTAATAAGTGCATCATCAGCACGTGAAATATATAGCTGGTTTGGCTTGTCGCCGAGTTTGGCGTTAAACACCGCATTAGCCGTGGCCGCGAGCCCTGGATGCGCCACCCAGGTGCCGTCATGGCCGTTATTGGCTTCCAGACTTTTATCGGCGGTGACTTTGGCCAAAATAGCTTCGTTTTGCACAGCATCTTTAGCCGGAATAAAAGCCGCCATACCGCCCATCGCCAGTGCACCACGTTTATGACAGGTTTTAATGAGTAATCGCGAATAAGCACTTAAAAACGGCTGATTCATGGTTACCACTTGCCTATCTGGCAACACGCGATCCGGATGATTTTTTAACGTCTTGATATAGCTAAAGATATAATCCCAACGACCACAATTCAGTGCCACGATATGATCTTTAAGGCTATATAGAATTTCGTCCATTTCAAATACAGCAGGTAGCGTTTCAATGAGCACTGTGGCGCGAATGGTGCCAAGCGGCTGCTGAAAGTACTGCTGGGTGAACCGGAACACCTCATCCCACCATTTGGCTTCATGATGGCTTTGCAGTTTCGGCAGGTAATAATACACACCGGAACCAGTGGCCAGACGATGTTGATAATTATGGAAAAAGTATAAAGCGAAGTCAGTCAGTGAACCTGGGATTTGCTCACCATCGACGGTTAAATGACGCTCCCACAAATGCAAACCACGCACCCGCGCAATCAACAGCGCTGAATTATCGCGCAGCGCATATTGCTTGCCTGATGTCGGATCTTCATAGCTAATAGTGCCTAAGTTGGCATCTTTAAGGTTAATCTGCCCTTCAATCACCCCACTCCAGCTTGGCGCCTGTGAATCTTCAAAATCCGCCATAAACACTTTTACGTCAGCATTCAGCGCATTAATGATCATTTTGCGATCAACAGGGCCAGTAATTTCGACTCTGCGGTCCTGTAAATCGGCCGGGATGGCAGCGACTTGCCAGTCTGCAGCACGAATAGCGGCAGTTTCTGGCAGGAAATCAGGTAAATCGCCACCGTCATATCGCGCCTGCACCAGCTGCCGGGTTGCCAGCAAGTTTTTCAGCTGAGGCCGAAACGTTCTGACCAGCGCCACCAAAAAGGCGCAGGCTTCATCCGTCAGGATGTCATCATAAGCCGGTTGCATCGCTCCGTGGATGGTTAATTGCGCGCGTTCAATTGTCATGATCCGGTCCTTTTTTTGCTTTGCCTGATAAAACAGGCGATTTCGATACTCAATGGCGGTTAACTAGTTTTCGGGACGAATAAATCCCGCTGCCGATCACTATAAGCGCAAACCCGCTTTGCACCATTATCATCGCCATTAATATCAACAATGGCAGGCATCAATTTAAAAAATGATCAATTCGATTCATTCATCAGGGTTCTGGCACAACTTCTGCAAAGTCATTGCTGGAAACTGATGTCAAATGGCAATAGTTGCCTTGAGAGTCAAAATTTTGTCAGAGGTCGATATGGAATTTATTATCATTTTACTGGTGTTGTTGGCAGCCGTTGCTGCTTTCATTGTGAGCCGCTTTATTCATCATGGAAATCCATTCCCTTTTACAAAACGTGGCCAGTTGTTTACGCAGATCGAGCGATCGTTTTTATCCTTACTGGAAAAAGCTGTTGGCGATAAATATAAAATTATTAACCGGGTGAAACTGGCTGACATCCTGGAATTAAAAGATAATGCTGACGCCAAAACCCGTCGTACTGCTTTATTAAAATTAAATGCCAAATATCTGGATTACGTGCTGGTTGACAGCACCGACATGAGCATTGTGGCGGTGGTTGATTTGGTCAACAACAGCAACAAAGCCGGCCATAAAGCCATTCCGGACTGGTTTGTCAGCGGAGCATTGGAAGCATCGGGTATTCCATACATCCGAATGAAAATTAAAGCCGGTTACAGTGTGGCCGATATACAACAAGGTCTGGCTGCAAAACTCGGTAAATTACCTGCAGTACCGGAACCCATGATCAAAGGCACGATGAAAAAAGGCCCAACCCGGCCAGTACGCCCTTTGACCCCGGTGTTATCACCGTCCCAGTTAAAAGCCAGTTCGACGGCCTTAGTGCAAATCACATAAAACTGGCAACACAGAATCTTAACGCTTTGGAAGAATGAGTCACTCCGAGCGAAAAGCCCCGGCCCCGTTTGCTGCAACAAACGGGGCTTTTTTATACCTTTTTTCCTTCCTTTTGCCAAACGATCTGCAAATTCTATATTAAAGTTCCTTAATGTAAGGCCGATAAGCGTTGTGATGTATTAGCATGGGGAGGTTCTATGACTGAAGGCATCGGTGGCGCGGCGGTGAGCCAGGGCTACGAAATGTTGAGCTTGGCACTTGCCAAAACTCAACAAAAACAAGAAGGTAAAATGACGATGCAGTTGTTGGAGAGTGCGACTACCGCATCTCCTGCATCATCACCTGTCGGAAATCTCGGACAGAATATTGACCTTCGGGTATGAAACTCAGGGCTTTACCAGTATTGGTAAAGCCCTTTTTCGTTGCTGCTAAAGACATTGGTTGCTCTGCTTTATTTTGTGGTTTGGGGTTTGGCTCCCTGATCTGACACGAACATCACATCAACTCACTGTAAGAAATTCATAACTTATTCAGTCTATGGCTGCAAAATAGACACGGATTTTTCAGCATGCTCAGGAGTTTACGATGACCACCCATAACAGCGCCTGGATTTTAGGCGCCTGCTTTAGTTTCGGCTTAATTGCAGCAAGCTTCACTTTAGGCCAACAATTAATGTCGATTAAAACAATGGAACGTACAGTACAGGTCAAAGGTCTGTCGGAGCGTGATATCGCCGCTGACACTGTCATTTGGCCAATCAAATTTAATGATGTGGGGAACGATCTGCCAACGCTCGTCAACAGCATTGAGCGGAAAAATGAACAAGTAATTGCCTTTTTGAAACTGCATGGTTTTAGCACGGAAGAAATCTCCGTGTCAGTGCCAGCAATTGTCGACAGACAAGCCGGCTATCATGATGGCAATCCCAATCAGCCCCGTTTTACCGCAAGCTCTATCGTGACGGTTTATAGTACACACGTCGATATGGCGCACGGCGCGATGCAAAAACTGATTGAACTGAGTAAAAACGGGATCGCCATCACCGGCCAGGATTATGATAGCCGCGCAGAGTTTTTGTTTACCGGGCTTAACAGCATAAAACCGGCGATGATTGAAGAAGCCACCCGCAATGCCAGAGAAGTTGCAGAAAAGTTTGCCGCGGATTCGAATAGCCGGGTTGGAAAAATTAAACAAGCTAATCAAGGCCAATTCACCATCAGCGATCGTGATAGCAGCACGCCGCACATCAAAAAAGTACGGGTCGTTGCCACGGTTGATTATTACCTTGCCGATTAAAACCGGTCAGAATAGCAATCTTGTTGATTTTAAAGGCCGTGGCAAGCGGCCTTAATTTTCACAGCATAAATAGCCCTATTAGTTGGAAATTCCCGAATATACCAACTAAAGTCATAGTCTTTGCTGCTGGACAATGGATGGCCTAAGCGTGCTTCTTGTGAACTCCGATCGTGAATATAAAGCGCTGGCATTTGACTATTTACTGCATAACCCGGCAACCGCCGTCGCCCTGCTCGATCACAACCTGAACTACCTTGATGTGAATCAAGCGTTTGCCGACTTTAACGGTTGTACAGTGCTTGACCATACCGGTAAACACATCTCAGAATTATCAGGTTCATCATTACAAATCCTCGCCGCCATTTTGGCCTCTTCAACCGATATTCAACCAGTAGAAGAGCCAAACAAGCTCCGTTACAGCCTATTGTCAGCAAAACATCAACCCTGGTTATGTGAACTACAACCATTGCTTACAGCCGCCGGTACCATGGGTTTTGCGATTATGGCGCGACCTGAATTCCCGGATAAAAACTACCTGCAGCAAGATCCACAAAGTTCCCGCACTTTAAGGCAAGTGTTGGACAATTTGTTTGCATTTGTCGGCATTCTGACCCCAGAAGGGGTGCTGATTGACGCCAACCGGTCGCCATTGGAAGCGGCCGGTATTGAACTTGCCGATGTCGTCAATCAGAAATTCTGGGATTGTTACTGGTGGCAACACTCTGAGACTGAGCGGGAACGGATTAAAACTGCAGTCGCTGATGCAATCGCCGGACGTACCAGCCGCTTTGATATCACCGCGAAGATGAAAGATCAGATCATGATCGTCGATTTTATGCTGGCGCCGATGTTCGATGCTGCAGGGCAACTCAGTTATTTGATCCCATCAGCAATTGATATTTCAGCAAGGACCCACAGCGAAGCGCAACTCCGTGAAAGCGAACTGAGGTTTCGTCGGGTATTTGACAGTGCTGCCGATGGCCTGATTTCAGTTGACCAACATGGCTGTATTACGATGATTAATCCACGCTCTCTGGAAATGTTTGGTTATACCGCTTTGGAGCTCATTGGCCAGCCCATCGAAATTTTAGTGCCGTCAGAACTAACCAGCCGCCATCAACATCACCGGGATCAATATCTGCAACACCCCAGTACCCGGCGCATGTCTGAACGCACTGAATTGTATGCGAAAAGAAAAGATGGCTCGTTGTTTCCGGTAGATATCGGCCTGACACACTTAAACATCAGTGGTGATGCCAGGGTCCTTGCTACAGTCACCGATATCACCGCGCAAAAACAGGCACAACAAAAACTGCAACTTATTGTCGACGAAAAAAGTCAGTTGCTTAGTGAGCGTACGGCTTTGTTGAATGAAGTGCATCACCGGGTTAAAAATAATCTCCAGATTATCTCCAGTTTGCTGAACTTGCAGGCGCGTGGTGCAGCGCCACAGGTGAAACAAGCCTTAACAGAAAGTCAGTTAAGAGTTCGGACCATGGCGCTGACCCATCAGCTGCTCTACGAAAAACGTGATTTTTCTTCCATTACTTTAGGTGCCTATTTACAGCAGCTTTGCCAATTAGTACGACAAAGCCTGAGTCAGCAATGTCAGATTGATTTTGACTTTTCAGCCGTTGATCAAAAGTTAGTACTGGAGCTGGAACAGGCAATCCCCTGTGGTCTATTTGTCAACGAAGTGCTGACTAACGCCATCAAGCACGCGTTCCCTAACCGGACTCGTGGCTTGATCAGACTGGAGCTTTCGCAAGACAACGATCACAGAGTCCGCTTGAACATTGTTGATGACGGCATCGGCTTGCCGCCGGATGTTGAGCTCAGCCAGCAAGGCTCGCTGGGATTTCAGCTGATCCCGACATTTGTCGCACAGTTACGTGGCGAGCTGACGCTGCAGCGCCAACCAGGAACTGGCTTTTTGGTACACTTTTTTCCGGTGAAAGAGGCATCGTTATGACCAGCAACATCCTTATTGTCGAAGATGAACATATCGTCGCTCTGGACCTAAAAATGTCGCTCGAAGATCTGGGCCATCGTGTAGTTGCTACCGTCGCATTTGGTGAAGATGTATTGGAGAACGCATGCCGGCATAGACCCGATTTGGTATTGATGGATATCAAATTGGCAGGAGCCATGCGGGGTACCGAAGCGGCAAAACTGGTGCATCACCATTTGCAGTTACCGGTCATTTTCCTGTCTGCTTTCTGTGACAGTGCAATTCTCGAGCAAGCCAGACACAGTCTGCCTTATGGCTATTTAATCAAACCGTACGATCGCAAAGAGTTGGATGCTTCAATTCAAATGGCGTTATGCCGTCATCAGGCTGATCAGAAAATTAAACGATCGGAACAACGTCTGCAAATGGCAATGGAAGCGGCCCAACTTGGTCTTTGGGAACTGGATACTAAGCAAAATACTTTAATAAGTAGCGGTATTGTCAGTGAATTGCTATCTAACCCACCCGACATCATCTGTAATGGCCTAGATAAATTGCGGCAATTGTTTCACCCGTCAGAGCAGCAGCGGTTATTAAAATTATTGGAAAAAGATCGTCCAATCAATGTCGTCATGCGATTACTGGACGGAATGCCACCGCGCTGGGTTGAACTATTTGCACGAAAATTTAAATCACAAAACGAAGAATTGGTGGTTGGAGTGATGCGGGATATCACCAGTCAGCAGCAGTCACAACATCAATTACGTCAAGCATACGCTGTGTTCCAAACGACAGCGGAAGGCATTTTAATTCTGGATCAGGACTTTAAAGTATTGTCGGTAAATCCGGCGTTTAGCACGATCACTGGTTATCGCAGTAGCGAAGTTTTAGGACTTCACCCCGAACAATTTTTGTATCCAAGTTATGTAAACTCACCACAGCCGGCCCGCCTGTCAGAGATTAAATCATCACATTGGAGTGGCGAAGTGGTGTGTTTATGCCGCGACCTGTCTAGTTTTCCGGCATGGCAACACATCTGTAAAGTAAAAAGCCCGCAACCCGGCACACACAATAGCCATTATGTGCTGACCTTCTCCAATATTTCAGCACTTCGGCGCGCCGAAGATAATCTGGCAAAATTGGCATTTCACGACCATTTAACCGGACTTGGCAACAGAGCAAAGTTGGAAAAAACCCTCAAAATAGAAGTTGAACGCGCCGCCCGCAATAAAACTATGCTTGGCGTGATGTATCTGGACTTAGACGGATTTAAACTGGTCAACGACACGCTTGGCCATCATGTTGGCGATCGGCTGTTACAGGTGGTCGCGCAGCGAATTGGCAATCTCACCCGGGCCGGAGACACCGCAATCCGGGTCGGTGGCGATGAATTCGTGATCATTACACCGGATGCATCACATCCAAGCTTTTACCATAGGGTTGCTGAAAAACTACTACGCAGCATCAATGAAGATATTGAACTTGATAGTAGCAACGTGGCGGTTTCCTGCAGTATTGGCATCGCGTGCTTCCCCGAAGATGCAACAACGTATGATGAATTGCTGAAATGTGCTGATTTAGCGATGTTTGCTGCAAAAGACAGTGGTCGTAATCGGTACTCATTTTTTAATGTCGCAATGGCGAACCGCACACAAGAGCGCGTTTTCATCGAAAAAGAACTTAAACAGGCTCTACTGAGTGGGGTTGGTCTGGATATTTATTATCAACCGATTATCGACCTGAAGCAGCATACTTTTTATGGTGTCGAAGCATTAATACGCTGGTTTCATCCGGTGCACGGGCAGATTTCAACAGAGAAGTTTATTCAGATAGCGGAGCAAAGTAACCTGATCGTTGAAGTCGGGGCTTGGGTGATTGATCGGGTTTGCCATGATATAAGGCAATTAACTGAAATTAATCATGAGCTTAAAGTTTCTCTGAATTTATCTGTTCGACAATTGGAAGATGAATTGTTATTGCAGCGAATAGACCAGGCAGTGCTCAAATATAACGTCAATCCGGCATGTCTGCAGTATGAAATCACCGAAACGGCATTGCAGGATTTGGAAGGAAAAATTGATTTATTAACCGCACTTCGTTTTCGTAATTCGACAATTGCCATCGACGATTTCGGTACCGGTTTTTCGTCGTTAAGCCGGCTGAAAAACCTGCCGATCAACTGCGTGAAAATCGACCGTTCTTTTGTCATGACCATCCCCCATCAAAGTAATGATGTGGAAATAACCAAGGCCGTCTGTGCTTTATGTCAGGCATTGCAGTTAAAGGTCGTTGCAGAAGGCGTTGAAACAGTTCAGCAAAAAGCGTTTTTGCAGCAGTTACACTGTGATTATGCGCAAGGGTATTTTTTCGCGAAACCAATGCCATTATCCGCTGTATCGGGATGGGCCTTGCTATTTGAATCACATGGACAAACGCAGCAATAGTTCTGCAGTGCGTAGTCCCTTTGCGTATTCGCGAATAAATTTGGACGTCTAACTCAATGCTCATAAAACGGCTTGCAGAGGGACGATAAGCGCAGCATCATCCGCCGGAGTTAGCTTTATTGAGAGCCTTGATGCCCTTCGCAGAGCTCAGGGCGTTCAATCGGCGAAACGCAAAACTGTTTGCGTTTCAAAAGACCGATTTCACTGTACTAATTGTGCTCACCCCATCCATGGGGTTCGCCGCTACGCGGCCCGCTGAAGCGGTCCAAATTGGCTCCCGGCCAATTTGTCGCATGGGCATGCCCCACTCGAGTAATAGACCCCCAAATTCCATAAAGCAAAAAGGCCCAGTCGTTAGACTGGGCCTTTTTGGCTTTATTGGGAGCCTGGCGGTGTACTACTCTCGCATGGCATCTGCCACACTACCATCGTCGCAGCTGCGTTTC
>Ga0115550_1000114_pt1 | contig 79904 bp, 66 predicted proteins | sample COGITO_mtgs_1005_FD_87177 | JGI IMG/M metagenome (GOLD analysis project Ga0115550, IMG submission 87177) | Pelagic marine microbial communities from North Sea - COGITO_mtgs_100511 | ecosystem: Environmental > Aquatic > Marine > Epipelagic | place: Germany:Helgoland, sampling site Kabeltonne...
ACAAGCGCTAACGCTGCATCAAGGGCTTTTAGCCCCGTCCGAAGGAAGCTGCGGTACTGTGCGACATTCGCTAGTGCGACGCAGCTCTGAAAACGCATCTTCAGGTTGCTTGGGTATATACCCGTCCTCCTTGAAGATTCGGGGTATAAACAGCAACGACGACAAACTTCTGGGGTCAGAGTACTACTCTGACCCCAGAAGTTTTCTGAACGAACAAATAACCTGCGATCACTCGCCGACAATAGCGCAAAAAGCTGCCTATCGCATATTCACTTGTGATCTAAGGTCATGCCACTATAGTTTTAGAGGAAACAGCACTGATAGAAAAGGAGTATTTGTGATCAGAAGTTACAGCGATCACATACAACGATGGGCGACTGGATTGGCATTGTTGTTCTTGTCATTTACAGCAACAGCACAACCGCTGCAGCTGTGCCATGATGCCGCGGTTGACCCCAAATATGAACCAAGTGTCACTATTGGCGCATATAATGTCACCGGTTTACATAATGTTGTGACATTGCAAGTATTAACCCGGCTTGGCATCGAATTCCAATTGCATAGTATGCCCTGGGTACGTTGTCTGCATGCCGTAACCAAAGGTGACGTGGATGGTGCCATCGGGGTTGGCTGGAGCAGCGAACGCGCAACCAGCATGCATTTTCCTCAACAGCCCAATGGCGAACCTGATCCCGCCAGAGCCTTATTTTCAGTCAACTATTACGTGTACAGCCTCAAGCAAGGCAACTTACAATGGGACGGCCAGCGTTTTAGGCAGGTGAAATTTGGCATCGCAGCGCCAAAGGGCTTTATCGTCTCCCAGCAACTGCAGCAATTGGGCGTCTACAACCCGATCGACGCCGAAATTGATGCCGCTATCATGCTGACCGTCAACCGGCGGCTGGATGGTTTTGTGCAGTCGCGCACTGTTGCTGAAGGTCAATTGGCCGTGAGCAAAGACGCCAGCCTTATCCAAAGGTTAGAACCCGTATTTTTTCGCCAGCACTTGTATTTAACCTTCAGCCATCAGGCAATGCAACGCAATCCGGAACAACTACGACAGATCTGGCAGCACTTACAGACCACCCGATCACAAATCCCAGCAGCTCCCACGCCTGAGTCGTGAGCGGGCTGGCCTGTACGACCCAGATGAGTTTTCATAGCTTTTCGCAGTAAATAGTGATAATTAATTTCTCCCTGACTCAGGGAGAATAATAATGATAAATTCAACAACATATCGAAAGTTGCATCGGGTACTGGGGCTTACGCGGGGGCTTGTGCTGGGGTTTGCTCTGGCCATGGGCTTAGCCGCCTGCCAGCCAGATACACCGCCACCAGCAGATCACAGCATCGCCGGATTTACCGTCAGCATGACCCAGCAACCGGGGTTAATTCCGATTTATGCCGACCAAACCAATGGCAAAGTGTATTTGCAGGTCGCTGCCAACAATCCGGAATATTTGTATTATTTCAGCCTGCCGCAGGGGCTTGGTTCAAACGATATCGGGTTGGATCGGGGCCAGCTCATGTCGCTTGATGCCAAATTAGTGGTGTTTGAAGATGCCGGTGACAAAGTGTTGTTGCGCCAACGGAATACCCAATACCGCGCCGTGTCGGAAAATCCGCTGGAACAACGTTCGGTCGATGAAGCTTTTGCCAGTTCAGTATTGTGGGGATTTCCGGTGGTGGCGCGTGAAGCTGATTCACTGCTGCTCGATGCCACCGAATTTGCCCTGCGCGACAGTCATGGTGTGCGCCGGACTTTAAAAGAAACCAAGCAAGGTGACTTTAGCCTCGACGCCAGTCGTTCTGCTATGTATTGGCCACGCACCAAAGCCTTCCCGAAAAACACCGAACTGGAAGCTTACGTCACTTTTACCGGCGACAAACCCGGCGAATTTGTGCGGCAAGTGGCGCCAGATCCATCCAGCATTAGCGTACGGATGCACCATAGTTTTGTCGAGTTACCAGAGCCTGGTTTTGTCGCCCGCCCGTTCCATCCGGAAAGTGGGTTTTGGTCGTTTGAATACAAAGATTACGCAGTGCCGATTGAAGCTGAGATGATGCAACGTTTTGTGCCGCGCCATCGTTTAGTGAAAAAAGATTCGACCGCTGCCGTCAGCGAAGCAGTGGAACCTATTGTTTATTATCTGGATCCCGGTGTACCGGAGCCAGTGCGCTCGGCGTTACTCGATGGCGCCAAATGGTGGGATCAGGCCTTTGCTGCCGCTGGTTTCAAAGATGCGTTTCAGGTCAAAATGTTACCCGCCGATGCCGACCCTTTAGATGTGCGTTACAACGTGATCCAATGGGTGCATCGGGCCACGCGCGGTTGGTCTTATGGTTATGGCCTGATGGACCCACGCACCGGTGAAATTATCAAAGGCCATGTTACTTTAGGATCTTTGCGAGTTCGACAGGACTATTTGATTGCCCAAGGCATGACGGCGCCTTTTGCGGCGGATGGATCTGATGCTTCGACGACTGCGGATGGCTCGGCGCAAACAGCTGACAGCGACGCGCAAGCAGCCTTAAGCGAAATGGCGCTGGCGCGTATCCGGCAATTATCGGCCCACGAAATTGGCCACACCCTTGGTATCGCTCACAATTTTGCCGCCAGCAATAAAGACCGCGCTTCAGTGATGGATTACCCGCATCCGGTGTTAAGTATGGGCACTGATCATAAAATCACGCTCACGGGCGCTTACGCCAGCGGCATCGGCGACTGGGACAAACGGGTCATTCAATATGGCTACGGCGATTTTGCGGACGACAAAACCAGGCTCGATTTTATCAGTCAGGCGCCACAACAAGGCTTTCGTTTTATCTCGGATCCAGACAGCAATGGCGGCAAACTGCCACATGCCTATTCCAGTTTATGGGACAACGGCGCTGATGCGGTGACGGAATTGCAGCGGGTGATGCAACTACGCGCCCAGGCACTAAGTAACTTCAGCAGCAAAGCGTTAGCGGACGGCCGCCCTTACTCGGATTTAGCTGAAATTCTAATGCCGGTCTATTTTGCTCATCGTTATCAAACCGAAGCCGCCGGCAAATGGCTGGGTGGTTATGACTATCGGTATCAAATCAAAACTGCCGGCGACAAACTGCTGTATCAACCGGTGGCTGGTGCGGATCAACAACGCGCGTTACAAGCGCTGCTCAGCACTGTGAGTCCTAACGCGTTGGCGTTGCCGACTGAGGTGGAGCAACTTATTCCGCCTAAAGCTTATGGCTATAACAGCAGCCGCGAAAGCCCGCAAGGTTATACCGGATTAGTGCTGGATCCGCTGTCTTTGGCCGAAGCTTCGGCGCAGCACACCTTTAGTATTTTACTAAACGGCGAACGGCTGGCGCGATTACAGTGGCAACAGCAAACCGACAACAGCGTGCCGTCGGTGGCGCGGCTGCTGTCTGAACTGTGGCAACAGCTACAAACACCGGCCACAGCGAAGCCTTTGATCAGCCGCCGCTTGCAGGTAAGTTATGTGCTGCAACTGTCGAAATTGGCGCAAACCGAACTACTGGCGCCGGAAATCCGCGCAGAATTGCTGCTGATGCTAAGCACTATCCAGCAAAACGCAAAAACCGCCAAAGATGCACACGCGCAATTGCTGCTGCAACTGGTGACGCAAGCACAAAAAGATGCAGCGAATTTGGGTAAATTAAAAGCATTACAACCGCCACCTGGTTCACCTATCTAACCACTTCAAAGAAGCCCCAAAGCACAACCTGCGGCTTTGGGGCTTCTTTATTAACATTCTGAAAAATCTTGAAACAACTTGTTTCTCGTTCTGATTGCAGCATTTTTAACCGCTAGCTATAGTAAATTCGCTCGCAAATTCAGGGGCATTGTTTGTTCGTATCGCGAACAACCAAAGCCCCGGTTTCCCCCAAAAAATATAAGGATTATTTATGTACAGCCGATTATTGGCGCTGGGTGTCAGTGCAGTGTTATTGGGGTGCAACCCAAAACCAGCCGATCCAACACCTGCCGCACCACCTGCCGCCACTGACGCTTTAGTCAGTCAGGCCGCGCAACAAGCCGCGCCGGTGAGTTTTAATGTGCCGGTGCACTACAGCACTTTAGAAAATGGCTTAAAAGTGGTGATTTCTCAGGATCACACGGCCCCGACCGCTGTCATTGGCGTGTACTACAACATTGGCTTTCGTAACGAGCCGAAAAACCGCACCGGCTTTGCCCACTTGTTTGAGCATATGATGTTCCAGGGCTCGAAAAACCTCGGCAAAATGGAGTTCATCAATCTGGTGCAAACCAATGGTGGCGTGCTGAACGGTTCAACCCGCTTTGACTACACCAACTATTTTGAAATTGTGCCGGCACATAAAGTCGAAACCATGTTGTGGGCGGAAGCCGACCGGATGAAAGGTTTGGCGATTACTCAGGAAAACCTGACTAATCAACAAGGTGTGGTGAAAAACGAGGTCAAAGTGAATGTGTTGAACCAGCCATATGGCGGTTTCCCCTGGCTGGATATGCCGCAATACGCCTTTAATAACTGGTACAACGCCCACAACTTCTATGGTGATTTAGCCGACTTGGACGCAGCCAATCTGGACGATGTGAAATCGTTTTTTGATACCTACTATTCACCGAATAACGCGGTTTTGGTAGTCGTCGGTGATGTCGAAGTCGAACCAACTTTGGCGATGGTGAAACAGTATTTCTCTGCCATTCCATCCGTTGCATTACCGGCGCAACCCGATTTAACCGAACTTCGGCAAGAGCAAGAAAAACGCTTTAACAAGTTCGACAAACTAGCGCCAAAACCAGCGCTGGCTTTTGCCTATAAAATGCCACCACGTAATACACCGGAGTATTATGCGATGGGCATTCTGGACCAATTATTAGTGCAAGGCACCGACAGTCTGTTGCATCAAGAACTGGTAAAAAACCGGCAGTTGACCGGTGATGTCGGTGGTGGCATCAACTATCTGCTGGGCAATATGTTTAACTACAATGGCCCGATGTTGTGGATGAGCTCGTTCACTCACGACGAAAAACACAGCGAAAAAGAACTGCTGGCCGCTGTTGATAATGTGATTGGTCAGCTGACTGAGCAGCCCATTTTGCAAAAAGATATCGACCGCGCCATCGTCAAAATCCGCTCCAGCCTGTACGACAACATCGACGGTTTTTATGGTTTCGGCAAACTGGATTTATTGGCCAGCTTCGCCTTGTTTGATAATGATCCAGCCAGGATCAACGACTTAGAAGCGCAATTTAAAGCCGTCACCCCGGAAGTGCTTAAAGCGACCATCGCTGAATATCTGCGTCCAGGCAACCGCACTATTTTGACCTTAACGCCAGGCGAAGACCCGGCAGCTGCGGCTACACCGGCTAAAGAAGGAAACACGCCATGAAAGGACTATCGAAACTCTCGATAACACGTCAACTGCAGACCGGATTTGTTCTGGCACTAAGCCTGCTGGCTTTTTCGCTACCGGCGCAGGAAAAAGAATTACCACCGGTTGGTGGCACCCCGAAGAGCTTTAAGCTCACCGACACTCACAATTTCACCCTTGACAATGGCCTCAGCGTAACTTTGATCCAATACGGCAGCACGCCGAAAGTCACGCTGCGCCTGGTCACCGACACCGGCAATATTGACGATGGCGCCAAAGATGCGGTGTCTGATCTGAGTTACCAATTATTAACCGAAGGCACCAGCACCCGTTCGGCCAAAGAAATCGCTGAAGCCGCTGCCAATATGGGCGGTCAGGTCCAAAGCAGTGTGGGCATCAATGCCGGCTTTTTGCAGTTGGATGTCCTGAGTGACTATGTCGGCGATGCTGCGAATTTGCTGGCCGATTTGGCGATTAACTCGAAATTTATCGATGAAGACCGTTCGCGTGCGGTGAATAATTTTGTCCGTGATTTGTCAGTGCAAAAATCGACACCGGGTAATCAGGCAACCAGCGCTTTTTATGGTGCGGTGTTTGCCGGTCATCCGTATGCCAAGGTGTTTGCCGACGAAAAAGTAGTGCAAACACTGACGCTGCAAGACTTACAAAGTTTTGTAAAAACCAATCTGGTGGCCAAACGCAGTCATCTGTTTATTGCCGGTAAATTCGACCAGCAAAAAGCTGAAGCTGCAGTAAAAGCAGCATTTGCTGGCATGTCTGCCGGTGAAACCCGCCAAATCAGTGCGCCAACCAAGGCTAACGCTGCTGAGCTGATTTTTATCTCCAGGCCCAATGCCCCACAATCGACGTTGCAATTGGGCTTAGCAGTGGTCGATGCGTCGCATGACGATTTTGTTGGCTTACGGGTGATGAATACCTTGTTGGGCGGTTCATTCGCTAGCCGGATCACCTCGAATATTCGCGAAAATAAAGGCTACACCTATTCGCCAAACAGCGCGGTGAACAGCAGAGTCAAAGCAGCCACCTGGCAACAACAAGCCGACGTCACCGCCGAAGCCACCGGCCCTGCGCTTGCAGAAATCATTAAGGAAATTAAACGCCTGCAAACTGAAGCGCCTACAGAGCAAGAACTAACGGGCTTTAAAAACTACATTTCCGGGATTTACGTGCTGCAAAATTCGGCGCGTGGCTCGATTATCAACGAATTGTGGTTCTTAAAAAGTCACGGTCTGCCGTTATCACGGCTGGAGAATTACGTACAGTTAGTCAACGCCATGACCCCGGCGCAGATTTCCGCCTTAGCAACGAAATATCTGACGTTGGACAAAATGACCTTGGTGGTGGTCGGCGATGAAAGCGTGAAATCACAACTATCAGCAGTACCAGAATTAAAAGCCGTTTATAAGCTATAAAAGGTATCTGGGGTCAGAGTACTACTCTGACCCCAAAGGTCAACTTCGCAATTTAAGAGTCAGAGTCAATTGTTAACAATTACTTGATCAAACGCCAAGTGAAGGGGAACCGGTATACTTGACCTTCAGTCGCGGTTTTTGCCGCAATTACATACATCACCACCGTGATTAGCCACAACACCGGCATCAGCGAAATCCCAATAATCGTAATCCCCAACAGGATATACACCAGTAATACGGTGATGGCGAAATTCAGCCCTTCTTTGGCGGTTGCTTTAATAAATGCATCTTCGCTTTTCAGGATATACATCAGTAACGGCGCGAAAAACGCAAAAAAGATTGAAGCGATATGGGTAATAGCCGCCAGATTTTTACTGTCGGTATTCGGTGAAGATCCAAAATCAGACATAGTGCATTCCTTGATTGTTTTTAACAGCTTGGTTTTTAATAGCTTAGTTTTGAACGGCTTAATTTTTAACAGCTTTGTTTAAAACAGCGTGGCTAAACAGAAACGACATAAAAAGTTATTCAATCAAAACGTTAACGCAACGCCGTTAAAAAGCAACTTCAATTATCTGGCATAGGTAAATCGGATTATTGCATATGTGTTTTTTCATATATATAATTCAGAAAAAAACCGGAGCCTGCAATGTCCGAAATACCCAGCTTATTATTTGTCTGTAGCGAAAACTCGGCTCGCTCGGTGATGGCCGAAGCCATTGCGAAACATAGTTACCGCGACCGGTTTCGCATTTTCAGTGCAGGCAGCAATCCGGGCAAGGTCGATATTCGAGCGTTGGCAGCCCTTAAGCGCCAGGGCATTGCGGCGGATGACAGCTATTCCAAAGCCATTCACGACTTACCGCAACAACAATTCGACTACGCCATTTTGCTTTGCGACAAAGCCCGCCAGCAGTGCGCCAGCCAGATCAATGCCAAATATGTGTTGGCCTGGGATTTTCCCGATCCAAAACTCGACCCAAAGCCGCACACTTTTGACCGCACACTACAAGAAATCAGCGAACGGCTAAAAATGTTTGTGCTGCTACACGACAAAGCGCTGCTGGAACGAAAACCTACCCAGCCACTGGCACCGCTTGAATTTTTTAAGCTGCTGGCCGATGAAACGCGTTTGGCCAGCTTGTTGCTGATTGCGCACGAGGGCGAGTTGTGCGTTTGTGAACTGGAAAGTGCGCTCATGCAAACCCAGCCAAAAATCTCCCGCCATCTGGCGATGCTGCGTAAAAGCCAGCTGCTGATTGACCGCCGGCAGGGGCAATGGGTGTTTTACCGGCTGCATCCGGCGTTACCGGCCTGGGCCAGTCAAAGTATTGAATTGACCTTACAACAAAATCCACAATTGTTGGCGCCCCTGATCGCGAACTTAGAAACCATGGGCAATCGACCGGCGCGCGCTGGTGCTTGTTGCGACTAAAATTGGATCAGAGGCAACGATTTAATGCGTCGCCAGCAAATGATGAAAACCATTCCATCACAAAGATTTGAGGAGACCAAAATGCAACACCCATTCGATGAACTCAGTCTCAATCCCGGAACTTCAGCCACTGCCGGTTTGATATTTACGCCCTGCCCCGGCACCAAAGGTGTGGATCTTCGCGAGTCGCTGCAGCAACTCAAAGATGCCGGAGCTAAAGCGTTAATCACCCTAACGCCAGACGAAGAAATGGCGCAGCTGCAGGTCAGAGACTTACCAACACTTTGTCAGGAACTGGATTTACTCTGGTTTTTCTGTCCAATTGCCGACGATCACGCGCCAGGTTATGACTTTGCCAAAGGCTGGCAACAAGCCTCGCCAATGGTGCAGCATTTATTACGCAGCGGCCAAAAAGTAGCCATTCACTGCAAAGGCGGCTCCGGCCGTACGGGGTTGGTGGCGGCGAAAATCCTGCTGGAAGCTGGTTTTGACAAAATAGATGTAAAACAACGGGTGCAGGCATTACGGCCGTATGCGCTGACCTTACAACCACATCTGGATTGGTTTAATGCGCAGTAGTTTTACGATGACTTTTTGCAAACAGCTCGTGAGCCAAAAAACCAACATTTTTTCAATGCCTTGCCGGCGTACTACCGCATTCGCGGTGAGTACGCCCTACGCAAAACTTGTATTATTTATTGGCCGTAGGGCGACACTCACCGCGTAAGCGGTAGTGCGCCGGAGTTGTTGAAATGGTTATCAATGAAACCAAAAAAACCAACATTCTTTAGGGATTTAACATGACGATTAAAATTGGTATCAACGGTTTTGGCCGCATCGGCCGCTTAGCTCTGCGCGCCGCTTTTGACTGGCCGGAATTTGAATTTATACAGATCAACGACCCAGCCGCTGATACCGCCACTTTTGCCCATTTGCTACATTTTGATTCAGTGCATGGCCGCTGGCAGCAAGATGTCAGCCATACGGGCGAATACCTGCAAATCCAGGGCAAACAAATCAAAGTCAGCTGCAACAAAGCCATCAACGACACCGACTGGTCGGGCTGTGACGTGGTGATTGAATGCTCCGGCAAAATGAAAAGCACGGCGCAGCTGCAGGCTTATTTGGATCAAGGCGTCAAACGAGTTGTCGTCAGCGCGCCGGTGAAAGAAGCCGGTGTACTGAACGTGGTGATGGGCGTCAATCAGCAGTTATTTGATGCCGCAAAACATAAAATTGTTACTGCAGCCAGCTGCACCACCAATTGTCTGGCGCCGGTGGTGAAAGTCATTCATGAAAAACTTGGGATTAAACATGGTTCTATCACCACCATCCATGATTTAACCAATACCCAATCCATTCTGGACACGCCGCACAAAGACTTACGCCGCGCCCGCGCTTGTGGCAGCAGCCTGATCCCAACCACCACCGGCTCGGCGACCGCTATTACCGAGATTTTCCCGGAACTGAAAGGTCGGCTGAATGGCCATGCGGTGCGGGTGCCGCTGGCCAATGCCTCGTTAACCGACTGTGTGTTTGAAGTTGAGCGCAGCACCACTGTCGCCGAAGTCAATGCGCTACTAAAAGCCGCCTCCGAGAACGAACTTTTAAATATTCTGGGGTATGAAGAGCGGCCGCTGGTGTCGGTCGATTATAGAACCGACCCCCGTTCCAGCATTATCGATGCGCTATCGACCATGGTGGTGAATGGTACCCAAGTGAAGATATACGCCTGGTATGACAATGAATGGGGTTACGCCAATCGCACGGTAGAGCTGGCAAGACTGGTAGGTCTGGCCGATCAACCTCAAGCATAAGTTGGTAAAACGATGACTCCACTCAGCTCAGACGTCCGACAATATCTGCTGGTGACCGGTAATTATTGGGCTTTTACCCTGACTGATGGTGCGCTGCGCATGTTGATTGTGCTGCATTTTTATAGCTTAGGTTTTAGTCCGTTGGCCATTGCCTCTTTGTTTTTGTTTTATGAGTTTTTTGGGGTGGTGACCAATTTAGTCGGTGGCTGGCTGGGCGCGCGGCTGGGTCTGAATAAGACCATGAATATCGGTCTATTTTTACAGGTAGCGGCACTGCTGATGTTATTGGTGCCGGCCGAGTGGCTGATGGTGATTTGGGTGATGGCGGCACAGGCGTTGTCCGGTATAGCTAAAGATTTAAACAAAATGAGTGCCAAAAGCTCGCTGAAATTGTTACTACCCGATTCAGCACAAGGCGCTTTGTACAAGTGGGTGGCGATTTTAACTGGCTCGAAAAATGCGCTCAAAGGCGTCGGATTTTTCCTCGGCGGTTTGTTATTAAGCCAGCTCGGCTTTACCGCCGCTATTGCCAGTATGGCGGCGCTATTGCTACTGGTGTGGCTGGCAAGTTTAGTGCTGTTGAAAAAGGACTTAGGCAAAAGCAGCTTTAAACCAAAATTCAAAGACTTACTTTCAAAAAGCCGCGCCATTAATCAGTTATCCGCAGCAAGAATGTTGTTATTCGGCGCCCGTGATGTCTGGTTTGTGATTGCCTTACCGCTGTACTTATCCAGCCAATTTCAATGGAGCCACACGGAAATCGGCAGCTTTTTAGCATTGTGGGTGATTGGTTATGGTGTGGCGCAAAGTATCGCGCCGCTGATTACTGGTAGAGGCACTGGTTCTGAGACGAAAACACTACCCGATGGCAAAACTGCGCTACTTTGGGCCAGCCTGCTATGCACGATTCCGCTACTGATTAGCGTCGCGCTCACCTATTCCAACGCGCCACTGCTGTGGTTAATTGGCGGTTTATTGCTATTTGGCGCGGTGTTCGCAGTTAATTCATCGCTGCACAGTTACCTGATCGTCAGTTACGCCGGTCGTGACGGCGTATCACTGGATGTCGGCTTTTATTATATGGCCAACGCCATCGGCCGCTTGATAGGCACGCTACTATCGGGCTGGGTCTATCAGGCTTATGGCCTCAGCGCTTGTTTGTGGATTTCCAGCAGCTTTTTGTTGGCGACGGTGTTGGTGTCGATTGGGTTACCACGGCTGCAAATCGATTCTCTCAAAGACCTCTAAACAACCTTTGGGGTCAGAGTACTACTCTGACCCCAAAGGTTGCTTCGCGCATATTTAGATACAATTGAAAGAGTAAGGATGGTTGTCGCCGCCACAGAAAGCCACTAAGGTCAACGCAACTTTGTTTTGTTTGGAAATCAACCAATGTCCGCCACGCGCCCCAATCAACTTCGTTTTATCGGCACCTTATTGGTGCTGGCTTTTATCCTGCTGCACTTAGGTTTGGAATATTTTCAAGGCGGTATTCAAAGCCACCACGTTTTGAATCGCGCCGATTTACCGGAAATTTCGAACCTTTGGGGGTTATTATTACCGCTGCTGGCCTGGTTTTTATTAGGCTCTCTGGCGAAACGACTGGCGTTATCGAAAGATACGAATGCCGGGAAAAAAGCATTGCTCGGCGGTTTGGCCGTACTTTGCGCCAGTGTGGCGTTGATGGTTAGTTTTAAACTTGATCAATCTACAATCACTGGCCTGATTTTTCAGGGATTGCTGTTAGCCGCGGTGTTTCTGCCATTTTACCGGACCGAATTTTTTCTGGCGGTGGTGCTGGGGATGACTTTTGCTTTTGGCGCAATCTTACCGACAGGCGTCGCCACGGTCTTAGCAATTATCTCGATGATTTGTCAGTTGTTGTTGTGGCCACTGCTACGCAAGTGTTGGCATTTGCTGCGACCGACTGCGGAAAAGTCGTCAGCATAAAAAAGCACTGCCGAAGCAGTGCAAAAGGTACAAACATCATTGGTCGAAACTGGGTAACTCGTTTAACGGCTTAAAAGTTCAGCCTAAGACTTCGGCGCTTCGCAACCAGGTTCAGTGCAGCAGACCGGCGCAGGCGTCGGTTCGTCGCGCACCTTGTCAATCACATGCCCTTCGTTTTCTAACAAACCTTTGAAGACGGTAAACAGGATTTGGAAAAACATGGTCGTGCTCCTTGTCTGGTGGCGTCATTGTCTGACGAGGCGCCATTCTAATGCTGCTGTTTGCAGTTGATTAGCTACCTCTATCGCGATACTTTGTTTCCAAAGGGAAACAATCAACCCGCTTTTAATTTGATAAACTGGCGAACAGGTTCGCTATTTGCTTGGTTATTTAGGAACACATACCTTGTCACTCCTCCAACGACTCAGTGATATGGCCATTTTCGCCAAAGTGGTGGAAAGCGGCAGTTTTACCCAGGCCGCGGTTGCGCTAATGATGTCCAAGGGCGCGGCCAGTAAAGCCATCGCACGGCTGGAGCAACATCTGGCGGTGCGGCTGTTGCAACGCACTACCCGCCAATTAAAACTAACCGCTGAAGGCCAGGCATTTTTCAGTTATTGCCAGCAAGTGGTGCGACAGGCCGATCAAGCAGAGCATCATCTGGCGGAACTCAGAGACGAACCGGTCGGTTCGCTGCGGATCAGCGTCGCTATCACTTATGGCGGCACCGTGATTGCGCCTTTGTTGCCGGATTTTCTGCAGCGTCATCCGAAATTACAGGTCGAACTGGTGCTGGAAGATCGGCTGGTTGATTTAGTCGGCGATGAAGTGGATGTCGCCGTGCGATTTGGCAAACTGGCCAATTCCAGTCTGATCGCAAGGCCTTTAACCCGCTTACCCATCGTACTGGTAGCCTCACCCGGGTATCTGGCAACCCACGGCATTCCGCAGCATCCAAACGATTTAACCAAGCATCAGTGTATTTCGACCGCGAGCTCTGGCCCGGAAAAATTCTGGGAGTTTCTGGATCAGGGCAAAACCATCACTGTGCCAACCCGCGGTCCGCTGCATACCAATAGCAACAGAGCGGCTAAACCGGCGGTGCTTAATGGCATGGGGCTGATGTTTGTCACCCGCTATCAGGTGGAAGAAGAAATTCAGGCCGGGTTATTGGTGCCGGTGCTGACCGACTATATGCCAGCGCCGTTGCCAGTTCATTTGGTGTACCCGCATCGCACCCATATGAAAGCGGGGCTGAAATTGTTACTGCAGTATTTACAGTGCCGGATTGGCCAGAGTTAATTTTTTACCCGCGCTAGTCTGTTAAACTGCAGTTTCTGCATCAGCTTTATTTTTTATTGGATTTTCATCATGTTCCAACTGTTTAAACAACACTGGCTTGCCAACGTCCGTGGTGATGTGCTTTCGGCCATTGTCGTCGCGCTGGCATTAATTCCAGAAGCCATCGCTTTTTCGATTATTGCTGGTGTCGACCCCAAAGTCGGTTTATACGCCTCTTTTGCCATCGCCTTTATCAGTGCTTTTGCTGGTGGTCGTCCGGCAATGATTTCCGCCGCGACCGGTGCCATGGCGCTGTTGATGATTACCTTGGTCAAAGAGCACGGCCTGCAGTATTTATTGCTCGCGACCTTACTTTGTGGTGTGCTGCAAATTGTGTTTGGGTTATTTAAACTAGGGGAGCTGATGCGGTTTGTGTCGCGCTCGGTGGTCACTGGTTTTGTCAATGCATTGGCCATTCTGATCTTTATGGCGCAATTGCCGGAACTCACCAATGTCACCTGGCATGTGTATGCGATGACTGCGGGTGGTCTTGGCATTATCTATTTATTTCCTTATCTCACCAAAACTATCCCCTCGCCGCTGGTTTGTATTGTGGTGCTGACGGCGCTGGCGCTGTATTTCCAAATTGATGTACGCACCGTGTCTGATATGGGCGAATTACCGGACAGCCTGCCGCTGTTCCTGTGGCCGGATGTGCCTTTGAACCTGCAAACGCTGGAAATTATCTTCCCTTATTCATTAGGTCTGGCCTTGGTCGGCTTACTGGAATCGTTAATGACCGCCACCATCGTTGATGATTTAACCGATACCAACAGCGACAAAAACCGCGAGTGTATTGGTCAGGGTATCGCCAATATCGGTTCAGGTTTATTGGGCGGAATGGCCGGTTGTGCGATGATTGGTCAATCGATCATCAACGTTAAATCCGGTGGCCGTACCCGGTTATCTACCTTGCTGGCCGGTATTTTCCTGCTGATTTTTGCCGTCTTTCTGGGTGAATGGGTTGGCATGATCCCCATGGCGGCGTTGGTGGCGGTGATGATTATGGTATCGATTGGCACTTTCAGCTGGTCGTCGCTCAAAGACATGCGCAGCAATCCAAAAAGCTCCAGTGTGGTGATGGTTGCCACTGTCGTAGTGGTGGTCGCGACCCATAATCTTGCTTATGGCGTCTTTGTTGGTGTGCTGCTGAGTTCGTTGTTCTTTGCTTATAAAGTGGGTCAATTATTGGCCATCGAAAGCGATTTGTCAGCGGATGGCCAACAGCGTACTTACACCATTACCGGTCAGGTATTTTTTACCAGCAGCGATCGGTTTGTGGCGAGCTTCGATTTTAAAGAAACAGTACCCAAAGTGCTGATTGATTTAAGCCACGCCCATTTTTGGGACATCACCGCCATTAGCTCGTTAGACAAAGTGGTGCTGAAGTTGCGCCGTCAAGGTGTCGAAGTTGAGATCCAAGGGTTGAATCAGGCCAGCACCACTTTGGTGGATCAATTTGCCATCCACAACAAACCGGACGCCATTGAGCGGATTATGGGGCACTAAGTAGCGCATTCAGCACAATAAGGATTTATCGCCGTGTCGACCAATATTATTGCTTGTCGTGATCATTCCGAATTTGGCCAGTCCGTACTGGCTGCCGGCATCTGGGCGCCAACAATGATAAAAGCACCGCTAGTACTGAAACATGTACTGGAAAAACCACCACAAGCCAAAACCGATTTTAGCGCTGCAATTGGTTTGGGCGCGCAGGAGTTGCTGCTGGCGTTTGACGGCAGTGCCACCACTGCAGTGCTGCAAAAAGCGCGGGTGCTGGTGTTGCGGTAATATACGAGAATCAGGCGTGCGACTTTTAGTCAGACGTAGCCTGAATAGAAGTCGCGATCGGATATTTATTTCGTTGAAAATGGCTTATGGTATGAGTATTTCACTGTAACCCAATTGCCACCGTGAAAAACTTGATCCCAGACATGAGTGACGCCTTCTCTCAGTTGTTTTACCACTCGAGTATCACCATCCTGAGAAAATCCAGGGGCTGATGGGGCGGTGTAGAGGCCTTTGGTATTCGTCACGCAACTTTGCTGCTTTACTTCAACATAGGCTTCGAGCGACGGATCAAAATAAGCACCAGTTTCAACATCACCTATCACACTAGCAATGATATCTTCGGTCAGTTCAACTTGAGAAGTTGTGTCAATGCAAGTCGTTTTACTTGAAGCATTCACCGTACCGGTTAAGCCCAAACTTAACAACAAGATACTAAAAACTGATTTTGAAAATTTCATCTGTAATTCCTTGTTAGATGCAAATAGAAAATATTAACATTTATGACGTTTACTTAGTGGCACAACCCACAATATAGAACGATAAATTAACATTAACACAACTTATTTTAGTTCTCTTTTATTAGTAATTTTCACTTTGTATTATCGTCCTCACCGATGTTCTAGATTCAAAAAAAGAAATCACCGGTCGCTTTCTAACCTAAATCCGGCAATATCTGCCACAATCAAACCGATTTTCACCAACTCAGGGACGTTTTATGCCACAGCAGTTGTGGATCCACTTGGCGTTCGCGTTGTCCGCACTCGGTTTTAGCCCAACACTACTGGCGCAAGATGTCAGTAGCTGCCAACAAACAGCAGATCCGGCACTGCGGCTGGCTTGTTATGACCGGATTTTTGGAGTGAATGCTAGCGATACGACCAGCACCGCTGAAGCGGACATCGAGCTCAAGCCAACCCCAAATGCCATCGCCGCCGATTCGCTGGCGACTGCGAACAGCAGCCGCACCAATGCCGCGGCAGAAGGTGTTGAAGTCGCGACAGTTATGGATAAATACTGGGAACTAACGCCCGACGAAAAACGCGACCGGTTTGTGTTTCGCACTTATCTGCCGAGTTTCTTTTTACCGCTACATTACACCTCCAATCTCAATCGCCAACCCAGCACACCGGGTAAACCTGATGGCCCGCGCAATGATAATTACAAGGCGCTGGAATCCAAATTGCAAATCTCATTAAGGACCAAACTCGCCACTGGCGTTGTATTACCCGGTGCCGATTTATGGTTTGCGTTTACGCAGCGCTCGATGTGGCAACTGTGGAATCACACCGATTCAGCACCGTTTCGTAGCACCGATTATCAACCTGAACTGATTTACGTGGTGCCGCTGGCAAAACGGTTTGGTGAGCTTGGAGATGGCTGGCGGGTGCGAATGTTGCAGTTTGGCGTCGCGCATCAATCCAATGGCCAAAGTGACCCGTTGTCGCGCAGCTGGAATAAAATTTATGGCGGTTTGGCGCTGGATAAAGGCAATTTTGGCCTGAACTGGCGTTATCACCAGCGTATTCCGGAAAGTCTGGAGGAAGATGATAACCGCGATTTAATCGATTATATCGGTAGCCACGAATTCACCGCCACCTGGTTGCCGGGCTCGGCCACCGCTATGCTGGTCTGGCGCAATGATTTATCCAATTTAAGTCAGGGTTCGTTCCAACTGGATATGACCTACCCAGTGGACGACGCCAAGCTCGACGGGCTGCGCTGGCATTTACAACTGTTTTCGGGCTATGGCGAAACGTTGCTGGATTACAATATCCGCCAGCATAGTGTGGGTCTGGGTGTAATGTTGTTTAATTTCTAAGGCAGATTTTATGCTGATCGGCATTTTGAAAGCGCTACCAGTCCACCATCAGCAATGATAAGCTCGCTACATCAATTCAGGAGCAATCATCATGTCATTGAGCTTTTTCGGCCTGTTCACTGCAGGTTTGTTAGCAACGAGCGCCAGCCCCATTCCAGCCGCGCCGGTGAAAATTCTGCACCCAGAAATGCAACAGATTATCGCCAAAGACGCGCAACTGGAAATTCTGGCCGAAGGTTTTCGCTGGGCTGAAGGTCCGGTGGCAGAGCCTGGCAGCGGTGATATTTTATTCTCCGATGTACCGGCGAATAAAGTCTGGCGTTATAGCGAAAAAAATGGTCTAAGCCTGTATTTGTCGCCTTCCGGTTACACCGAGCTTGATCAGCAACCGAATTTAAAAGAAGGCGCGAATGGCCTGATGTTTAACTCAACACAGCAACTGGTGCTGGCGCAACATGGTGATCGGCGCCTGGCTATTCTTGAAAAAATCGGCGCGGCAGGTAACAAGCAGCAGCCCGTTAAAAAGCCGCAATACCAAACCTTAATCAGCCATTTTGAGCAGCAGCAATTTAACAGCCCTAACGATCTGGTGCAGCATAGCGACCAGTCGTACTTTTTTACCGATCCACCTTATGGCCTGAAAGATGGTGACCAATCGGCACAAAAGCAGCTGCAGTTTAACGGCGTCTATCGGCTGGATCCACAAGGTAAAGTGCAACTGCTCAGTAAAGCACTAACCCGTCCAAACGGTCTGGCGTTGTCACCGGATGAAAAATGGTTGTATGTAGCGAACTCAGATCCCGCCACTGCACAGTGGTGGAAATTTGCGGTGGATGGCAGCAGCGCACCAACGATGTTTTATGATGCCACCGCAGCTGCAGCCAAGCAGCCTGGTTTACCGGATGGCTTAAAAGTGCTGCCGTCTGGTCATTTATTGGCGACCGGCCCCGGTGGCGTCTGGGTGTTCAGCGCCGATGGCACCCATTTGGGCACCATCGAAACCGGCGTGGCTGCGGCCAATGTTGGATTAAGTCTGGACCGGAAGTTTTTGTATATCACCGCCAGCAGTTATTTGTTGCGGATAAAGCTACAGCATTAAGGTAACTGCTTTTATTTTGTACAAAAGCTTTGTATCCCGCGCTGACTCTGGCATATTGCCAGTGTTCAGCGTTCAGTGGGTAGCTTATGCAGCAGTTCGTATTTGCGCTATTTTGTAGCTTGTTTGTTCTGAGTAGTGTCAATGCCACTGCTGACGACCAGCTGACGCTATATACCGAACATTTCCCGCCTTACAATTTTGAAAAAAACGGTGTTATTCGCGGTATTAATGCCGACATTCTCAGTCAAGCCTGCCTCATCGCCAAAATAAAATGTGACATGCAACTATACCCCTGGTTACGCGCCATGGAACTGGCGCAGAAAAACCCGACCAGTGGTATTTTCACCATCTCCAGAACTAAATCCAGACTGCCGTTATTCCAGTGGGTCGGTCCTATTGCCTCGTCCAAAGCATATTTGTATCGGCTGGCTAGCCGACCTGAAGTGGCGGTTAAAACGTTAGAGCAAGCCAAACAGTTTTCAATTGCGGTGGCGCATGGTGATGTTTATGAAGAGTTTTTATTGTCAAACGGCTTTGAGTACGGGAAAAACCTGATTGAATTTCGTAGTAAATCTGAACCTATCCCGTTATTTTTACAAGGCAAAGTAGACTTGGTGATAGGCTCCGACATTGTGATCCCCAGCTGGCTGGCGAGCTATCAGCAACCCGCCGAAACCGCAGTACCGGTGATTGAGCTCACCACATCCGGCAGCAATTTTCTTGGGTTAAATCACGCGGTGCCGCCCGAACTTACCAAGCGCTTACAACAAGCAATCGACCAGCTCAAACAAAACGGCAACTACCAGCAAATCGTCGAGTCCTACCAACGTAAATAACAAGTCACTGTTAGAGTCAGAAAAACTTCTGGGGTCAGAGTAGTACTCTGACCCCAACAGTGCGGGTACTACTTTTTCTGCATTAGATAGGTGGCCAGGCCAATAAACAAAGCGCTGGGTAAGATGGCGCCGAGGATTGGCGGTAGTTGATACACCAGCGCCACTGGGCCAAAAACCTCGTTGGCCATCCAGAAACCAAAACCGGTCAGAATACCCATTAATACCCTGGCGGCCATGGTGACACTGCGCAGCGGTCCGAAAATAAACGACAATGCCATCAGCATCATCGCCACAATCGTCAGCGGCTGAGTGGCTTTACGCCAAAACGCCAGCTGATAACGGCTGCTGTCTTGCTGATTACTACTCAGGTAATCAAGATAACTGTTTAAACCTTGCAGCGACAACAGCTCAGGTTTGACGCTCACCACACCCAACTTGTCCGGCGTCAGGCTGGAGCGCCAGCGCTGTTGTGGCCATTGGTGTTGCTCCACTTTATCATCGCGAAAATGCAACCGACTGACTTGCTCCAGTTGCCAAACACCCGCCACAAATACCGCCGCTTTGGCGTTGACCACTGCCTGCAACACCAAGTCCGGTGAAAATTCATAGATGGTGATGTTCTTTAAGTCACCGCTGTCGGAAACCTGCTTAATATTGACAAAATCATCGCCATCTTTGGCCCAGACCCCTTGCTGCGCTGCAAACAAGTTACCGCCGGAAATCGCTTTGGTTTTCAGTTCCCTGGCGAATTTTTCGGAAGCTGGCGCCACCCACTCGCCAACCACCATCACCAGCACCATCATCAAGAGTGCAGTTTTCATCACCGAACTGATGATATTAAGCCGCGACATCCCGGCCGCCTGCATCACCACCAGCTCACTGCTGCTGGCCAGTATCCCCAAACCTATCAAAGCACCGATGAGCGCCGCCATCGGGAAAAACAACACGATATCACCCGGAATACTGAACAGACTAAACATACCGGCGGCCAACATGGTGTAATCACCACGGTCAACTACCCGCAGCTGATCGATAAACCGGAACATGCCCGACAGCGCCAACAACACCGTTAACGACAACGCCGAGGTGGTTAAGATACTGCGACCAATATAAATATCTAAAATTTTAAGCATGTTCACCCCGGCCAAAAATCCGCGCTTTTAACCGCTGTGCTCCGGCCCGGCTTTGCAGCAGCAAACCGACAGCCAATAACAAGACCAATACGTGCGCCCACCATAAGCCCAGTGCCAGCGGCAATTTGCCGCTTTGCAGCATATTGGTACCGACGATCAACAGAATGTAATAGGCTAAAAACACACTCAAGGCAGGCAACAAACGGCCAAATTTGCCCTGGCGTGGGTTCACTTTACTTAAGGGTACCGCCAGCATCATCAACAATGGAATGGAGAGCGGGATGGCAATCCGCCAGTGTAATTCGGCGACGGCTTCGGGCAGTTGTTGTTGCATCAATTCAGCAGTTGGCAGACTTTTTAATTTGCGCCGACGCTGTTCAACCTGCTGCTCACGGATTTGCAAATCGTACCGGCCAAACTCCAGCACGTCATATTGCGGCGCATCCACAGCGCCAGCATACCGACGGCCGTTGCTCAGCACCAACCGCTGCGCGCCACTGGCGTCTTCAGTCACAGTGCCGCTTTGTGCGTACACCACAGAGTGCTGACCACCTTCTTCGGTCGCTTGCTGCGCCAGAAAAACTTTGGATAAGGTATCGCCGTTGCGGCTGATGTCGTGGACAAACACCACCGCTTTTTCATTGGAGGTTTGTTGGAAACGGCCAGGGATTAAAGTGGCAAGCCCAGGATCTGAAGAAACTTTTTCCATCAGCTGATATTCACGATCGGCCGACCAGGGGCTTAAATGCAGGGTTAAAGCACCGGCAGCCAGCGCAATCACCACCGATAACGCTAAAGTCACTCGTGCCACATACCATTCACTGATGCCGGTGGCATGCAGCACTGTCATCTCACTTTCAGCGTAAATTCGGCTGTAAGCAATCAAAACGCCTAAAAATGCCGCTAAAGGTAAGATCAGGATCGCCATCTGCGGTAGCTTCAGCGCCACCAGTTCTAACACTAATTGCGCCGGTAGCTCGCCCTCAGAGGCGTCAGCCAGAGTTTTCACAAAACGCTGACTGAGGATAATGGTGATTAAGATCAGGAACACAGCGAGCTGAGATTTAAACACTTCACCAATCAAATAGCGAAAAACAATCAAAATGCACTCCAAAAACCAGTCTTTTTACTGGCACCCTGACAATTTTTAAGTAAACTGGATGTTTATAGCAATTATTATCGACTAAAGTCCGGTGAAATCCGAGCTTTTTTATCAGCGCACTAAACCTTATACCCAAAAGCCTTGCAGATTCGGGTAGGCGGCAACTGAACGAATCCTCAGGAGCATAGTAGACTATGTGACTGAGGTGAGTGAAGGCAGCCAACAACCCCGAATCTTCAAGGATGACGGGTATAGCGGCGCTGAAGCTTGCACCTCCCCGACCATCGTCTCTTAGAATCAGGAGTTGACATGGAGTTCAGCGTCAAAAGCGGAAGTCCGGAAAAACAACGCAGTGCTTGTATTGTAGTTGGCGTGTACGAACCACGCCGGTTATCTGCGGTGGCCGAACAATTAGATAAAATCAGTGAAGGTTATATCAGTAACCTGCTGCGCCGCGGCGATCTGGAAGGTAAACCCGGCCAGATGTTGTTGTTACACCATGTCCCGAATGTGCTCAGTGAGCGGGTGTTGCTGGTCGGTTGTGGCAAAGAGCGTGAACTGGACGAACGTCAGTACCGCCAAATCATTGCCAAAACCATCAGCACCTTAAACGAAACCGGTTCGATGGAAGCAGTGTGCTTTTTATCTGAACTGCACGTCAAAGGTCGCGACACTTACTGGAAAGTCCGTCACGCGGTGGAAACCACCCAGGATTGCCTGTATGTGTTTGATAAGCTGAAAAGTAAAAAAGACGAAACCCGCCGTCCGCTGCGTAAAATTGTATTTAATGTGCCAACCCGCCGCGATTTAACCATCGGCGAAAAAGCGGTGGAGCATGGCCTGGCCATTGCCGCCGGCATTAAACAATGCAAAGACGTCAGCAATATGCCGCCAAATATCTGCACCCCGGCCTGGCTCGCTGAGCAAGCGGTTGGTCTGCATAGCATCACCGACAAACTCAGCATCGAAGTATTAGGCGTCGCCGAAATGACCGCGCTGGGTATGCATTCGTACTTAGCCGTGGCCAAAGGCTCGGACAATGAAGCCAAAATGGCGGTGATCAAATACCAGGGCGCGATGGATAACAGTGCGCCAGTGGTTTTAGTCGGCAAAGGGCTAACCTTTGACACTGGCGGCATCAGCATCAAACCAAGTGATGCAATGGACGAAATGAAATACGACATGTGTGGCGCAGCTTCAGTGCTTGGCACCATGAATGCGGTGGCAACTTTAGGCTTACCACTGAACGTGATTGGCGTGTTGGCAGCCGCTGAAAATATGCCGGACGGTAAAGCTTATCGCCCGGGTGATGTCCTCACCACCATGTCAGGTCAGACGGTAGAAGTACTGAACACCGACGCGGAAGGCCGCTTGGTGCTGTGTGATGCGCTGACCTATGTCGAACGTTTTGATCCGGATGTGGTGATTGACGTGGCGACTTTAACCGGTGCTTGTGTGATTGCGCTGGGTAAACACGCTTCTGGCTTACTCAGTAACCACAACCCGCTGGCGCATGAAATTCTAAATGCTTCCGAGCAAAGTGGTGACCGCGCCTGGCGTCTGCCATTGTGGGATGATTACCACGATCAACTCGAAAGCCCGTTTGCTGATTTCAGCAACTTAGGTGGCCGCGCCGCTGGCACCATTACTGCTGCATGTTTCTTGTCGAAATTCACCCGTAAATACAACTGGGCGCATTTGGACATCGCGGGCACCGCTTGGCGCAGTGGCGGTAAAGACAAAGGTGCGACAGGTCGCCCTGTTGCCTTGCTGACGCAGTTTTTAATTAACCGTGCTGGACATCATCCAGAAAGCTAAGCCGCAGCGGGTTTGCTAACCAACGCAAAATCATCTGGCCCGGACTTCCTGGCCAGTTTTGTTTTTAGCACGCTACTGCTGTAGTTCCGGTTTTTGTAAATAGGAAAGCCACTTGATGCAAGTACAGTTTTATTTGCCAGCCCCAGTTGATCCGGCCAATCCAGTACAAAATGCCGTACCGCCGATGGTTTGGCAGGCTTGTTTGTTATGCGCTGGCTTCTATCGCAACAACCAAAAGGTGTTTGTGTACTGCGCAAATCAGCAAGACGCTGAGCAGCTGGATGAGGTATTATGGCAGTTTGATGCGCACAGTTTTGTGCCGCATAACCTGGCTGGCGAAGGCCCTGCCCGCGGTGCTCCCATTGAAATCAGCTGGTTGCCACCCAAGAATAGCCGTCAGGTGCTCATCAATTTAACTTCGACCGTGCCGGTTTTTGTCAACAGGTTCAGTCAAATCATCGAATTTGTGCCTCAAGCGGAATCTGATAAAGATATCGCCCGGCAAAAGTATAAACATTATCGCCAGCTTGGCGTGACGCCACAAACCGTCCAGGCCAGCTGAAACAGGTATCGCAATGGAAACGAAATTTAACCCAAGTCAAATCGAACAGGCTATGTATCAGGCCTGGGAAAGCAAAGGCTACTTCAAACCTTCAGGTGACAACACTAACGGCGCATATTGCATTATGATCCCGCCACCAAATGTCACCGGCAGCCTGCACATGGGTCACGCCTTTCAGCAAACCATTATGGACGCCCTGACCCGCTACCAGCGGATGCAAGGTAAAAATACCTTGTGGCAAGTCGGTACCGACCACGCTGGTATCGCCACCCAAATGGTGGTGGAGCGCCAGTTAGCCGCGCAAGGCAAGCCAGATCGTCACGCCATGGGCCGTGATGCTTTTATCGAAAAAGTCTGGGAATGGAAAGCCGAATCCGGTGGCACTATCACCGAACAAATGCGTCGTTTAGGTAACTCAGTCGACTGGGAAAAAGAACGTTTCACCATGGACGAAGGCCTGTCGAACGCCGTGCAGGAAGTGTTTGTTCGTTTGTATCAGGACGACCTGATTTACCGCGGCAAGCGTTTAGTGAACTGGGATCCAAAACTGCACACGGCCATTTCTGATTTAGAAGTGGAAAGCAAAGAGCAACAAGGCCAGTTCTGGCACTTACGCTACCCGCTGGCCGATGGCGCTTTAACTGCCGACGGCAAAAACTATGTCGTGGTTGCCACCACCCGTCCGGAAACCATGCTCGGTGATAGCGCCGTAGCCGTGAACCCGGACGACGAGCGTTATCAGTCGTTAATTGGCAAAGAAATTCTTCTTCCGCTGGTCAATCGTCGTATTCCGATTATTGCTGATGAGCACGCCGACAAAGAAAAAGGCTCGGGCTGTGTCAAAATCACCCCGGCGCATGACTTTAACGACTATGAAGTCGGTAAACGTCATCAGTTGGCGATGATCAACGTGATGACCAAAGACGCCACCATTCGCACTGAAGGTGAGTGTTTCTTTACCAATGGCGAAGAAAACCCGAACCTCAATGCACCAATTCCGGCAGACCTTGCTGGTCTTGACCGTTATGCCGCGCGTAAAGCTATTGTTGCTGCTTTTGATGCTGCGGGCCTTTTGGACAAAATCGAAGCGCTGACCAACACCCTGCCGTACGGCGATCGCTCAGGTGTGGTGATTGAGCCTATGCTGACTGACCAATGGTACGTGCGCGTGGCGCCGATGGCAAAAACTGCCATTGAAGCGGTCGAAAACGGCGACATTCAGTTTGTGCCAAAACAGTATGAAAATATGTATTTTAGCTGGATGCGCGACATTCAGGACTGGTGTATATCGCGCCAGTTGTGGTGGGGTCACCGCATTCCAGCCTGGTACGACAATGACGGTAAAGTCTATGTTGGCCGTGATGAAGCTGAAGTGCGCGCGAAACACGGTTTAGCCGCAGATTTCGCGCTGCGTCAGGACAACGACGTGCTCGACACCTGGTTTAGCTCAGCACTCTGGACCTTCTCGACTTTAGGCTGGCCAGAAAATACCGACGATTTAAAAACCTTCCACCCGACCGATGTGTTGGTGACTGGTTTTGACATCATTTTCTTCTGGGTCGCCCGGATGATTATGATGACGATGCATTTTGTCAAAGACGAAAACGGCAAACCACAAGTACCGTTTAAAACTGTTTATGTCACCGGTCTTATCCGCGACGAAAACGGCGATAAAATGTCGAAATCCAAAGGCAACGTCATCGATCCGCTGGATATGATTGACGGCATCAGCCTCGATGATTTACTGGCCAAACGCACCAGCAATATGATGCAGCCGCAGTTGGCCGAAAAAATCGGCAATCAAACCAAAAAGCAATTCCCGGAAGGTATTGATGCCTGTGGTACCGATGCGCTGCGCTTCACCTTAGCGGCGCTGGCCTCAACCGGCCGTGATATCAACTGGGATATGAAACGCTTAGATGGTTACCGGAACTTCTGTAACAAGCTGTGGAACGCCAGCCGTTACGTCACCATGATGACGGAAGGTAAAGATGTTGGCCTGCAAGGTGGTGAGATGAAACTCTCCTTGGCCGACCAGTGGATCTTAAGCCAGTACCAACAAACGGTGGCGCAGTTCCGGCAGTATCTGGATAGCTATCGCTTTGATATGGCTGCCAATACCCTATACGAATTCACCTGGAACCAGTTCTGTGACTGGTATTTAGAGCTGACCAAACCGGTATTGTTTAAAGGCGATGAAGCGCAGCAACGTGGCACCCGCCATACCCTGCTGACGGTGCTGGAATCGTTGTTACGCTTAATGCACCCGATTATGCCGTTTATCACTGAAGAAATCTGGCAGCGTGTAGCCCCGATGATCCGCAGCGATCTGCAAGCAGGCGATAGCATTATGCTGCAGGCTTATCCAGAAAGTGATGCGATGCGGATTAACGACAACGCGGCTTCAGATATCGAATGGGTGAAGAACTTTATCGTCGCCATTCGTAATATCCGCGGCGAGATGGACATCGCGCCAACGAAGCCACTGCCGTTATTGCTGCGTAATTTATCCAGCGATGACAGCCGTCGCTTGGAGCAAAACCAGCCGCTACTGCTAAATCTGGCCAAGCTCGACAGCATCACCGTGCTGAGCACCGTCGATACCGCACCAGCCTGCGCCGCGCAGCTGCTCGGCAGCATGGATTTACTGATCCCAATGGCTGGTCTGATTGACAAAGAAGCTGAGCTTGCCCGTATCGCTAAACAGCTGGAAAAAATGCAGCAAGAAGCAGCGCGGGTTTCCGGTAAACTTGCCAACGAAGGTTTTGTCGCCAAAGCGCCGGAAGCGGTGCTTGCCAAAGAGCGGGAAAAACTAGCGGATGCCGAAGCGGCCATTGTGAAGTTACTGGCACAACAAGCAGAGATTGCAGCGATTTAAGCTGTTGCTTCGGTGTCATTGACCTTGCTAGAAGGCGACCTGCGGGTCGCCTTTTTATGATTCATAAGCAAGATGTCGTTTACACATCACCTATATTTTCAAGCTGTGGTCAGCGTTGCTATCCAATCCTCGTCTACAATGTATTGAATTTAACTACTGACCAACAGGCGCAACGGTACCGCAGTCACGTCCTAACCAAATGCCTTCCATCTTAAATGTCATCACACGTGGTTTGCCAGCCAGTTGCGAAGTCATTTTCCCGGTCCCTGAATAATGCTTGGGTGAATGAAAAGTGATGTCACTTTCCCCGGTCGATTGTTCCTCGCCAGAGCAAACATAGGTCGACTTAAAACGGGTCGCACTGATTTTTTGAATGGTCGATTTACAACCATCCACAGTATCCGGAATTCCACCGCGATCAATTTCCGCTTGGGTGATGCAACTTTTTACATTGGTGCCTGACGCTGAAATCTGCAGCTGGTCGTTGTTGAAACTAACACCATCGTCTTTCATTTGCAGACCCGATTGCGCCATGACCGCTTCCATTTGTTTGCGCTGCTCCGGCGGCATATTGGCAAACTGCTCTTTCATTTTTGCCATCGCCGCTTTCATTTCATCCGTCTGCTGCGCCAGCATATCTTTCATGCCATCGCCATCCCACGACATTTTGTTTTCCCACAATCCTGCACTCATGTCCACTTTGATGGACTCTGCCTGAACCGACAACACCATCAGGCAAACTACGACCACGCCGACCTTCACTCTATTTTTCATAAAAGCTCCGTGATTGATTGAAATGAAAATCCACCCAAACTGTGACATTGCCATATGAATATAGCATCAATAAAATGCACTCTTTTAACAGTGTTCGTGACGTACTGACGACAGAACAGAATGGCCACTGATGTGTGCGGGTAACGTATGCCGGCGACAAGGGGCAATGGCGCAGATCAACCGCAACTGACCCGAAGCGACAGTCGTGAGCGCTGCTGCACAGGAGCGGGCTGCAGCCACCACTGCTGACGCTGTCCGTTAGCAATAATCACCGCCTTGCCAGCTGTTGCACCTTATCCAGCCAGCGCTGACGTTTCGCAGCATCGGCACTAAGCACCGGGCCAAAATAATGGCTGGCCTGGTTTTTAATCCCGACAAAACCAAGAATGGTGCGGCTGAGCTGAAAATACAGCGGATTGCCCTGCCACCATTTGTACCAGAACACCGGGGTGTCAAGCGTCAACAATAACTCTGAGGTGCGGCCTTTGAGAAGCTGATCAGGAATGGACTTCCCGGACTGATAGGCAAAAGCAAAACCCGGCAGCAGTACCCGATCAAATAAACCTTTCAGTTTGGCTGGCATGCCACCCCACCACACCGGGCAAATCAGTACGATATGCTCGGCCCACTGTAGTTGTTGCTGAAATTCCACTAGATCCGGTTCCAGCTGCTGTTGTTCGTCGTACCCCTGCCTCAAGTCAGTCTGAAACTGCAACTCACTCAAATGCACCAAGGTAACTTGGCGACTGCTACTGGCGGTTGCGGCATAATGTTCTGCCATTAGCCTGCAAAAACTACGCGATTTGGGGTTGGCATTGATCACTAACACTTTTTTCATCGATTGACTCCATCTTTAGACGATGGTGATGCTAAACCCTGCCCCTAAGGTTAGAGTCAAGTGTCAGTTTGAAACAGGTGTTAAATCGTCAGCAACAGGAATGAAAAGTTGGTGAGGTTGGAGATGCTGTCAGGTATTGCGCTCACACTGGTTCAACCCCTTGGCCACGCAAGCCGCTATCAAATGCTGATAGTGCTTAATCCGTTCTAATTCAGCCTGTTGCTGGATAATTTGCTGGGCAACTGCCACCTGTTTTTGCGCCAGCAGCTGATTCAGCGCCACCCAATCCAGATCCAGCGCGCCACGTTTGAGCTGTTGTAATTCAGCAAGTGACACGCCCAGGCTCTGCGCTTCTTTAATCAGCTGCACAAATTCAACATGCGATTTTTGATAAACCCGGTATTTGCCGTGCCGGTTCACCTGCAATAATTTTAACGTTTCGTACAACCGGATCGCCCTTGGCGTGGCGCCGGTTAGTTTAGACAGTTCACCAATGAACAAAATTTATACTCCAGAAGTTGCCGGTGTCCGGCGTTGAGATCCAGATATTGCGCTCAAACAGTTTAATGTGTGGCATTTAGGACCTAAATACCCAGTGCGGGCATGTTCAGTAGTTCACGGTAAGTTTCGGCCAGAGCTCTAACCACTTTTTCTCTACAATCCGCTGCTGAAAATCCTGCACTTTATGCTTTTTCGGATTAAGGGTGATGGTCAGGTCAAACAACGACTGCAAGCCGAGCGGTGCGATGATTTGAAGCCCTCCATTGGCGGTTAAGCTCGCCCCCACCACAGTTTCGACTTCCACCCAGTAACTCATCGCATCTGCGGTGGACGTATAAGGGCGGTCGTTGTTGCGCAGATGCATTCTCGCCTGATTTTTTACCGACCAGGGCAGCGCCGTCTGGTCAATCAGCTGTTGTTCCAACTGCTGATCCCGCTGCTCGCTAATATCGCTGCTGCAAAAATAAATCAGGTCCAAATCGTTCAATGGGGTAGATCTGGGATAACCATGTAGTTGATCCCACACCAGATTACGGACAAAACCTGCGGCCAGACACCAGTCTGGCAAGTTGTAGCTGGCAGCAATGTTGAGCGCCTGCATACGCTTTTGGTCGTTGGCTAGCCATTGTTTTAGGGTGAGATCAGCGTTCACTATCGATAAAACCTTGTTGATGATGCCCCGCAAGCAACTTGTCGCAATTTGCGTTAGCAAGTGGCATGTAGCGCAATTCTGGTTGCCACATTTTGCAATCCAAACCAAATATACTTTGTTGTATTCCCGCTAACCAGCTGAATTTGTTAAGCTAAAGCGTGATTTCCCAAGGACGAACACCATGACACTTTACGCCTTCCTGGCACTCGCTGCTGCAATCTGTTCTGTGGGTCTACATACAGAATTCATCAGCCGCACCCAATGTTGCGGCCGCTCAGCTAATCCATTGAGGCCGCGGGCAACAACTCCGGCGCAATATGCCGTAAAAACGGCCGGATAATTGCTGCCGCCTGGCCAGCAAAATCACAGTAATTGTCCTTCACCGTGTTGGTGTTCATCGCCAGCACCAGTTGCAGCTCTGGGTACACCACCAACCAGCTTTGGGCGCCATCCGACACGCCGCCATGGTGGATATAACGGATCGGCTTGGTTAACTTATGGTCTTGATCACAAAGCAGGACGTCGCGCGTCGTCGCCCGCCAGCCGAGGGCATAATTTTGCTCGTTCACTTCACCATTATTGAGCTTTTGCGGTGTCCAGAATTGTTGTTGAATATCGGCACGAATAAATGCCGGATCCAGCCAGGCCGCGCCGAGCTTGGCCAAATCGACCGAACTTGCCGCCAAGCCACCACCGGCCCACTTTTGACTTAAATCAACCGGCCAATGCGGTTTGACCTCGCGTCCATTGGTGAAATAAAACTGCACCTGCTGCGAATAAGGAACTTCTGCGGCAAGTAACGACGGCAAGCCCAGTGGCTTGGTCATTTCAGTTCGCAGATAATCTAAAAATGGCTGTTGCACGGCAGCTTGCAGTACCGCACTCGCCAGATTAAAACCAAAAGAGCTATATAAAAAAGTCTGCCCCGGCGGATGTTGCAGTTTTGCCTGATCAAAAAGCGCCAGGCTAGCCATGACGTCGGTATACCGATGTTGTTTCACCAAAGTGCGCCAGACGCCGACCCAATCAGTATTTTGCTCATAACCCGGCAGGCCAGAGCTATGCGATAACAACTGACGCAACGTAAAATCGCCCCAGGCCGAATTGGGCAACTGCGCCAGATAATGCCGGATGGGTTGGTCGAGTTCTAATCTGCCAGCCTGCACCGCCCGCGCAATCGCGGTAGCGGTAACAGGTTTGGAGCTACTACCAATCCGGAACTGGCTGTGGATAGTGGCTGCTTGTTGTTTCGCCACGTCAGCAAAACCAGCCGCACCTGCCCACACCAGCTCACCTTGCCAAATCACCGCCGCCGTCAGTGCTGGCAACTGTTGCTGCGCACGGGCTTGATGCAGTGCCTGCTGCGCCAGTGCAGCAACTTGTTCTAATCCGGGCTTGAGCAGCTGTTGTTCGGGGCCAGGCGTTGCCGGAACTTGCGGCAACACCTTCCAGTCATGAAACCAATATCCCGCCAACAGCAACACCGGTACCCCAATGATGCCAACAATGATCAACAGCCATTTTTTCATATTTTTGCTCCTTGTAACTGTTAAGTACCTATGTTAATACCCGATGAAACACAGCCCGCTCGCCGCTCATTTGTGACTTCGCTGCGACTTGATTGCGACTAAATTGCGGCCAGCCGAACTCGCCTGCGCCAATCCGGCACATCCTTCAAAAAAATATTGAATTAAAACAAAATGATAATTGTGATTACTGTAAGATTAGCTTCACATCAGCGCGCTCCTTGCGCGAGCAAATACACGCGCATATCGGCCGTTGCCGCCCGGTTTAGCGCCGATCGCAACAACCGGCCATCGGACAGCGGAGTTTCCACCTGCAAGTTGATCTGCGCTCCTGCATCTAACAGCAACTGCGCCATCGCCATGTCACCGCGATAACTGGCATTAATCAACGCGGATTCATCGGCCAGCACCACCGCATTGACATCAGCACCGGCTTGCAGCAACCGTTTAACCATCGCCAAATCACCGAGCTGCGCGGCAATAATTAGCGCATTGCCATCTCCCCGGCTGCTGACATGCACATCCGCCCCCGCCGCCAGCAACAATTCCACCAGCGCGATGTGCCGCTGGCGCACCGCCACCATCAGTGCTGTGCCGTGACCCGGCATTGGCAAGTTTACCGGTGCACCTTGCGCCAGCAAGCTTTGTACGGTCGCGGTGTCGTTGGCAGCAACGGCACTCAGTAAATCTACCAGTGGGTGTAACTGACTCAGCCGCACTTGCGCATGGCGCTTGGGCAAGTCCGCCAGTTGCCACTGACTACTTAACAACGCGACCGTGACCATGATCAGCAGCAAGGCACCAATAATGCCTCCCAACCAAAGGGAGCCATAGCGCAGCTGCGAAGGCGTCAACACCGCCTGAATGCGGACGGCCAATAACGGTTGCTGTTGCCAGCGTAAGGCTAAATCTGCACCTATTGGCGCTACGACTTCTGAGGTTGGCAGCGCTGGCTTGGCTACACTGCAATTAAGTAAAGTTTGGGCGTAGTGTAATCGCGACTTTTTATCGGGCAGTTCCGCCAGCACCTGCGCATCAGCCCGCAGTTCGCGACAACGGAGCCATTCGTTACACAATAACCGCCAGCACGGGCTCCACCAGCAGAAAATCCCAAACCATTGCTGCAGATAAAATCCGGCCAAATCACCTTGCTGCCAGTGACTTCGTTCATGACGCAGCACATGTTGTAACTCGCTGGGTGAGAGTGTTTCAAGCGTCGCAACCGGCAACAGGATCAGTGGTTGGCGCAATCCCAGCAGCATCGGACTTTGGATAGCGTCATGAACTTTGACCGGCAAAGGTGCCGTCACAGCAATCAATTCAGCCGATAATACCAGTGGCTGGGCCGTTTGAACCAACAAGCGGCTGGCGCGATAACTGCGCAGCAAGCCAACCGCTTTCACCACCGAGTACAGCGGTAGCAACAGCCAGAGCCAAAACGCCGGTGCCAGCAGATAAAGAATTTGTGGCAATAACGCAAAATGATGTTGCCGGATCTGCAGCGGATCGGCACTGGTTATCTGATTAGTAGATGCGAGTTCCGGTGTCGGCAGCACTTGCACCATACCACCGTGAAACCAGGGCACTAATTGTTGATCCAACGCCCAGGGTTGCAACAGCAACAGCGGCAGCACAAACAACATCACGGCAAGACCAGTCCAGATCCGCAGCATCCAACCCGGCGCCGGGCAAATCCGACTGCGGCTCAAGCCATAGACTAGCGGCATTAGCAGCGCGGCTAGGAGCAAATGCAACAACAGGTAAAACGCCAGATAGCTGATTTCCAACATGGTGCGCGTCCTCAGCGACTGGGTTTACTTTGCCGCGGTTTTGCTGCGGTTATATCTGCAGCTTGATTGGCATGATCGGCTTGCAGGGCCTGATCAATTTTTGCCTGCAGCTGCGCCTGTACATCCGCCGCCAACGGTTGCTCTTGCAGTAAATGCTGTGCCAACAGCTCTGGCGATCCCCCAAAAAAACGTTTTAATAAACTTTGCAGCGCCTGACTGCGCGCTTCTTGTTGCACTGTCATTGCCTGATAAATAAAAGCTTTGCCTTGTTTTTCCGCCTGCACATGGCCTTTATCTAACAAAATGCGGCATAAGGTCTGTACCGTGGTATAAGCCACCGGGCTATCCTGGCTGAGTACTGCAGCAATGTCTTTGACTGAACTGGGGCCTTGTTGCCACAGCACCTGCATAATTTTTTGCTCAGCGCCGGTGAGTTCGCTCGATTGAGTTCTGGCCATCACAACATCCTACTAATGAATTAGTTTTAAAATAACGGCTGTTTTCATGCTTTGCAACTAATTCTTTAGTTTTAAGCCAGCCATCGCTAAGCACCGGCACTTCAGCACATATCTGCTTACACTCTGTTGATTCTCTTCTGTTTCCGTCGCATGGTAGTTTTTATTTTTTATATTCAATCCATTGGATAAAAGGATGATGCCCATGTTTAAATTCCGTTCTCTGGCGCTGCGCTGTGGCTTGGCATTGGCTGCTGGTCTGGCTGCGGGCCAGGCTGCTGCTTCGACGCAAGGCACTGGTTTACTCCGCCAGCCCGATATTTCTGCCGCGCAGCTGGTGTTTGTCTATGGTGGCGATTTATGGCTGAGTGACCGCAACGGCCAGCACCCACGCCAGTTGACGTCGCATCCAGCGGCGGAATTTGCACCTAAATTTTCTCCTGATGGCAAATGGATAGCTTTTTCAGCCAGTTACGATAACAACACCGATGTCTATGTGATGCCGGTGACCGGTGGTGCGGCCACACGATTGACCTGGCATCCGGGCGCGGATACCGTCAATGGCTGGAATCCGGACGGCAACAAAGTATTGTTTGCCTCAAACCGTGAAATCGCCAATAGCCGCAGTAATCAGCTATTTGAAGTGGCGATCGAAGGCGGCTATGAGCAAAAAGTGATGGCAGCCGTGGCGTTTGAAGGCCGTTGGTCGAGCGATGGTAGCAAGTTAGCCTACCGTCCGAATAATCAGGCTTACAGCGGTGCCAGCGGCTGGCGTTTGCATCGTGGTGGCAGCACGCCGCCGGTGTGGATTTTAGATGTTAAAAACCAACAACTGGAAAAAATTCCCCACCCGAATGCCAATGAAACCAACCCGTTTTGGCTGAATAACGAGGTGTATTTCCTGTCGGATCGCGACAATACCGCGGTCAATTTATTCAAATATCATAATAAACAAGTCACCCAACTGACCAAAAATACCAACTGGGATTTACGCAGTGCTGCCGGTTTTGGCGATACCGTGGTCTATGAAGCCGGTGGCTATTTATACCAGTTCGATACCGCTTCCGGCCAAAGTCAGCAACTACCTATCGAACTGCAAACGATGTCGGCGCAAAAACGGCCGCAGTGGAAAGATGCCAGCAAAAACCTGACGTCGGCCCAGTTATCCGCCACCGGTAAAAGAGTCGCAGTCAGCGCCCGTGGTGAAATTTTTACCGTGCCGACCAAAGACGGCACCGTGCGCAACCTGACCCAAAGTAGCGGTATACGCGAATTTGACGGGCTCTGGAGTCCGGATGGCCAGCAGCTGGCGTTTATCTCTGACGAGGGTGCCAGGCACCAGTTGGTGGTAAGCAATCAGCAAGGCAAAACCAGCCTGACGCTGCCACTGGCGAACACCGGTTATTTTAACCTGTTAGCCTGGTCGCCGGATGGTCAGAAACTGGTATATCAGGACAACCACCTAAACCTGTATAGCGTTGATTTAAAAACCAAAAAGCAGCAAACCATTGGCACAAGTAAACGCCGTGATCAGTTCCAGGTGTCGTTCTCAGCGGATAGCCGTTACCTTGCTTATACCCTGACCGAGGCCAATTATTTTTCACAGATTTACCTGCATGATTTTAATGCAGGCAGCAGTAGCCGTATCACCGATGGCTTAAGCCATGCCGCCGATCCGGCCTTTGGTGATGGTTATTTATATTTCACTGCTTCGGTCAACACCGGGCCCTCGCAAGTTGGATTGGATTTATCAACGCAAGAGCGGCCGCTGCGCTATGGCATTTATGCGGCGGTGCTGAGTGCTTCGGGCAAATCGCCGTTGCTGACCGACACCGGCGATGAAGCTGCGGCTGCCTCTAACGACGATAAAAACGACGATAAAAAAGGCTCAGACAAAACCGACGGCAAAGATAAGAAAAAAGCTGCAGTAAAACCAGTGCAGATTGATTTGGCTGGCCTCAATCAGCGCATCGTGCCGTTGCCGCTGCCGGAGAAAAACTATGCGCAGCTGAAAGTCGCCGCAGATGGCGCGTTATGGTACTTCGAACGGCCGCAACCGGGTGCCAGCAATGCCGGCCCCGCCGCCGATAATAACAATAGCGCGCAGCTCTATCGCTTTGATTTTAAAGAACGTAAAGCTGCCATGGTCAAAGACGGCCTGGCTGATTATCAATTCAGTGCCGACGGCAAACAGCTGCTGGCCATTGCCATGCCCGCTACGTTGTCGCATGGTGCCGCAGATGCTAAAACTGAACTTAAAGCTATTGATTTATCAGGCTTAAAAACCTATGTCGACCCAGCGCAAGAATGGCAGCAAATCTTTAATGATGCCTGGCGTATGCAACGCGATTATTTTTATGACGCCAACTTACACGGCATCAACTGGCAGGCTATGTATGATAAGTACCAGCCATTGCTTAAATTTGTACAACGGCGCGAAGATTTAAATGACGTGCTGGTGGAGATGATTGCTGAGTTGCAGGTTGGTCATAACCGGATTGGCGGCGGAGATGTGCATCAGGAAACGCCAAGTAAAGTGGGTTTATTGGGTGCCGATTTTGTTATCCGTGATGGCAAATATCAGCTCAAAACCGTCTTTACTGGCGATCGCTGGAATCCGTTTTTAAAAGCACCATTGGCGACCCCTGGCAACAGCGCTAAAGCCGGTGACTTTGTGCTGGCGATTAACGGCGAGGTGCTGGATGCCTCAAAAAACATCTATCAACTGCTCGATAATACCCAAGGTAAACAACTGCAACTGACCATTGCTGACAACGCTGCCGGTAAAAACTCGCGCCAGATCCGGGTTGAACCTATTGCCACTGAAAACGAGCTGCGGCTGTGGCATTGGGTCGAGAACAATCGCCAGCAAGTGGAAAAAGCCAGCGACGGCAAAGTCGCTTATGTCTATCTGCCCAATACCGGCGGTGGTGGTTTTTACTTCTTTAACCGGATGTTCTTCGCGCAAGTGGATAAACAGGCACTGATTATCGACGAGCGGAAAAATGGCGGTGGTCAGGCAGCCAACTACATCACCGACATTCTGTCACGGCCGTTTTTATCGGGCTGGAAAGACCGCGATGGCCTGATTTTCACCACGCCGGGCGGCGCTATTTATGGTCCAAAAACCATGCTGATTGATCAGGATGCCGGTTCCGGCGGTGACTTCCTGCCCTGGGCTTTTAAACGGTTGCAACTGGGTAAAACCATCGGCACCCGCACCTGGGGTGGCTTGATTGGCATTTCCGCCAACCCGAATATGATTGACGGTGGTTTCCACGTGGTACCGTTCTTCCGTTTCTACACCCCAGATGGCGAATGGCGCGTGGAAAACGAAGGTGTGGCACCGGATATTGAATTGGAACTGGATCCAATCGCTGTCAACCAGGGCCGCGACGTGCAGTTAGAACGCGCGATTGCCGAAACACTGCAACAGCTGAACAGCAATCCGCTGCAGTTGCCAAATCAGGCGCCGGCGATGCCGGTTGAGTTGGGGAAATAACCTGAAATGGTGCGCCAGGCTGCAGTTCGCTGCAGTCTGGCTTGCTAACTCCCGCAACTAAACTGTCATCAAACCATCACCAACAGGTCATCATCTGCCGCTAAGGTCAGGCCAAGCAAGTGCAAAAAACAGACTTGGGATCAAAGAACAAAGGAACAACGATGCTACCACAGAAAAAATCTCAGCTTCGCCGGAACGCCTGCTATCGTCAGCAACTATTGCAAAACATGCCAGACAGCGCAACTTCTGTTGTTGATCCCGACACCGAGTACCGTTTCAGCTGCAACAACCGCCATTCACCAGCAGCTAGCAATTCAGTATCCGGCACCACCCGCGCCATGGGGTCAGAGTAGTACTCTGACCCCAAATGTTTCTGACCCAACCACGAACATTCGTCGCTGCCCGAATCAATGATTGAAGCCGGATGAATATTTGTTATCATATCCGGCCGCAATTCCTGCCAGATTGCCGGAAATAACCTAAAACTACCTACAAAGGCCCGCAGGCCACAATCTGCCTAAGCCCGAGTGAAACCAGACGATTGTAGTCAGCCGCCATGGCGCTTGATCGTGTTGTAACCAAGCAGTCGAGTTTTTTGTAAGGAACCCCTGATGGATTCACCCAGTGCGTTAAGTTTAATCCCTCCTGTTGTCGTGATGGCCGTTGCCATCTGGCTAAAACGACCTATCCTGGCGTTGATCGTTGGTGCCGTGGTCGGCCTGTTAATGTTAAGTCCTACCGAATCGCTGAACAATTTCAGTGAAATTTCAGTCAACGTGATGCAAGACGAAACTATCGGCTGGCTGATTTTGGTCTGTGGTGGTTTTGGTGCTTTGATTGGTTTGTTAATTCATACTGGCGGAGCGCTGGCCTTTGGCCGTTTAGGCTCACAGCTGGCAACGGGTCCACGCTCGTCAATGTTTATGACCTTTATGCTTGGCCTGATTATCTTTGTTGATGATTACCTGAATGCGCTGACGGTTGGCGAAGCGATGAAACGGGTTACCGACAAATTCAAAATTTCCAGACAAAAACTGGCCTACATTGTCGATTCTACCGCGGCACCTATTTGTGTGATCATTCCTATCTCGACCTGGGCGGTATTTTTTGGCGGATTGCTGGAAGATAATGATATCGCTGACAAAGGTCAGGGCATTTCGGTGTATATTCAGGCCATTCCTTATATGTTTTACCCTTGGCTTGCCGTGCTGATGGTGATGCTGGTGGCGTTAAAACTGATGCCGGATTTAGGCCCAATGAAAAAAGCCGAACTGGCCACACAACAGGGTAATCCGTACGAGTGTGAACTGGCGGAAGGTCAGCCTGTAATGACCAGTACCAGCCACAGTCCAAGCCATCAGGCGTCGCAGCAAATGCCGCATCACACCAGTGATGAATTTGCTATGCATTCCATTGAACAAGAATTTGAAGGCGGCAATCGCCAGGGCAAAGTGCACAACTTCGCTGTGCCAATGTTGTCGTTGATTTTTTTTACGATTGTGCTCGGTAATTCATTTAGTGAGCCTGATGTGCTCAAAGGTATTGTCGCCACCTTATTGCTGACCATTGTTTATTATGGCGCGCAACGCCTGATGAGCATCAGCGAAATGATGGATGTGATGATGAATGGTTTTAAAACCATGCTCCCAGCCATCAGCACCGTGATTGCGGCGTTTATTTTTAAAGACGTCTGCGATAAGTTACTGTTGCCGCAGTATGTCATCGATAACCTGAGTCCTTATATGACGGCGCAAATGTTACCGGCGCTGGTGTTCCTGGCAATGGCGGTGTTGTCGTTTGCCACCGGTTCATCCTGGGGTATTTTTGCCGTCTCGATCCCGATTGTAATGCCGCTGGCGCATGCCGTGAATGCAGAAATTCCGTTGGTGATTGGTGCGCTGTTATCTGCAGCCTCCTTTGGTTCACAAGCCTGCTTCTACAGCGATTCAACGGTACTGGCCGCACAAGGTTCAGGGTGCAACCTGATTTCACATGCTGTCACTCAACTGCCCTATTGTTTAATTGCCGCAACCCTAGCCTTTGGTGGTTTTGTGTTGTTGGCACTGTAAATCAGGCACTGCAACAGGTTGTTGAAAAAAGCCAGCGTACACCACGCTGGCTTTTTTACAGGAAAAACAGGGAATGAGCGTGCTTAGATTGCAACTGCTTTTTAAAGTGCAACTGGTGTTGACCGGATTGTTGCTGAGCCTGGCGCTACCCGCATCGGCCAGTCTTAGCCGACTTCAGCTGAAAAATGGTGATGTGCTGACCGGCACGATTCAGGCACAAACTACTCTGCACGTCACTGTGTTATTACCCTATGCCGGGCTTGTCAGCATCAACCGCAGCGAAATTCTGCAGATCAGTCAACCTGGCGCAACGCCAACACCGGCAACGATTGCCAGCACATCAGACGCAACACCAACATCTACCAAAGGTGCCAAACCCTGGTCGGTCGAATTGGACGTCAGCGCCAGTAACCGCCATGGTCAGCAGGACAGCTCGGTGTTGAATCTGGTGTTGGCCGCCGAATATAACCACCAGCACTGGCGCACCTCGCTGGACAGTCATTTTGACTATGAACTCAGAGATCAGGCGCGCAAAACCCATCAGTACGATATCAGTCCTGGCCTCGATTATTTTATCAATCCGCAGTTATTCTGGCGTGGCAGTATCGATTATCACTACAACTATCTGGCCAGTGATTATCGCAATCTGGATTTCAGCACCGGGCCTGGTTATGCGGTCATTCAACAGCCAAAGCTGACGCTGGATTTAGTCGCAGCAGTGGGTATCAAAAAGGCCTATTTTCGCGATGATGGCGAAATAGCGCGATTTTTATTGTTCGGAGATCGACTCAACTATAAATTCAGTTCGCTGGAATGGGATTTAAAATATCAGTTTCAACATTGGCCCATCGAATTTTACAGTGATGGCACCTGGTTGCACCTGCTCAATCAACCGATTGATTTTCTGTATTTTGACCGCGAAGTCACCGCCAATCTGGGGCTGCGCTATAAACTCAGTGATCAAATCCGCTTATCCTGGTCTTATCAATACACTCAGACGGATATTGAATTACGTTTGCCGGGTATTGCAACATCGAACTTAAATCTGCAAGACTTCCGGCAAAAACTTAGCATTGGTGCTTCGTTTTAACGACCAGACGCCTTGCATTTAAAAGTGCCGATCTTTTAGAACAGCCGTCAGTTTAAAAACGCCATGTTAGTACCACTGCCCTATCGATAAATAAAGTTGCTGATTTTGTTCGCTATACAGGCTTTGCGCTTGGCCGTATCCCAGCATAACGGTGCCAATTGGACTATCCCAGCCTAAAAATACACTGCCAGCCCAGACCCAGTCGGCGCCAAATGCATTGGCGGCTTGCCAGATACTGTCTTTCACCCAACCGCGCTCCAGTGAGCCGCCAAGATAAAACGGTGATTGGAAAAAACTAAAGCGGTTTTCATGCATTTTGTACATATACACCAGACTGCCGAACTTCAGCGCCGAGCTGTACAGATAATTTCTGGGGTAACCGGATAAATTCAGCAAGCCACCCAGCGAGTATTGCTCGAGTGCAATATCGCCATCGGCCGATTGATAACGCTGATCCAACCAACGTCCTTTCAGCCGGTGATCCTGCCAACTGGTGGCGGCGATCAGTTCCAGCGAGGTATTGATACTGCTGGCATCTGTCCCCCGGAACACATCATCCAGCCATTGCCGGCTGAGATCCAGTTTAAAACCACGGCCGGGGAAACTTGGGTGATCCAGACTATCCCATTGTAATTTCAGCTCTGGCCCTTGCCGGGTGAAATGCAGATATTTACTCTGGAAACTGTTGGCAAAGAATGCCGGTAACTGATAGCGGCCGGATTTATCCAGCCAGGCGGCCGACAGCTGCGCATCATCCGACAAATTCATCCCGGCCCGCAGCGCCAATACTGTTTCCTGGCGGATAAAGTCGCCCAGTGATAAACCTTCATTGTCTTCAACAATCAGCGTGCCCACAGTCCGATAAGCTTTGGCCGCAACAAAACTGCCGCTGTTATAAATCGGCCAGTACAATTCGCTGCTGAACAGTTTATCAGTGCCAATGGCGACTTCGTTGTACCACTCGGCGCCATAAGGGCTTAAGTTTGTTCTGTTATAGGATGCTGCTAATTGCACCCGGCGATTGCTACTGAAATCATCGTCCATCAGGAAGTTGAAGTTCAGAAAACCCGGACCCCAGCTTTTATCTTCGGCTTCTATCAATAATTCCTGTGAGCCGTCAGGCTGCATTTTGAGTTGATGGCGCACCCGTTCAAATTGATCCAGCCCGTACAAACGGTGAATAGCACTGGTCAGTTGATTGGCGCTATAGGTTTCACCTGGGGTAATTTGGAGCCGCTCCAACAACACCGCGTCAGCAAGTGCAGATTGATTATGCAAAGTCACTTTAGAAATCTGACTTTGGTTATCCAGCCGTTTGCGCTGCACTTGTTGCCAGCTGGCGTAACTTTCTGGCCTGGCAAAAGTCGCTAGTTTTGCTGTGTTGGCTTTGGCACTGGCATGACCTGCTTCAATGGCCAGACCCATTTTTTCAAAACCCAGGGTATCAATGCCGGAAAGTCGCGGCTCCAGCAATAAATCGTCAGCGGTCAGCAGCTTTTTCTGTTGCTCAACTTCTTGACGCACCAAAAAGCCGGTCAGCTGTTCGGTGACGGCAAAGGCAGAATCGAGCTGAGCTTCTTCCCGCAGTGGCGCATCAATGGCCACCGCAATAATGCGGGTTGCCCCTAGTTGCCGGGCAACACTGATCGGTAAATTATTGGCCACCCCACCGTCGACCAGCACTTTGCCATCCAGCCGCATCGGCTGTACTACGCCGGGGATCGACATCGACGCCTGCACCGCAGCCAGCAAACTGCCTTGCGCCAGCACCACGGTATCTTTATTACGAAGGTTGGTGGCGATGGCCCGAAACGGGATTGGCAGTTGGTCAAAATGCTGATTGGCGCTTTGCACGCCATAAGCAAGTTCAATCAATTCGGCCATCGCCTGGCCCAACAACAAACCTTTCGGCACTTTGACGCCGTCCATACCAAGCCCAATGTCCAGCCGGATAGCGTAGTGGTCCCGCTGCTGGGTGCGGCGCAGTGGCATTTCATCGCGCGACACTTTGTCGGTAAAACCAGCACCCCAATCCAAAGTCTGCAAGATTTTCTCAATTTCATCCGGGCTGTGGCCAGAGGCGTACAAGCCACCGACAAAAGCGCCAATACTGGTACCAACAATCAAATCAATCGGAATTTGCTGCGCTTCCAGTTGCCGGATCACCCCAAGATGGGCGCCACCACGCGCACCGCCGCCACCGAGCACTAACGCTGTGCAAGGACGGTTTTGGATATGTTGGCAAGGGGAATTAATGGGGGCTGCAAACAAGGATACGCTAACTAACATGCTTAAAAACATGCTCAATAGCAGCAAAACCGAAGTCGTCAGCACTGCCCGCTTTGTATCTTTTGGTGGTGCTGTCATCTTGATCGTCCCTGATGGATGTTCACGCCTTAAACAGGGATCATTGTAGCCGGATAGACCGGGCTTTAGCAGCGATGCGTTTGATTTTATGTTGATTTTAAAAAGCACAAACCCGGCGAGTACCGGGTTTGTTTTTTGCGGCTATGTAAAATAGCACGTGAAGTTCAGCGTTTTACTCTTCGCCATCTTCATCGTCTTCAAACTCGCCTTCGTCACCTTCAAAGTAAGTGCCCCAGCCGTCATATTCAATACCGAACTTGCGGGCTAACGCTTCTAGTTTGATGGCATCAGCGGTGATTGCTGCGCCGTCTAATGACTGCTCACGAATCGCGTCGAACACCCATGCGTTGCCGCCATCTTCGAATTCCACTTCTTCGGCGTCGGTCACTTCAAAACCGAGCTTAAACACTTCAACGGCTAATTTTTCCAGCTTGGCAAAGTCTTCATCATAAAAGTGGTGTTCGATGGTGTATTCGGCATCCGGATCACTGCCATCTTCTAATAAGGCGGCGATGGTGTCGTTGGTAAATTCTTCCCAGTTTTCCATTAGGATTTTCCTGAAGCTGCAGAGGTAGCGGCAGTGTAATCGCTCGCCAACTCGCTATCAAGTGCGGCAATTTTATCTTCCATCATCCGACGGACCTGCTGCGCCACTTCGCGCACCGGCACGGCGAAATCTTCCGGCAATAACGGTGGCATAAATTCGATAATCACTTTGCCGTTATTCCAGCGATTAAGCTGAATTTTACCCTGGGTCTGGCTCATGCAAATTGGCACAATCGGCACCCCGGATTGCTGGGCGATATGAAAAGCACCGGTTTTAAATGGCAACAAACCACGGCCATAACTACGGGTGCCTTCCGGGAATACCCAAACCGACACTTTGTCTTTTTGAATACGTTCCACTGCACCTTGCATCGCACCGACGGCACGACTTTTATTGTCACGGTCGATCAGAATATTGCCGCTCAGCCAATACAGCTGGCCAAAAAACGGGATAAATTTCAGGCTCTTTTTGCCGATGGTGACAGTGCCTGGAATTAACGCACTGCTGATGGTGAACAAGTCGTAGTTGTTCTGATGATTGGCGACAAACACACAAGGCATGGCCTCTGTGATAGCTGCAGGTTGGCGGATTTCAATCTCAAGACCAAAGATCCAGCTGGCTTTGCCATACCATTTTGAGAATAAACCAACATTATCACGATGAAATGGCCGCACCAGACAAATCAGCAAGCCAATAGTGGATGCCACAACGATAAACAAAATCAACAACACAAAACGAATAAAGGCCAGCACACCATATCCTCAACAATTAAAAAAAGCCGCTTAGTATAGCGGCTTCTTAATTACACTCTGGTTTGATCTGTACTATTCCACTTCACCAACCAGCAATTCATCAATCCGCTGTAAACCACGGGGTAACTTGTTACCACGACGGCCACGTTCACCGACATAATGCGCTAAGTCGCTGGCTTTAATCGTCATTTTGCGTTTGCCCGCCACCAGCGTAATGCCGGATTCAGCCGGGACTACCGCCAACAACTTCACGAATTCTTCGCGCGAAGCAGAACGTGCCGATGGAATACTAATGATTTTATTGCCTTTACCTTTGCTGAGCTTCGGAAGTTCCGCAATCGGGAAGACCAGCATCCGGCCTTCGTTGGAAATGGCGACCACCTGATCGGTTTCCGGATGTTTAATCGGCAGCGGCGTCAGTACCTTGGCGCCGGTCGGCAACGACAACAGCGTTTTACCGGCTTTATTGCGGCTGATTAAATCGGCAAAACTGGCGACAAAACCATAACCGGCATCACTCGCTAACAACAACTGCTGGCTGTCGTCGGCCATCAGCACATGCTCGAAGTTCTCCCCCGCCACCAGCGTAAAACGGCCGGTGAGCGGCTCGCCCTGACCCCGGGCTGAAGGTAAATCATGTGCTTCAGCGGCAAAACTGCGGCCACTGGAATCGATAAAGGCGGCGTATTGATTGCTACGGCCACTGGCGGATGATTTATAACCATCTCCTGCTTTGTATTGCAGGCTATTGCCGTCGACATCGTGGCCTTTGGCGCAGCGCACCCAGCCTTTGTCCGATAAAATCACCGTCACCGCTTCACTTGGCAACAGTTCTTTTTCACTTAATGCTTTGGCTTCACCGCGCGAGACGATGGGGCTACGACGGTCATCACCATATTTCAGTGCATCGGCTTCCAGTTCATCACGGATAAGTTTCGTCAGCTTTTTCTCTGAGCCTAAAATGCTTTGTAATTTATCGCGCTCTTTGGAAAGTTCGTCCAACTCACCACGGATTTTCATTTCTTCGAGTTTGGCTAAATGCCGTAATTTCAACTCAAGAATAGCTTCAGCCTGGCGCTCGGTAATGCCAAAGTGGGCAATTAACACCGGCTTCGGCTCATCGTTTTGACGGATGATCCGAATGACTTCGTCGATGTTCAAAAAGGCAATCAACAAGCCTTCTAACACATGGATACGATCCAGCACTTTGTCTAACCGATATTGCAACCGGCGGCGCACTGTATCGCGGCGGAACAGCAGCCATTCGCTGAGAATTTCCAGCAGGTTTTTCACCCGCGGCCGTTGATCCAGACCCAGAATATTCAGGTTCACCCGGTAGGATTTTTCCAAATCAGTGGTGGCGAACAAATGCTGCATCAGCTGCTCAACATCAATCCGATTCGAGCGCGGCACAATCACAATGCGGGTTGGACTTTCATGATCCGATTCATCACGTAAATCCGACACCATCGGCAGCTTTTTCGCGTTCATCTGCGCGGCGATTTGCTCCAGCACTTTCGAGCCTGAGGTCTGATGCGGCAATGCCGTGATAATAATGTCGCCATCTTCCTGAGTATAAATCGCCCGCATCCGCACCGAGCCACGGCCAGTTTCATAAATACTTTGCAGCTCGTGTTTTGGCGTGATGATTTCGGCGTCAGTCGGATAATCCGGGCCTTGCACATATTGCAATAAATCGTTGACTGAAGACGCCGGGTTATCCAGTAAATGGCAAGCGGCCGCGGCAATTTCACGCACGTTATGTGGTGGAATATCGGTGGCCATACCCACAGCAATACCGGTAATGCCGTTCAGTAATATATGCGGAAGCCGCGCTGGTAAAGTTCTGGGTTCTTCCAGCGTGCCGTCAAAGTTCGGCAACCAGTCGACCGTGCCCTGGCCTAATTCGCTAAGCAGTAACTCACTGAATTTAGATAATTTTGCTTCGGTGTAACGCATCGCAGCGAACGATTTTGGATCATCAGGTGCGCCCCAGTTGCCCTGACCGTCGACCAGCGGGTAACGATAAGAAAACGGCTGCGCCATCAACACCATGGCTTCATAACAAGCGCTGTCGCCATGCGGGTGGAATTTACCCAGTACGTCACCGACGGTCCGGGCTGACTTCTTAAACTTGGCCAGATGCGACAAACCCAGTTCCGACATGGCGTAAATAATCCGCCGTTGCACCGGTTTTAAACCGTCACCAATATAGGGTAAGGCCCGGTCCATAATGACGTACATCGAATAATTCAGGTAGGCGTCTTCAGTAAAACGCCGCAGCGGCAGTTGTTCTTGTCCGTCTGGAGTTAACAGGATTTCAGTCATCTAAGGTCCTACTTAAAACTATGCACCACAACCTTGCTCAGGCTGAAGGTGGCAACGACTGCGGCAACTGCGCCCGACGGCGGGTCCACTGCCACAATAATAAAATGAATAACACCAGGCTGGTGCAGGCAAAAATCGCAATCCACAACCACTGGATCTGCCGGTTCCGTTCAATTTCCTGTAGTTTCAGCGCCTGAAGTTCGTTGTCTTTTTGCAGCAACTGATTGCGCGCTTCCTGCCGTTCGGCATCAAAACTCAACCGCAATTTCTGTACATCCATGTCACGTTTATTGTCTTGTAAATCGATATAAGCTTCGAAAAATTTATCCAGCGTCTGATAGGCTTTTTCATAGTTGCCAGCATCAGCGTATAAGCGTGCTCTTAAATCGTCAAAATGCAGCGCATAAAAACGGTCTGAACTGTTTTTGCTTTCATCCAGCTGTTCGGCGGCTAAATCAACCTGTTGCATTGCCAGACTGATTTGTCCCAGGCTGCGATAAATTTTTGCCTTAATAAAATGGTGTTCACTGATTTGATAAGTCGACTGTAGCGACGGCAGATAAGTCTCCGCCTTTTCAATGTAAGTAATTGCGGCATCAAGCTTTTTTAACCGACGATTGGTGTTAGCAAGCCCCATGTAAGCAAAATACAAACTGACCGGATCTTCTTGTTCCAGACTGACTTTGAGCATTTGGTCAAAAATCGCCAACGCTTGTTCTTGTTTATCCAGATATCCGAAGGTTGACGCCAGGTTGTACCAAACCATCAACTTACTTTTGGCCCAGCCGAGTTTATCGAATAACTTAAAGGACTCTTCCAGGAATTGCTGGCCTTCTTCTTCCACCGCTAACATGGTGTACATCAGCCCCAATTCCGCCTGCACCAATGCCAGCATTTCGATGTCATTGAGTTTGACCGCACGATCGTAGGCTTGTTTGAGCATGTCGAGCGCTTTGGTGCTTTCGTTTTCTTCAGATAACATGGCGGCCAGATTGGTTAAACCCTGGATCATCAATTTTTCATTTTGCAGTGTTTCAGCGAGCTGCATGCCCTTTTTGTAGTAGTCATTGGCGAGGTCGTACTCTTGCTGCGTTTCCAACGCAAACCCCATGCTATACAGCAACTCCACCCGGGCGTTGGTTTTTTGATCCGTCGTCAGGGCCAGACCACGCTCTGCCACCGCCATTTGATCACGATAACGACCTAACACTTCGTACATCATTGCCACTTCACTTAGCCACACCGCCTGCACTTCCAGCGGCCAACGACCAAACTCAGCTTCATATTGTTTTGCCAGCTGCAACATGGCTTCTGGTTGTTTATATTTGTTCTGCTGCACCTGTGCTAACCAATCCGGTAACACCAATTCAGTGGCAGCCCATGCCTGGCCTAGCCATAACCAACTGCACAGCATTATGCTTTTCCACAACGTTTTGCTTTTCATAAGAATAATAATGCATCCTTGTTGCGTATTTACCCGATGTAACGGCAGTATACCCAGAACCACCTACAGTCGCACTACTCTGTTCTTCATCAGAATTTTTTAAGCCTGTTCCAGCCTTTTTTATGCAATGACTGCCCGATCGCCTTTCATTTCCAGCCAATCGCGCCGGTCATTCGCGCGTTTTTTCGCCAGTAACATGTCCATCATTTCCATGGTTTGCTGCACATCATCAATGGTCAGCTGCACCAGACGGCGGGTGTTTGGATCCATGGTGGTTTCGCGCAGCTGCAACGGGTTCATTTCACCCAAGCCTTTAAAGCGTTGCACGTTAATTTTGCCACGTTTTTTCTCTGCTTCCAGCCGATCTAACACGCCATTTTTCTCTTCTTCGTCCAGTGCGTAATAGACTTCCTTGCCAATATCAATCCGGTACAGCGGCGGCATTGCGACGTAGACATGGCCAGCATCCACTAAGGAGCGGAAATGTTGCATAAACAAAGCGCACAATAAGGTGGCGATATGCAAACCATCGGAATCGGCGTCGGCCAAAATACAAATTTTGCCGTAACGCAGCTGAGTTAAATCAACCGAATTCGGATCCATGCCAATGGCCACTGAAATATCATGCACTTCCTGTGAGCCAAGAATTTGCTCGGAATCCACTTCCCAGGTATTCAGAATTTTCCCACGCAGTGGCATCACCGCCTGAAATTCGCGATCTCTTGCTTGCTTGGCTGAACCACCAGCGGAGTCGCCTTCGACCAAAAACAATTCCGTGCGGTTGACGTCCTGCGCACTACAGTCGGCTAATTTACCCGGCAACGCAGGCCCGGCCGTGACTTTTTTACGGACGATTTTTTTGGCGGCTTTTAAGCGTTTTTGCGCATTATTGATACAGAATTCCGCCAGCATTTCGGCGATTTCGGTGTGCTCATTCAGCCACAAACTAAAACTGTCTTTGACCACGCCGGTCACAAACGACGCTGCCTGCCGACTCGATAACCGCTCTTTGGTCTGACCGGCAAACTGCGGTTCCTGCATTTTCAACGACAGAATATAACTACAGCGGTCCCAAACATCTTCCGGTGTTAATTTAATGCCGCGTGGCATTAAGTTTCTAAATTCACAAAAATCACGTAAGGCTTCGAGCAAGCCCTGGCGTAAACCATTGGTGTGGGTGCCGCCTTGCGCGGTGGGGATCAGGTTGACGTAACTTTCGGTAACTAACTCGCCGCCTTCCGGCAACCACAACACTGCCCACTCCACGGCTTCGTGGCTGGCAGCAAAACTTCCGGTAAACGGCGTTTCCGGTAGTGCGACCATGTCTTTAACCGCATCAATTAAATAATCGCGGATGCCGGCGATATAACACCAGCTGTAACTCTGATCGTTGACTTTGTCTTCGAATTTTACCGTGAGACCGGGGCACAATACCGCTTTAGCTTTGAGCACATGCAACAAGCGGCTGACTGAAAATTTATTGGAATCAAAATACTTCGGATCTGGCCAAAACCGCACGCGGGTGCCGGTATTACGCTTACCCACAGTACCGGTAACGGCCAATTCTGACACTTTAAAACCGTGTTCAAACGCCATTTCATAAACATTGCCATCACGGCGCACAGCTACATCAACCCGGGTTGATAAAGCGTTCACCACCGAAATACCCACCCCGTGTAAACCACCGGAAAACTGATAATTTTTGTTGGAGAATTTACCGCCGGCGTGCAGGCGGCACAAAATCAGTTCCACCCCACTGACGCCCTCTTCCGGGTGAATATCGACCGGCATCCCCCGGCCGTTATCAATCACTTCCAGCGACTGGTCCGGGTGCAAAATCACCTGAATTTGATCAGCATGACCGGCCAAAGCTTCATCGACGCTGTTATCGATGACTTCCTGCCCCATATGGTTCGGGCGGGTAGTATCGGTATACATTCCGGGACGGCGCTGCACCGGCTCAAGCCCGGTCAGTACCTCAATCGAATCGGCATTATAAAGTTGTTCAGTCATGGTTTTACTCTGGGAGCTAAAGGCATTCCGGCGTGGCAAAGGCCACGGGGTGCAAAGATACTGCATTAAAAGTCACAGTATCAAAAGTCACTGTATTGATCACCAGTGTTTTACGCTAATTGGCAGAATTTGACAATATCCGGCAGTCGATTGGCATAACCCTGATAGCTGTGATCGCCGCCTTCTTGTACATCTAACTGACAATACTGATAAAAATCGAGCGCTTCACGGTAATCCAGCACTTCATCGCCGGTTTGCAGCAACACTTTAATCGAGGAATTGGCTGCTGGTTTATCAGGCACTAACGCAGCTAACTGCGGCAGATGTTCAGCGTTGACTTCATAGTGGCGCTGCAGCACCGGGTGAAAATAGCGCCCCAGATGTTGTTGCAATAACAAATGGGGTTGTACTGCCGGGTTAATCAGCACTGCTTTACATAGAAATTGTTGCGCTAGCCGGGTCGCCAAAAAACCACCCAACGAGCTGCCAATGACTGCATCGGGAATACGACCTTGCAGCACGTCATCAATACACTGTACCGCTTCGAGTGGCGTATAGGGTAAATCGGGCAACAACAACTGATGTTGTGGTAAATGTTGTTGAAAATAATCCGCGGTCAGCAGCGCTTTTTCAGAGTGTGATGAGCTGGCAAAGCCATGTAGATACAGCACTAATTTTGCAGTCAAAGCCGGATAAACTCCCAATCTACTCTGCCATCGGCAGCAAAATTCCAGATACAACCTTGTGGCCCCTGATCAGCAGTTTGCCACTCTGCGCTCAGTGTAAACTGCACAGAAGTCGCCGGACAACCGACAATTGTCAAAGCCGTCGAATGACCTGTCGGATAGGTAGTCTGGTAGGCATAATGGCAATGGCCGTGCGCCAGTCCTTTCACCTGCGGATGATCTTTAAGTAACCTCAGCAACGCTTCAGGCTGCTCTAACGCATGTCGGTCAATCGCCGCGCCAATGGCCACAGGGTGATGATGACAGAATAACCAGACGGGCGTCGGGTCTTGCTTTAGCAAAGATTCGAGTTCAAGCAACCTTGGTTGGTCAAATTCTCCGGCAGGCGTTGGGCCTTTGGTGTTCAGCAATAACCATGTCCAGCCGCTGCCCCGCAGTTCGGTGGCCGCGACAAAAGGCGGTTTGGCAAAAGCCTGCGCCATCAAATCTGGTTCATCATGGTTGCCGGGCACGTAAAATACCGGTGATGGCCAGTCTTGTAATACATCGGCTAACAGCTGATAAGAGACCAGACTGTGATCCTGCGTTAAATCACCGGTCAGCAGTAAAGCATCAAACGTTTGATTTTTTAAAGTGCCCACTAACTTGGCCAGATGCTGAAAAGGTTTGATTTGCTGATAGTCGCCCAAGGGCTCAGCGAGCAGGTGGCAGTCGGTGAGTTGTAACAAACGGTAAGATGACTTGCCGGCAAATGGGTAACAAGCAGACACTAACTTAAGCTCTCCACACTATGGTAACCCTGACGCTGACACAACAGTAACCAGTCGCGCAGCAGCAAGTTAATTTGCCGTTTTTCATCCGGCTGCATCATCTCTAAATTGGGGTAATCGTACACCGCTTTAAAACGCCGCACCTGCTGACAAGACACCACTTCAGCAAGCCTGGCATCGTGATACAACCGTACTTCAAATTGCGGGCGCAGCCAGCCCAAAGCAGTATTGCTGACATGTTCAATTTTAATGGTGGTGGTGAATTTACAAAGCTCCAGCAACTTAATGCGGTAGCCTTCGTATTCGTTGATTTGGATGACTTTGCTGTCACCGGCGCAACCGTTGCGGCTGCTCCCAGTGCTGGCTTGATGCGCGGTTACTGCGCCGGGTAAATAAAACCGCAGCTGGGCGTAATTCCGTTCACAAAGGGTGAGGAAGTCCGGCACATAAGGTTTGTAACTGCGTTTTTTGGCCAACAACGTCATGGCTGAATGCTACTCCCAGGCCGCACAGATTTTTGCGTGATGTAATTCCAACCATTGTAGTGCAATCACCGTCGCTGCATTGTCAATTTTACCTTCGGCCAGCAACCGCATTGCTTCGCTGCGGCTTAATAAATGCACGCGGATATCTTCATGTTCTTCCGGCAAACCAAAAATTCCGGCCGTTACCGGCGCTATTAGCTCGCCCAAAAACACATGGATCCGCTCCGTGGTGCCGCCAGGGCTCGATAAATAACTGAGCATCGGCGTTAACCGGCCCAAGATTAAACCTGCCTCTTCTAATGCTTCGCGTCTGGCTACCTGTTCGCAGTCTTCATCCTGACCGGCGTCATCTTTTCCTAACATGCCAGCTACGGCTTCCAGCAACCAGGGGCTTTGACTGCTGTCCTTCGCCCCTAACCGGATTTGTTCGACCAGCACCAACTGATCAGAGTTCAGATCATAAGGTAACACCACCACCGCATGGCCCCGTTCGAACATTTCCCGGGTCACCACTTCACTCCAGCCACCAGCGAACAAGCGATGACGCAGCTTATACTCGTTAATGCGGAAAAAACCCTGAAAAACGGTGCGTTGACCGAGGATTTCAACATCATCTTGCTGGAACGTGGGATACTCGATCTTCTTGATTTCAGACATAATACGACTCACATTCTGTTACACTTGCCCGTACAACTTTTACGCATAAGTTGTGACTTAGTGTACGCTAACACGATATTATTCGTTCACTTTAGTTATTCCATAGGATTGGGTTATGAAGAAAACCTTATTACATTCACTGGTCTGCGCGGCCATCGGCCTGTTAAGTCTGCAAGCCAGTGCAGAAAATCTGCAAAATGTTTATCAACTCGCATTAAAAAAAGACCCTTTGGTGTTACGTGCCGCGGCACAAAGTGATGCTGCCAAAGCGGCCATTGATATCAGCAAAGCCAACTTCCTGCCAAGCATCGGTTTTGAAAGCGAAATTAAAAAAGGCCGTGCCAAAATTGCGGGTATGACTTCTGCGGTAGAAACCAGTTATTCCAACACGCTGTCGCTGCGGCAAAGTATTTTTGACTGGGCAGACTGGTCAAATTTATCAACTGCCGAAAAACAAGCACTGCAAAGTCAAACCAGCTACAACGCCACGTTGCAAGCATTGATTGTCCGGGTTTCCACTGCTTATTTTAATGTGCTCAGTGCTGACGATGACTTAACTTTTGTGGTTGCCGAAAAACGTGCGGTTGAACGCCAACTGGAACAAACCAAACAGCGGTTTGCGGTAGGTTTAACCGCCATTACTGACGTGCATGAAGCGCAAGCCCAGTACGACAGTGTGGTCGCGCGTGAAATCGCCACCACCAATGCGCTGGAAAACGCCAAAGAAGCATTGCAAGAAATCACCGGTGAATACCATTCAAAACTGGCACCGTTAAATACGGCTAATTTCGCACCGGTAGCGCCACAACCAACAGCAGCAGCTGACTGGGTCGCGCTGGCTGAAGAAAACAATCTGGATTTAAAAGTCCGCAAACTGGCAGTTGAAATCGCTCAGAATGATATAGATGTGGCCGATGCAGGTCATTATCCAACAGTGGATTTAACCGCCGCAAAAGTGCTGAATGACAGCCGCAATGATTTCCAGTCAGATAGCGATTCGATTGGCGTGTCGGTGAGCGTGCCGATTTACTCTGGCGGCGCTACTTCGGCGACACAGGATGTTCGTCGTGCCAACTATGTTGCGACCAGCGAAGATTTGGAATTAGGCCATCGCAGCGTACTTCGCCAGACCCGCAGTTTTTATAACAACGTTGGCGCTGCCATTGCTGGTATCAAAGCTCTGGAACAAGCGGTGATTTCGGCAGAAAGTGCGTTAAAAGCCACTGAAGCTGGTTTTGAAGTGGGCACACGGACTATTGTTGATGTGTTAATCAGCACGCAGAACCTGTTTAATGCCCGCCGCAATCTGACCAAAGCCCGTTACGATTATATTCTGGCAGTATTATCGCTGAAACAGGCGGCCGGCACGTTAACCGAAGCGGATCTGGATATTGTGAATCGCTCGTTAGGCGCATAAGTTTAAAAGCGCTTTAAGCTTAAAGTAAACTAGGTCCGGTTCGCCGGACCTTTTTATTTGCGCTGAAAGTCAGGTTGAACCTTGGTCCAGCTCTGACCTGTTTTCAACCGGCATTTCGGTTACAATACCGTTTTTCCAGTTTGAGGCCACATCTTGATCCAGTCTCCTCCGTTTCAATTATCGTTATTACATCCGCGGTACTGGCTGTTATGGCTGGCATTAGGACTGGCTTATTTATTGAGCTGGTTGCCTTATTCCTGGCTGATGGCGTTGGGTCGTGGCCTGGGTTTGCTCACCTTTAAATTATTAAAAAGCCGCCGTAAAATCGCTAATCGCAACCTTGAACTGTGTTTTCCGGAAAAAACCGCCGCTGAACGTGAGGTGTTGCTACAAGAGAATGCCAGACAAACCGGTTGTGCGCTGATCGAAACCATTATCGGCTGGTGGTGGCCGGACTGGCGATTTAAAAAACTGGCGCATTTTGACGGTTTTGAACATATTCAGGCGGAACTGGCTAAAGGCAAAGGCGTGTTGTTATTGGCAACTCACATGCTGCACTTAGAAGCCGCTGGCCGGGTGATAGGTCTCACCCATCCAAGCGTTGGATTTTACCGGCCACACAACAATGCGCTGATGGAATTTTTTATGTACCGCGGGCGTATTCGCAGTAACAAATATATGATTGGCAAACGGGATGTCAAAGGCCTGATCGAAGCGCTAAACAGTGGCGAAATTTGTTTTTACCTGCCGGATCAGGATTACGGCCGTAAACGTGCGGTGTTTGTGCCGTTTTTCGCTGTTACTGATACAGCTTCCACCACCGGCACCACGCTGTTTGCCAAAGCTGCCAATTGCAGTGTGGTTCCGGTCTATACCCAAAGTTTAGCTGGCAACAAAGGTTATCGGGTACAAGCCTTGCCGGCGCTGGAAAATTTCCCAACCGGCGATGATGTGGCAGACATTACCATGGTCAATCAGATCGTTGAACAAGCGGTATTACAGGTACCAGGCCAATATATGTGGCTACACCGTCGTTTTAAAACTAGGCCGACAGAGACAGATCCAAGCTACTATTAGCATTATTGGTCACCAATGAAATAGCTGTTGGCATGGTCAGGTTCTTTGACTAGTATGACGACTGCAATCAGAAAAAGGATCGCTATCATGTGGTTTTGGGTCAAACACTTATCAGCGGCAGTAGTGCTATTGATCATCGCGTTTGTGGTACTGTTCAGTCCGGATCTGTTGCAAAGCAGCAGTACCACGACGACACCAGCCAAGCGTTCACAAACTGCCGCCCAGACCTTTACCAATTTTTATGAACAAATCCGCTATTCATTGGACGGCAGCAAAGATGTCTCGAAAGAGTTTATCGTCGAGTTAGCGGATACCAGCGACAAACTGACCGAAACCTTAGCTGCCCGCACCAACACAGTACCGGAACTGAGTGCAAACTGGACCGGGAACTCGATCCAACGTAAGTTTCAGCAAGGTAGCAAAATACGTGATCAGATGGCTGATTTTGCCGATAGCGAAGGCATTGAGCTGCTGTGGACCTTACCAAAAGACTATGTGGTGAAGCATTATTTCCATAGTGAAGGCGACTATCTGAACACGTTGCGCGACATCGCAACCGCTATTGCTCCGGATTTTCAAACACCCATACTGGTATTTTTATGTCCGAAAGAACGGGCCGCGGTGATCACCGACAAAAATAGCCCGTTCCTTGAAAGCAATTGTACCCATCTTAATGCGGAAGCACCTGCTCGTTTCCCAGCACCAACGCCCAACTAGTCTGCACTTGTTGCATCGCCGCGCTGACATCCGGTAAATCTGTGGTATCGACCGGCTCCAACGTCAGCCGGTGGCTGACACCACGCAAATCCCGATATGCCTGTTGCAATATAGCAGCCTGCGCCACTGGCATTAAGCCAGCGATCACCGCAGCATCCAGAATACGAATATTATCGCTGTACTGATACAAAGCCGGGAATTTTGCTGCATAAGCCAGCACCAGGTATTGACTGATAAATTCCAAATCAACCACTCCCCCTGCAGCATGTTTCACTTCTGCATTGTCTACACCATGATGCTCACGCAGTTTTTGCCGCATCTCCACGACATCGGTTTGCAGCTTTGGTAAATCGCGGGGTTTGGCCAGTACTTCGGCACGGATCGCTTCAAATCGCCGGGTGATGGACTCGTCGCCATTAATCAGCCGGGTGCGCACCAAGGCCTGATGTTCCCAGGTCCAGGCATCCTGCAACAGATATTCTCGATAGGTTTCAATATGTACCGTGAGCAAACCGGCATTGCCGGACGGACGCAACCGGGTGTCAACGTCATAAAGCACACCACTGGCAGTACGGGTGGTGCAAAGATGCAAAATCCGTTGCACCAACTTTAAATAAAACTGTCTGGAATCAATGGCTCGAGCCCCACTGGTATCAGCCGTCGAATCACATTGATGCAAAAATACTAAATCTAAGTCTGAGCCATACCCGAGCTCCAATCCGCCAAGTTTGCCATAAGCCACAACGGCAAAGTTTTTTGGCGAACCTGCAGCAAGACCAGCAGGATAGCCATATTTCTCAACCATTTGCTGCCAGGCCAAGTCCACTACTTTGTCCATCACCGCTTCAGCGAGCCAGGTTAAATGGTCGCTGACTTTCATCAATGGCAAAATACCGGTGATATCGGCAGCAGCAATGCGCAGTTGCTGCGCCTGTTTATATTGGCGTAGGGTTTCCATCACCAGCTCTAAATCATCCTCCGGCACCCGTAACAACTGCAAACGTAAGCGGTCGCGATAATCGGCCACTGTTGCCACTTGATACAATAATTCGGGATCTATCAGCTCATCAAGCAACATTGGAAAACGTGCCAGATGGGTCGACAACCAGCCACTGCGGCCACAAAGTTTCACCAGTTGCTGCAAGGCTTTTGGGTTTTCAAACAGCAATTCGAGATAAGCGGTACGGCTGACAATTTGCCGAAATACCACCAGCACGCGGCTGAGCACCGCCGTTCCAGCCTGCTCCAGTTCAAGATCATGTAAAAGCTGCGGTATCAGTTTCGCCAGTAATTCCCGGCCACGCGGTCCGACACTGCGTTTTTGACAATCCTGTTTAAACTGCACTACAGCTTCAACCAGCTGCACCGCATCATCGAACGCTAACCAACTGATTTCATCGGCAAGTTCGACCGCCGGCAATTCGCTGTCCCACAATATTCGTCCGAGTAACACCTGCTCTGGTTCAGCATTGTCTTCATGGGCAATCACTTGTTTAAACTGCTGATGCACCCGCGCCATCGCCTGATTAATACGTTGGGTTAAATCATCCCAATCGGTCGCGGCGCAGGCCAGCACCAAGCGTTCCCGCGCCAATGGATCTGCAGGTAACGTCTGGGTTTGTTGATCGTCCATGCCCTGTAGCAATTGCTCCACCTGTCGTAAGATCAGGTAATCCTGCTGCAGTGCATTGGCCTGAGCCTGGGTTAGAATTTCATTGTCTGCCAGCGCTTTGAGCGCCAGAAAAATTGATGGTTGTTGTAGCTGCGGAATACGACCACCCCGAATAAGCTGCAACGTTTGTACAATAAACTCCACCTCACGAATACCACCAGCACCAAGTTTAATATTGTCGATGCGGTTACGACGACGGTTTTCCTGCTCGATGAGTTGTTTCATCCGGCGCAACGACTCAATGGCAGAAAAGTCGATGTAACGCCGATAGACAAAGGGTTTTAGCAACGAGGTTAGTTCTTGGGCATAGGGTGGCTGCGGGTTTAAAATCCGCGCTTTGAGCATGGCGTAACGTTCCCAGTCGCGGCCCTGCGCTTGATAATAATCTTCAAAAGCAGCAAAACTCAGCACTAAAGGCCCACTGTCGCCAAAGGGTCGCAGTCGCATATCAACCCGATAAACAAAACCATCGGCGGTGACCTGATGCAACAGCGCAATCAGTTTTTGGCCGAGCCTGGTATAAAACTGCTGATTTTCCGAGCTTCGCCGGCCGCCGCTGGTATCACCATTTTGGGGATACACCAGAATTAAATCGATGTCAGAGGAGAAATTCAGCTCGCCACCACCCAGTTTGCCCATGCCGAGGATCAGCAGTGGCATCGGTTGGCCTTGTTCATCCAGCGGTTGGCCCCATTGTTTCGCGAGTTCGGCGTAGGCCCAGTGATAAGCGGCGTTGACAAGCTCATCCGCCAGCAGCGATACCCGTTGCAGCGACTGCGCTACCGATTGCCTCGCGAACACATCATCAGCCAGAATTTGCACCAAACTGGCATTGCGATGCCGCCGCAGTTGACTCATCACCTGTGTTTCGCTGGCATCGGCTGTCAGTTTTAGTTGTGCTAGTGGCTCTGCGTTCAACAAGGTTGGAATAAGCTCTGGTTGTTGCAATAACACCCTCCCGGCGAAGCTGCTACAGGCAACTAAATGCTGGATTTGTGTCTGCTGTGCTGGCGTCAATGTGGCCAGCGGCAGCGACGATAGTTGGCTTTGTACCGCTTGTTGCAATGCTTCACTTACAGGCTGTGCCTGCCATGGCACTTGATTGCTGTTCATCTCAGACGGCTCCAACTGGTTGCGCTAACAGCCAACCGGAAAAATCCAGTAGCCATAATGACAAGGATGTTGATTGGGTCAGTTCGAGACTGGCGGCACGCTGTAATAACTGCTGTAGTTGTTGGTCCGGTTGCGGCTGCCTCGCTAACAACTGCTGTAATTGTTGCCATTGTTGAGCTAATGCGGCACTGAGCGGCGGCAGATCCGCAGGCTGATGCGCCACATGCTGCAACCATAAATTCTGCTGTAACTGGCGTAACAACAGGCTGAAACTGAGCTCTGATTCAGCAGCAACCGGTGCCAGCTGCAACGGCTGTTGCTGCGCTAACCGATAACCTCGCTCGGCTTTGGACTGAAAGCCCAAACAAAGCGGCAAGTTTTGTAATAATTGCTGCGCCAGCAAAAACAGCTGCTGCGCATCACCTGTGATGAGTTCAAGCTCAATTTCCAGCAGCGGCTGACTGTGCCCGCCCGCCAACACCTGGCCCTGATCCAGCACTGCTTCGACGGTGGTGCCATCGGCGAGAGTTAACAGCCAACAATGACGGACAAAATCGGTGCGGAATAATTCCTGTAGCTGCTGCTGTAACGCAGCGATATCGGTACCTTCTGGCCAAATTTCTGCAGGAAAATCAGCAAGCTGCGGGACGACACCAGCACAAGGCTGATTGTATTCCGGTCGCACATGGGCGGCGCCTAGTTGCTGTCCTGCGAGTTTGATGGTTTGTTGATACTGACCATTTTTACAGCGGGTACGCAGGCCAGCGTCATGGCGGCGAAACCACTGGGCCGCGGTTTCGAAATAAGCGTTCAGCAATGTCACCGGGGACTGCGACACCACCTCTTTGGCCAATGTCGGCCAACTGTCACTGACCTGTTGCAGCAAAGCCGCTGACATCGGGGCGGTCACCCACAGTTTTAATTCTACTTCCAGACTCATGCGAATAATGCCCCTGTGCTGCTGATGTACTTTGCTGTTGCTTAGTGTGCAGTAGATCTTAGCTAAAGAGCGCAACATAGGACATCCAATGGCACGCAGCAAGTGTTTTTGCTTGTCAACCGGTTAACAACTCCCTATGATCCAAAGCATTACTCGCCTGTTCCGGTTGAATGAGAACCTGATATGTCTGATTTGTTCCGCTCTGTTTTTTCCCGCGCTGTGTATTGCACTGTTTTTTTCACCATTGCAGCCAGCAGCGCCATGGCCAATGCCCAGGAAATTCCTGCTCAAACGCCGGTCGCTACGGTTGAAACGCCGACAGTTGCGGTTGAAAAATCTGCCACTAACGAAAAACCGGCCTTTATTATTGATACCCTAAGCACCCCGGTGCGATCTGGACCAGGCAACGAATACCGCAGTATTGCTACGGTTGGCGCGGGTGAAAATGTCACTTATATCGGCCAGAATCCGGCCAATGGATTTATCAAAATTCGGGATAATGCCGGTAACGAAGGCTGGCTCAGTGGCGAATACATCACTTATACCGCGAGCCCAAAATCCAGTCTGGAGAGTTTAAAACAGCAACTCAGTCAACAGGAAATGATTGCGGCGGCGTTCGAACAAGAGCGTAGCACTTTGCAAGCAGCCGTGACCGCGGCTGAAGCAGCGCGTGACCAGGCAATCCAGGAAGCACAACTCGCAAAACAAACCACAGCTGCACTCACTAAACAACTGGCCGAGCAAAACCCACCACTGGTGCAAAATAAAATGGTGATCGGCGGTGGCATTCTGGCCGCTGGTTTATTCCTTGGTTTAATCCTACCGCTGATCATACCAAACCGCCGCCGTAAAGACCGCTGGATGTAATTCGAATCACCTGTGGGGTCAGAGTAGTACTCTGACCCCAAAGGTCACTACTCTGACCCCTCAGTTAACATTCTTAGCTTGCGGCTGTAAAAGCTGCTTTGATCCAGCCGAGCAACTGCGCATCTACTTCGCTGACCTGACTTAACCTTACTTTAAAATTACACATCTGCCCGGCGGGCAAGGCTTTCAGCCTTGGGTCTTCCGGCAGTTGTTTGATATTAAGCCCGACTTCAAGTTGGCTGTTAGTGGCAGGGCCAATCATTGCGAATTGTTTATTGCGCCGATAGCTGACGTAAGTCTTTTTCGGGGCGGCTTCGAACTCACCAAGCTTTTGAATTTCCAACAGTAATGCGTCATGGACTGGTCGCAGCACCGCTTTGGCTCCTGTGTACAATCCATCCAGCACTTCAACATCACTGAGTCCTTCGGCGGCAGCCTGGCCATCAGATTGCCGCACCGTATGCACCAACGTATTGGCATCGCCGTGGCCCATATTTAAGGTGGTTTTGAGCATCGCCACCAACTCACTGTGTTTACTCAGACCTGAGTTATTGATAATAACGGTCAATTCACTGATAGATTTACCGGTCCGTTGTTCAATATTGGTGAGCTGAGTCGCCACCGCCTGCTTTAAATCAGTCATCGTTTGCTCCAAAACACGATGCCCGAATGCGTGAATGACAGTCGGGCTTGTTAAATAAGCTGGTTATAGACCCAAACAATCTCAAAATACAGCATCCAATATTAAGGATTAAGTTAAAAACCTTAAGTGGCCAATAAAACTGCGCGCCACCGGGCCTAAGGTGTCGGCATCATTAAAATTCAGATAAAAGGTAGCAGAACGTTTCGCGCCCCGTGGCAGCAAAAGCGGCACTAATGAACCATCATCCAGGAATGGCTGCACTGCATTCAGTGGCAACCAGGCAAACCCGAGGTTTTTGCGCAGCAATTCAATGGAAGTACCGACATGGCTGACGGTCCAGCGCTGGTCGGAACCCAGCCAGCCGACGTCTTTTTTCTGCTCCAGCGCCGAGTCACGGATCACAATCTGCCGACAGGTTTTCAGCTCTTCCAGCGTCAGCTCACGCGGTGGCAAATTCAGCGGATGTTCGCGCCCGGCCACCGCAATAAATTCCACCTGACAAATATCTTCCGATAAATTATCCGGCAAGGTAAAAGGTGACAGCGCAATATCGGCTTTGCCCTGGCGCAGCAATTCGTTGGCGCCGGTGAGAATGGTTTCTAAAAGTTCGATGCGAATAAGCGGATACTCAGCCGACACCGCCGCCAGCACCTGAAACAATTTGTCGCGCGGGAAAGCTTCATCCACCGCGATGTTCAGGCTGGACTCAACGCCGGATTTTAAATTCAGCGCCACGTTTTCCATCCGTTCGGCTTCGGCCAGCAAATAATTGACCCGGCGCAGCAGTTGCTCCCCGGCTGCTGTTAGCATGGTTTTACGGCCTTCGACCTGGAATAAAGTCACCCCCAGCAATTCTTCCATTTTATGTACTGCATGGTGAATGCTGGACTGACTTTTATAAATTACATCAGCGGCTTGCTGAAAACCGCCTTGCTCGGCAACAGCTTTAAACATCCGCCATTGTTCGATGGTTGAACGTGCCATTCGATTCTCCTTCAGCTTAAATCGCCTGCCAAATCAACTTGCCACCGGCTAATAGCAGTAACCCATGCACAGCCGGTAAAAAATGCCGGTCACTGACTTTTTGTTTCAGCCAATAACCCAATTTAATTGATAAATAACAAAGCGGTAAAAATGGCAGTGCCAGCCACAGCAAATCTAAAGTAAGTTGCTGTTGCCAGACAAAAGCCGGTACCTTCACCAGATTCAGCACCGCAAAAAACACCGCGGAGGTTGCGATATATTCAGTTGCAGGCAATTTGCGGGCTAACAAATGCATCGCCAGCGGTGGACCACCGGCATGTAACAAAGTGGAACTGATGCCGCTTAACAACCCCATCCCCACCCCCGCGGCACGGCTGGCCAGCCAGGGCATTGCTTGCTGACGCAACAGAAAATAACGCAAAGCAAACAACACCGAACCGATGCCAATTAGCCACTGCAGCTGGCTGGTTGAAAGCGACCCTAATAATAATGCGGCCACTACAATGCCAACAATCGCCGCCGGCAGTAACTGCAATAAAATTGGCAGCGACCAGCGCTGCCAATATTTTCGAAGGGTAAAGCCATCCAGCATCAGTAAAATCGGCAACAACACACCAAGTGCGGTATGCGGGTCAAACACCATCAGCAGCAATGGCATTGCCAATAAACCCAGACCACCGGCAAAAGCAGCTTTGGAAATGCCACTGAGCACCACCACCAAGCTTAACATCAACCACATTTCCAGACTCATTGTGTTCCCTTTTGCCGCACTTCAAGCTGTTTCAATTTATACCCAAAATCATCGAAGATTCGGCACATAACTATCAGTCAAATCAAAACCCAGGCAAATCAAACGGCTGGCAGATCAAACCAAAGCGCTTTGACATGCTCAGCACCAGCCGCTGCCGTTAATTCTGTAAGCGCCGCCAATTTGATACCATCACCAGCCTTCAGCGTTTGTCCTTGCAGCGTCAGCTCGCCGTGGATCAGATGCAGATAATAAGCGCGATTTGATTTGACTGGCAGACTGATTAACTGCTCTGGCAACAAAATCAGTTGCGCTAAACTGGCATCCTGTTTCATTTTCAACGTGCCATTACGACCATCTGCAGTAATGACTTCGGTTAAACCCACCGCTTCGCCAAAGTCTTTTTGCTGATAACCAGGCACACCATCAAATTGATTCGGCTGGATCCAGATTTGTAAAAACTTCAGATCATCGGTCTGACTGGCATTAAATTCGCTGTGCGAAATGCCTTTGCCGGCGCTCATCAGCTGAAATTCCCCTGCTGGCAGCACTTCTTCATTGCCGGCAGAATCTTTATGGGCAATTTTACCCGACAGCACATAACTGATAATTTCCATATTTTTATGGCTGTGGGTGTGAAAACCGGCACCGGCCGCGACTTGATCGTCGTTAATCACCCGCAGCGCGGAAAAGCCCATTTGTTTTGGATTGTAATAGTCGCCAAAGGAAAAAGTGTGTTTGCTTTTTAACCAGCCAAAATGGGCACCACCACGTTCATTCGATCGGATCACTTCAAACATTTCATTTTCCTCAGCCCGGCCTAGCGCCGGGCCTATATTGATTACCGCTACATTATTTACTGCAAGTTGTGCAGGTTTGATTGCTGAATTGCTTACAGCTTCTTGGCAATCAACGCATCCACTGAAGCTTTACCGGCACCGCTAAACAGTAACGACACGCTCGCCGCCAGTAACACCAAACCAAACTCATAACCGTTGTTGCTCATAAACAGGCCGTTGACAAAGTGCACACTGAAAATCGCCACCAGCATCGCAATCGACAAGGCAAACGCCGCCGGACGGGTTAACAAACCAAGCACCAACGCCAGACCACCAAAAAACTCGGCTGAACCTGCGAGTAACGCCATCAACACGCCTGGTGCCAGGCCGATACTTTCCATCCAACCACCGGTGCCTTCCAGGCCATAACCGCCAAACCAACCAAACAATTTTTGCGCACCGTGTGCAGCGAAAATAATCCCCACCGGCACCCGCAGTGCTAATGCGCCAAAACCAGCTTCAGTTGTTAATACGTTTTTAACTAAGGACTTGCTCATCATATTCACCTTCAATTTGTTAAGTTTAGAATGACTGCTTTACGTTCATGGTATCTGTTGCTCGACAGTCATCGTTCTGTCGATGGTGTCACTATAGATCTGTCGTTCTATTTATTAAATTGGATTAATTTTGATATTAAATCCGTATTTTTAGAATTTAAGCCATTTATCTATACAGTCCCACATTGAATCCAGCGGCAATACAGCGATCCGTGACGTTTCACTGGTCCTGAATATGCCTTGTACCGCTGAACTTCCGGCTGAACTGGCGAATTTCAGCGATCAACTCACGCAGAAAATGGGAACTTATGCGTCTGTAAAAAAACTGCTGTTCACAAAGCGGAAACTACTGACAAATCGGGCAAGGCCTTATTTCCACGTCTAAAATACTTAAACGATGACTGAGCCCCTCAACGAAGAACAAGGTTGTATGACAAAGGAGTGTTGCATTGATACCCACCCGTATCGTCCACATACTGGTCGTTGATGATGTATTACTGATGTGCGACTTTTTATACAAAGTCATCAGCGCAATTCCAAACTGTAAAGTGCTGAAAGCGACTGACGGCCGAACCGCACTTGAAATACTGGGATCTGAACCCATCGATATGTTGATTACCGACATTGAAATGAAAGCGCCAAATGGACTTGAGCTGTTGAAAAAGCTGCGGTGTGGCGCTTTAAAAACGCCACACAATATCCCTGTGCTGATGTTCTCAGGCAATACCTATAAGGATATGGTGCTGGAAAGCCATGCATACGATATTAACGACTTTTTAGCTAAACCTGTCTCAGCCGATGGCCTGAAAAAAAAGGTGTTGTTTCATTTACAGAATGAAAAGTCAGTCAGATCAGCAGAGTATTATCAAAAAATAGTCTATATCCCTGAAAAGAAAGAAATTAAAGCTACTGAAGCCGTTCCGCCAGCTGAGCAATACCGTAGTAGCGTAGCGATAGTTCGCTCGGCACCAACTCAGGAACAAAAAGGTTATATACCGACCTCTGATACTGAACTTGGATCGGAGACAGAATCACTGGCGTTAATCACCTGGCCTGCCAATTCATCAACCGGATTTCATCAACTTGACCGCCGAATGTTAATCCTGGCACAACGGATTAATTCTTTTCACAATCTGGTGTTGCGCGACTGCAAAGCAATTGCGTTAGCCGCTGAATCAAAAAGGATTTGTGAAGCGATTGATTATTTAATTTTTGTTGGCGAAAAACTCAAACTCACCGTCAATGATCAGTCGCCTTTCTGGGTGTACTACGATGAAAGAACCGCCCGGCTGGCCCAGCTCAGGCTGGAGTTAGAGAGAATAAATCCTCGATACAAATCACAATTAAATCAATGGTTAAAGCAGATTGCCAATTGGTGGGTACAGACCATAAGCCGCCCCTTTGTCCACTTCACTGATGAGTCTGGTAACCTTGAGTAAAGTCCGGGCTTTATGCCCTCTATCCAAATTGCCACTGTTGTCCGTGACGACAATCAGCATCATCTATGGCGACACTGACCCTGAATTGATTGCCGAAACACTGCTGCAATTTAAAACTGAAGCCTCCGGCTATGTCGCACAGGTCTCGCAGCTACGCCACACGGGTGCGCTGGACGATATCATTCGTCACGTCCATAGTCTGAAAACGATGTCGGCGATGGTCGGTGCGGAAAAAATGTCCAGAGTGTGCCAGGTCTTTGAACGGCAACTCAGAGCCAGAGATATGATTGAAGTACAACGCACCTACCCGCTGTATGAAAAAATCTGGCTTGAAACCATCCAGCAGGTTGACCAGTATCTAATTGGCTGTGCCGGAGCGGAAACAAATGAACAACAGTGAGCAACCTGTACTGTTGTTTATCGATGATGAGCTGTTTTTACTGAATGCGTACCAACGAATGTTCAGAAAATCGCCATGGTTGTGTTTGTATAGTCAGACCATCGAACAAGCTCATCACTTTTTGGAGCAATATCCGGTCCGATTGATTCTTTGCGACTATTATTTAATGGATGGAAACGCCGCTGAGTTCTTCCTGGGATTGGACAACCGATTTACCGGGATCAAACGTATTTTGTTAAGCGGCAGCAGTGACAGTCTGCACCCGTCTTTATTAAATAGAGCTCTGGTTGATGTCATCTTGCAAAAACCTTGTACCAAAAACAACCTCACGACAGTGATCGAGAGCTGTTTAAGAACGACATCCAGCCACAGTGAATGACCAAAAATTCAGACCTGTTGGCTGAACCATGACACTTTGTAAGGAAGCAATATGCCATCACTTCTTAGTTCAATGGAATCACTGTTCAGCACCATCCTGCAACAACTCCATCCCAATGTATTGCTGATTGATAAAGCTGGCAGCATCAGATTTGCCCGTGGTTTGCCTGTCAAATTCAAAGCAGGTGTGTTTTTACCTGAAGTGATACCTAACTTTCAGCTGCCTACCTTGAGTTGGCAAACTGCCGATTTACAGGGCCCGGTGCACTTAGACGAACTTGGTGATTGGCATTATCAGGTCGTGCCATTGTCTGCAGCACAGTTTGAAGGTTTTGCCCTGGTGTTTCAACATCGGACCGACTACAGCACGTTGCAAAAAAGCAACGAGCATATGCAGCAACTGCTCTATCACGCCGAAAAAATGGCGGTCATTGGCCAGTTTACAACCAGTGTAACTCACGAAATTAACAATCCGATTGGGTACGTTTACTCAAATTTGCATTCACTGAATGAGTATGTCGATAACTTAATCAGCATTATCGAAGCCTTACCAGCAGCCAGTTCCGTAGCGCAACAGCTGGCAATAAAAGAGCAATTTGAATACGCTTTTATCTGCAAAGATATCCGCAATATGCTGCAGGAATCTGGCTTTGGATTGGAGCAAGTGCTGGCGCAGGTTGCTGCGCTCAAAGACCTGTCGCACACCGATGACTTTATGTTTAAGTCGACCGATATTCAGCCCGGGCTCTTGTCATGCATCAATATCGTGCACAATGAAGTGAAATATAAAGCCACTATCCATCAGCAACTGGCGATTTTACCACCCATCGAATGTATTGCATCGCAGCTCTACCAGGTGGTTCTGAATTTATTGGTCAATGCGGGACAGGCGATCTGCAAGCGAGGCGAGATTTTTGTACGCACAGGTGTTGATCACTCATCCATTTGGATTGAAGTGGCAGATACGGGCGCGGGGATCAGTGAGCAACATTTGTCGAAAATTTTTGAACCTTTTTTCACCACCAAAGCGGTTGGAAAAGGCACTGGACTGGGCCTTGCCATTTCCAAAAGTATCATTGACCAGCACCACGGTCGCTTTGAGGTCACTTCAACTCCGGATGTCGGCACAAAATTTAAAATCTGGCTGCCCGTGACACAACCCAAACCTCAGCTCACCAGCTAGCAATAAAGGCTGTTGGCCAATCTTGGGTGGCCGCAGCCGGCTATTGCTGATGTGTGTCATACTGCGTCAACTTCAACTTAAGCTGTTGATTTTCTGTCAAAACATCCCGCAACTTAAAGGCATCCGCAAGTTGCACTTTTAATTCGGCAGGCTCCCAGGGTTTGGTTATAAAACGATAAATCACACATTCGTTCACGGCCTTTAGAATACCGCTGATTTCTGTGGTGCCGCTGAGTACCATCCGGATCACATCCGGATAAATAGCCCGGATTTTCTGCAGGAAATCGACACCCGCCATATCTATCAGCCTTAAATCGGTTAACACCACATCCACCTGATGTTTCGCCAGCAGTTCAATCGCCTGCTTGGCCGTTTCCGCGGTAAGTAACTGATAATTTTCCAGCCGCAATTCACGTTGCAACGCGGCCAGAATATTAGTTTCGCTGTCGACCAGTAATAAACAGCGTTGACTACTCGTGTAAATATCCGCCGGTAACACAAAGTGTTCTTTGTGCTGTAACTTTTGCCAGCACACATCAACCGGCAGTGGCCGCGCATAAAAATAACCCTGGATTTCGTCACAACCGGCTTTACTTAAAAAACCAAGCTGTTCAACAGTTTCAACCCCTTCGGCAATGACCCGGATCCCCAGATTATGACCCATCGATATCATCGAGCGTACCAAAGCAGCGCTATCCGGATCGGTGTAGACATCATTGATAAAACTACGGTCAATTTTTAACTGACTAAATGGAAACCGTTTCAGATACGCCAGTGACGAGTATCCTGTACCAAAATCATCAATCGAGAAATTCACTCCTAATGCCTGTAACTGCTGCATTTTAACCAGAGATTCAGTCGCATCATGCATCAGGGTACTTTCGGTCATTTCAATTTTGATCCAGCTAGGTGCAATGCCAAATTGCGCCATCACCGCTCTGACTCTGACCACAAACTGTGCATCCATAATACTTAAAGCAGAAAAATTTACGGCGACCGACATGCCATACAAATCGTCCTGCCACTGACTGATTTGCCAACAGACGGATGAAAACACATAAAAATCCAGCTCAGTGATCAGGCCACATTGTTCGGCAATCGAAATAAAGGCATCAGGGGCAATCATGGTATTGTTGTGACTCCAGCGCACCAGCGCTTCCAGTCCACATAACTGACCGGTTTTTAAATTCGCCTGCGGCTGGTAATACACTAAAAACTCTTTGTTCAGTAGACCCTGACGGATCGCTTGCTCCATCTGCAAACGTTGTTGCACCAGCTGATTCATTTCAGGTTTAAACATGCAAATTCTGTTACGCCCCTGATGCTTGGCTTCATACATCGCGGTATCAGCATTGCGTAATAATGTGACACAAGCATCGCCATCCATCGGAAATCTGCACACGCCGATACTGCAACTGACCACCATGTCATGCCCGGCAATGGTCACCGGATAAATCAGTTCCTGCTGCAGTTTTTCCAAACGCCGGATGTGATTGGCTAACGAAATATTGTCGGTCAACAAAATGACAAACTCATCGCCGCCTAATCTGGCCACGGTGTCTGTTTCCCGCATTTGCAACACAATCCGCTTGGTTATTTGCTGCAGCAACTCATCACCGGCATTATGTCCCAGGCTGTCATTGACCAGCTTAAAGTTATCAATATCTAAAAAAGCCAACGTAAATTCATGGTCATTGCGCTTGGCAAAAGAAATGGATTGCTGCAACCGGTCATTCAACAAATTGCGATTTGGCAGCCCGGTCAGGCTGTCATAGTTCGCCTGATGTTCCAGTTCCTGCTGGTAGTTCTTGCTTTGGGTAATGTCGCGTAAAATTCCGACAAAATGGCTGGTGAGTCCACGGTCATTCACCACAGGTGCCAACGTTAACTCATTCCAGAAAAACGAACCGTCTTTACGGTAGTTCAGCAATTCAGTCTTGCCATTTTCGTTATTTTTCAGCGCCCGCCGGACTATATCCAAGCCTGGCTGATGCTGTTCAGGCCCCTGTAAAAAGCGACAGTTTTTGCCCAGAACTTCGGCACTGCTATAACCAGTCATCTGTTCAAATGCAGGATTGACATAAATAATCGGTAGATCCGGTGCACAGTTGTCGGCAATGACAATAGCATCAACGCTGGCCTCAACGGCTCGGGTACGGATCCGCATTTGCAAATCTTGTTGTCGTTGTGCGGTCAGGTCCTGCATCACCGCTATCGCACCCTGCATCTGATTCTTCTTATCAAAAAAAGGGACTGCCGAACTGAGTAACGTGCGGATTTCTTGTTGTTCATTTTTAACGTCCAGCAGAATGTTCCGGCATCTTTTCTGCTGCGTTAACGCTTGATCAAATAGCCAGTCGCCCGCAGTGAATTGGCTTTTCGGGTACATTTCCGATGCAGACGATGGTTCGGTCTGGTGCAGGCTTTGCATCACAATGCCATCGGAAATCTGACTGTACTCCTGATTACTGATGATCAGTTCACCATGTTGATCGGCGACCAATACTGCGACAGGCAGGTTGTCCAGCACATTTCTGAGCATCGATTCACTATTGGCCAACGCTTTAGTCCGCTCTTCAACCAGTAATTCCATGCTGTTAAATAATCTGGTTTTACTTAATGCCATCGCCAGCTGCCGCCCTAACGAAGCCATTGCGTCCAAAGCTTCTGCCGACCAGGTCTGTTTTTTCTGATGTACCACATTTAGTAACCCAATAATCTCACCACCAATCAGCAGCGGAATACTGGCATGCGACTGCTGCCCCAATAACGGGCAATTGGGAATTTCCACCGGCTGCTGGATCCGGTCCCGAAATAAGGCATGATGACAACTGCACTCATTGATGCAGCTGGGGTTCGTTGTTTTGGTCAATCCATCAACCAGACCGGCCTGCCCGGCCAGAATAAGCGCTTGTGGCTGGTCGCGGTCAGGCACCAGCAACCAGGTCGCGACAACTTCCGGAAACTCCAGCACCCGCTGCAACGCCTCGGCGACCAAATCCTGTTCATTTTGCTGACCAGTGATGCCACTGGTAAAATGAAACAGCGAATGCAACAAAGAATTCGAACGCGCCAGCTCATCATGTTTTGCCCGTAATTCCTGATTGATCCGCACGCCCTGTTCATAAGTTGAGATCAACAAGTCCAGAATTTGTTGCCGGCTGGCCGTGATAAAATGGCGTTCCCCTTCCAGTAATACTTCAAACCCCATCTGCACCCGCTCATGGGAACGCAGCTCATGATTGACTAAAAAATAACGGATCCGGGACAATAGATAATTTTGGGCATATGGTTTGACAATAAAATTGTCGGCACCACAGGCCAACCCATGCACCACATCACGGGGATCAGCCAATCCGGTGACCAGAATCACTGGGATCTGTCTGGTTCTGGCCATTTGTTTCACTTGATAACACAACTGATAACCGTCCATTTTCGGCATCATAATGTCACTGACAATGACGGTTGGGATCCGCTGCTCCAACATCTCCAGTGCTTCAACACCGTTTCGGGCGACCCAGACCTGGCAACCGGCCTGTTCCAGGAAAAACTGCAACTCGGCAGCTTGCGTGGCGCTGTCTTCGACAATAAGGATATTCGCTTCATTAAACATTATGGAATCTCCTTCTTGCTCTCGCAGCGGACAATCAACGAATTGATGTATTGTGCAATCCTTTGTGGACTATCAACATGGCGTGGTTTACATACTTGCAAAGCAGCCTTCGGCATCGAGTCAATCAAAGCTGTCGCTGGTTCCTGCACCAGACAAATTCCACCACCGTCCGAAATGGCTTTAACCCCTGTGGCACCATCCTGGCCCATCCCGGACAACTGAATGGCGATGACCTGAGATGGACGATGTTTCGCCAATGATAAAAACAGCCGGTTCGCCGAAGGAGTGCATAAATCAGTGACGGCAGCCTTGCACAGTTTGATATGGTTTGACGCATCGCATTCCAGATGAAAACCATCCGGAGGCAGATAGATATGACCTCCCAGCAAAGTTTGCCCTTGTTTCGCAACATGCACTGGCAGCGCCGACACCTGTTGCAACCAGTCGGTAAAACTGTCTAAAAAGCCGTGTGTAATATGCTGCACCAACAGTACTGGCCAGGGGATCGTTTTAGCCAAGGCCGGCAACAGGAGTTTCAGTGCAGCCGGGCCACCGGCAGAGGCGGCAATAGCGACCAGCTCAGGCGTACAGGCTGGTACTGAGTCGAGCGGTAACGGTCTTGGTGCAGGCATTTTCCGGAATCTTTTTACCACTTTCACCTGGACCATCAATTGCAGCACGTGCAGCAATTCAGCTGTTTTTACCTCAAATTCCGGATCTGTTGGTCCAACCGGTTTTTCCAGCACAGCCAAAGCACCACAAGCCAAAGCCTGAATTGCCATCGACGCTGATTTGGCGTTCACACTCGCGGTTAATACAATGACGGGCAGGGCATAGTTTTCCAGTAGTAACAAAATCGTTTGAAAACCATCCAGACCAGGCATATACACATCCATCGTGACAATGTCCGGAGTGTGCTGTTTTAATAGTTCCAAAGCTTCATAACCATCATTCGCTAACAGCACCTGATGGCCGGCCGCAGTAAAAATGCTCTTTAACAACAACCTGGCCACAGCAGAATCATCCACCACTAAAATATGCATCGCTTCACTCCTTCAAATCAGCCGCCGAATACTGTCCAATAAACTCTCCTGTTCAAATCCGCTTTTAATCAGGTAAGCATTGGCGCCAACTTCCAGTCCTCGTTGCCGGTCATCGGCACTTTGTAAGGCAGTCACCAGAATAACCGGCAGCGTATCGAGCGCCGGGTCGTTCCGCACTTTGAGGGTTAAGTTAAAGCCATCGAGTTTTGGCATCTCAACATCTGAAACTAGTACCTCAAAACGCTGTTGTTTCAATAAGTTCCAGGCTTCCTGCCCGTCACTAGCTGTGGTCACGGCATACCCTGCGGTTTCCAGAATCGACTTCAATAACGCCCGTGACGTAAAAGAATCATCGGCCACCAAAATACGGACTTGCTGCTGGACCGATAGGTCTGGCGCTGGTGCGCCGTACAAATGCTGCTGCGCTTGCTGAAACAGCGTCAGCGGGTCCAGCACAGCGATGAACTGGCCATCGCCCAACAATGTAGCGCCTAACACACAAGGTACTTTTTTCAGCTGCGGCCCCAACGGTTTAACCCTGATATCTTGATCGCCCAGCAATGCATCAATGACCAGCGCAAAAGATTCGCCCCGCACTTTCATCAAGACAATGTTTTGTTTGGAAATTGCCGTCTGGGGTAAGCGCGGGAGCTGCAATACGTCAGCCAACCACCACAGCGCCACTACCCGTTGACCAATGACCACCGTTGCTCTGTTTTCAGCATATTGAATGGCTGTATTCTCGATGCGTAGACTTGACTCCACCGCAAACAAAGGTAAAGCCAAAGTCCGATCACTGCATTGGATGAGTAAGGCTCTGAAACTGGAGACACTGGTGGGCAGCAATATTGAGATGCTTAACCCTTGTCCTGGCACCGAATGTAAATTGAGCTGACCGCCTAACTGTTCGATAATGTCCTGAACGATGGCCATCCCCAAGCCACGGCCAGAGATTTCGGTCAGCATGGCACTGGTGGAAAGTCCACTGTGGAACACCAGCGCTATCACCTCATCTTCAGCAAGCTCACTGAGCTGCCCGGCCGTCAGGATACCTTTGGCCAATGCCTGATTTTTTAGCTGCTGCAGCTGGATACCTTGACCATCATCCGCAATTTTTAACTCAAATTTGTCTGCCGACTGCTGGATTAAACTCAGCGTTAATTGCCCGGTAGCGGCTTTCCCCAGTTCAAGCCGACGTTCCGGTGATTCAATGCCGTGGTCAATAGCATTGCGAACAAGATGCTGCAATACCGGTTTGAGCTCATCAATAATGCGCTTGTCGATGTGCAAATTGTTATCGGTGATCGACAGTTGCAGCTGCTTGCCGGTTTGTCGGGCCAGATCCTGGCTCATCGCGGCCAAACCACTGAACAGCACCTGAGCTTCGACCAACAACAACGATTGCAGTTCGCTGCTCATGTTGTCGGATAATTGCGCTAACTCTGCGGATAATCTGGCTGAATTGCGTTGCAACCGATGACTATTGTTCAGCAACAGATCCAAACTACTGCCACTTGCAGCCACATAGTGCAGCATTTTACTCAGTGTTTCTTTTTGAACCGCAGCCAGCTGTTCCACGACGCTGAGTAGTGGGCGTTCATGCAACATCGTCTGATGTTGTAATTTACCTATCGCCGCAATGTCCTGCACTAACCGCTGCAACTGCCGGTGGTGTTCGGTGGTTTCTTGCCTCAGCTGTTGGATTGTTTCAGACAACACCAATAAGGTATTTAAGCTTTGATTACTGACCCGAATTCTGTCTGATTCTGCCCCAGTGACGACAGTTGGCTCAGACTCGTCCGCCACCCGGCCTGCACCGGCAAAGGCCTGCTGAGTCACCAGCTGCCATGGCTGGCCAGCTGCGGCAGCCTCCAGATCGGTTTGCATTTGCAGGCGTTGCTGTAGCGGGACCTCCTGTGATTTGCTCAGCATTTGCACGAACTGTAACGTCTGGCGGCATAATTCGATGCTGTTTTCATTCAACAGTTGCGGCGTCTTGCGGGCTTCTGCCAATAAACTTTCCCAATGATGACAAAGTTGCTCGGTGTCACGTAGCCCAACAGAACGCGCCGCACCTTTTAGGCTGTGCACTTCACGAAACATATTTTCTATCTGATCAGGATCGGTGTTGGCAGCTGTCCAGCAGGCAAGCTGATCGGCCAACAGCTGCAACCGTTCGTCAGCCTCTTGCCGGAAACTGCTTAACAATATTTTTTGAAGTGCTTCACGGTCCATAGTGGCTTTGGCCTTACACCGAGAACTTTTGGGCAATGCTTTGCAGTTTTAAGCCAAGCTGATTCAGGCTTTTGGCCGCCACGTCAACCTGACGAGCACCAATGACATTGTCCTGACTGGCCTGACGAATGTTTTCCATGGCCTGAGCAATTTGATCCATGCCGATTTTCTGTTGTTGGCTGGATGCGGCGATCTGCATCGCGGCGCCGGTACTTTCATCAATCCGGTCACTGAGTGCCTGTATGGCATGCCCGGCTTGCCGTGCCCGCTCAAAGCCAGACTCGACCGTTTTTGAACTTTGTTCTGCTAATAGCACCGCTTTGGTTAAAGCCCGTTGAATATCACCCAAAATAGAGCGCACCTGCACTGTCGCTTGCTTGGATTGGTCAGCCAGTGCTTTCACTTCCTGTGCGACCACCGAGAAGCCCTTGCCGGCGTCACCCGCTTTAACCGCTTCGATAGAAGCGTTGACCCCTAACAAATTCGATTGCTCGGCCAAATCACCGACGGAAGCGACAATCTCACCAATGGCCTGACTCTGTTCACCCAGTCGCACGATGCTGTCGGCAACCAACTGCATTTGCTGACAAATTTGTTCCATATTGGTTAAGGTTTCCTGAACTGCCGCCCGCCCTCGTTGTGTTTCTTGTTTGGTAAGCTCGGAGCTTTCCATCACTTCCTGCGATTTGCTGCCTGACAGCGTTGCGGTTTGTTTGACTTCCGCGACGGTGGTGACGATTTCACTGATGGCGGTGGCGGTTTCCTGAGTACTGGTTGCCACCTGATTGGTCACCGCCAATATTTCTTCGCCGGACGCCGCCAATACGGCCGTGCTTTCGTTTAAATCCAGCACCAGCTCACGTAAATAGGTGCTCATAGTGGCAAAAGCGGCGGTCAACCGGCCTACTTCATCCCGTCGGGTATCTGCCACCACTTGCTTAGGGATTTCGCCCCGGCCAATCTGTTCGGCCATCAATGCTAAACGGGCTAAAGGTACTGCAATATGCCGGCTTAACAAAAAAGCCAGCAAAATACCGGTGCCAACCATCAGCAGCGAAAACTCGGTTAATCGCTGGCGCAAAATGCCAAAATCACGCTCCACCTGAACTTTGGATTGTTGCATCAATTGCTCGGTCAACCGTTCCAGCTCAAAGATTTTTTGCACCAGCTTTTCGTTCAGGTCGCCCGCTTTGCCAGAAATTTGTTGCCATTGGCTATCTTGTTGCCCGGAGCTCAGCATGGGTATCACCTGATCCACATAAAACTGCCGGTGTTCTGTTCGTGCTTCCTGTACAGCCATGATCAGCATGGCGACTTCAGGCAAACTACCTTGCGAGTCCTGCACACGACGCATGATGTTGTTGTTATCTTCCAGCAGCCGTTGCATATTGCTTAATCCGGAATGCTGCGCATCGGCCTTCTGCAGCACATCTGCCAATAACAACTGATGTAACGTGGCCACATTGGCTTTTATTTCTTTAATATCGGAAATCCGGTTAAACCGGCGATCAAATGCTTCGAACTCAGACTGATAAACATCCAGAATTTGTAGCCCCTGATTTAACGTGACGCCACAGGCAACAATTAACAATAAAAACGCCAACATCAATTTGGTGCCGATGCGTAAACTTGACAGATAAGTGCTCATCAATTGGGTTCCTTGCAAATGATTAATTCAGGATCAGTCAGTAATGCCTTGCCATCCAGCAACACTATTTGCTCTGTCGTAATGCCAAGCAAATACCGGGTCCGGATGGGGTCAAGATTGGGCAGACTTTTTTGCAGCCCGGCTAAATCTAAGGTTTGAATACCCACAATGGCATCGGCCAGCAATCCAAACTCCATCTGGCCATCGCGGATCACCAGCAATATATTGCGATCGTTTAAACCAGTGCCCGGTAACTGGAAAAACAAGCGCAAATCAAGCACCGACACCACCTTCCCTCTGACATAACAAATTCCCCGCATATAAGGTGGTAATTCAAATAACGCGGTGATTTGCAAAATAGGCAGCACCAAATCGACGTATTGACTTTCAATGGCGTAATACTCAGCACCAATATTAAATCGCAGAACTTCAATGGTTTGCGCTACCGTTTCTGACTGTTGCTGCGCCATGGCCTCGGTACGCGCCAGCAATTTTTTCAGCAGCAGCTTCTGCTCAGTCTGCATTGCTGCTGAGCTTTCATCAGGTCTTGAGTTCAGTTCCTTGTCTGCTGGGTAATTTAATCCTGTCATCACAGTGCTTCCGCCGTAAGTTGCTGACAAATCACATACAGTTGACCAGCACTTAACTGGTCACTGTACGGAACTTCCATGGCGGCTGGGCAATGCTGCAACAGCTGAGTACAAAGTTGCAGTTCTTTCAGTGCAATGCGTTGTTGGCCAGCGTCCATGGCTAAATTGGCTTTTAACAAATGAGCCACGATCAGATCGGGTTCGAGATAAATGGCCTTTTGCAACGCTTGCAGCGCCAACTGCGGCTGCTGCTGTTGGATGTACAGCTGCGCAGACAAAATATAGGCAGCGACCAAGGTTGGCACTATCGTCAGTGCCTGATTCAGCAAGTCATGCGCCTGCACAAGTTGGTGTAAATCCGCCGCCGCCCGTGCTTGTTGCAGGCAATTTTCCGCTTGCTGCGACGGTGATTGATAAGAACTGACATGCGCGGCGACGCTGGCACCGACGGGCCTGTTCACATGATTTGAACCGGTGGTGCGCATCTTTAATTTTGAAGGTGCAGCGACATCAGGGGTTAAGATCGGGGCCGAATTTAGTTGCAAAACATCGCTTAGCGCTGGCGGCTCGTTTACCGAAAACTGCTCATAGTTCAGCTGGTTTATGGTGGTGTTTTGCAGTGCATCTGGGGTCAGTGCATAATTGTCGCCAGCCCAAAATCCGTTTAAACCAGCCTGAGTGGCAAGACTGGCTTCGACGGCGTTGAGCAATAACAATCCATCAGCTGTTAATTGCTGCAAAAATCGTCTGATGACGGTTGCCGCCTGCTCTGGCGAGAAATACATCAGCACATTGCGGCAAAAAATCAGATCATAAGGACCATCCGACGGCCATTGCTGCTCGATTAGATTCAACACCTGAAAGCGAATCAAAGAGCGCCACTTCGCCTGCACTTGCCAGCTGCTCTGCCCGTTGCTCCGCCCACTACGCTGCCCATTTTGCACAGAAAAATAGTCATCCCTGAACGCTGCAGTATCATTGCGAAAAGACGAAGCCCGATAAATGCCTTGTTGCGCTTTAGCGATAAATTCCGGATTTAAATCAGTGGCGAACAGCTGTATTGCCGATGAAATGCCTGCTTCAGTTAATGCTTTGGTAAACCCAAAAAGCAAGCTGTAGGCTTCTTCACCGCGACAACAACCGGCACTCCAGATCCGAAGCGGCAATGCTGATGACCTTTGTTTTGAACGGAGCCAGTGCGAGCTTAACCACTGCATGACCAACGGGTCCCGGCAAAAATAACTTTCGCCAACGGTAAAGACCGGCAGCAGTTCAAGTTGGAACTGCGCTGACCATTCAACCTGTGCTACCTGTTGCAGCCAGCCAGATAGGTCTGTTTTATGCAGCTCTTCAGCTCTTAATTGTAGGCGGCAGTATAAATCGGCATGTTGTTCAGGCAGGATTTGCATGCCAAAATACCGTAGCGCCTTTTGTGCAATCAGCTTCATCCATTTTGCTTCGATGTTCATGATTGCACCCGATCAGCACTTTGCTGTAAGGCATCCTGCAGTAATAACTCATCAGCATCTGACAGCAGTTGCTCAATATCCTGGATCAGCATTAAACCGTTATCAGTACAGATCACCCCTTGTAACATCGAGCTATTAATTTGCGGATCAGAATTTTTAACCAGTAAAGCAGAGTCAACACATACTACCGGTTCCACCTGATCAACAGGGATCAGGATTTGCCGTTGTTTTAATCGTAACCAAATTAGCGGCCGCCACAGTTGCAGAATGGGCTCGGACCAGCCAAAACATCTGGCCAGATTAACTTGTACTAACGGCACGCCAGCCACATTAATGATGCCGTCCACCGACGCAGGAGCGCCAGGAAGCGGCGTCCACAACAGCGCAGGCAACACTTTATGCACCACCGTCAATGGCACCGCCAGTTGGTGTTGATTGAGCCGAAAGGGTAACAAATGCAACGAGTCCATTGTTGTAAGTTCTGTTCCATAGATAAATACAACATAGTTGGCATTGCTACTCAGTCAAGCTTTGCAAGCGATATTCTATCGGCGAGAATTTGTTACAGCAGACCCATTTACCAGTATTGCAAATTTCCGAAGCCACTATAAAGACCGCTGGCTGGGTGTATGAAGGAGGTCGCTACTCATTCCGGTGTAGCCTGTCAGGCAACGCTGCTTCTGTTACACCACAAGGTCTGTCGACTTGTGGTTGTGAACCGGATGTACTCACCATACTTCATCGCTGCCATCTTCGGCGCTCAGCTGCCAAAATGCTGTAATCAGTCTGAACTATTATTCTACTCAGCTGCCGAAAGTATGCCCACGAGGTCAGTCAATGATGGTCGTGAGGGCAAACCCGCCCACGCCATGGACTATGTGCCGCTACGTCAACAACAGCTGGTGATGCAGGAAAAAATGGCGTCACTAGACCAGCTGGCAGCTGGTTCCGCTTGGAATTACCACTACATTGACCCCCACGTTTTATGGCGCCGGCACCTGCAGCAATGTCGGTTAAAACTAGGTTGAGGTGCTTGCAGGTTGTTAAGCCATCCGCTCGATCAGATGTTTTTTTGCCTGTAATTCCAATTGCATTGTTTTGGCAATGTCTTTGAACTCCAAAGAGATGTCAGCAATCGTCAGTAACTCGGCCCAGAACTGTTCCGCCATGCCATAGGCTTGTCGCCAATGTTTGCCCAAAGCGACCGGCGTTATGGTCAAAGCGTGGCTCAATGCCATAGCACCGCTACGTAGCGGCGCAAATGCCATCGGCAACATGTCATAAACCGGTGCTAAAGTTAATGCACCTTCCCCTGCATAGTAAAAAGACAAGTTCCCGGTATGCATATCCGTATTTGCAATCAATCGGCCAAAACACCAAATGACGGCGATAGTCTCAGCATCCTCAGCACTGATCAGTTTGTGCTGCAGTAAGTGTTTGGTGATCACTGGCCATTCTGCTGGCTTGCCGACAAACTCAATTTCCAGCATACGCAAAGAAACCAAGCCCTTACGGCCTAATTCCGCAACTCTGTCAAATCGTTCACAACTTAAAAAAGTACGCTGCTGTTGCATCACAATCACTGAATGGGTTGCCGCTACACCGTAATGAGCAAGGGTATGCAACGCGAGATGTTCGGCCTGCAACAAATCAGCCCAGCGCTGGCTATTGGCGTTGATCGCAGGTTCTGTGAATTTGACTAATCGATGTTTGCCTTCAACAAAAGCACAAAACTTAGGTTGCTCCCCACCGGCTGAAGATGCAACAACCTCCCCTGCCATGGCCTCCATTGCAAGCGCAACAAAATCGACCTTTGAAACAGCGGTCAATTCATGCTGCAGCCATTGCTGATAACTTAATTCACCAATCAACAAATTTCCTGGTGCATCCCCTTTTGTATGAAGTAAAGCACGAAAAACATCCAGATCATCCCAGTGGTCAATATCCGCACTACTTACAATCTGGTTCTTAAACAAAGATTTGGCTAAGTTTCTACCAAGAAAACCCTGGGGTCGTAAATCTTGCAGCCACCAGGGCAAATCGTCGTAGTAAAGATAATCTGCATCGTTGAGTCTTTTCACCAGATAGCCATGCGGCATCACAGTGACCATTGTTGCAAAGTGTTCAGCGTTACCCTCTACCGACACACGATAAAGAGCTGTTTCGGATCCGATGCCCCGCCGTAGGTAATACCGTGTCGAACGTGCCCGCCCTGTTGTCACCAGCTTGGCTTTAAGCGATGTCAATTGCCGGGTCACCGTAGAACGATCGCAGCCACAAAAGCTGGCAATATCAGTTGAAGTTGCTGGATTACGCCGCAAAAAGTCACTTATTGCATCAATAACTGCGCTAGACATTTTATTTAAAAACCAATATTTACATTGTCTTGCTTTAGGTTAGCACTAAAATGCATCAATAAATGCATCAATAAATGCATCAATAAATGCATCAATAAATGCATCAATAACTGCATCAATAATCGCAGCAATAACTGCAGCAATAGTTGCAGCAATAACAAGGCAGGCATAATACGAAGTTTGATAAGGGCAAAGGTTACCGGGCTGCGATGGCCAGATGCCTCATCCCAATCGTCAATCCGCAAGCCCCCCGATGGCGCTGCGCTGATCGGGGCTATGGTTTACTATACCCAAAATCATTGAAGATTCGGGTAGGCGACGAGAGAGTGAGACCCCAGGAACATAGCAGTTCTATGTGACTGGGGCGAATGAACGAGGTCGCCACGAAGTGGCAACAACCCCGAATGT
>Ga0115550_1000115_pt1 | contig 79408 bp, 69 predicted proteins | sample COGITO_mtgs_1005_FD_87177 | JGI IMG/M metagenome (GOLD analysis project Ga0115550, IMG submission 87177) | Pelagic marine microbial communities from North Sea - COGITO_mtgs_100511 | ecosystem: Environmental > Aquatic > Marine > Epipelagic | place: Germany:Helgoland, sampling site Kabeltonne...
GCAGTGGACAGCGGCATCGACAAGCTGGGTGACGAAATACGTCAGCTGGAAGCCAAGCTGGAAGATGCCCGCAGCCGTCAAAAAGCGATGGCGATCCGCACCGAAGCTGCCAGCAGTCGCCTCAATGTGCAGAGCCAGGTTGCCCGTGGCGACAGTCAGGCCGTGGTCAGCAAGTTCGAGCGCATGGAGCGTCGCATCGACGAGATGGAAGCCCGTGCCGATCTGGGACAATCGGACAAGGCCCTGGCCCAGCAGTTTGCCGAGCTGGAAGCCGACGATCAGATAAGCAAGGAGCTCGAGGCCATGCGTCAGAAGCTGGGCCAGGGCGACACCACACCAAAACAGGGAGAGTAACGGATGGAAGATCTGCTGGGCGTATTGATGGTCCCCATGGTGGTCTTCATGGTGGTGGTGGCCCCTATCTGGCTGGTGCTGCACTACAGAGCCAAGGGGCGGATCGGTACCGGTCTCGCCGATAGCGAACGGGAGCAACTGCAAGGCTTGCTGGCCCGCGCCGAGAAGATGCAGGAGCGGGTCGGCGCGCTTGAATCGATTCTGGATGCGGAAGTCCCGGGCTGGAGGAACAAGGTATGAGTCCATCGAATCGGGAGGGGCGCAATCTCTATCGCGACCCCCAACAGGGCAAGATAGCCGGTGTGTGTGCCGGACTTGCCGACTACTTTGGGGTGGAGACCTGGATCGTGCGGCTGCTGGCCATCAGCGGTCTCATCTTTGCAGGTTTCATCACCTTCACCGCCTACATCGCAGCCTGGTTTCTGCTCGATAAAAAGCCGGTCACTCTCTATCAAAACGAGGAGGGAGATTTTGCCGAGGTGCGCATGAAGGCGCGCAGCTGGCAGGCGGGGATCACGCCCCATCAGGCACTGGGCCGTATCGCGCAGGAGCTCGATACTCTGGAGCCCAGGCTGCAGCGCATCGAGAAGCTGGTGACCTCCAAGGAGTTCACCCTGCAACGGGAATTCAGCAAGCTGTGAATCCGTGACGGTTCGATGACGCCTGCCGGACTCATCGAACCTGCATGACCAATCTGGTTGGCAGGTTCGGTGAGTGCAACCGGGTCGTACGATCGAGAATAAATGGGACAAACGGGAGAACGGGATCCGCTTTGATACGCAACAAACTAGAACAAAAATGGTCGCTCTTGCAGCACAAGGCCACCGACGAGAAGAACCGGGTACGGGATCGCCACATACGACTGGCAGTGACGGGTCTTTCCCGCAGCGGCAAGACCGCCTTCATCACGGCGCTGGTCAACCAGCTTGAACATGCGGCCATCGATGGCCGCTTGCCGTTGTGGGATGCCCAGCGGCAGGGGCGGATCCTGGGCGCCCGTCGGGTGCCCCAGAAAAATGCCCACATTCCCACCTTTGCCTATGAGCGCGGGCTCTATGCCCTGTTCGGCGATCCCCCAGCCTGGCCCGAGCCCACCCGCGGGGTGGCCGAGGTTCGCCTCGAGATCCGCTATCGTACCCGCCATCCCTTGCGCAAGCACCTGGGAGACATGTCCACCCTCTATGTGGATCTGGTGGACTATCCGGGGGAGTGGCTGCTCGACTTGCCGCTGCTTGAACTGAGTTATGAGCAGTGGAGCGAGCAGGTGCGTGACCAGCTGCGCCGCCCCGAGTTGCAGGCGCTGGCGGCCACGTGGCTGGCGACCGCGTGGCAGGCCGAGCAGGCCTTCGAAGAGCGGCCTGTGGCGGATCTTGCCGAGCGTTACACCGATTACCTCCATGCCTGCAAGCGCGAGCTTGGGCTGCACCTCATCCAACCCGGTCGCTTTGTGCTGCCGGGGGAGTATGCCGGTGCCCCCATGCTGCAGTTTGTGCCCTGGATGTGGGACAAACCTGCTGGCGATCCCGCCGATGGCAGCCTCTATGCCACCCTCAAGCAGCGTTTCGAGCAGTACAAGCAGCATCTGGTGCAGGGGTTTTATGAGCAGCACTTTGCCGGTTTCGATCGTCAGATAGTGCTGGTGGACTGCCTGCAACCCCTCAATGCCGGCGCCGCCAGCTTTGGTGACATGCAGCAGGCCATCGCCCGCATCATGGAGAGCTTTGCCTACGGCAAGAGCAACTGGTGGCGCCGGCTCTTCTCACCGCGCATCGACAAGCTGCTGTTTGTGGCGAGCAAGGCCGATCACGTGACCCCTGAGCAGCACGGCCCTCTGGTCTCTTTGCTCCAGCACCTGGTGCGCAGCGGCCGGGGTCAGGCACGCTTTGAGGGGATCACCACAGAGTGTCTGGCGCTGGCCGCCATCAAGGCGACCGAGGTGGGCAAGGGGGTGGCCAATGGCCGCGAGTTTCCCGCCGTCCGCGGTACCAGTCTCTCGGGGGAGCCGTTATTGCTCTTCCCGGGGGAGGTCCCTGCCCATATCCCGCCCGCACAGTGGTGGAACAATCAGGGCTTTGATTTTCAGGCATTTCGCCCCTTGGCGATGAGCGCCCATCAGGCGCTGCCCCATATCCGGCTCGATGCGGCGTTGGAGTTTCTGCTCGGGGATCACCTCGAATAACCCAGGCTCTGTGGCAATGGATACAGATCAGGCATGGCTGCACAGCCGCGTGGAGGAACAAGCAAAAAGATGAACGATCAGACAAAACACAGGGCCGATGAGACGACGCCGTTGCAGGGCAAGGTGATCCTCGAGCCCAGCGTGTCGGTGGCGAGCGAAGAGCGGCCGCCGGCTCCGGCCCAGCAGTTGGAAGAGGCTAGCTTCGAGCGCCTCGACGAGCTCGATGATTTCACCGAAGTGGAGCCCGCCCTCACCATCAAGCCGCGTCGTCGCCATCGGCTGCTCGGCTGGGGGCTGGGGGCGGTTGGCCTGCTCTCTTTGGGGCAATATGGCGTCTTTCTCTATGACCAGTTGCTCACCACACCGCTCTGGGGCAGCGCCTGGTTGCTGGCCTCCGGTCTGGTGGCCGTGGGTACGGCCGGCGTAGTGGGGCGCGAGTGGTTGCGGCTGCGCACCCTCAAGCGGCGCCAGGATGTGCGCTCGCGCGCCGACGATCTGCTGGCCCGTCAGGGCGTCGGGCAGGGGCAGGCTTTTTGCGAGGCGCTCGCCGAGAAGAGTGGCGACAAGGGGCGCGAGGGGTACCAAAGCTGGCTGAGCCAGCTCGACGAGAGCCACAGCGATCGGGAAGTGCTGACCCTCTATAGCCAATTGGTGCTCACCGAGCGGGACAAGCTGGCCCAGGCCCGGGTGGCCAAATGGTCGGGGGAGGCCGCCGTGCTGGTGGCCCTGAGCCCCCTTGCCACCGTCGACATGATGCTGATGCTGTGGCGCAACCTGCGGATGATCGAGGACATCGCCGACGTCTATGCCATTGAGCTCGGTTACTGGAGCCGCATCCGCCTCATTCGTCAGGTATTTCGCAACATGCTCTATGCCGGTGCCACCGAGTTGGTGACCGAGGTGGGGATGGACTTGCTGGGAGCCGAGCTTGCCGCCAAGCTCTCCGCCCGCGCCGCGCAAGGGGTGGGCGCGGGTCTGCTCACTGCCCGCCTTGGCCTGCGTACCATAGAGGCGTGCCGCCCGTTGCCCTGGTGTGGTGACGAGAAACCCAAGCTCGGTGAGCTGCGCAAGCGGCTCATCGGTCAGCTGGCGGGGTATCTCAACAGGGGGTGACGGCCCGGGCCTAGATTGTGGTTGTCACAAATTGTTTACAATTTGAGTCGGCAGCCGACCCCAGGGTCGGCTGCTTTTTTGAGGGGCAAACCGTTACAGTGATCCTGTCAGTCAACGATGAGTCGCCGATGCTTGGATGTCCGGGCGTGCGCACAGGATGGAACCGCTCATGGCAAGTCTCTACACAGCACACCAGCCAGATCCCCTGGGTCTTGTCCATTACTCGAATGAGGAGCATGGCACCTGGCAAATCCTGATCGAGCGCCAGCTCGCAGCCCTTGCCGGCAAGGCATGTGACGACTATCTGGCGGGGCTGGAATGCCTGAAGTTACCCCGTGATCGCATCCCCCAGCTGATGGATATCAATGCCGTGCTGCAACCTGCCACCGGCTGGTCGGTGGCTGCAGTGCCCGCGCTTATCTCGTTCGACCGCTTCTTTGCCCTGCTGGCCAATCGCCAGTTTCCGGTGGCTACCTTTATCCGGCGCCGGGATGAACTCGACTATTTGCAAGAGCCCGACATCTTCCACGAGATCTTCGGCCACTGCGCCATGCTGACCAATCCCGCCTTCGCCCACTTCACCCATGTCTATGGCCAGCTTGGCCTGCAGGCGAGCAAGGAGGATCGGGTCTTTCTGGCCCGGCTCTACTGGTTCACGGTGGAGTTCGGTCTGCTCAATACCCCTGCCGGGCTGAGAATTTACGGTGGCGGCATTCTCTCCTCCATCGGCGAGACCACCTATGCCCTCGGTGGCCAGCCTGTGCTGCAACCCTTCGATCCCATAGAAGTGCTGCGCACCCCATACCGTATCGACATCATGCAGCCCACCTATTTTGTGCTGCCTGAGCTGGCGGCGCTCTACCGTTTGGCGGAGCAGGACATCATGACCATGGTGGGGGAGGCGAGGCGCCTCGGCCTGCGCCCGCCACGCTTTGAGCCGGCGGCCGGCAAGCAGGCGAGCTGAACTCACCACGATTTTTCGTTATCTCATTCCCATTGATGAACAAGGAGAGACCCATGTCCGAACTGGCCAGCCAGCAGTGTGAAGCGTGCCGCGCCGATGCCCCCAAGGTGAGCGAGCAGGAGCTGAGCGAACTGATGCACCTCATTCCCGACTGGCAGCCGCTGGTGGTGAAAGGAGAGCTGCAACTGAGGCGGGAATTTACTTTTCGCAACTTCAAGGAGGCGCTGGCGTTTACCAACCGTCTGGGTGAACTGGCGGAGGCTGAGTTTCATCACCCTGCGATCCTGACCGAATGGGGCAAGGTGACCGTCAGCTGGTGGACCCACAAGATAGGCGGATTACACCGCAACGACTTTATCATGGCGGCGCGTACCGACCAGTTGCTCAGCGATCCGCTGCACAAATAAGCCTCCTCCGGTGACTCGGGCCTGCCCGGCGAAAGCGGGGTGGGCCCGCATTTTTATGGGCCAGCGCTCGCACTGGCGGGATCGAGTCTGTATTATCCGGTCATTCATAGAGTTAGCTAGGAAGTGTGTCCCGAATGCGTCTTGAAGTCAGCTGTGAAGACCGCCTGGGCCTGACCCGGGAACTGCTCGACCGTCTGGTGGAGCACAACATCGATCTGCGCGGCATCGAAATCGATACCTCAGGCATCATCTATCTCAACTTTCCCGAGCTGGAGTTTCGCGATTTTCAGCATCTGATGCCGGAGATCCGCCGCATTCCCGGCGTCTATGACGTCAAGACCATCCCCTACATGCCATCAGAGCGTGAACACCACGAGATTGAGGCCCTGCTCAAGGCGCTGCCGGATCTGGTGTTCTCTCTCGACGCCAAGGGCAAGGTGACCCAGGCCAACCAGTCTGCTCTGACGACCCTGGCCCTGCCAGTGGAAGAGATACGTGGCATGGCCCTTGGTTCTCTGGTCAAGGGGTTCTCCTTCAGCCGCTGGCTGGAGGCGAGCGAAATCAAGCCGCAGACCTGCAAGCTCAGCTTCAACGGCGAAGAGTATCTGGCGGATCTGATGCCGCTGTTCGTGGCCGAAGAGAAGGGCCGCCAGGCCCTGGCCGGCGCCGTCGTGGTGCTCAAATCTGCCCGCCGGGTGGGCATGCACTTCAGTGCCTTGCACGCGGTGGAAGTGGGGGGCTTCGAGCACCTGCAGGCCGAGAGCCAGAAGATGAAGCAGGTACTGGTAGAGGCGAGCAAGCTGGCGATGCAGGATGCCCCTTTGCTCATCGTCGGCGAGACTGGCACCGGCAAGGAGCTGCTGGCCCGCGCCTGCCACGGTGCCAGCCTGCGTTCCAGCCACCCCTTCATGGCCCTCAACTGCGCCGCCATGCCGGACAACGTGGCCGAGAGCGAACTGTTTGGTTACGCCCCCGGGGCGTTTGGCAACAACACCGAAGGCAAGCGCGGCGTGCTGGAGCTGGCCAGCGGTGGCACCCTGATGCTGGACGAGATCGGCGACATGTCTGCCCATCTGCAGACCAAGTTCCTGCGGGTGCTACAGGACGGGGTGTTCCGTCGGGTGGGTGACGAGCAGGAGGTGAAGGTCAATGTGCGCTTCATCTGCACCACCCAGAAGCAGTTGCTGGATCTGGTGCACGACGGCAAGTTCCGGGAAGATCTCTACTATCGCCTCAACGTGCTGAGTCTGGCGCTGCCCCCTCTGCGCGAGCGCAAGGCGGACATCATGGCGCTGGCCCAGCAGTTTGTTTCCCGCTTCGCCAGCGAGTTGCAACGGCCAAGACCGCGCTTTACCCGCAATATGGCCGAGTACCTGACGGCCTACCGCTGGCCCGGCAACGTGCGTCAGCTGCGCAACTGCCTCTACCGCGCCATGACCTTGCTGGAAGGGGACGAAATCGGCCCGGAACACGTGGACCTGCCGGTGGCCGCCGATGCCATGCCGCTCATTGACGAGTGGTTCGAAGGGGGTCTGGACGAGGCGGTGAAACGCTTCGAGAGCCGGCTGCTTGAACGGCTCTATCCAGCGTTTCCTTCCACTCGTCAGTTGGCCAAGCGCCTCGGCGTGTCGCACACCGCCATCGCCAACAAATTGCGTGAATACGGGATCAGCAAGAAGTAAGCGAATGAATTCAAGTGATATATCGGGGCTCACGCCAGCGTGGGCCCCTTTTCTTATCGCGACAATTGCTGGCGCACCCCCTTGCTCTGTCGATGTTGCCTTGTCATGCTGCTGACAAGTTCAATACTACATTCATCCGGATCTCCCTGAACGGGCATCAGCCCTTCAAATAGACCGCATGTTCAATAAGCGCAGGCATGATGCACTTTTTTTCTCTGACCCGGTCCCTGGCGTGGTTGACGCTCCTGTTCTGCTCGCTGGCGCTGGCCCGCGAGCACCTTCCTTTGACCTCTGCCGAGCTGCGCTCAGAGCAGGTGCGACAGACGGTGCTCGACATACTCAGCTACACCCGCTGGCCCACCGAGCCAGAGGAGTTGCGCTTATGCATCGCCGCGCCGACGGAATATGCCACAGCGCTGTTTGCCATCAAGCAGCAGGCCAATGGCCGGCCGGTCAGTGTGCGCCGTTATGATGTCGAGGATGAGATGCTGGGGCGGCAGTGCGATGTGCTTTATCTGGGAGTGCTGGCGCCGGAGCGGCGCCTGCCATTGTTCCAGCGGCTGCGCGGCCATGCGATTCTCAGCATCAGCGAGCAGAGCGCCGAGTGTACCGCCGACGCCGTATTCTGCTTGCAGATAGGGTCGGAGCGTATTCGCTTTCGGGTCAATCTGGATGCCCTCGCCAGGAGCGGAGTGCGGGTCCACCCCGCCGTGCTGAAACTGGCCAGAGCGGATGAGGAGACACCATGAAGGCGTTTTTTCGTTCACAGGCGCAGCGGCTCACCTTGCGACAGAGCTTGGGACGCACCCACATGGTGACGTCCCTGACCGCTGTTTGTATGGCCGGTCTGCTGTTGACCGGTATCGCTTTGCTGGCCCTGCGTATCTATGCGGACCACAACCTGGAGCTGGTGGCGCGCGCCATCAGTTACACCAGTGAAGCGGCCGTGGTATTCCATGACGAAGAGGCCGCCAAGGAGGCGCTGCAGGCCATTGTCACCCGCGAGGATGTGGCCCAGGCCAGTATTCAGCTGCCAAGTGGCAGGCCGCTGGCAAGCTGGAGCCGTGCCATGACCACCCCCTGGTCGGGTCTTGAGCAGTATCTTGCACAGATCATCCTGCCCGGCCCCATCGAGCAGCCCATCATGCGGGGCGGCGTCGAGATAGCCCGCGTCCATCTGGTCGGCCACGGTCAGTACCTGCTGCTGTTTCTGCTGCAAACCCTGATGGCCATGCTGGTCTGCCTCATCCTCAGTGCCATGGGATCTATCTATGTGGCGCGCTGGATGCAAAACTCCATCACTGTGCCGCTCAAGAAGCTGGCTCAGGTGGCCCACAGTGTCAGTCGTCAACGTACCCTTGCCATGCGGGTGCCCGAGGCCGACATCGCCGAGTTGCACGAACTCGGCCAGGATTTCAACTCCCTGCTCGATGAACTGGAGGCCTGGCAGGCCCACCAGCGGCGGGAGAACGCCAGTCTGCTGCATCAGGCCACTCATGATGCCTTGACCGGTCTGCCCAATCGTGCTCTTTTTGAGGCTCGTCTGGATCAAGCCGTGACCACGGGCCGTTTGCAAGAGGAGCGGTTTGCGCTGCTCTACCTCGACTGTGATCGCTTCAAACAGATCAACGACACCCTGGGCCATGCCGCCGGGGATGACGTGCTGATCGCCTTGGCCAGACGGGTACAACATCAGCTTCGGCCGATGGATCTGGTATGTCGGCTGGGCGGTGACGAATTCGCCATCTTGCTGACGCCTCTGTTGCAAGAGAGCGAAGCGCAGGATGTGGTGTCCCGCATCCAGCAGGCGATGGCCGACCCCGTGGTACTGGGGGATGGTCGTCAGCTGGTGGCCGCCATCAGCATAGGCCTCGCCGTGTATCCGGATGAGGGACTCACTGCCGGTGAACTGTTGCAGCAGGCTGACAATGCCATGTACCAATCCAAACGGCTGCGTCGGGAGCTTGCACTTCATGACCAGCTGGAATTTGATGTTTCTGCTGAGGAAAAATAACAATGAAGATCACTGTCCTGATGAAAACCGGCCTGATAGGCCTGCTGTTGAGCGTGTTGGCGGGCTGTCAAAGTGCCCCTCGCGGTCTGACGGCGGAGCAGATCGGCGTACTCAAGGAGCAGGGCTTTCGCCTGACCGACGAGGGTTGGACTCTGGACTTCTCCAACCGGGTGCTGTTTGCCAACGATTCGGAAGCCCTCAACCCTGACACCCGTGTCCTGGTGGAAAGGCTGGGCATGACCTTGCTGGGGGTTGGCTTGAACAAGGCGCGGATCGATGGTCACACCGATTCCAACGGACCTGAGGCTTATAACGATCAGCTCTCTCTGAAGCGGGCAAAATCGGTGGCCGATGTGCTGGTGTCGGTCGGCATGCAGCCGGCCAACCTGGATATCCGTGGTCGCGGTGAACGGGATCCGGTGGCAGACAACAAGACGGCGGCCGGTCGTGCAGAGAACCGCCGCGTTGGCATCATCATCAGCAACGAATAAGCCGGTTGTGTGGATAAAAAAAGAGCGCCTGATGGCGCTCTTTTTTGTGGCTCGTCCGCTTACTGTTCGAGCTTCTTGCTGTCGTGGTGACTGCGCAGACGGATGTTGATCATCTCCACCGTCAACGAGAAAGCCATGGCGAAGTAGATGTAACCCTTCGGAATGTGCAGATCCATCCCCTCGGCCATCAGCGCGAAACCAACCAGGGTCAGGAAGGAGAGTGCCAGCATCTTGATGGTGGGGTGGTTGTCGACAAAGTCCCCGATGGACTTGGCGGCGAACATCATGATGAAGACGGCGATCATGATGGCCAGCACCATGACGGGCACGTGATCTGCCATGCCGACTGCCGTGATGACCGAATCCAGGCTGAACACGATATCGAGGATGGCGATCTGGATCAGGGTGCTGACGAAACCGGAGGCGACCGCCATGGAGCCCTCCGGCTCGGCAGCGCCTTCCAGGGTAGCGTGGATCTCGTGGGCACTCTTGCCGATGAGGAACAGGCCTCCCAGCAGCAGGATGAGGTCGCGCCCCGAGATGGCCTCACCCAGTACGGTGAACAACGGCTCGGTCAGGCGCATGACCCAGGCAAGCGACAGCAGCAGCAGGATACGGGTACCCATGGCCAGCCCCAATCCCAGGATCCGCGCCTTCTGACGTTGCGCCTCGGGCAGGCGGGCAACCAGGATGGAGATAAAAATGATGTTATCGATACCCAACACGATTTCGAGCAGGGTAAGGGTTGCGAGCGCAACCCAGGCAGAGGGGTCAAGAGCCCATTCCAGCATGACTGAACCTTGGTTAACAAAATGAGAGGAAGCGGATTCTAGCAGGCGCAACATGGCTTGTCCCCATGCCTTGAAAAGATAAAATAGCGGCTGATCAGAGGGAGAAATCTATGTTTCGTTTAGGGCTCATCATTAACCCGGTCGCCGGCATTGGTGGCGCGGTTGGTCTCAAGGGCAGTGACGGCGTGGTGGCTGAAGCGCTGGCTCGAGGGGCCGTGCCCAAGGCGCAGGAGCGGGCACGACAAGCCTTGTTGCCCCTGTGCGATCTTGCCACCCCATTTGAGCTGTTGACGGTCGCGGGCGAGATGGGGGCCGATCTCGCGGCGTCTCTTCAGTTGCCTTGTCGCATCGTCTATCAGCCCGTCTCTGGTGCTACCACGGCAGCCGACACTCGCGCCGCCGCCGACTTGATGCGTGCGGCCGGCGTCGATCTCTTGCTGTTTGCCGGCGGCGATGGTACGGCACGGGACATTTGCGCCGCTGTCGGGGAATCCTGCCATGTGCTCGGTATTCCGGCGGGCTGCAAGATCCACTCCGGCGTGTACGGCGTGACCCCCGCCGCCAGTGGTCGTGTGGCAGCCCGCATGATCGCCGGCGAATTGCTGAGTCTGGTGGATGCCGATGTGATGGACATCGACGAGGAGGCATTTCGCCTGGGCAAGGTGCGAGCCCGCCACTATGGCCAGCTGCTGGTACCGGGGGATCTGCGCTACGTGCAGGCGGTCAAGCAGGGGGGGCGGGAGTCCGAAGAGCTGGTACTGGCAGATCTTGCCGCGGGTGTGGTGGAGCAGATGGAGCCAGATACCCTTTACCTGATGGGCTCCGGCAGCACAGTCGCTGCCTGCATGGCGGCGCTGGGGCTGGAAAATACCTTGCTCGGCGTGGATCTGGTGGAAAATGGCCGGCTTATCGGGCAGGATCTGTCCGCCGCCGAGATCCTGACCCGGATCCGCGGTCGTCACTGTCGTCTGATCATTACCCTGATCGGCGGTCAGGGACATCTGTTCGGGCGCGGAAATCAGCAACTGAGTCCAGAGGTGATCCGGGCTGTCGGGCGGGACCAGATCCAGGTCCTGGCTACCAAAGCCAAGTTGGCTGCCCTCGGGGGCAGGCCGCTGCTGGTGGATACCGATGATCCGGCACTGAACCGGTCGTTAAGTGGTTATCTGCGCATAACCACGGGATACAAGGATCAGGTCATCTACCCGGTGGCCAACCCGGAATAGGACATCAAGGATGCGGCTGGCCTTGCGCCAGAGAGCTGTGATCAACCGGATCGCGGTTCCACTCTCCCGAATTATTTTGCCGGCAATTTTTTGCCAGCCACTCTGAAAATGAGGCTGCGTTACATGACGATTCATGAATTTGAGCACAAGTTGTTGGGACTGATAGACGCCATGGTGGCCACGGCGACTGAAGATGAGCTGTTTGCGGGGGGTTATCTGCGCGGTCACATTTCGCTGGCGGTGGCGCGTGCCGAGCTGGAAGGCAAGACACTGGTGCGGGATGTAAAGAGTTATGTACTGCGCAGCCTGAATGAGGCCATCCTGGAGGGGGAGCTTTCCGAGCAGGATGAAGAGCTGGTACAAGCCATGTGGAAGCGCTTGCAGCAGCAAGCGGAAGCTTGATCGAATACACATTTCAAACAGAAGTTTTAGTTGACGCTTCCCTGAAGTTAGTGAAAGGTTAATAATAAGTTTCGCCTTTTGTTTCAGGGATTAAACTATGGCTTCCTCTTCACGTATTGCCAATAAACTGCCGCTAGAGATGCTCTACCATTGGGAGCGGCAGTGTCCTGACCGAGTCTATCTTCGTCAAACCATCAACCGCGAATACGTCGACTTTACCTGGGGTGAAGTGGCTGACGAAGCGCGGCGCATGGTGACGGCGCTGCGTCATCTGGGGCTAGAGCCCGGTGACAAGGTGGCCCTGCTCTCCAAGAACTGCGCCCAGTGGTTTATCGCCGATCTGGCCATGCAGATGGGGCAGTACGTGAGCGTGCCCATCTATCCGACCGCCAACGTCGATACCATCGAATATGTGCTGCGTCACAGCGAAGCCAAGGCGATCTTCGTCGGCAAGCTGGATGACTGGAAGAGCCAGGAGGCGGGTGTGCCTGCCTCCCTGCTGCGCATCGCCATGCCCTATGAGACCATGCCCGCCAGCCATCAGTGGGACGATCTGCTGGAGGCGCACGAACCTATCCCAGACAGCCCGGAGCAGGTGCCGGATGCGCTGCTGAGCCTGGTCTACACCTCAGGCAGTACCGGCAAGCCCAAAGGCGCCATGTTGAGCGTCGAGCGTTATGCCTGGTCCTGTGAAAAGCTGGTGGAAGCGGTGGAACTGACTGCCACCGATCGCGGCTTCTCCTATCTGCCGCTCGCCCATATCACAGAGCGGGTTTACATCTATGGCGGCAGCCTGTTCAGCGGCGCCACCATCGCTTTCCCCGAGTCGCTCGACACCTTCATTGATGACGTCAAGCGTTGCCGTCCCACCGTCTTTATCTCTGTGCCCCGGCTGTGGGCCATGTTCCGCATCAAGATCCACGAAAAGCTGCCCCAGAAGAAGCTGGAACTGTTGCTCAAGATCCCGTTTGTCTCGGGTCTCATCAAGGGCAAGTTGCAAAAAGGGCTGGGGCTGGATCAGGCGCGGGTGCTGGGCTGCGGCTCGGCGCCAGTGTCACCGGCCCTGCTACAGTGGTACAACAGCATCGGCATCAAGATAACCGAAGCTTGGGGCATGACGGAGAACCACGCTTTTTCCACCCTCAACTACCCCTTTCGCGCCGACAAGATAGGCACGGTCGGCAAGGCGGGGCCGGGGGTGACCATCAAGATTTCCGATGAGGGGGAGATCCTCTGTCGCTGTGACGGCATGATGCTGGGGTACTACAAGGATCCCGAGCACAGCAGCGAAGCCATCGACGCCGACGGCTGGCTCCACACTGGCGACATGGGCAAGCTGGACAGAGAGGGCTATCTCACCATCACAGGTCGCATGAAGGATGTGTTCAAAACCGCCAAGGGCAAGTATGTGGCACCTGTGCCCATTGAAGGCTTGCTGGGACAGGAGCCCATCATAGAGCAGCTGTGCGTGATTGGTTACGGCATGCCCCAGCCCATTGCGCTGGTGCAGCTGGCCGAGAGCGCCATGAAGGGTAACCGGGAAACCATCAATGCCCAGCTGGAGGCGGCGCGCAACCGGGTCAATGATCAACTGGAATCTCACGCCAGAATTCGCGGCATCCTGGTGGTGAAGACGCCCTGGAACATTGAAAACGGTGTACTCACCCCCACCATGAAGATCAAACGCCACCTGCTGGAGCAAAAATACGCAAACATCGGCGAGCAGTGGTCCTCCTCCCAGAGCATCATCTGGGAATCCTGACAGATTGACGTGACTCAGCGATCAACAGCAATAACAAGGGGAGCCAATGGCTCCCCTTGTTATTGGGCGTCATGTACCTCAGACGGCCTGGTATTCCAGCTCGACCGAGCCCAGCGCCTTGAGGGTGGACTGGGCAGAATCCCGCTGGCTGATCTGGCCGTTTTTGCTCTCCAGCAGCACGGCGCGACGGATGCTGGCGAGATCTTCGCCGCACAGCACAGCGTGGGCGCAGGCCATCTGCATCGGCGGCAGGCTGGGATTGAACGCCGCGTTTTCTGCGTAGCGACCACAGAAGAAGCGGCCATCGGCAAACAGCAGCGCCACGGCGGCATAGCCCTGACTGTAGGGAGCGTAGCTTTGACGGGCAGCCGCCAGTGCCGCTCGCCAGATCGGATCCTCGCTCTCGAGCGCCAGCTCGTCATGGGCTTGCGGGCTCATCAGCGCATCCGTGATGTCGAGATCCGCCGGGCCAAAGGAGTGGGGCAGGAAGGATTGCAGGGCGCTCAGGTCGTCCGGCAGAGAGACTTTCAGGATCTTGGCGGTGCTCAGCTCGTTCATGAACTGGCGGCAATGGCCGCAGGGGGTGTAGTTGACCGTGATCTCGCTGATCCCTGTCTCACCGCCCAGCCAGGCGTTGGAGATGGCGGATTGTTCCGCATGGACCGAGTGGAACAACCCTTGTCCGGCAAATTCCATGTTGGCGCCGAAATACCAGGTGCCGCTCAGGCCGCAGGCGATGGCGCCGACAAAAAATTTGGAGATGGGCGCCACCGAGCAGGCGGCGGCCAGTGGCAGCAGCGCCAGACGCAGAGCGCGATCTTCCAGCCCTGTGGCGGCTTTCAGGGTCGCCACCTGCTGTGGCGTGAAACGGGCCTGGAAATCGTTGTCCAGCATGGGCAGCAGCGCCGCTTTGAGCGGGGCGGACAGGGTATCGAGTGGCTTGGCAAAACGGGGATGCATAGTGTGTCCTCAAAGGCCAATTGGGGGGCCATTGTAGGGAGCAAGCTCGGCAAAATGTGTGAGCGCGCTCACGCCCTGACGGGCAAAAGGAGGAGGAGGATAAAGGAAACGTTTGTCTTGCGCAAATTGTGCGTCAGCTCGCACAGTGGCGGGCCAACAGGCCCGCAGCGCCAGTAAATGGGTGACCCTCAGGTCAACCAGTGATAAAGAGCAAACAGCAGGGGGGCGACGGCGGCGGTGAGGATGCCGCACACCACCATGGCCAGCGACGAGAAGGCCCCCTGGGTAATGCCCTTCTCGGCAGAGGTGGCGGTACCGATGGCGTGGGCGCAGGCTCCCATGGCCAGTCCCTGGGCCTCGGGATCTGTGACCCGCATCAGTTTGAGCAGCGGGTACCCGATCAGCGCGCCGACGATCCCGACCACCACCACCACGGCCGCCGCTATGGCAGGTATACCGCCGATGGACTGGCTGACACTCATGGCAAGCGGGGTTGTGATGGACTTGGTGGCGAGCGATGCCAGCAACGCCGGGTCGGCGCCCATAAAATGACCGACAACCAAAGTAGTACAGACTGAGATCAAGACGGAGGCCAGAGTACAGACTAGGATGGGCTTGAGCCTGGCCTGGATCTGGCGGGCCTGCTGATACAGCGGCAGTGCCAGTGCCACCACGGCGGGTTCCAGCAGGGCCGTGATGGGGAGGGTGCCACTCTCGTACTGCTCAAGGGGCAGATCCAGCCAGAGCAGCAGGCCTATGATGACGGCGGTGGGCACCAGCACGGGATTGATGATGGGCCAGGGCAGACGGCGATAGAGGGCCCGGGTGGCAAAATAGAGTGCCAGGGTCAGGGGAATGGCAAGCCAGAAGATCATTTGTTCATCCTTTGGTACAGGCGCCCGACAGTGCCCAGGATCAAGACTATCCCCAGTACGATGCAGAGCATGATGAGGCCGAAGGACTGGCGCAGGGGCTCAAGCCAGGCGACCAGGCCGACGGCCACCGGCACGAAGAGGACGCCCATATGCCGCAGCAGCAGGCCGGCACCGAGCTCGACCCAGTGCAGCTTCACCAGCTGCAAGGAGAGCAGCACGAACAGCAGCAGCATGCCGATGATGCTGCCGGGGAAGGCAAAAGGCAGTATGGCGGCCAGGGTTTTACCCACCAGCAGGCAGGCGACTATGACCATGAAGTCGCGAAGGTAGAGCAAGGCACGTTGCGCAATCACCTGGGCCTCAACTTGGAAACTGTGAATGAATGGGCAGTTTACCAGAGAGGCAGGGGCGCGGCATTAAAACAATAACAGCTGAAATTAGTTCGATGATGGCTGATTTCATTGAAGATTCTTTGATAGCAGATCTTTCTGAACCATGGATTTCCAAGACCATGGCGTGCTGAACACATATTTCCCAATTACAAGGAGAAGCCATGACATCCCTCTTGTCCCGCGTGCGTCAACTGGCGGCCGATAGTGATCTGCCCCCTCAGTTGTTGCAGACCCGTCAGTGGGACGGGTCCCTGTGCCGGGTCCGGCTCGACAACACGGGCAGTGACGATACCCGGGTCGCTCGCTGGGTACTGTTTGATGGCAAGCTCGGCCTCCCGCTCGACACCCCTCTCTATGGCGAAGGGTTCCAGATGCTGGCCCAGACCATGGGCAGCTGGCAATCCCCGCAACCGGTTGGCCGTTGCCCCGATTCAAGCGTCTATCGCATCACGGACGATGATGGCTATCACACAGTTCATAACCTGTTGCTGGTGGAGCATGACAAGGGTTGGCTGCTGCTCGCCTTTGCCAGTTGTCACCGTTTTGGCGGCGAGTTTCGCCTCTATCCGGATGGCCGCTTGCAGATCCTGATGAACTGCGAAGAGCGCCTGTTGTCTGCCGGCCAGCACTGGCAAAGCGAGGCGCTGATCTGCCTGGAAGGGGCGGACAGGGAGGCGCTGTTGGCTGAACTGGCGGAGCGGATCGCCGCCGAACACGGCTCGCTGATCGGTCAGGTGGGCGAGCGCCCCAATGGTTGGTGCTCCTGGTATCACTATTATGCTGACGTCAGCGCCGATGACATTCGCGAGAATCTGGCGGTGCGTGCCGAGCGTTTCCCGGCCCTGCGCTATGTGCAGATCGATGATGGCTATCAGGCCAAAATGGGGGACTGGCTTACTCCTTCGCCCAAGTTCGAGCAAGGGGTGGCTGCGCTGGCGGCTGAGATCCACGCCGCCGGATGCGAGCCCGCACTCTGGGTTGCCCCCTTTATTGCCGAGCCAGGTTCACGGGTGTTTCAGGATCATCCCGACTGGTTCGTGAAGGGGGAAGATGGCCTGCCTCTGCCCTCCGAGCGAGTCACCTATGGCGGCTGGCGCTGCACCCCCTGGTATGTGCTCGATGGCACCCATCCCGAGGTGCAGGCTCACCTCGAGGGCGTGTTCCGCACTCTGCGCGAGCTGTGGGGCATTCACTACTTCAAGCTGGATGCCAACTTCTGGGGTGCCATCCATGGCGGCCGCTTCCACGATACCTCCGCCACCCGAGTGGAAGCCTATCGTCGCGGCATGGCGGTTATCTTGCGCGGGGCGGGTGAGGGGGCTTTCCTGCTTGGCTGCAACGCGCCCATCTGGCCGAGCCTGGGACTGGTACACGGCATGCGGGTGAGCGACGACGTGGAGCGCAATGGCCACCGTTTTCGCCAGATCGCCCGCGAGGTCTTCTGCCGTGCCTGGCAGAACGACAGACTATGGGCGCTCGATCCTGACTGCATCTGCCTGCGGGATCTGCCGAGTCAGCAGGCCAGCCCTGCGGATTACAGCTTCCATCTGGCGGCGCTGGTTGCAAGCGGCGGCATGATGCTGGCAGGAGACAGACTGCAAGCGCTTGATGGTGAGCAAGGGGGGCAACTGCAAAAGCTGCTGGCCTTGTGTGCAGTCCGAGCCCCGTCTGCCCGTTTCGAGTCGATGGAGTTTGTCTGCGGCGAAGTGGTGTTGCCTGAAGGGGGTAGCCTGCTTTGCCTGTTCAACTGGGAAGCGCAACCCCAGGAGTGCCTGTTGCCGGAAGGTGGGCAGGATTTCTGGGACGAGGGCGCCATCGGTACCTCGCTCACTCTGCAAGGGGGCGAGGGGCGGGTAATCCGCTACCTCTGATCCTTTGCTGCCATAAACCATTCAGGCTCCCATCGGGAGCCTGAATGGTTGGTAAATCCTGTCAATATGCCGACCGCGTGAGGTCAGTAACGCCACTCGAAGCCGATGGCGTAGTTGGCGGCGCCATAGCCCGGGATCTCGTTGCTGGAGAGCAGCGCCTTGAAAGTGAGCCGGGCGCTGAGCGGGATACCGAGCCCCAGGCCGATGGCGACCTCATCATTGGGGTTGCCAATCACGTCGGCCCGGATCATGCGATAGAGCGACAGATCCTTGCTCATGTGCACATAGCTTTGTGAACTTTGGTTATAGAGCTGACCAAAAACCTCGAGCTGGAAACCGGCCTGGGGGGTAATGGCCAGCGGCACCCCCACAAAGTTGTAGAGATCGGAGCGGTTGAAATAGCTGTTGGTGATCTGGGGGGTGAAGTCGGTCTGCTGGTAGAGGTGGTTGAAGTTGCTTTCGATCAGTTGATAGGTTTGCTGCGGCAACCGCAACAGGTAGTCGGGGACATCAAAACGTACTGCCGCCATGCTGGCCGATGGCAGCAGGGAGCAGACGAACAAACCGAAACCGGGCAGTCCTGAGCGCATCAGATGAAGCATCTCCAAGGGTCGATAGCCAAACACAGTCAATGCAATGTTAGTGCACAAATAGTTGAAATTTCGGGAGTCTTTACTCCCCTGCCCATTATGAATGGGGTGAGGGGAGCATACAGTCATTTAACTGTGAAACCGATCACATCTCATAGATCTTCGAGGTAGCGATAGAGACTCTTGAGAATCGCAAAGTTCCGTTCGTTCCCCTGATTCTGCTCCGCCAGTGCCTCGAGACGAGGGGCATAGTCCGGCAGGCGGCGGCTGAAATAGTCGCTGCAGTGCAGACGCCAGCGTTTTTGCTCCGCCTCGCTCAGAGTGTGGGGCCAGTTGCGGGCGCGGTAGCGAAACAGCATCTCTGGCAGTCGCGCATCTGTGAAGGCAAACTCACGCTCACCCAGCAGATCGGCTGGGGTGGCCCGCACCAGATCCATGGTGGATTTGTCGCCGTGGCCGAAGAAACCGGCGTAGAGCTGGGTATCGGGGTCCGGGTCATTGCTGCCTGCGAACTCCTGATTGAACACCTCCACCAGTTTTTCACGCACCTCGGGGTGAGCGCGCAGCAGGTTCAGGCTCTTGCGGCACTGCTCCCGGTCGATGGTGAGCTCATCGGCACGTTCCGGTGTCAGGGTGGCGGCTGGCGCCAGCACAGGGCATTTGTTGATGTGCACCAGTTTCACCGGAATGGCGGCCAGATCCCCCAGCTCGTCCTTGCGGGTATAGAGCCGCTCGCGGATCTCCTCGCAGGAAAGCTCGATGAGCGGGGTCGGGTCGCGGGTCAAATCCACCATGATCACCGCATTCTGGTTGGTGGGGTGCCAGGCGAGTGGCGATACCCAGCTCACGCACCCCTGCCAGGGGGAGAACATGCCGGAGACGTGGACCAGCGGCTTCATGGTCACCACATCGATGAGCGCCTTGACCTTGTTCTTGTTGCGCAGGGCAAACAGGTACTCAAACAGTTTGGGCTGGGCCTTTTTCACTAGCTTGGTCATCTCTATGGTGGCCAGCACGTCCGAGAGCGCATCGTGGGCATTGGCGTGGGACACACCGTTGGCGACGGTCAGCTTCTCCAGCCTGAAACTCGGCTTGCCCTCCTCATCAAAGGCCCATTCGATCCCCTCCGGGCGCAGGGCATAGCAGGCCCGCAGCATGTCGAGGATATCCCAGCGGGAGTTGCCGTTTTGCCAGGCGTAGGCGTAAGGGTCATAGAAGTTGCGATAGAGGGTGTAACGGGTCACCTCATCATCGAAGCGGATACTGTTGTAGCCCAGCACGCAGGTATTCGGTGTAGCGAACTGCTCGTGGATCTGGCGGATGAAATCCGCCTCGCACAGTCCGTCTTTCATCGCCTTTTGCGGCGTGATGCCGGTGATGAGGCACGCCTCCGGATCCGGCAGATAATCCGCCGGCGGCTTGCAATAGATGACCAGTGGCTCGCCGATGATGTTGAAATCCGCATCGGTGCGAATACCGGCAAACTGCGACGGCCTGTCCTTCGCCGGACTGATCCCGAAGGTCTCGTAATCGTGGAAGTAGAAAGTGGGCTCAATGCCGGATTGTGCTGTTTTGCTCATAAGTTCCGAGATAGGGTGTCCGGGATGGCGACGGCGCCAAAGTACCTGAGTGAGCGGTGCCCTGCACCACAATTGCCTGCATGGTAAACCATAGCGCAGGCAGAACGAAGGGCAGCTCGTCTGGCTGCTGGTTTAATGAACGCTCAAGAGCGTCGGCTCAAGGGGCCGGCATGATCGCGGACTGCATGGTGAAACATCGCACGTTCAGGTGGCTCATCGGGATGTCCCAGGGCGACCGGCATCAGGGTATTCAGATCCAGCAGGGTGAAGTAACCGCCTTCATCGGGATACCAGCCGCCTGTGTCTATGTAGTACACATTGCCAAGGCTGAGCGGGATGCTCACCGGGGTGTGGCCCACCACCAGGGCGACGAGATCCTCGACACAGCTCTCGTCCAGCCGCTCGATGCGGCGTCGTGACCAGAGGCAGACGTTCTTGATGGCCCTAAGCCTCCCGCCGCTCACCCCCGCATCTATTTTGTCCAGCAGCCCCGGCCAAGAGGAGAAGGGGCAATCGGCGTGGAGCAGACCGACTGGGCCGGTTCGATGGCAAGTGGCAGGGTGCGGTAGTGGGCGGCGAACGCCGCCTGCTCGCCCGGGGTCAGCTGCTGAAACCAGCCGCCGCCGTTCTGGATCCAGTTCTCCGGATCGCAGCTCTCGTAACGGCAGACGTAGTCGTCGTGATTGCCACAGACAGGGTGAAACCAGGGCTTGGCCAGCCACTCGAGCACTTCGGTGCAGTCGGGTCCGCGATCCGTCAGATCCCCCACTGAGAAGAGGCGATCCCGAGCGGGGTCGAATCCCGCCTGGTCCAGTGCCCCTTGCAGCCGCGAAAAATAGCCATGGATATCGCCGACGGCGAGATCCCGCCCCAGAGGATTGCGGGAGAAACGTCTGATCAGCGGGGATGGGTTCATGGCTTGCCTCCTTGTCTGGTGTGACCGGCTCGCGGCGCCACCAGATGGCCGATGGGGGATCCGGGGCTGCAGCATGGCATGCTCTGTCTCGTCATAGTAGAGGCTGGTGGGGGAGGCTCTCTCCCGTCGAGGTGACAGGCGGCCTGCATAAAGGAGGGCAGTTTGCCGCCTTGCCGGCAGAACCCGGGTAAAAAAATGCCAGTCGGTGTCGACTGGCATGCAAGGTATGGCCTGACAGATGCCCGGCGTCGGGATCAGAGCAGGTCTTCGAGCTGGTACTTCTTGAGCAAGATGTCGAAGGTGCCATCGGCTTTGACGCTCTCGATGGCGGCATCGAATTGGCTCTTGAGCTTGTCATCGTTCTTGCGCAGGGCCACCGCCACTCCTTCCCCGAGGATCTTGTCCTGGGTGCCGTTGAACTGGGGACCGACGAAGGTGAACTGCTTGCCCATCTCCTTGTCGAGGAAGCCAACCTTCAACTGCACCATGTTGCCGAAGGTGTAGTCGGCGCGGCTGGACTGCAGATCCAGCATGGGGGACTGGGCGTTGACGTAGCGCTTGATCTTGGCCACGTCACCGTAGCGGGCGGTGATGAAGTTGTCCTGGGGGGTGCCTTCCTGCACCGCTATCACCTTGCCCTTGAAGTGCTCAGGGGTGTCGGCAAAGTCGGCCGCCTTGTCGCTGCTACCCACGAAGCGGTTCTGCATCATGTAGTAGACCTGGCTGAAAGCGACCTTCTGGCGCCGCTCGTCGGTGATGTTCATGGAGGACATGATGGCATCGTATTTGCGCACCTGCAGGCCGGGGAGCAGGGCATCCCAGGGCTGGTTGATCACCTCGCACTCCGTCTTCATGGCCTCGCACAGGGCATAGGCCAGATCCACTTCGAAGCCGCCGAGCTTGCCGCTGCTGTCGACCATCTCGAAGGGAGGGTAGGTGGCGTCGGTGGCGATCACCAGGGGTTTGGCGGCGGCCTGGCCTGCTGTGGCCAGGGCCACCAGCATCATCAGTGTGTTGAGTTTCATGGTCAGTCCCTTGAAGTGTGGTGTCATTCCTAGAGTTCTAAATGGTGCCGGCCGCAAGGGCCGACGGCTATCTTGCGATGGGTGAGGGCCGGCAGCTGGCTGCGCACCTTGCGCTGGGCCGCCAGATCCAGGGTGGCGATGGCCATGCCCTGACCCTCCTCTACTTGGGCCAGCACCTGGCCCCAAGGATCGATGATCATGCTGTGGCCGAAGGTGCGGCGCCCGCCGGGGTGCTCACCTCCTTGGGCTGAGGCCAGCACGAAGGCCAGATTCTCCACCGCCCGGGCCCGCAGCAGCAGCTCCCAGTGCGCGAGCCCGGTGGTGTGGGTGAATGCCGCGGGCAGGGCGATGAAATCGGGGGAAGGGCTCAGGCGAAACAGCTCGGGGAAGCGCAGGTCGTAGCAGATCCCGAAGCGGAGCATGCCCCAGGGCAGGGGATGGCTCACCACCTCCCGGCCCGGGCTCATGGTCGCGGCCTCGTCATACTGCTCCTGCCCGGTGCAAAAGCCAAACAGGTGCAGCTTGTCATAACGACTCGCGAGCTCCCCTTGCGGGTCGATGAGCAGGCTGCTGTTGTGCATCTTGCCGGGCTCGTCGCTTACGAGCGGCAATGTGCCCGCCAGCAGCCAGATCCCGAGCTCCCGTGCCAGATCCTGGGCCCAGGCCAGCAGGGGGTGATCCGTGACGGGGGCGGCCAGGGCAACCCGTGCCCGCTCGTCGGCAGGCATCAGGTAGAAGTACTCGGGCAGCAGGGCAAACTCGGCCCCCTCGGCCGCGGCCCGGCGCAGCAGGGCCTCGGCTTGTGTCAGGTTGTGGTCAAGATCATCTCCGGAGACCATCTGCAGGACGGCAACGCGCACTGAATCCATGGTGCCTCCTAGACGCCGCACAGGCGCTCGGCGCCCGCCAGCAGGGTGTCCTCATCCTTGGAGAAGGAGAGGCGGATGACCCGTTGATCCGTGCCGTCGTGATAAAAGGCGGAGACCGGAATGGTGGCGACCCCGTGATCGCGGATAAGGCGCTGCACGAAGAGGCTGTCGGGCTCGTCGCTTACCCGCTCGTAGCTCGCCAGCATGAAGAAGCTGCCCGCCGAGGGGAGCAGGGTAAAGCGCGAATCCCCCAGGGCCGAGACCAGCAGATCCCGCTTGCGCTGATAGAAGGCCGCCAGCCCCTGGTAGTGGGCCGGTTGCTGCAACAGGTGGGCGAAGCCGTACTGCATGGGGGTGTCGGCGGCGAACATGGCGAACTGGTGCACCTTGCGGATCTCCTCCATCAGGGGGCGCGGTGCCACGCAGTAACCCACCCGCCAGCCGGTGACATGGAAGGTCTTGCCGAAGGAGAAGACGGCGACGGAGCGCTCCACCAGCTCCGGATAGCGGATCACGCTCTGGTGCAGGGCGCCGTCGAATACCACGTGCTCGTACACCTCGTCCGAGAGGATCAGGATGTCGGTGCCGCGCACCAGGCGGGCGAGACGCTCCTGATCCCCCGCCTGCCAGACGGTGCCGGTCGGATTGTGGGGGGTGTTGAGCACGATCATGCGGGTGCGGGGCGTGATGCGGGCCGCGACCTCGTCCCAGGGGATGGCAAAGCTCGGCGCCTTGAGGGCGATCACCACGGGGGTAGCGCCCTGCAGCTGGATCATGGGGCGGTAGCTGTCAAACGCCGGCTCGAACATGATCACCTCGTCCCCGGGGTGCACCAGGGCGGTGATGGCGCAGAACAGGGCCTCGCTGGCGCTGGCGGTGATGGTGACTTCCTCGCCGGCGTCATAGTGGTGGCCATAGCTGGTCGCTATCTTGGCCGCCAGTTGCTCGCGCAGGGCGGGCAGCCCCGTCATGGGGGCATACTGGTTTTCCCCGGCCAGCATGGCCTCGTGGGTCACCCGGATGAGCTCGGGATCGCAGGGGAAGCTCGGCGCCCCCTGGGAGAGGTTGATGCTGGGATGGCGGGCGGCGAGATCCCCGATCACGCTGAAGATGGTGGTGCCCACCTGGGGCAGTTTGCTGACAATGCGGGGGGAAGACATGACGTCGTCACCTGAGTGTTTGAAAGATGTCCCTTTTTAGTCCTCGCTCTCTTGCCGGACAACGGATTATTCGGCATGTTATGCATGAGTTTTTCTCAAGCATGGAGGCTTGTATGTTGTCCACCCAACCCCGCAGCCAATTGCCCCTGTATGGCTTGCAGGTTTTCGAGTGTTCTGCTCGCCATCTGAGTTTCACCCTGGCCGCTGACGAGCTGTGCGTGAGTCAGGGGGCGGTGAGCAAGCAGATTGCCCAGCTGGAGGCCCGCCTCGGCCACCTGCTCTTCGTGCGCGGCACCCGCTGCCTGGCCCTGACCCCTGCCGCCGAGAGACTGCTGCCTTTCGTCCGTGAGGGGTTGGCCCGCATAGGGGAGGGGCTCTGCGCCCTGCAAACCCTGCCCCACGAGCAGGCCATCAGCATCAAGGTCCCTTCCTGCGCCAGCCGCTGGTTGCTGCGACGGTTGCAGGACTTCGAGGGGGAGGCAGTCGAAGTGCGTGGCAGCCACAGCCACGGCATCGATTTCTCCCGCGAGCCCTTCGATCTCGCCATCGTCTATCAATCCTGTCAGGCCAGATACCCCCACAGCCAGCCGCTGTTTCAAGAGCAGCTGACCCCCGTCTGTGCCCCCGCCTTTGCCGCCAAGCACCGTTTGTTCGAGCGCACCATTGAGGAGTTGCCCCTGCTGCCCCTGCTTCATGCCAGCGCCGATCGGCGGGATTGGCGCAACTGGTTTGCCGCCTTCATCGCCACCCCCTGGCAGTCCCAGGGAGGCCAGCTGTTCGATACCCTGGACTTGGCGATGAATGCCGCCTTGCAGGGATTCGGCCTCTCCCTCGGGGATCCCACCATAGTGGCCGAGGAGCTGGAGAGCGGCGTGCTGGTAGCCCCCTTTGCCCCGGTGCTCAGCACGGATCACGAGTATGCCCTGGTTGCCCGTCCCAACAGCCAGCGCCAGGGGGTGCAGCGGGTCTGTCACTGGCTGCTGGAGAGCCGCGACCATCCCTGATCGCCGTCAGTTCCTTCCCTGACAGGGTGACATCTGTCTGCCCCACCAGCATGACAACAGCCCCGCTGGCGGGGCTGCTGTCATGCTGGTGGCTGCTTAAGGGATCAGTTGCAGATCTTGTAGTAGACCTCATTCCAGCGCAGGGTCTCCTTGAGCGCGGGGATGCGGGTGTGCTCGTCAATCACCACGAACTCTATGCCCATGATGTCGGCGAAGGTGCGCAGCTGCTCTATGTCTACCGACTGGGTGAACACCGAGTGGTGGGCGGCGCCCGCCAGGATCCAGGCCTCGGCGCTGGTCTGAAGGCTCGGCAGGGGCTTCCACAGGGCGCTCGCCACCGGCAATTTCGGCATGGCTTCTGGCAAGTCCACCACTTCCAGCTGATTGACCACCAGCCGGAAGCGATTGCCCATGTCGATGAGGCTGGCGTTGACCGCCTTGCCGGCTGGCGCAGCGAACAGCAGACGGGCAGGGTCGGCCTTCTTGCCGATCCCCAGATGCTGGGCATCCAGAACGGGTTTTTCGGCGGCGATGGAGGGGCACACCTCCAGCATGTGGGATCCCAGTACCAGGTTGTTGCCCGCCTCCAGATGGTAGGTGTAGTCCTCCATGAAGGAGGTGCCGCCAGCAAGGCCTGTCCCCATCACCTTGATGGTGCGCAGCAGGGCCGCCGTCTTCCAGTCCCCTTCGGCCCCGAAGCCGAAACCTTGTTGCATCAGGCGCTGGCAGGCCAGCCCCGGCAGCTGGTGCAGGCCGTAGAGATCCTCGAAGGTGGTGGTGAAGGCGCCAAACCCGCCCTCGGTGAGGAATTTCTTCATCCCCAACTCCTGGCGCGCCGCCTCGTAGAGCGATGCGCGCAGCGGCCCACCTGCCTGCACCGCCTCGGTCAGGGTATAGCTCTGTTCGTACTCGGCCAGCAGCGCCTCGATATCGGCGGAGGGCACGGCGTCGATGACCTTTACCAGATCGCCGACCGGGTGGTAGTTCACCTGATAGCCGAACTGGATCTGGGCTTCAATCTTGTCACCTTCGGTGACCGCCACGTTGCGCATGTTGTCGCCAAAGCGGGCGATCTTCAGGTGGCGGCTGTCGTGAATGGCGGCGGCGATGCGCATCCAGTTGCCGATCTTGCTCCTGACTTCCTCATCCTGCCAGTGGCCGACCACCACTGTGCGTGGCAGTCGCAGGCGGGCCCCCATGAAACCGAACTCTCGCCCGCCGTGGGCGGTCTGGTTCAGGTTCATGAAGTCCATGTCGATCTCGCGCCAGGGCAGATCCCGGTTGAACTGGGTGTGAAATTGCAGCAGAGGCTTTTGCAGCTGACTCAGGGCCGGGATCCACATCTTGGCGGGGGAGAAGGTGTGCATCCACACCATGAGCCCGACGCATTGCTCGCTGTGGTTTGCATCGCGAGCGACGCTGCTTATTTCATCGAGGGTAGTGCCTGTGGGCTTGAGCACTATCTTGATGGGCAGCCCGGCCCCCTCGTTGAGCTGGCTGGTCATGGTATGGGCATGATCGGCGACCTGCTTCAAGGTGGTCGCGCCATACAGGTGCTGGCTGCCGACCAGAAACCACACTTCCAGCTGTTTCATAAATTCCATGATCTTGTCCTCTTGATTGATTAAGTCTCGGTCTGGCCGTAATAGGCGTGCTTGCCATGTTTGCGCTGGTAGTGTTTCTCCAGCAGGTAGTCTGGCAGGGCGTGCGCCTGGGGGTTTATCTGGTCGGTGAGCCACGCCATGCGCGCCACCTCTTCCAGCACCACGGCGTTGTGCACCGCATCATCCGCATCCTTGCCCCAGCTGAAGGGGCCGTGGTTGGCCACCAGCACCCCCGGCATGGTGAGAATGGGGGTCTGTTTGAGGGTCTCGACGATGAGATGACCGGTCAGCCCCTCGTAATCCTCTTCGACCTCCCTCGGGGTGAGCAGACGGGAGCAGGGGATCTCGCCGTTGAAATAGTCGGCCTGGGTGGTGCCAAAAATCGGGATGGCGCGGCACGCCTGGGCCCAGGCGGTGGCGTGGGTGGAGTGGGTGTGCACCACGCCGCCGAGTTCAGGGTATGTGCGATAGAGCACCAGATGGGTGGCGGTATCGGAGGAGGGGCGCAGAGCCCCCTCCACCTGTCTGCCGGTGAGATCCAGCACCACCAGGTCCTCAAGCTGCATCTTGTCGTAACTGACGCCGCTCGGTTTGATGACCACCAGACCCCGCTCCCTGTCGATGCCGCTCACGTTGCCCCAGGTGAAGGTCACCAGATGATGGCGCGGCAGATCCAGGTTGGCGGTCAGCACCTGCTCTTTGAGCGCTTTGAGGTTCATGCCAGTGCTCCCTGGTTGTAGAGGGGCTCGGCGGCATGGCTCCATTGAAGGTAACGCTGATAGAGCCGCTCATATTCGGCGACCCGTTCAGGTTGTGGCTGGTGGGTGCGCTCTACGGCGCTCGCCATGTCCCGCTGTGCATCAGCCACATCCGCGTAGATACCGGCCGCCACGGCGGCAAAGATGGCCGCGCCCAGGGCGCAGCACTGATCCGATGCCACCACCTGGATGGGGCGATTCATCACGTCGGCGCAGGTCTGCATCACTGTGGTCGACTTGCGGGCTATGCCGCCGAGCGCGATCACCTGGTCCACCGGCACCTGTTGGCTAGTCATGCACTCCATGATGCTGCGGGCACCGAAGGCGGTGGAGGCCACCAGAGCGCCGAACAAGTCGGGCGCATCCGTGCCGAGGTTGAGGCCGGTGACAGTGCCCTGCAGGCGCTGGTTGGCGTAAGGGGTGCGGCGTCCGTTGAACCAGTCGAGCACCACCGGCAGGTGGGCCAGATCGCGTTGCTGATCCCAGGCGGCGGCCAGGCTTGGCAACAGCTGCTGCTTGTGGGCCTCGATGGCGGTATAGAGCTCCGGATACTGAGCGGCGAACCGGTCCAGTGGCCAGCTCAACTGGCGCTGATACCAGGCGTAGATGTCGCCGAACGCCGATTGTCCCGCCTCCAGCCCCACCATCCCCGGCACCACGCTGCCGTCCACCTGGCCGCAGATCCCGGCGATGGCACGCCCGCCTATGGTGGCTTCGTCCGCGATCAGGATGTCGCAGGTGGAGGTGCCTATCACCTTGACCAGGGCATTGTTGCCGGCTCCGGCCCCGACCGCGCCCATGTGGCAATCAAAGGCGCCGCCCGCTATCACCACCTCGCAGGAGAGGTGCAGCCGCTCTGCCCATTCGGGCGTCAGGGTACCGACCGGCAGATCGGCGGTCCAGCTGTCGGAAAAGAGCGGGAAGTCGAGATCCTGGGTCAGCAGCGGATCCAGCGCATTGAGAAAATCGGCAGCTGGCAGGCCGCCCCAGCTCGGGTGCCAGAGGGACTTGTGGCCGGCGGAGCAGCGCCCGCGCTTGATATTGGCAGGGGCCTGGGTGCCGCTCAGGATGGCGGGTACCCAGTCGCACAACTCGACCCAGTTGCAGGCGGCGGCGCGCACCGCAGCATCGCTGCGGGAGACGTGCAGTATCTTGGCCCAGAACCACTCGGAGGAGTAGATGCCGCCGATGTAGCGGCTGTAGTCGGGGAACTGGCCGCTGTGGCAGAGCGCAGTGATGGCTTCTGCTTCCTCGATGGCGGTGTGATCTTTCCACAGCACGAACATGGCGTTCGGGTTGTCGGCAAACTCAGGAAGCAGGGCCAGCACCCGGCCCTCTTCATCGATGGGGGCGGGCGTCGAGCCCGTGCTGTCTACCCCTATGCCGCGCACGGCGGCGCGCTGGGCGGGGGAGAGCTGGCTCACCACCTGCACCACCGCCTGTTCCATGGACTCCAGATAGTCGAGGGGGTGGTGGCGGAACTGGTTGGTGACTGGCTGGCAGTAGTGGCCGGCTTGCCAGCGCGGGTAGTAGACGACATGGGTCGCGAGTTCAGCGCCGTCGTGGCAACGCACGGCAAGTGCCCTGACCGAATCGCTGCCGAAGTCGAGTCCGATGACGATGTGCTCGGACCTGGGGTGCTCAGACATATGTGCTCCTGACCATCAATGAAGGGGTAACAGGGAGGAACCATAGGAGATGCACAGAGCGGACGGTTAGCCATTGGCTGCTGGAAATATGGATTTAAACGCTGTCAGTGCAAGAGGGTGACGACCCTCTGGAATTTGATATGTGACAATTTTGCTAAATATATAGACAAAATGGCTGCAATTTCATGGCGTGATCCTGCTCTCCATTTTTTCATGTGAAAACGATTACAACTTGGTTCGCTCATCTAGCGACAACAATAACGTCATGTTTGAACGTGCTTTTATGCGGCTACGGAGTGAATCAACTGAACAGCCGCACTTCGTTGATACATGGATTGATAGAACAGTTGGAGACACTCGCATGAACAAAATAGTTAAAAGCATGATTGCAGTAGGGTTTGCCCTCGGTATAGCAAATTCTGCTTTCTCTGCTGAGGCATTGAAGTTGGGCTACCTGGTCAAGCAGCCGGAGGAACCCTGGTTCCAGACCGAATGGACCTTTGCCGACAAGGCCGGCAAGGATCTCGGTTTTGATGTCATCAAGATTGCCGTGCCCGATGGCGAGAAGACCCTCAATGCCATCGACAGCCTGGCGGCCAACGGCGCCAAGGGCTTTGTCATCTGCACCCCTGATCCCAAGCTGGGCTCGGCCATCATGGCCAAGGCCAACAGCATGGGGCTGAAAGTCATCACGGTGGACGATCAGTTCGTCAACGCCAAGGGCAAGCCCATGGAAAATGTGCCGCTGGTGATGATGGCCGCCACCAAGATAGGGGAACGCCAGGGGCAGGAGCTCTACAAAGAGATGCAAAAACGCCAGTGGGACGTGAAGGCGACAGGGGTGCTTGCCATCACGGCCGATGAGCTGGATACCGCCCGTCGCCGGGTTGAGGGTTCTCTGAGCGCGCTCAAGGCCGCCGGTTTCCCCGATGCCCAGATCTATCGTGCGCCGACCAAGGCCAATGACATTCCGGGGGCACTGGACGCCGCCAACTCCATGCTGGTGCAGCATCCCGAGGTGAAGAACTGGCTCATCGTCGGCATGAATGACAACACTGTGCTCGGCGGCGTGCGCGCCACCGAAGGGCAGGGCTTCAAGGCCGGGAACGTCATCGGTATCGGCATCAATGGGGTGGACGCGGTGAACGAGCTCTCCAAGTCCAGCGCCACCGGTTTCCTCGGCTCTCTGCTGCCAAGCCCGGATGTGCACGGCTACAAGAGCATCCAGATGCTCCATGACTGGGTGGTCAATGACGTAGAGCCGGCCAAGTTCACCGAAGTGACCGACGTTGTGCTCATTACCCGCGACAACTTCAAGGTCGAGCTGCAGAAAAAAGGTCTGTGACAGGCGCGGTTTAACCCCTGACATCTCTACAGGCATGGTGCAAAACCGCCCATGCCTGTTACCTGGAGTAAACACATGGATCAGTCAGTTCCTTATCTGGAGTTTTGCGGCATCAGCAAGGAGTTTCCTGGCGTCAAGGCGCTGCAAAACGTCTCCTTTTCCTGTCACCGGGGCACAGTGCATGCGCTGATGGGCGAAAACGGCGCAGGCAAATCCACCCTGCTCAAGATACTGAGCGGCTTTCAGGCCCCCACCACAGGGGTGGTGAAGCTGGATGGCCAGGAGAGGGTGTTTCAAAACACGGTCGATGCGCTGGAGAGCGGGATCGCCATCATTTACCAAGAGTTGCATCTGGTCCCCGAGATGACCATCGCCGAGAACATCTATCTGGGTCAGCTGCCCACTCGGCACGGTGTCATCGATCGGGAAAAACTGTACCGGGATGCGACCAGACAGCTGGCGCGCCTCGGCATGGATGTGTCGCCCGAGACGCCCCTTAAATACCTGTCGCTGGGTCAGTGGCAGATGGTGGAGATCGCCAAGGCCCTGACCCGGGATGCGCATATCATCGCCTTTGACGAGCCGACCAGCAGCTTGTCGTCTCGCGAGATAGAGCAGCTGTTTCGGGTCATTCGCCAGCTGCGCGATGAGGGCAAGGTCATCTTGTATGTCTCCCATCGCATGGACGAGATCTTCGAGTTGTGTGATGCCATCACCGTTTTCAAGGATGGCCAGTTCGTGCGCACCTTTGACGCTATGGCGGAGGTCAGCCGGGATCTGCTGGTCAAGACCATGGTGGGGCGCGAGCTGACGGATATCTATGGCTACAGTCCTCGTCCATTGGGGGAGCTTGGCTTGCAGGTCAGCAACCTGATGGGACCCGGCCTGAAGGCACCCATTTCGTTTGAGGTGAAACGCGGCGAGATCCTCGGCATTTTCGGTCTGGTGGGCGCTGGTCGCAGCGAGCTGATGAAGCTGATTTTTGGTGCCGACAAGATGGTGTCCGGCGAGATTTCGGTGTTCGGCAAGCCGGTACCCATCCGCAACCCCATCGATGCGATTCACAGCGGCATCATGCTCTGTACCGAGGACAGAAAGGCCCTTGGCATCATCCCCATCCACTCTGTGCAGGAAAACATCAATATCAGCGCCCGGCGCCACAAGGCATGGGGAGGCTTCTGGATCAACCAGAAATGGGAAGACGAGAACGCTCGGCTGCGGATCCGCGACATGCGCGTCAAGACCCCGTCTCCTCATCAAGCCATCATGAACCTCTCCGGCGGTAACCAGCAGAAGGCCATTCTGGGCCGCTGGCTCTCCGAAGACATGAAGGTGATCTTGCTCGACGAGCCGACCCGCGGCATCGACGTCGGGGCAAAAAATGAAATCTACAACGTGATTTACGATCTGGCCAAGGTAGGTATTGCCGTCGTGGTGGTCTCGAGCGAATTGCCGGAGGTACTGGGCATTGCGGATCGGATCATGGTCATGCGGGAAGGGGTGATCGCAGGGGAGCTTTCCCACCATGACGCCAATGAAATCAAGGCGCTGAACCTGGCCATGCCGGCCCGTTGATAACCCATGACAGCGATGTAACAGCATCCGGAATAATCAGGAGAAATACCATGACAACAACGACTTCTGTCGGTCAGGCCGCGACTGTCTCGGCGGCCACCGGCACCAGAGTGCAACTGGCTCGAGTGTGGGATCAATACGGGATGCTGGTGATCTTCGCCATCCTGTTCCTGCTGGCCTGCGTGCTGATCCCCAACTTTGCCAGCCTGATCAACATGCGTGGCTTGGGCCTTGCGGTCTCCATGTCCGGCATGGTGGCCTGCGGCATGCTGTTCTGCCTCGCCTCTGGTGAATTCGACATGTCGGTCGGCTCGGTCGTCGCCTGTTCCGGCGTGGCCTGCGCCGTGGGGATCAACGCCACCGAGAGCATCACGGTCGGCATCCTGGCCGGCATGTCGGTCGGCGTCCTGTTTGGCCTCATCAACGGCATAGTGGTGGCCAAGTTCAAGATCAATGCCCTGATCACCACGCTGGCAACCATGCAGATGGCGCGCGGGGTGGGCTACATCATCTCGGACGGCAAGGCGGTCGGCATAGTGGAGGAGGGCTTCTTCGAACTTGGCAGCTCAGCCCTGCTGGGGATTCCGACGCCTATCTGGCTGACGGCGCTGTGCTTCGTGTTGTTTGGCCTGCTGCTCAACAAGACCACCTTTGGCCGCAATACCCTGGCGATGGGGGGCAATGAAGAGGCCGCCCGGCTGGCGGGGGTCAACGTGGTGCGTACCAAGATCATCATTTTCACCATGACGGGGCTGATCGCCTCGATTGCAGGGATCATTCTCGCCTCCCGCATGACCTCCGGGCAGCCCATGACCTCCATCGGCTTCGAGCTGGTGGTCATCTCGGCCTGCGTGCTGGGAGGGGTCTCCATGAAGGGGGGCATTGGCAAGATCTCCTACATCATCGCCGGTGTGTTGATCCTGGGCTTGATGGAAAATGCGATGAATTTGCTCAACATATCCCCGTTCGCCCAGTACGTGGTGCGTGGCTTGATCCTGCTCGCCGCCGTCCTGTTCGACCGCTACAAGCAGGTGCGCAAGGCACGAGTCTGACCCTGGTTTTCTCACGCCATCTCAGGCCAGCATTTCGCTGGCCTTGTTGTCTGGTCCTCCCCCTGCGCGCAGCAGACCCGACTGTGAGCCAGTTCAATAAATTCACACTGCGCTGGCCGTCAGATAGCGTGTTCCCAAAGCGAGTCTCTACAATGGCCCATGCCGATTTTTTTACCCAAGCGCTTTTTTGTGCCATGTCATCAATGCAAAAAGAGAAGCCAAAACAACTCAATCCCCTGTTGCCCGGATATGCCTTCGATGTCTTCCTCGTCTCTGGCATGACCCCTATCGAGCAACACAGCCCGCTCGACTTCATCATCGACCGACCTGGTGGCATGAAGGGGTTCATCGTCAACTTGACCATCAAGGGCAAGGGGCAGATCTTTCAGGGTGATCAGGCGTTCACGGTGGAGCCAGGCGACTTGCTGCTCTTCCCGCCCGCGGCCGTGCACCATTACGGCAGGGCACCGGATGCCCGGGAGTGGTATCACCGCTGGGTCTATTTCCGGCCAAGAGCCTATTGGGCCGACTGGCTCAAGTGGCCGCGGGCGGTCGCCAATGTGGGGTGCCTGAATCTGGCAGACGGTCAGTTGCTCGATGAATTTGATGCGCTTTTTCTCGATATCGAAGAGACCCACAAGCAGCTGAGGCCCATGTCGGAGCAACTGGCGATGAACCTGCTGGAGCGGCTGCTCATCCGCTGTTACGAGGCCTCCTCCCTGACGGAATATCCCGCCATTGATCACAGGGTTCACGAGGCGTGCCAGATCCTGAGCGACTCGCTTTCGGCTGAGATATCGGTCGAGGCGCTGGCCGAGAAGGTGTTTTTGTCTCCTTCGCGGCTGGCCCACCTGTTTCGCGAGCAAGTGGGGGTGAGCATAGTGCGTTGGCGCGAAGATCAACGGATCATGCGGGCCAAGCTCCTGTTGCAGACCACGCCCATGTCGGTCGCCGCCATTGGCCAGCAGGTAGGCTATGACGATCAGCTCTACTTCTCACGGGTGTTCAAGAAACGGGTCGGTGTCAGCCCGACCGAATATCGCAAATGCGCCACCCCGCTCTGACAGGGGGATTGCAGACAGGGGCGAGGCGCCAGCCAAGCGTCATCAGTGTTGCAGATGCCAGATCAGGCCAGTTTTTCGAAGGTTTCACTGGCCCCCGGGAAGAGGGCCAGTGAAGGGGCTGACTTGCTCAGCGCTGGCGAGCCTTGAATCTGGGATTGCTCTTGCAGATCACGAACAGCTTGCCGCGGCGGCGGACAATCTGGCAATCCGGGTGGCGCGACTTGGCTGACTTGAGGGAGGAGAGCACTTTCATGACTTGTCTTTTCCTTTGTTGAAGAATTGGCCGAAACGTTGACCAAAGCGGGCGACCTGACCCTCCTTGCCGATCTGCTTCTGCTTACCGGTATAGAAGGGGTGCGAGGCACTGGAGACATCCAGCGTCACATAGGGATAGGTATTGCCATCCTCCCACTGCTTGGTGCGATCTGTCTTGAGGGTGGAACCCACCAGAAAATAGGTATTGGCGGTCAGATCGTGAAACAGGACCTGACGGTATTCGGGGTGAATGTTGGGGCGCATGATACTCGCTCTATGAATTGATATGTTATCTTATAACAATTAAATCATGCTCCTGTTGAGAATGAATATCAACTATTTTTTAGGGCGCTATCAGGGTAGATGAAGGGGGCATGGAGCATAAAACGGGCAGGTATGAGCCGCCCGGGAGCAGGAAAACCGGTTATCTGCGACGTCACTGCAACTTTGATTGAAGGCCTGCTTGGGGAAGCAGATAATCCCTCCTTTACTTTTGATTTTTACTGTATAAAAATACAGTTATAAATCATGGAGACTTATCCTATGCGTCTGGAAATCATCATCGACAAGAAACATCAGATCCCCACCACTACCATGGAGGCGCTGCGTCAGGAGCTGCTCAAGCAGTTGGGCGAGAAGTTCCCCGACCTGCATGTGCGGGTCGCACCGGGCGGCGCCATGGCGATGACAGTCAGCCGTGCCAGCAAGGAAGACAAGGAGCTGGCGGAGGCCATGGTGCAGGAGGTGTGGGAGAACGCCGACAGCTGGATGCCGGAAAGCGCCGCCTCCTGAAGCCCGATGGCTACCGCGTGAGCGTAAATAAGGCTGGCCAGGCCTGAAACCGGATTATCGGATCAAATGAAACGCAGCCCTGGGCTGCGTTTTCTGTATCTGTATCTGGCTATGTTACGCCTCGCACTGTTTAGCCTCTGCTGAAGACAGATGCGCTTACAATCCGGCCCACCGTTTGAGGCTGTTGACCTGCACTTTCTGGTCGGCCTGGGTTATCTCGCCATTGGCGCGAAGTGCCTTGATGGCGACAGGCAGGGCGGCGCGCACCTCGGCGGCTGTCATGCCAGCGTGCAGGGCAGGGTGATAGGCGAGCTTGAGCAGCACATAGTCGAGTCCGGTGGGGAAGCTGTCGATGCTGTTGTCATTGAAGATGGAGGGAAACACCTTGTCCGAGTCGTTGGGCAGCCCCATCACCTGGGTGAGCTCTTCCACCACACAGTCGAGAAAACGTCCCTTGGCGCGGCTGTAATCCACGGGAATGATGATGGTGGCGCGTGCTATCTCGTAACGGGCATTGATGGCAAAGTTGGCCATACAGAGCCCTTCCTTGAGCGCCGTCGTGATGGCCGCACCCTGGCCCATGGTCCGTTTGGCCCAGTTCGCCATCCGGGCACGTTCGGTCATGATGAGCGTGATGTTGGGTTTGTCGTTCACCAGGGTGATAGGGTGGCCTATGATGCCAGCCAGATGCTGGCTCTGGATCTTGACCACTTCGGTTTGCAGCGGTTTGTCGCCAAACTCGTTGATGAGCTTGAGGCGGATGGGCTGTTGCCAGCGGGCAAATCGCACGTTCTGCTCCTCGCCATACTCCCGCTTCATGGCGACTTCGAAAAAGCTGTCGATGAGATACGCATCGCTCTGCCAGCGCTCGGCGGCAGTGAGGGGCTGCGCCAGTAGCTGCGCCATCATGATCCACACTCCCGTCAGCCATCCCTTGAACATGACGGAACGGGGGCGCGGCAACGGGGGGCGGCGAAATGGGATCATGTTTCCTCCTTGAAACGGCTATCGATCAGCGAGCGGCACGCTCAAGGTCACGCCAGGTAAGCCAGAGCCTGAGATCAAACTCCAGTTGATGATAGTCCGGCTCCATGTGCTGACAGAGCTGGTAGAAGGCCTTGTTGTGATCCTTCTCTTTCAGGTGGGCCAGCTCGTGTACCACTATCATCTTCAAAAAGGCAGGAGGGGCCTCCTTGAACAGGGCGGCGATGCGGATCTCGTTCTTGGCCTTGAGTTTGTTGCCTTGTACCCGGCTGACGTAGGTGTGCAGACCGAGGGCATCCTTGATCACGTTGATCTTGCCGTCGAAGATCACCTTGGAAAGGGGCGCCGAGCTTTTGAGGTAGCGATTTTTCAACTCCATGGTGTAACCCAGCAATGCCTTGTCACTCTGGATCAGGTGACTGTCCGGGTAGCGTTTTTCCAGCATATCCCCAAGCTTGCCTGCCGCGATCAGCTGTTGTACCTGGGCCTTGAGCGGGTCTGGATAGCCCCCGAGATAGGTCAGTTCCACCATGGTTTGTCACTCGTCACATCAAAAAAGAGCGTCATTGTAGTCATCCCGCGTCGGCTTGGATAGGGCTTGCGCTTGCCCGAAACGGGTCGTGCGCCCAAACAAAAGGGCCGTCACTGCATGCAATGACGGCCCTTTTCGGCGATGGAGCGGGATCAGCGCCTGCGATAGAGACCCGGATCCACCTCTTCATACTGGCTCACCAGATATTGATAGAAGGCGAGACTGGATGGAGTGGTCGGTTTTTTCAGCTCGTCTGCAATCCGCTCCGGTTTGGCGATGATGAACTTGGGGCTCTGGCGCTTGATGTCGGCCAGCACCCGCTCACGCACATCGTAGGGCGGATTGACGTTGGCAAAGAAGAGGTAGGCCGACGCTGGTTGGCGATCGGTCCACAGATAGTATTGCGGCTGAATGCCATCGACCCAGATCTTGTCGGTCGGGCCGGTTTCGGCCTTGATCCGGTCGACCCGTACTTGGGCTGGCGGGTTGAACGGCTTGCCCTTCAGGCTGCCCTCCCAGGCGTTGTTGAGCAACAGGGCAAGCATGGCCAGCGAGGCGAGCCAGGGGGTGGCACTGCGCACATCCCAGGCGCGCCACAGGGGCACCAGGATCAGCACGGGCAAGGCCCACAGCAGGCTGTTGCCGAGCACTTCCCGTACTCGTTCCAGCGACCACTCTTTGGTGCTCCAGCCATAACCGAGCTGCTGGGCCAGCAGCCAGCTGGCAGTCAGCACCACCAGCGAGATGCAGAGCAGACCGAGACCATCGGCCTGCTGTTCGCTGCGATCGAGCAGACAGGCGAGCGGCAGCAGGGCCAGCGGCAGATAGAGAACGTCGTAGTGATCAAACACATGGCCGGAGACAGAGTTGGCAATCAGGGTAAAGATCACGCCAAACAGGGTGGCGCACAGGGCGGGCAGATACCACTCCTGACGCCGGCCCATCATCAGGACGATGAAGGCGGGCAGCAGCATGATGAGGCCGGTGCGCAGCAGGCCGACGCTGCCCACATCCGGCGAGAAGCCTGTGCCGTAGCTGCCCTCGAAGAAGATATCGAAGGCGTAATACTTGAATTCTGCCAGCAGGCTGTGGTGCTGGAAGTAGGCGAACAGGGGGCCGCCAATCAGGGCCAGACCCAGCAGGCTGGAAAAGAGCAGGGCGAGGGCGCAACGCCACTGTTCGCGCAGGCACCAATGGCAGAACAGTACCAGATACCAGGCGCCCCAGAAGGCGCCGTTGTTGGTGCGCATCCAGGCCACGATGGCAAATGTCAGCGCCGCCACCAGGGCTGGGCCCCAGCTGAAGCGTTTGTCCAGCAGCATGGTGATGAAGGCCCACTGGGCGATGAGGGCCAGGTGGAATGTCCAGTCCTCTGTCATGTTGCCGTAGTAATAGCGGGTGCTGTAGAGCGCCAGCACTGCCAGCATGGTGCCGAGGCGGGCGCGCAGGGAGAGGCCAAGCTGAGCGAATGCCTGCCAGCTGGCCAGCAGACCGAGCCAGCAGAGCGCCCATTCCAGCAGCCAGATCCCGAAGAAACCGCCCATATGATAGCCGAGCGCATCGAGGGCGAAGATCATGGGGCCCTTGATGTCGATCATGTCCCGATAGAGCACGCCCCCCTCGCTCCACATCTTGCCCATCACCGCAAACAACGAGGCATCGAAACCGGGGGCCATGCCATGAAACAGCGGATTGCGCAGACAAAACAGCAATGCCAGCAGACCGGTGAGCAGGATGACTAGCGGCCTTAGGCCCGGATTGACACGAGGAGCGGTAAAACGGATGGCATGATTCATGGGTGACCTGTTCCTGCTGGGAAGTCTCGAAAGCGGGCCTATCTTGCCGAGCCTGACTGCGCTATGCAATGGGCGAAGGTAATGTGCTTGAAATAATTTTCAAAAGTGCCGCTTCCCGGCAAGAAAGCGGCACTTTTTCTGACACAGGAAGGAGAAGCGGTAACGTGAGTCCCTTACCCGCCGACTCACGGCATGGCGTGAGGGCCGTGATACTCCACCAGCTCCGGCAGGGTTGCGAGCTCGGGCAGATAACGGGCCCAGCGGATAAAGGCATCCGCCAGCGTAATGCCGAGCTCCTGATTGTGCTGGGTCAGGGTGCGAGCCAGCGCCGTGTAGCCCTCTTTGCCGGAGGCGGTATAGGCACTGGATACTCCCCGATAGATGGCGTCTGCCTCGACTGGCTGCCAGCAGCCTAGCGCGCTTTCCCACTCCAGACGGGTGATCCTGGCCCCCTTGGGACGATCAGCCTGATAACAGAAGCGCATCCCGGCTGTGTAGGGGAAGCTGCCGTTACCATTGCCCGTCACGCCGTTGTTGGTGGCGTTGTCGATGGCGCCTTCCAGCGCCTCAGCCAGCTCATGGCCATGCACCCGGTAGAGGGTGAGGGGGATGGCAAACGGGAGCAGGCGACCTGCAATATCTGCTTCGCTCAAGGGGCCCGGCTCCAGGGAGCAGCGCACCCCCCCTGCGTTGTGCAGGGCGAAATCTACCTGACCAACCTGTTCGCGGGCACCGATCAGCATGGCGTGGGCCACCAGCGGAGCAACCTGGCTACCGGCGGGCAGATTGGCATCGGGCAGGCGCTGATGATGGAGCGGCCCGGCGAGATGGGTCACGATGCGCTGGGTCATGGTCTCGAGCTCGGGCCGGTAGCGTTTGGCCAGATGCTGCTCGAGCTCGGGGGCCGGCTCGCAGAAGTACAGCCCGGCAGGGGGCTCTGAGGCAAACGGCCAGGGTTGCCAGGGCAACCATTCCAGTTGGCCTTGACTGCGACTCACACGCCCGCGGGCATCAAACTCCAGTTCGCATACCCCCAGGCAGAGCGCGCTGTGGGCGGCATGGAGGATAGCCACTTCGTTTACCATCAACGGATAACTGCCATCGCTCTCGAGCCCCAAGGGCGCGAGATCCCCCAGTTGACTGTGGGTATGGCCGCCAATGATGAGGCTCAGTTCCGGAAAGCGGGCAGCAAGGCGCTTGTCTTGCTCCAGTCCCAGGTGGCTAAGCAAAATAATGTGGTGGATGCCCTCGGCCTTGATCTCGCCGATCGCGGCGGTCAGGGTGTCATCGATACCATGAAAGCGGGTATGGGGATCCGGATTGGCGATGGCGGCCATCTGCGGCAGCGTGATGCCAAGCAGCGCAAAGGGGACGCCGTCTATGATGCGTTTGTGCCAGGGACGGCTGGCATCATGAAGCATGGGCAGGCCCTGCAGGCGCAGCGGGGTATCTGCCGGCTCCTGGCTGCTGTCGAGGTTGGCGGCCAGCACGGGAAAATCGAGCTGGCGCAAAAATTCCACCAGAGGACCGTTACCCAGATCAAACTCGTGATTGCCGATCACCATGGCATCGGGTCGCAACAGGCTCAGCAAGTCGGCATTGGCCCGTCCCTTGAAACGGTTGAAATAGAGTGACCCCTGAAAGGTATCGCCACCGTGCAGGAACAGGCAGGTCTGGCCCGCCGCATCAGCCTGCTGGCGCAGGGCGGTGAGTCTGGTAAGAATGCGGGCATAGCCGCCACACGGGGTGCGCCATTCTGACTCGCCAACAGGGAAGAAGCGCATGGGGGCGCCATCGAAATGGGAGTGGCAGTCACTGAAATGGGCAAGTTGAACCGTAATACTCATCTCGGTCCTCCTTAGAGAAAAAGAGCACCGAGTCTACTCCAACCTCGGGGGAAGATACTAGCCCGGCAGGACGCCGGGCTAGTAAGGGAAGAGAAGGACCAAGCGGGAGCCTGCTCAGGGAACCGCGTTGGTCCAACGCAGATCTCAGGCGGGAACCATGATCTGGGTGGCGAGGATCACCACCACCAGGCCGACGGCGACCGGTACCGAGGTGCGTTTGACCACCTCGAACGGGGAGAGGTTGCCCATGCCCGCACAGGCAACCACCACGCCGGAGACAGGCGAGATGGTGCGACCCAGGTTGGAGGCTTGCAGCATGGGGATGACCAGATAGGCGGGATTGACGCCGAGGCTGGTGGCCAGGTGCGGGATCAGCTCCACGAAGGCGTAGAAGGGAGCATTGCCGGAGCCTGTGGTAAAGGCGGCCAGGGTGGTGATGACCACCAGTACCAGCATGATGACGATACCGCCGGTGCCAAAGCTCTGGGCCAGATCCAGGAGGTTCGCGATGAAGCCCAGCCCCATCAGACCCTGGGCAAACACACCGGCACCCACCAGCAGCATGACCACGCCGGCGAAGGCGTCTGCCATGCTGCGCCAGCATACCTGCAGACCCTCGAGCAGATCCTTGCCATTGCGCTTGCGCACCAGTTCCAGCAAGGCAGCCAGCACCAGACAGATGACGATGATGGTCACTATGTCGAGTTTGGGGCCCACTTTGCCGTCAAACAGCAGCACGCCGATGATGGGGGTAAACGGCAGTATGGCGTAGAAGCCGGGAGCATCCGTGATGAGATCGCTCGGTGCGACAGGTTCGTTGTGCTCGCCCGATTTCTGGTCCAGATAACGCTGCCAGAAGAAGTGGGCGACCGCCATGGCGGCGATGGCCACCAGCGAGATGGGCAGGGTCAGCTTGAAGGCAAAGTCGAGCAGCTCCATGTTGGCGGCCTGGGCTGCCATCACGACGTCACCCGAGGTGGGCGCCAGAATGATGGCGGCCGGAGAAGCACACACAGCGGCTGCGGCGCCACGGGAGATCCCCATGTTGACCATCAGCGGGAACAGGGTGGCCATCAAGAGCACGCCCAGACCGGTGGCAGAGCTCACCGCCAGCGACATGGCACAGGCCACCAGATAGGCGGCCACCAGCAGTATGTAGGGGGATTTGATGATACCGAGCGGCTTGCTGGCCAGCTTCACCAAGATGGTGTTGGCGCCGATATGACTCATGTAGCCGGCAAAACCGCACAGCACCATGATCAGCATGCCCAGGCCACCACCACGATCCACCAGCAGGAAGCGCACATATTCGAAGATATCGGTGGCAACATGGCCGGTGGAGGTGACGCTGGCGGGCAGCACCGTCTTGCCCATCAGAGCGGTAATGGTCAGCAGCAGCAAACCGCCGCTGAGCAGCACCCCGGTGGCCGAGTAGCCCTTGAAGATGTAGCGCCCCACGGTCAGGGTGACCAGGGTACCAATAAGGAGTTCCATCATAGAGTGAGTTCCTGAGTACGAAATGAAGGTGGATGCATTTCATGGGTTAACTTGGCGGTTAATCTGGTCAATTGCGGAAAGCATCAACAGAAAACTCGGCGATTATTATCTAATAAGGGGTAACTCACCATGATGTTGGTCATCACTTGTGATCTCGCTTGCAAATCAATGGGGACGCGGGGTTGCGACTTGTCTGGCTGGCACATAGTCTTTGTGACGGGAGTAGATGACTGCCGACGGGAACGCGGTTAATCTCTTGTTTCGTCTATTAATACGTTGATTATTAATTAAAATAACACTTCAGTCATCAACGAGGTCAAGGCAGCATAAATGGGCATGGTCAGCAAAGTTTTCATGGTGGCACTCTTGCTCCATGCTGCTACGGTCGGGGCCGAAACGTCGCATTATGCCGGCATCAAGGTGGAGCCGGATATCAAGGTGGATTTCCAGTTTTATCGGGTTTTTGGGCAGGATGTCGCCAGTGTGGCCCGGCAGATAGCAAAACAGGGGCCTGCCCAGGCCAGAGGCCATATCGGCATGGCCAGTTACCAACTTTCCTGGCAACTGCAGACCCGCCCCGGGGTGAGCCGCTGCGAGCTGGAACAGGTCAAGGTCATGACCCGCATCAAGGTGATGGTGCCGAACTGGATGGACAAGGCCAGAGCTTCCGCCGCCGAGCGGCAGAAATGGGACGCGCTGGTGGGGGCCATGTTCGACTACGAGAGCCGCCACAAGGACATACTGCTGGAGAGCGTCAGCCTGCTTGGCATCAAGCTGGTACAACTGCCGGTGGCGCGCGATTGCGCCGCCCTGCAATATCAGGCCTGGCAGCAGGGGCAGGAGGTGCTTGCCAGCTCCCGTGAGCGCTTCACTCTGTTGCAGCAGCAGACCGATCATGGCCGCAAACTTGGGCTGGTCTGGCCCAAAGGCATCTAGCACATCGACATGCATGACAAGCGATAAAACGGGCTCCCATCGGGGAGCCCGTTTTTATTGTATTCAAGCCGTCAGCTGCCCCAATGGGTTAATTGAGGGGCTTGCCCTTGAGCAGTTTGCGTATCCAGTAGCGGGCAGGATGAAGCGCTTCCAGCAGGTCGGTGGCCAGTGGCAAGGGATCGCCGCAGATCTCGCTGGCGATCAACTCGCCGCACAGAGGCGCCGAGCACAGGCCCCGCGAACCGAGTGCCCCCAGCACGTAGAGGCCCGGATGAAGCGGCAGCGGCGCCGGGTTTTGTTGATCACGCTGAAGCCGGGCGTAGTGATCTGCCAACCCTGCCAACCTGGCGATTGGCCCGGCCACCGGCAGGTGATCCCGGCTGGCGCAGCGCACGCCGACCCTGGCTTCATTGCTGCTTACATCCACCTCTGCTGGCCAGGCCTGGTCCGGCAGGCAGGCTTGCAGCCGTGCCTGGTTCTGAGCTTGTTCTTCTGCGCTGAATGCCTGTGTGCTCTGGTTGCGGCCATAGCTGGCGCCGATGCAGTGTTCTGCATTATGGGCTGGCGTGAGATAGCCATCGTAACAGAGCACCGTCTTGAGCTGGCTCAGGGTTGCAGTGGTCGGCACATGGCTCACCTGACCGCGCACCGGATAGAGCGGCAGCTCGGCAAAGGGGAGCAGGGCTGGCAACTGATGACCGGCGGCCACTACCAGATTGGGGGCCTGCCATTGACGACCCTCACGGCTTGCAACCAGCCATCCATCCGCTTGCTCATGAACAGCCGTGACCGGGCAATCGTACTCCACTTGCAGCAGACCGCTTGATAGCGCCTCCTTTATTGCTGCGCGGGTGAGGTCGGCCGGACAGAGCCAGCCCCCCAGCGGATAGCTGACCCCGGCATGACCCGAGGGCAGACCACATTCGTGTTCGGCTTCAACGGTCGTCAGCGGGCGCATCAACGCGGGCGGGAAGGGGCCCTGTTGCATCTTGGCCAGCTTGGCGGTGGATTTGTCGTCATAGCCAAGCTGCACCACACCGCATAAATCAAAGGCGATGGGATGGCGCTCGGCCAGGGTCAGCAGCCGTTGGCGTGCGTAGCCAAAGGCCAGTGAATAAAAGCGTGACAAGGCATCGTGCTCGCCGTTGAGCAGGGGATAGAGTGCCCCCTGTCGATTGCCGGAGGCACCGGTCGCCAGTTCATGGTCCTCGCAAAGCAGAGTGACCGTGCGTCCCCGCTCTACCAGAGAGAGCGCCGTCATGGCCGAGGCGATGCCGCCGCCGATGATCACTACCTCGCCGTCTCGCCCCGCCGGTCTGGCATACCAGGGGACAATGGTGCGCTGTGGTTTCTTGTCTACCCGCTCGCCTGCCAGCATTGCCCACTTGCTGCCATGGCCCTTGACCTTCTTCATGGCAAAGCCGGCGGCAATCAGGCCACGACGCACGAAGCCGGCGCTGGTAAAGGTGGAGAGGGTTGCACCGGGACGAGCAAGGCGGGCCAGGCCGTCGAACAAGTCTTGCGTCCACATCTCGGGATTTTTTGCCGGTGCGAATCCATCCAGATACCAGGTATCCACCAGCCCCTGTTCACCATGAGGTACTTGCGGCAGCATCTCCTTGATGTCGCCAAACCAGAGATCGAGTCGAATACGGCCGCCCGCAAAGTGCAGACGATGGCAGCCAGGGACGGGCAGTGGCCACTGTGTTATGAGTGCCTGGCTGAAGGGGGCAAGCTCGGGCCAGGCGGCCAGCGCCTTGCGAAGATCGTCACGGGTGAGGGGGAATTTTTCGAAACTGATGAAGTGCAGACGGGCGCCGTTGCCGGTTTGGGGGGCCTGTTCCATGAAGGCTTTCATTGTCGCCAGAAAGTTAAGGCCTGTGCCGAAACCTGTTTCACCTATCACGAAACTGTCACTATTGTGGTGCGAAAATCGCGCTGGCAACCCATTTTGCTGCAAAAAGACGTAGCGGGTTTCACTTAGACCGTTATCATTGGAAAAGTACACATCCCCGAAGTCACTGGAGACTGGAGTTCCCGCTTCATTCCAGTCCAATCGGGCATGATGTAAGGATGTTTGACTCACGTTTCCCTCTGCTCGCGTCATAAGAACGCGGGCATTCTACGTGAAAGCAGACCAGTTTGGCAGCCGAAAGCGGGTAGACTTGGCGCCAGTTTTTCCAGACGAGATGAATTAATGAGAAGAGCAGTGATCACCGGTATCGGCGTCATCTCCAGTATCGGCAACAACAAGGAAGAAGTGCTGGCCTCCCTGAAAGCAGGTAAATCCGGCATCACCTATTCCGAGCAGTTCGAGCAGCACAACCTGCGCAGCCGTGTCTGGGGTAACATCAAACTCGAGCCGTCTGAACTGATCGACCGTAAAGTCATGCGTTTCATGGGTGACGCTGCGGCCTATGCCTATCTCTCCATGCAACAGGCCATTGATGATGCCGGTCTGCAGGAAGATCAGGTCTCCAACGAGCGTACCGGCCTGGTGGTCGGTTCCGGTGGTGCCTCCGGCAAGAACACCTCTGAGTCCTGCGATATCGCCCGTGAGAAAGGCGTCAAGCGGGTGGGTCCCTACATGGTGCCGCGTACCATGTCTTCCACCACCTCCGCTTGTCTGGCCACTCCGTTCAAGATCAAGGGTGTGAACTACTCCATCAGCTCCGCCTGCGCCACCTCTGCGCACTGCATCGGTCACGCCATGGAACTGATCCAGCTGGGCAAGCAGGATGTGGTCTTCGCCGGCGGCGGTGAAGAGCTGGATTGGTCCTCCACCATACAGTTCGACGCCATGGGCGCCCTGTCCACCAAGTACAACGACACCCCGGAAAAAGCATCCCGTACCTATGACGCCGACCGCGATGGTTTCGTCATCTCCGGTGGCGGTGGCATTCTGGTGGTCGAGGAGCTGGAACACGCCCTGGCCCGTGGTGCTCACATCTATGCCGAGCTGACCGGTTACGGTGCCACCTCCGATGGCTACGACATGGTCGCTCCGAGCGGTGAAGGCGCCGTGCGTTGCATGAAGATGGCGATGCAGGGTGTTGGCAAGGTTGATTACATCAACACCCACGGCACCTCTACCCCGGTCGGTGATACCAAGGAGCTGGAAGCTATCCAGACCCTGTTTGGCACCCAGGGCCCCAAGATCTCCGCCACCAAGGCGATGACTGGCCATGCGCTGGGCGCTGCCGGCGTGCACGAAGCTGTCTACTCCCTGCTGATGATGGAACATGGCTTTATCGCCCCCAGCATCAACATCGAGACTCTGGACGAGAAGGCCGAAGGTCTGCCCATCGTACGCGAGTACGAAGCGGCCGATCTCAATACCGTCATGTCCAACAGCTTCGGCTTTGGTGGTACCAACGCATCACTGGTATTCAGCAAGTTCAAGGCTTGATGAATCGATGATGTGAAAAAAGGCGCCGAAAGGCGCCTTTTTTATTGGCTGCGGGGCGACCCTCAAGCAGGGGCTGGCAGGGGCCGCCGCATGTAAACGGCACCTTCACCATATTCGTTAAGTGGTTTGGGTGTAGCGGCAGGGGCAAAGCCCTGTTTGTGCCAGAAGTGAGCCGCACCCTGTACCGCTACCAGACCCATATGTTCATAACCTTCCTCACTGGCAAAGGTAAGGGCGGTCTCCAGCAGCAACTGGCCAACGCCCTTGCCGCGCGCCTGCTTTGAGACGGCCAGATCGTGCAGATAGAACTCGTCGTTTCCCGCCAGGGTCTGCATCCGTACCGACAGGGACGGTGGCTGGTGGGCTTGCCAGGGATGGCAGAGCAGGTAACCCAGCACCTTGCCCTGATATTCGGCCACCCAGCAGCAGTCGGGAGCCAGGTCGGCCTTGTTGCTCATGACCTCGAGGGGCTCAGGATCCAGCTGCTGATAGCACTCGTCCTGAATGGCCATGATAGTGGGCCAGTCGTTGGCCCTGGTGGTACGGATCGTGATCATAGTGAGAGGGCATCGCTGCCTGGGTACGCTGATTAATTAATGTGTGCGTTTGCCAGCCTATCAGAATGCGGCCAGGAACTGAACAATCATTTCCAAACGATGCCTTTCATGGCAAGCCTTTAGCGGGCAGCCTGCTTGCTGACGATGTTGATCAGGCGATAACGCAGGGAGGGGGCATCCGCCGGTACATCGTTGAGCTGCTCTTTGCTGACGGTCAAGCGGTACCGGTAGCCGGGTTCAAACTGAAATCCTTCTATCTGTTGGTAGAAGAGGCCCCAGGCTTGCTGTTCATCGCTGCGAACCTGCATGCACTGCATGGGGCTGACACCGACGCAGTCAACCAGCTGGCTGTTGATGTAGAGGGTTTCCTCCTGTGACGGGGCGGGGGCGTTCTGGCAGGCGGTGAGCAGCAGGGCGGCACTGAGGAAGAGTGGTCTCATGATGGACTCCTTTTGATCGAAAAGGGGCATTAGAGCGGCAAATAAAAAGGCGGTCAATGACCGCCTTGGTAACAAACCATGTCGACTCAGGGCATCAGCGCTGATCGATAGGAGTGAATTCCCGCAGTGGTTGCCCTGTATAGAGCTGACGCGGACGACCGATTTTCTGATCAGGATCCGAGTGCATTTCGTTCCAGTGGGCAATCCAGCCGATGGTACGGGAGATGGCGAAGATCACGGTGAACATGGACATGGGGATGCCGATGGCCTTCATGATGATGCCGGAGTAGAAGTCCACGTTCGGGTAGAGCTTCTTCTCGATGAAGTAGGGGTCGGACAGCGCAATGCGTTCCAGCTCCATGGCCACTTCCAGCAGCGGATCCTTGATCTGCAGCTCTTCCAGCACTTCGTGGCAGGTCTGACGCATCACCTGGGCACGGGGATCGTGGTTCTTGTAGACACGGTGACCGAAACCCATCAGACGGAAGGGATCGTTCTTGTCCTTGGCCTTGGCGATGTACTCGGGAATGCGTTCCACCGAGCCGATCTCTTCGAGCATCTTGAGGCAGGCTTCGTTGGCACCACCGTGGGCCGGACCCCACAGGGAGGCGATCCCGGCGGCAATACAGGCAAACGGGTTGGCACCGGAGGAGCCGGCCAGACGCACTGTGGAGGTGGAGGCGTTTTGCTCGTGATCCGCATGCAGGGTAAAGATGCGGTCCATGGCGCGTTCGACGATGGGATTGACCTTGTACTCTTCGGTTGGCACGCCAAACATCATGTGCAGGAAGTTGCCGGCATAGGAGAGGGCGTTACGCGGCTGCATGAACGGCTGACCGATGGAGTACTTGTAGCACATGGCGGCCAGGGTCGGCATCTTGGAGAGCAGACGGAAGGCACAGATCTCGCGATGCTCTTCATTGTTGATGTCGAGCGCATCGTGATAGAAGGCAGACAGCGCACTGACCACGCCGCACATGATGGCCATGGGGTGGGAGTCACGACGGAAGCCGCGGAAAAAGAAGGCGATCTGTTCGTGCACCATGGTATGGCGGGTGACCAGACGATCGAATTCCGTGTACTGCGCCTTGGTGGGCGCCTCGCCGTACAGCAGGATATAGCAAACTTCGAGGTAGCTGGCCTGGGTGGCCAACTGGGCGATGGGGTAACCACGGTGCAGCAAGACACCCTGATCGCCGTCGATATAGGTAATGGATGATTTACAAGCACCGGTTGCCATAAATCCGGGGTCAAAGGTGAAGTACCCTTGCGCGCCCAATTTTCTGACGTCAATCACGTCGGGTCCGACAGTCCCTGACAGGATCGGTAGTTCTACCGGGTCTTTACCGGGCAGATGTAGGGTGGCTATCTTATCAGCCATAGCACGTCTCCTTTGCTCTTTTATAATTGGTTCCAGCTCTACTTTATTACGAGTTTGATGACGCTGGCAAAGGTTCTGACCCGTACCAGGGCGGCTGGAGCGCCTTATTTGAAACAGAGTTCAGGGTCGTTGTCAATTTTGCTGGATGATCATTAATGATTTGTTAAATGAGTTGTGAGATCTGGTTTACGGTTTTGAGTTTTCTTTGTAGCTAATTGATTGTCATTGGTTAAGCCCGCCGATATACTGCGCCTCGTGGGTGATGGCTGTCGGTGTTTGAAACGCTTTCGCAAAGCCGGATGTGATATTGAAAATGTTATTTTTGGCTTTCCCGAGTTGTTTTGGTAACAAAAACCTAACAAATGCCACTCCGTGCCCTCATAAGCGTGTAAAAACAATAACTAACGTGCTCAATGGAGCTGAGTGGGCAAAGCCGTGAAAAATAAACAGAGACCTGTAAACCTCGACCTACAGACGATCAGCTTTCCTGTCACCGCCATCGCTTCCATCTTGCATCGTGTCTCAGGGGTGATCACCTTTGTGGCGCTCTCTATCTTGCTGTGGATGCTTGGTACTTCACTCGCCTCTCCCGAAGGATTTGAAACAGTGGTGTCCATCATGGACAACTTCCTGGTCAAATTCGTGTTGTGGGGGATCCTGACTGCGCTGGCTTACCACATTGTGGGCGGTCTGCGTCACCTGGTCATGGACATGGGCTATTGGGAAGAGCTGGAATCCGGTAATCAGAGTGCCCGTGTGGCCTTCGTGATCACCGCGATTTTGGCGGTATTGGCGGGGGTACTGGTATGGTAACCAATTCTGCAACATTCGGGCGCAGCGGTGTTCATGATTACATCCTGATCCGCGCCACCGCCCTCATCATGACGGCTTACGTCCTCTATCTGGTTGGTTTTGTCGCCTTCAATGACATCAGCTACGAGGTATGGACCGGCTTTTTCGCCAAAACTTTCACCAAGGTATTCACCCTGTTGACACTGCTGTGCGTACTGATCCACGCCTGGATTGGTCTGTGGCAGGTGCTGACTGACTATATCAAGCCGGTGGGACTGCGTGGCGCACTGCAATTTGCGCTGGTCGTGGTGCTGTTTGTCTATCTGATGACTGGTTTCGTCGTGCTGTGGGGTGTGTAAGGTGACTATTCCAACTCGTGAATTTGATGCGGTCGTGATTGGTGCCGGTGGTGCCGGTATGCGCGCCGCGCTGCAGATTGCCCAATCCGGCAAGAGCTGCGCTCTGTTGTCCAAGGTCTTCCCGACCCGTTCTCATACTGTTTCCGCTCAGGGCGGGATCACGGTTGCGCTGGGCAATGCCCACGATGACAACTGGCAATGGCACATGTATGACACCGTCAAAGGCTCCGATTACATCGGTGACCAGGAAGCGATCGAATACATGTGCAAGACAGGCCCCGAGGCCATCTATGAGCTGGAGAACATGGGCTTGCCCTTCTCCCGTTTCGACAACGGCTCCGTTTACCAGCGTCCGTTTGGTGGCCAGTCCAAGAATTTTGGAGGCGAGCAGGCGGCCCGTACTGCGGCGGCTGCTGATCGTACCGGTCACGCCCTGCTGCACACCCTCTATCAACAGAACGTCAAGAGCAAGACCACCGTCTTCTCCGAGTGGTATGCGCTGGATCTGGTGAAAAACCAGGATGGTCACATCGTCGGCTGTACCGCCATCGACATGGAGAGCGGTGAAGTCGTCTACTTCAAGGCCAAGGCTACAGTGCTTGCCACCGGCGGCGCCGGTCGCATCTACCAGTCCACCACCAATGCCCACATCAACACCGGTGACGGTGTCGGCATGGCGCTGCGCGCTGGCGTCGGCGTACAGGACATGGAGTTCTGGCAGTTCCACCCGACCGGCATCGCCGGTGCCGGGGTACTGGTGACCGAAGGGTGTCGCGGTGAAGGCGGCTATCTGCTGAACAAGGATGGCGAGCGCTTCATGGAGCGTTACGCGCCGAACGCCAAGGACCTGGCCGGTCGCGACGTGGTGGCTCGTTCCATCATGATCGAAATCCGCGAAGGCCGTGGTTGCGATGGTCCCTGGGGTCCGCACATCAAGCTCAAGCTGGATCACCTCGGCAAAGAGGTGCTGGAATCCCGTCTGCCTGGGATCTGCGAGCTCTCTCGCACCTTCGCCCACGTGGATCCAGTCAAGGAGCCCATCCCGATTATCCCGACCTGCCACTACATGATGGGCGGCGTGCCGACCAACGTGAACGGCCAGTGTCTGGCCCAGGATAAAGACGGCAATGACGTTCCTGTGGTCGGTTTGTTTGCGGTAGGGGAGATAGCCTGCGTCTCCGTGCACGGTGCCAACCGCCTTGGCGGCAACTCGCTGCTGGATCTGGTGGTGTTTGGCCGCGCGGCCGGCATGCACCTGGTCAATACCCTGGGCGAGATGGACCACGGTCGCGATGCCAGCGAGTCTGACATCGACGCGGCCATGGCCCGCTTCAATCGCTGGGAAAACACCCGCGATGGGGAAGACCCGGTCCAGATCCGCAAGGACCTGCAGACCTGCATGCAGAACAACTTCTCCGTATTCCGTGAAGGTGACGCCATGGCCGAAGGGCTGGCCGAGCTCAAGCTTATCCGCGAGCGTCTGAAGAATGCCCGTCTGGATGACACATCCAAGGAGTTCAACACCCAGCGCATCGAGTGCCTGGAGCTGGACAACCTGATGGAGACGGCGTTCGCCACCGCGGTGGCGGCCAACTTCCGTACCGAGAGTCGTGGTGCTCACAGCCGCTTCGATTTCCCGGATCGCGACGATGAGGGTTGGCTGTGCCACAGCCTCTATCATCCGGACACCGAGTCCATGACCCGTCGCGCTGTCAACATGTCTCCGAAAACACGCGAGGCATTCCCACCCAAGGTGCGGACTTACTGACCGATGGTGGAGACAAGCACCATGAAGGGCACATTATCGGCGTATCGCTACATTCGCCGGTCTGTGAAGAGGTGGGAGGCATTCCCATCTCTCTTCTCCAAGGTGCGGACTTAACGATTGCGGAGCCAAACAACATGAACGTCACATTCTCTGTCTACAGATACAATCCGGATGTTGATAACGTCCCCTATATGAAGGAATATCGTCTTGATATTCCTGAAGGTTCCGACATGATGGTGCTCGATGCACTGATCCAGTTGAAAGAGCTGGATCCCACTCTCGCCTTCCGCCGCTCATGCCGCGAAGGAGTCTGTGGATCAGACGGTCTCAACATGAATGGCAAGAATGGTCTTGCCTGCATCACCCCGCTCTCCGATCTGCTGAAGAAGGGCAATAACGTCGTTATCCGCCCCTTGCCTGGCCTGCCGGTGATCCGCGATCTGGTGATCGACATGACCCAGTTCTACACCCAGTGGGAGAAGGTCAAACCCTTCCTCATCAACGATGAAAAATTGCCGCCCGTGCGTGAGCACCTGCAATCCCCCGAAGAGCGCGCCAAGCTGGATGGCCTGTACGAGTGTATTCTCTGTGCTTGCTGCTCCACCTCTTGCCCCTCCTTCTGGTGGAACCCGGACAAGTTCATCGGCCCGGCCGGTCTGCTCGCAGCCTACCGCTGGTTGGCTGACAGCCGCGACACCGCCGCCACCGAACGACTGGGTAACCTGGATGACGCCTTCAGCGTGTTCCGTTGCCACGGCATCATGAACTGCGTGAACGTCTGTCCCAAGGGCTTGAACCCGACCAAAGCCATCGGTCAGATCAAGTCGATGCTGCTCAATCGGGCTGTTTAGTATCAGGGCCAGGGCGTCACGCGCCAGGCCCGACCTCTGGATAGCCATCCGACCCCATGGCTGGATGGCTATTTAAACCCTACAAGCTGCGCTGCAGTGAACAAGATGTACAAGGGATAGAAATGCATAACGGCGTGATGAAGGCCTGGTTGGAGTCATCTCACCTGGCTGGTGCGAATGCAAGCTATATTGAGGATTTGTACGAATCCTTCCTGGAAGACCCTGAATCCGTAGCCGAAGAGTGGCGCAGCCTGTTTAGCGCGCTGCCCCAGGTCAATGGCCACGCGGTTGAACAACCTCACTCCCGAGTCCGCGATTATTTCCGTCGTCTGGCCAAGGATCCCTCCCGTTACAGTGCCCCCGTCTCCGATCCGCAAGTGGATGCGAAACAGGTGCGCGTGCTGCAACTGATCAACGCCTTCCGTTTCCGCGGTCACCAGAATGCCAATCTGGATCCCCTTGGTCTCTGGACCCGTGAAACCGTTGCCGAACTGGATCCTGCTTTCCACAATCTGCAGGGCGCAGACATGGAGGCCACCTTCAATGTCGGCTCCTATGCCATCGGTCGCGAGACCATGGTGCTCTCCGATCTCTACGCCTCGCTCAAGAAAACCTACTGCAGCAGCATAGGTGCTGATTACATGCACCTCACCTCTACCGAGGAGAAACGCTGGCTGCAGGACAGACTCGAATCCATCGAGGCCAAGGGCAACTACAGCCTCGAAGAGAAGACCCGTTTTCTCGAGAGCCTGACCGCTGCCGAAGGGTTGGAAAAATACCTGGGTGCCAAGTTCCCCGGTGCCAAGCGTTTCTCCCTGGAAGGGGGTGATGCCATGGTGCCCATGCTCAAGGAGTTGATCCGTCGCGCCGGTGAGCAAGGTTGCAAAGAGGCCGTCATCGGCATGGCCCACCGTGGCCGCCTGAACGTGCTGATCAACGTGCTTGGCAAGCGGGCACAAGAGCTGTTCGACGAGTTCGCTGGCAAGCATGGCGAGTCCTGGGGCACAGGGGATGTGAAGTACCACATGGGCTTCTCCTCCGATTTCGCCACCCCGGGCGGCAACGTTCACCTGGCGCTCGCCTTCAACCCGTCTCACCTCGAGATCGTCAACCCGGTTGTCATCGGTTCCGTCCGTGCGCGGATGGACAGACGTGGCGACAAGGATGGCTCCAGCGTTCTGCCCATCACCATTCACGGTGATTCGGCCATCGCCGGTCAGGGTGTGGTTGCCGAGACCTTCAACATGTCCCAGACCCGTGCCTATGGCGTGGGCGGGACTGTGCGCATCGTCATCAACAACCAGGTCGGTTTCACCACCTCCAACATGCGTGACGTGCGCTCCACCGAATATTGCACCGACATCGCCAAGGCGGTGCAGGCCCCCGTGCTGCACGTCAACGGTGACGATCCGGAAGCCGTTGTGCTGGTGACCCAGATTGCGCTGGATTACCGCAATACCTTCAAGCGCGACGTGGTGATCGAGCTGGTCTGCTACCGTCGTCACGGTCACAACGAGGCGGACGAGCCGAGCGCGACCCAGCCCTTGATGTACCAGAAGATCAAGCAGCACCCGACTCCGCGCAAGATCTACGCCGATCAGCTGGTAGCCGAAGGCAGCATCACCCAGGAGCTGGCCACCACCCAGGTCAACGACTATCGCGATGCCCTGGACAAGGGGGAGCGCGTGGTCAAGGAGTGGCGTCCGATGGAGCTGCATTCCGTCGACTGGACTCCGTACCTGGGTCACGACTGGGCCATGCACTATGACAGCACTGTGGCGATGGATCACCTCAAGTCACTGGGTGAGCGCATCAGCCAGTATCCGGCTGCCCACACGCTGCAGCGTCAGGTTGAGAAGATTTACGAAGACCGCCGTCTGATGGCGGCCGGCGAGAAGCTGCTGGATTGGGGCTTTGCCGAGACCCTGGCTTACGCCACCCTGGTGGACAAGGGTTCCCGCATCCGCATCACGGGTCAGGATTCTGGCCGTGGTACTTTCTTCCACCGCCACGCCGTGCTGCACAATCAGAACGATGCCAGCACCTACACGCCGCTGTGCAATATCCACGATGAACAGGGTCCATTCGAAGTCTTCGACTCCGTCTTGTCTGAAGAGGCGGTACTGGCCTTTGAATACGGTTATGCCAGCGCCGAGCCGGCCGGTCTCACCATCTGGGAAGCCCAGTTTGGCGACTTTGCCAACGGAGCACAGGTGGTGATCGACCAGTTCCTCTCCTCCGGTGAGCAGAAGTGGGGCCGTATGTGCGGTCTGACCATGCTGCTGCCCCACGGTTACGAGGGGCAGGGGCCTGAGCACTCCTCCGCGCGGCTGGAACGCTATCTGCAGATGTGCGCAGAGCACAATATGCAGGTGTGCGTACCGTCCAACCCGGCTCAGGTATTCCACATGCTGCGTCGTCAGGTGGTACGCCCCATGCGCCGTCCGCTGATCGTGATGTCGCCCAAATCCCTGCTGCGCCATCCGCTGGCGGTGAGCAAGCTCGAAGAGCTGGCCGAAGGCACCTTCCAGAATGCCATCGGCGAGATAGATGCCCTGGATCCGAAAGGGGTCAAGCGCGTGGTGTTCTGCTCAGGCAAGGTTTACTACGACCTGCTCGATGCCCGTCGCAAGGCCGAACAGCAGGACGTGGCGTTGGTGCGTATCGAACAGCTCTATCCCTTCCCTGAAGCGGAAGTGCGCGCCATTCTGGCCGATTACGCCCATGTCACCGATTTCGTCTGGTGTCAGGAAGAGCCGCAGAACCAGGGCGCCTGGTACTGCACCCGTCATCACTACGATGGCGTGCTGCCAAGCGGTGCCCGTCTGCGTTATGCCGGTCGCCCGGCCTCGGCCTCACCCGCCGTCGGTTATATGTCGGTCCATACCAAGCAGCAGAAAGCCCTGGTGGAAGACGCCCTTACTCTGGCCTAAGCCCTGAACAAGAAGTAACAAGGAACTGATTACATGACTATCGAGATCAAGGTACCGGACCTGCCGGAATCAGTGGCGGACGCCACCATCGCCACCTGGCACAAGAAACCGGGTGATCTGGTTGCCCGTGACGAAGTACTGGTTGTCATCGAAACCGATAAAGTCGTGCTGGAAGTCCCCGCGCCGGAAGCCGGTATTCTGGGTGACATCCTGCAAGCGGAAGGGGCGACCGTGTTGTCCCGCCAGCTGATCGCCATGCTCAAGCCGGCTCCCGTGGCCGGTGAAGAGACCAAAGAGAAGCCGGTGGAAGCGGTTGCCGACGACGGCGCAGATGGCTTGAGCCCCTCCGTTCGCCGTCTGGTGGCCGAGCACGCCATCGACGTTGCCAAACTGACCGGCACCGGCAAGGGTGGTCGCGTCACCAAGGAAGACGTGGAAGCCTTCATCAAGGGTGGCAACAAACCTGCCGCCGCGCCGGCCGCAGCTGCGCCTGTGGCAGCAGTAGCGCCGCTGGTGGGTCGCACCGAGAAGCGCGTGCCCATGACTCGTCTGCGCAAGCGCATTGCCGAGCGTCTGCTGGAAGCCAAAAACACCACTGCCATGCTGACCACTTTCAACGAGATCAACATGGCGCCCATCATGAAGCTGCGCAAGCAGTACGGCGAGATCTTCGAGAAGAAGCACGGCATCAAGCTCGGTTTCATGTCCTTCTACGTCAAGGCTGTGGTGGAGTCCCTGAAACGCTATCCGGAAGTGAACGCCGGGCTGGACGGTGATGACATCGTTTACCACAACTATTTCGACGTCAGCATCGCCGTTTCTACCCCCCGCGGGTTGGTGACCCCTGTGCTGCGCGATTGCGACAACATGAGCCTGGCCGACATCGAGAAGGCCATCAAAGACTTGGCTGGCAAGGGCCGTGACGGCAAGCTGACCGTGGATGAACTGACTGGCGGCAACTTCACCATCACCAACGGTGGTGTGTTTGGCTCCCTGATGTCCACCCCCATCATCAACCCGCCCCAGAGCGCCATCCTGGGGATGCACAAGATCCAGGACAGACCCATGGCGGTGGACGGCAAGGTCGAGATCCTGCCGATGATGTACCTGGCCCTCTCTTATGATCACCGCATCGTCGACGGTCGTGAGTCGGTGGGCTTCCTGGTCTCCATCAAGGAGCTGCTGGAAGACCCGACCCGTCTGTTGCTGGATGTCTAGGCAATCAGCAAAATTCTGAGCGAATTAGAAAGATAACAAGGGGCCCTTGAGGCCCCCTTCACAGGGGATTGAGAAACACGAGCCCCGGACGGAAATACCTACAACACGGATAGAGCATCTATGAATCTGCATGAATATCAGGCAAAAAAGCTGTTTGCCGAGTATGGCCTGCCGGTCTCCGAAGGTTATGCCTGTGCAACCCCGCAGGAAGCGGCCGAAGCGGCCGATAAAATTGGCGGCACCACCTGGGTCGTCAAGTGCCAGGTCCACGCCGGCGGCCGCGGTAAAGCGGGCGGCGTCAAGCTGGCCAAGAGCAAGGACGAGATCCGCGCCTTTGCCCAGAACTGGCTCGGCAAGAACCTGGTGACCTATCAGACTGACGCCAACGGTCAGCCGGTGACCAAGATCCTGGTGGAATCCTGCACCGACATCGCCAAGGAGCTCTATCTGGGCGCCGTGGTCGATCGTGGCAGCCGTCGCGTGGTCTTCATGGCCTCTACCGAAGGTGGCGTGGATATTGAAAAGATTGCCCACGAAACCCCGGAACTGATCCACAAAGCCGCCATCGATCCCCTGGTGGGCCCGCAGGCCTATCAGGCGCGTGAGCTGGCCTTCAAGCTGGGTCTGGTCGGCGATCAGATCAAGCAGTTCACCAAGATCTTCATGGGTCTGGGCCAGATGTTCCTGGATTGCGACTTCGCGCTGCTGGAGATAAACCCGTTGGTGATCACGGCCCAGGGCAACCTGCATTGCCTCGACGGCAAGATCAACATCGATGCCAACGCCCTGTATCGCCAGCCCAAGCTGCGCGAGATGCACGATCCCTCCCAGGATGACCCCCGCGAAGCGCACGCCGCCCAGTGGGAGCTGAACTATGTGGCGCTCGATGGCAACATCGGCTGCATGGTCAACGGCGCAGGTCTGGCCATGGGCACCATGGACATCGTCAATCTGCACGGCGGCTCACCGGCCAACTTCCTGGATGTCGGCGGCGGCGCCACCAAAGAGCGTGTGACCGAGGCGTTCAAGATCATCCTCTCCGACAGCAAGGTGCAGGCCGTGCTGGTCAACATTTTCGGCGGCATAGTGCGCTGCGACATGATCGCGGAAGGCATTATCGGCGCGGTCAAGGAAGTGGGGGTCAAGGTGCCCGTGGTAGTGCGTCTGGAAGGCAACAATGCCGAACTGGGTGCCCGTAAACTGGCCGACAGCGGCCTCAATATCATCGCCGCAACGAGTCTGACTGACGCAGCTCAGCAAGTGGTTAAAGCAGCGGAGGCCAAATAATGAGCGTTCTGATCAACAAAGACACCAAGGTGATCTGCCAGGGCTTTACCGGCGGTCAGGGTACCTTCCACTCCGAACAGGCGATTGCCTACGGTACCCAGATGGTCGGCGGCGTGTCGCCAGGCAAGGGTGGCACCACCCACCTGGGCCTGCCGGTGTTCAATACAGTGCGTGACGCGGTCGAAGCCACCGGCGCCACCGCCTCCGTCATCTATGTGCCTGCGCCCTTCTGCAAGGACGCCATCCTGGAAGCCATCGATGCGGGCATCAAGCTCATCGTTACCATTACCGAAGGCATCCCGACCCTGGACATGCTCGAGGTCAAGGTGAAGCTGCAGGAAACCGGCGTGCGCATGATTGGTCCGAACTGCCCGGGCGTCATCACCCCGGGTGAGTGCAAGATCGGCATCATGCCGGGCCACATTCACAAGCCGGGAAAGGTGGGCATCGTCTCCCGCTCCGGCACCCTGACCTACGAAGCGGTCAAGCAGACCACGGACGAGGGCTTCGGCCAGTCCACCTGCGTCGGCATCGGTGGCGACCCCATCCCGGGTTCCAACTTCATCGACATCCTGGAGATGTTCCAGAACGATCCCAAGACCGAAGCGATTGTGATGATCGGCGAGATCGGCGGCAGCGCCGAGGAAGAAGCTGCGGCCTACATCAAGGCCCACGTCACCAAGCCGGTGGTCTCTTACATAGCGGGCGTCACAGCCCCGGCTGGCAAGCGCATGGGTCATGCGGGTGCCATCATCGCCGGTGGCAAGGGCACGGCAGCAGAGAAATTTGCCGCCCTGGAAGATGCAGGCGTGAAAACCGTGCGCTCCCTTGCCGATATCGGCAAGGCCCTGCGTGAAGTGACCGGCTGGTAAGTTAGCCTGTTCGCTCAGATAGCAAAATGCCGCCCCATGGGGCGGCATTTTTATTGCTAGCATTCTGAGATAAAAATTTTTTCGATGACTGTTAAATGCCAGCCTATTATTTCTGACCTGCAGTCAAGAATTGAATTCGCTCTTTGGTAAAGTCTGCTTGGCACTTGAAGATTTCAACCCTGTCTTTTACTGCTTCATCTGGAGAGTTGGCTCTACTTAGAGAGCCGCAAGAATTGGCTTTGGCAATGACCCACTGCCTTTGTGACTCCATCATTGATGAACGGAATGACTTGGGAATTGCTCCCCAGATACGATTCAGTTCTTTATCCTCGGCCATATAGAGTTCCTTGGCCGCCGGTACCATTAAAGGGTCGTTCTCCTTGAGGATCTCATCTTTTCTGGTTGCGATAGAGGCAGCGTTTACCAGAGTCAACATTGGAGAATAGAAGTTCGTCCCTCTGACGGAGATGTCTGTGCCATTATCTGCCAGACGTAGACTGTAAGTTCTGTCTTTCCATATTAAAGAGTTATTTCTGCTTGTCGCATCACTATGGTTCAGGAATTCGTTGTAAACAGCTGGAACCTTATCCGCAACGTCTTTAAGCTCCATAGGTATTGTCATTGTGATAGTCGCGATACAGTTCAGTGAGGCATCTGTCTTGTCAACCGTTGTGACTTCTGATGCTTGAACATTAATAGCATCAAGGTTTGCCTGAAATTGGCTAAGCTGCTCGGTACTGGCGGTTTTTGCATACCTAGACTTCAGCATCGGAGATGCATCATCGCGAAGTGTCTGCACAAGAGCAGACACAGCATCCTCTCTTCCACATTTAAATGGTGCAGACTCTTCTTTTGCATCGAAAAACCCAGCAAAAGCGGGGCTTGATGCACTGACTCCGATTATTACTGCCATTACTTTAAAATTCATATCTTTTACCAAGTCAATGATGCCATGCAACGGCCTCTCGGAGGCTAAATATCCATGACAAAGAGCAAAACGCCTAGGATATCAACTCATTCGAGGCCCGTCACCTGTCAATATTACCGGGGGAAACTCGGTAGAGGACTATCTTGGAGGAGTGGGGGGCACGCAATCTGGAGCGCCTACCTTTTGACCACGACCTATTGTTTTACCTGTCTTGATAAGCCTCTCACGAGACAAGTATTGACATACGATCTTGTTATGAATTGTGGAAGGTGACATTTTATAAAAAACTCTAGGGAGAGATGTTGGCCCAGAGGGAATTGTCATGGTATTGATTAGTGATATTTTCATTGCCTCTGCCAGATAATATGACTCCGAATAGATAGTGGATCACCCTTATGAAAATTATGTACATGCTGAATCACTTGTTTGGAAGAAAAAAGGAAGCATCACCTCCTGACATGAAAGATATTTTCAGGGGAACTGGATACCTCAAAATGCCAGAAAGTGTATACATCGGCTACCCAGCACCATTGCCATCAATGTATCCAATCGCAGCTTATATTGTTCACTTTCTTGTGTCAGGGAATGGTCTGGATATGTTTCTTCATGTTCTCGTTAAACTAGGCTATAAAGTAGAGCCGGAGCTGAACACACAGATACTAACTCGTTCTGGACCGTTATGGAGCAAGAAAGTCATGCTTTTCTTGAGCCCTTCTTTTGCTGGAGTTGTAATCTCGCTTACCAGCAATGATCTTGATGTCATTGCTGCTCTTCAGCAGGAAAGGTTTGAGCCGCCGCTCCCCTCTGAGTCATTTCCATTTATTGATCCGGAAGGCTTGGGGTCGCTGCAGGGAGATATGGAATACTGGTGGGGGCATTTGTGGTTTCCATTCTGGCAGTCATTAAGCCCAGAGAGACAGTCAGCTTTGGATCTTGATCCTGAATGGCGTGAATTCATATTAATGCATCAACCGTATGACCCAGAGATACCTGCTGGTTGAATTATTATTACTCCATCATTTGAAGTGCCCCCAGTAGGTTACAGCGTCTTGTGAACTTTAGCGTTTGTTGCAATTCCGTTTCGTATAGGTGCTGCCGTCCCCAAAATATGCAATTGCTGGTGTGTCAGGATCGGCTGTATTGGTTTAGGCCTTTCCCCCACCTTGAAAAATCGGGCCATAAGGCGTATAACCACGCGCTTTACTGGTCTATTTAGCGAGCCCCTTCCATGCAGCAAGTCGAGAAAATGCAGCCAACTCCTTTTTGGCAGGAAAAGTCCCTGCAGCAGATGACGGATGCGGAGTGGGAGTCCCTGTGTGACGGCTGCGGCAAGTGCTGCCTGAACAAGCTTATTGACGAGGATACCGACGAACTGGTGTTCACCAATGTGGCCTGCGATCTGCTCAACACCAAGACCTGCCAGTGTTCCGATTACGGCAACCGCTTCCAGAAAGAGCCTGATTGCCTGCAGATCACATTCGACAAGATTGCCGAGTATGACTGGCTGCCCTCGACCTGTGCCTACCGGTTGCTGGCCGAGGGGCAGACCCTGCCCGAATGGCATCCGCTGATCACTGGCAGTCGCTCCGCCATGCATCAGGCGGGTCAGTCAGTGCGCGGCAAGGTGATACACGAAGCCCATGCCGGTGAGTGGATCGATCACATCATCACCTGGGCGAGTTGAACCCAGACCGGCCAAGCCGTTATCCGGTCCACAGTGCTGTTGATATGCCGCAGGGGCAGGGGAGTCATACTCTTCTGCCCCTGCTGCTATCTGGCGGCTTGCCGCGAGCAATACACAGGCTTTGCCTCACCCTGGTCCTCCCTTGCGGGAGAGGGAACCGAGTGCACTGTGCCGGGGCTCTGGTGGCCAGTCGATGGCGCTCGTTGCTGCTTTCCGTTTTATTGAAAAGATGGAATAGACGGGGCAAGAGGGAGAAGGCTGCCATATCCCTTTCGCGTTGATGCTTGGGCAAGCAGACATAAAAAAACCGGCGCCTGGGCGCCGGTTTTTAGTCACTGCGACTCTTGCTTACCAATAAGCGATTACAGAGAAGCGGTGAAGGTACGGGTAATGACGTCTTGCTGTTGCTCTTTGGTCAAAGAGTTGAAGCGAACGGCATAACCGGATACGCGGATGGTCAACTGCGGATATTTCTCCGGGTTTTCCATGGCGTCCAGCAGCATTTCACGGTTCATCACGTTCACGTTCAGGTGCTGACCACCTTCCAGGTTGGACTCGTGATGGAAGTAACCGTCCATCAGGCCAGCCAGGTTGGCTTTCTGGGATTCCATGTCTTTACCCAAGGCGTTCGGCACGATGGAGAAGGTATAGGAGATACCATCTTTGGCGTAAGCGAACGGCAGCTTGGCAACGGAAGTCAGGGAAGCAACGGCACCCTTCTGGTCACGACCGTGCATCGGGTTGGCACCCGGGCCAAACGGCGCGCCTGAGCGGCGACCATCCGGGGTGTTACCGGTCTTCTTGCCATACACGACGTTGGAGGTGATGGTCAGTACGGACTGGGTCGCCACGGCGCCACGGTAGGTGTTCAGCTTCTGAATTTTCTTCATGAAGCGTTCAACCAGGTCACAGGCGATGTCATCGACGCGAGCGTCGTTGTTACCGAACTGCGGGTATTCGCCGTCGATTTCGAAGTCGATGGCAACGCCATCTTCGTCACGAACCGGTTTGACCTTGGCGTACTTGATGGCAGACAGGGAGTCAGCCGCAACAGACAGACCGGCGATGCCGCAAGCCATGGTGCGATAGACATCACGGTCGTGCAGCGCCATCAGGGAGGCTTCGTAGCTGTACTTGTCGTGCATGTAGTGGATGATGTTCAGGGCAGCCACGTACTGCTTGGCCAGCCAGTCCATGAAGTGATCCAGACGATCCATCACGTCGTTGTAGTCGAGGTACTCGCTTTTGACCATTTCGGTTTTGGGACCGATCTGGATTTTGAGTTTCTCGTCCATACCGCCGTTGATTGCATACAGCATGGTCTTGGCCAGGTTGGCACGGGCACCGAAGAACTGCATCTGTTTGCCGACGATCATCGGGGACACGCAGCAAGCGATGGCATAGTCATCGTTGTTGAAGTCCGGACGCATCAGATCGTCGTTCTCGTACTGAACGGAAGAGGTCTCGATAGATACCTTGGCGCAGTACTTCTTGAACCCGATTGGCAGCTGCTCGGACCACAGTATGGTCAGGTTCGGCTCAGGGGACGGGCCCATGGTGTACAGGGTGTTCAGCATACGGAAGCTGTTCTTGGTGACCAGGGTACGGCCATCAACGCCCATACCAGCTAGGGTCTCGGTTGCCCACATGGGGTCGCCGGAGAACAGTGAATCGTATTCAGGAGTACGCAGGAAGCGAACCATACGCAGCTTCATGACCATGTGGTCCATCAGCTCCTGGGCTTCTTGCTCGGTGAGCACGCCTTTTTTCAGGTCACGTTCGATGTAGACGTCCAGGAAGCTGGAGGTACGACCGAAGGACATGGCGGCACCATTCTGGGACTTGACTGCCGCCAGGTAGGCGAAGTAGGTCCACTGTACGGCTTCTTTGGCGTTCTTGGCCGGTACTGAGATATCGCAGCCATATTTGGCAGCCATGACCTTCATCTGTGCCAGGGCACGGTGCTGCTCGGAGATCTCTTCGCGCAGACGGATGGTGGCTTCCAGGTTGACGCCGTTTTCCAGATCAGCTTGCAGGGACTTGAACTGGGCCAGTTTGTCGGCCATCAGGAAGTCGATGCCGTACAGGGCAACACGACGGTAGTCACCGATGATACGGCCACGACCGTAGGCATCCGGCAGACCGGTGATGACGCCGGACTTGCGGCAGTTCAGGATGTCCTTGGTGTAAACGTCGAACACGCCCTGGTTGTGAGTCTTGCGGTACTCGGTGAAGATCTTCTCGACCATGGGGTCAAGTTGACGACCGTACACTTCGCAAGAGGTCTTGACCATCTTGATACCGCCGTTGGCGATGATGGCGCGCTTGAGCGGCTTGTCGGTCTGCAGACCTACAATTTGCTCCAGGCTCTGATCGATATAGCCGGCATCGTGAGCGGTAATGGTGGAGGGCAGGTCGGTATCAAAATCGACCGGCGCATGGGTGCGGTTCTCGATCTTGATGCCTTCCATGACCTTGTCCCACAGCTTGGTGGTAGCTTCGGTCGCGCCAGCCAGGAAGGACTCGTCACCTTCATACGGGGTGTAGTTCTTCTGGATGAAGTCACGGGTGTTGACAGAGGTCTGCCATTCACCGGCCGCGAAGCCTTCCCATGCTTTTTGGAACTGTTCGTTAAGTTCTGCCATTTTCATTACCTCACACGGTATTGATGTAGTATCCCGCAATCATCCTTAATGATGACGACGGAAGATAAACCAGTAAGTCAGACCAACCATGACGCCACCACCAATGATATTACCTATGGTGACAGGAATGAGGTTGTGTAGGACGAAGTTGGATACGGTCAGATCGGCAAAGGTCGCCGGATCCTGGCCGATGGCCTGCCAAAATTCCGGGCCTGCGACGCTATGGATAGCGATACCGACCGGGATCATAAACATGTTTGCGATGCTGTGCTCGAAACCGGATGCCACGAACATGGCCACCGGGAGCAGCATGACCATCACCTTGTCGGTTGCACTGCGGGCACCGAAGGCCATCCACACGGCGAGACACACCATGAGGTTGCAGAGAATACCGAGGGCGAGGGCCTCGAAGAAGGTGTGGTGGATCTTGTGCTGGGCCACTTTCAGGGCATTGAGGCCCCATTGGCCATTTGCCGCCGTGTACTCGGCCGACATGATGATGAGCGCGACTATGATGAGACCGCCGATGAGGTTGCCGAAGTAAACCAGCCCCCAGTTTTTGAGCAGTTGACCCCAGGTGATGCGGTTGGCGGCCTTGGCCACCAGCGTCAGGGTCGTGGAGGTGAACAGCTCGGCACCGAGCAGCACACACAGAATAAGACCGAGGGAGAAACAGAGGCCGCCGACCAGTTTGCTGAGGCCCCAGGCCACATCGCCGGCTCCCGTGGTGACAGTGATGAAAAAGACAAACGCGATGGCGATGAAAGCGCCTGCTGTGATGGCCAGGGGGATGACCTTGTGTGCAGGCTTGGTAGCCTTGGCATAGGTGATGTCTTCTGCCAATGCTGCGATGGCTTCTGGCTTGAGACAATCAAAGGGAGATTCTGCTTTCAATTCTCATGTACCTGCTGTTTTGCCTGTGGAAATCATAACAAAGGGCCAGATCGTCAAAATTGACTCCGATCAAGAATTGCAGATTGTGAATGTAATTTTACTACAAATATTTGAGTCCTCTGGAAGCCGTTCTTTACACCAGGTTTCAGCTGAAACAGAAATGGTGCTTTTTTAATGCAATGATTTTAAAGAATTTCTTTGTCAAGTCATAAAACAGGCACTGGCAAGGCATCTTTGCATCCGTTCCGCATCATGCCCCCTTGGCTGCCAATCCCCTTAGGGGTATTTTTTGTTTTTTATTTCATCTTTGAATAACAAACCCCTCGCCAGGACGCCATATAACAGAAGGGGCCATCAAGGCCCCTTCAACAGACTATCACATCAGGCCCAGCTATGGGCTCGTTTGGCTTTTTGCAGTTTCTCGTAAGCGGCCAGCAGCTTCTGGTGCAGCGGGAACTGGGAGAGTGACAGATCCGCCGCCTCCAGTCCGTGGAAGCGTGCTTCACCGCGGGCGTTGGCCCAGGCATGGGCCAGGGTCTCTTCCCCGTACATGCGGGTAAAGACGGCGCGGTACTGCTCAGGATCACGCTCCTCGTCGATGAACAGCTCGACACAGGCGCGCAGCGCACGGTAATAGTTGGCGCGATCAGCCGGGAACACGGACTGGTTGAACTCCATGGTCCAGTCGATGAGATCCAGCGCCGTCTCCAGCTCACCGGCGGCCAGCGCCAGCATGGCTTTGAGCTCGCCCACCCGCAGGGTGTGCAGGGCTGTGCCCTTGGCGGCGGCGATGCCGAGCAGCTCGCGCACCCGGGTACGCTCGTCATGCCCTTCTTCATCCAGTTGATCGAACAACGCCATGTACTGATCGCTTTCCCACTCCAGGGACGGCAGTGCCAGGATCACTTCCCGCAGGTTGGCACCCATGTTGTTGTTGGCCAGCAGCAAGTCTTCGGCCGGGTAGATGTCGGACATGCCCGGCACCAGGATGCGGCAGGCGTAGACGCCCAGATGCTCATAGTCGGTGATGTAGACCGGCTGCTCCAGCTCGTGGAAGATGCCGATCAGGTGGTCGAACTCCTCCTGGGAAGTACCGCGGAAATCCCAGTCAGCAAACTCGAAGTCCGTATCCTGCTTGAACAGATCCCAGCTGATGAGGCCGGAGGAGTCGATGAAGTGGGTTTCCAGATTATGGTGATCCGCCACCTGCTCATTGTCGAATGACGGCGGCACGAACACGTCCAGATCCTTCAAACCACGGCCTTGCAGCAGCTCGGTGACGGTTCGCTCGAAGGCCACTTCGAAGCGCGGGTGGGCGCCGAAGGAGGCAAAGCAGGTGCCGTTGCTCGGATTGAGCAGCACCACGCAGATGACCGGATAGCGGCCGCCCAGGGAGGCATCGAAGCTGTAGATGGGGAAGCCTTCGGCCTCGAGTGCGGCGATGGAGGCGGCAATCCCGGGGTAGCGGGCAATCACCTCACTCGGGATCAGCGGCAGGCTCAGGGCCTCGGCGATGATCTTGTTCTTCACGTGGCGCTCGAATACTTCAGAGAGTGCCTGAGTGCGCGCCTCGGTGCGGGTGTTGCCGGCGCTCATGCCGTTGGAGACATAGAGGTTGCCGATGATGTTCATCGGGATATAGACGGTCTCGTGGTCAGACTGGCGCTCGAAGGGCAGGGAGACGATGCCGCGCTCCTCGTTGTTTGACTGCAGATCCACCAGCATGTCGGCGGTCACTTCACCGTCCGGGTTGTAGAACTTGCGAGTGAAGCTGTCGAGCAGGCCGGCCGGGAACTGGTCACCCTCGATGGGGAACCACTTCTCGTTCGGGTAGTGAACGAAATCACCGTTCGCCACCTGCTCGCCCAGATAGAAGTCGGCGAAGAAGTAGTTGGTGGAGAGGCGTTCGAAATATTCGCCAAGGGCCGAGGCGAGGGCCGCCTTCTTGCTGGCACCCTTGCCGTTGGTGAAACAGAGGGCGCACTCCTTGTCCCGGATGTGCACGGACCAGACATTGGGCACAGGGTTGAGCCAGGAGGCCTCTTCAATATCAAACCCCAGGGCTTGCAGCTTGGTCTGGAAACGGTCGATGGAGTCTTCCAGTGCCGCGTCCTTGCCGGGAATAAAAGTGTGGTCGGTCATCACAATATCCTGATTTTTATTGGCTCATGTTTGGCCGCAGATAATAGCAGGGGTCAGCCCGTTTGGCAGGCAAAAAACAGGATTGGAACCCGGGAGCCCCTGTGTTGATCCCGCGCCAACCTTGCGCAAGAAGCTGGGGGATACCCGCTTGGCGGCCAAGGCAGCGGCGGGCTGGCGGATATTGCAGCGAACGGCACAGAATATTGCGCAATTCGACTTGCGCAAGCCGCCACAATCCGTAATGTGGATAGACGCATTTTTCGCAGCGCATATTTTTTAAATGGCCTGTAAACCGCTTGTAAACAGGCGTCGCCAGACAAGAGGTTACGGGTGTCACCACGAGTTTCTTTAGCAGCAATCCAGGGTAGGACATTATGAAAAAAGTAGGTTTGGTCGGTTGGCGTGGCATGGTGGGATCGGTTCTGATGAGCCGGATGCAGGAAGAGCAGGATTTCGCCCATATTCAACCCACATTCTTCACCACCTCCCAGGCCGGTGAGGCCGCTCCCAACTTCGGCGTCGATGCCGGTACTCTGCAGGACGCCTTCGATATCGAGGCGCTGGCCAAGCAGGATATCATCATCACCGCGCAAGGCGGCGACTACACCAAGGATGTCTATCCGCGCCTGAAAGCCGCAGGCTGGCAGGGCTACTGGATTGACGCCGCCTCCTCCCTGCGGATGGAGAAAGACGCCGTCATCATTCTGGATCCGGTCAACGGCGACGTCATCGAGCAGGCGCTGGACAAGGGGCTCAAGACCTTCGTCGGCGGCAACTGCACCGTCAGCCTGATGCTGCTGGCCCTCGGTGGCCTGTTCAAGGCCGATCTGGTGGAGTGGGTCAGTGTGGCCACCTATCAGGCGGCCTCCGGTGGCGGTGCCCGCCATATGCGCGAGCTGGTCACCCAGATGGGGATGCTGCGCGATGAAGTGGCGGTCGAGCTGGCGGATCCCGCCTCCGCCATCCTCGACATCGAGCGCAAGATCACCGAGAAGACCCGCTCCGGCACCTTGCCGGTGGACAACTTCGGCGTGCCGCTGGCCGGTGGCCTTATCCCCTGGATCGACACCAAGCTCGACAACGGCCAGAGCCGTGAAGAGTGGAAGGGTCAGGCCGAGACCAACAAGATTTTGGGTATCGAGAACGCCGTCATTCCGGTGGACGGTCTCTGCGTGCGGATCGGCGCCCTGCGCTGCCACAGCCAGGCGTTCACCATCAAGCTGAAAAAGGATGTGCCGCTGGCGGAGATCGAAGCGCTACTGGCTGCCCACAACGACTGGGTGAAAGTGATCCCCAATGATCGCGACATAACCGCCCGCGAGCTGACTCCGGCGGCCGTTACCGGCACTCTCAGCATTCCGGTGGGTCGTCTGCGCAAACTCAATATGGGCCCTGAGTATCTGGCCGCCTTCACCGTGGGTGACCAGCTGCTGTGGGGCGCCGCCGAGCCCCTGCGCCGCATGCTCAACATACTGCTAGCCCGTGGCTGACGTTGATAGACAATGGATAATGAAAGGACAGGGGGCTCAGGCCCCCTGTTTTTTTGCCTCTTTCTTATATCGACGCTGTGTGCCAGCCAGGGCTATGTCGGCTGTGTTGCCCTTTGTATTGACACCGATAGCTTCGTTATTAAGTGAACGGGTGGCATCACTTCGCAACCCATTATTTTTCTCTGGCTCAATAGCCATGTTTCACTATTTTTCATGCAGTATCCGTTCATGGCCTGAGTTGCCGAAAGCAGGGATGATTCATCTTTATTTGAAATAATGGACGGGCTGGCCGTTATTAAGCTGCGGCCCTTGTCATCTTATGGTTTGTTACAAATGAAGGCGCCCGCAGGATATCCCTCAAGACTCCGATTGATTACACTGGCGGCCTTGGCCCCTCGTGCCCGCCTGTATGCTGATATGTCACCACGAAACTATGCATCCATGTGGCTGTCAGTGAGGCGAGGGCGTGCTGATCGGGCACCATGGCCAGATATCCCTGCGGATAAGCAGATAAATTGCGGCGCAGCTGGCGACGGATATGAATATGAAATAAGTGCAACAACAGAAAACAATAATAATGTTCAGGCTTGAGAATTGGGACATAACATGAGAGTCGTGTGGAGTGTATTGTATTTCTTCAGTGTTGTTGCCCTGGCTGGCCCAGTGCTGGTCAAGGAGCAGAAAAAGGGCAGCAATCCGCTGATGGTGCCCTATCAGCAATATCGGCTGGATAATGGCCTGACGGTGATCCTGACGCCGGATCACTCCGATCCTCTGGTCTATGTAGAGATGAATTATCGGGTCGGGTTGGCCGAAGAAGCGCCGGGTCAGTCCGGTATGGCCCACCTCTTTGAGCACATGATGTTCCAGGGCTCGGCCCACGTGGGGAAGCTGGGGCATACCCGTCTGTTGCAACAGGTGGGGGGGCGCGGCATCAACGGGCTGACGACGCGGGATCAGACCCGCTATTACCAGACGGTGCCGGCCAACCAGTTGGAAAAAGTGCTCTGGCTGGAGTCGGATCGGATGGGATTCCTGCTCGATAGCCTCTATCAGCAGAAGTTTGATGCCAAGCGTGACGTCGCCAAAAACGAGCGCGCCGAGTTTGTCGACGGGCCAGCCTATGGTCGGGTGCCTGAGGTGCTGAATCGGACCCTCTATCCACCCAATCACCCCTACTTCAATACGCCATTCGGGCGAGTCGAGGATCTGGATCGTCTCACTCTGGAGGATGTACGCCAGTTCTTCCTGCGCTGGTATGGCCCCAACAACGCCACTCTGGTGATAGGTGGCGATATCCAGCCGGCGCAAACCCTGGCCTGGGTCGAACGGTATTTCGGTACCCTGCCAGGAGGCCCCAAGCTGTCCCGTTCAGTGACCAGGCCTGTTGCCCTGAAAAAGAGCCGCTACCGCACTCTGGTTGATCAGGTCACTGAGCCCATGCTGGTGCTGGCCTATCCCACCGTCTCTGCCCGGGAACCCGGCTTTGAAGCCCTGGACCTGCTGGCCGACCAATTGGGTGGCTCAGCCAGTGGCGTGCTGCAACAGCAGCTGCAACAAAGTGGCAAGCTGGTATCTGTCTTTGCCAACCATGAGTGCGGTGTGCTCGCCTGCATGCTGGTGATCAGGGCGATCCCCAATCTGGCGCAGGGGGCGGAGCTTGGGCCCATCAAGAACGAAATAGACAATGTCATCGCCCGTTTTGCTCGGGATGGGGCCTCCAAAGCCCAGATCGACCACTCGGCCAATGCCTTGCGTGCCGATCTCATCTGGTCGCTCGACAGCGTGGCCGGCAAGGCCGAGCAGTTGAGCACCGGGCATAGCCTGTTTCAGGATCCCAATTATTTTCATCGCTATCTCGAGCGAATAGCCAGGGTAACCCCCGCCGATCTGCAGCGGGTGCTGCAACGTTATGTACTGCAAAAACCCAGGGTGGTGCTGAGCGTAGTGCCCGGGGATCACCTCGAATGGCAGGCAGGCCCGGCCAATTTTGTCGAGCCGCCCCCCTTGCCACCGACCTTGTCCCACACCCGGCTGGCCCCTCGTCTTGTCGAAGAAACTCTCGACAGGCGTAAGATGCCCGCAAGTGGCGGGGCTCTGGCGGTGCCCATACCGACTCTGTGGCAAGCCAGCCTGGGGGATAGGGTCTCACTGCTCGGCCACTACAGTGACGAGGTGCCGGCCTTTGCCATGAGCATACATTGGCCCGGCGGACGCAGGGCCGAGCCGGATGGCAAGGCCGGACTGGCGGAGCTGACAGCCGGCATGCTCTTCCAGGGCAGTGAGCGTTGGCAGCTTGCCTCCATTGAGGAGCGAGTGCGTCAGTTGGGCGCCAGACTCAGTTTTGGTCATGACGGTAGCCACAGCACTGTCTGGATACAGGGCGTGACCTCCCACTTTGACGAGACGCTGGCCCTGGTGCGGGAGCTGCTGCTTCAGCCTGCCTTGCGCCCGACGGACTTCCAGCGCATCAAGCTCGAGACCCGGCAATGGCTGAAACAACAGGCAAGGGATCCGCAGTGGCAGGCCGACCAGCAGTTTTATGCGCTGATCGACGGACTGGCCAGGGTGCCGGATCCGCAGGCCCAGTGGCAGACGCTGACCCTGGATGACGTGCGAGCCTTCTATCACTCCGTGTATCGCAGCGGTGAGGCCAGGGTCGTAGTGAGCGGCGATCTGGCGCAGGAGAAGGTGATGAGTGCACTCTCTTTTCTGGTTGAGCCAGAGGGGCAGTCGCCCACTTTGCAGCCTCTCGGGTTTACCGGCCAGCAGGCCAGACGCGCCATCTATCTGGTGGACAATCCCGGTGCCAGCCAGAGCCTTGTTCGCATGGGCCGTCGTGCCATGGCGAGCGATGCGGTTGGCGAGCAGTTTCTGGCCCGGTTGATGAATGCTTCCTTGACGGATCGTCTTCATATTCGGCTGCGGGAAGAGCTGGGGTATACCTATGGCATCCATCCCTCATTCAATGGCAACAGCAAGGCGGGTCATTTCTTGCTGGAGAGCAGTGTGCGCACCGACGTCACCCGGGCCGCCTTGCAGCAGATCTTGCAGGAGCTCGATAAATACCAGCGGCAGGGCCCCACCCGGCTGGAGGTGCGAACCCTGCGTGAAGGTGTGCTCAACCGCCAGGCGCTGGATTACGAGACACTGCCCCAGGAGGTGGATTACATGTTGCCCATCTTGCTGGATCAGTGGCCGCAAAATTATGTGGAGCAGCGCGTGCAGGCGGTCAGCCAGCTGTCGGCGTTGACCCTGAGAGACCTTGCCCGGCGCTGGCTCGATCCCGATGACATGGTGATAGTGGTCGTGGGGGATGCCAAGATACTGGCCCCTGAACTCGCGACCTTGGGCTGGCCGGTACAGAGGGTGGCGCTCGGTTTCTGACATCGACTGTTGGCTCGCCACGTCATCAGCTCGTGCCGGCAGGTAAGGCAGCCATAAAAGAGCCCGCCCCATCACAGCGATGGGGCGGGCTCTTTGTATGTCAGATTGTCTGTCAGCCGTAAAGGTTAGCCTTTGTCCGTCAGACGAGGGCCAGTGCCGCTGCCAGATCGGCGATCAGATCGTCGGCGTCCTCCACGCCGATGCTGAAGCGGATGAGATCGTCATTCACCCCGGCGGCGAGACGGCTCGCTTCGTCCATGGCGGCGTGGGTGGTGCTGGCCGGATGGCAGGCCAGGCTCTCGAGATCGCCGAGGCTCACCGCCTGCACGAACAGTTGCAGGTTGTCGAGCAGGGTGGCGCAGCGCGCAAACCCCCCTTCAAGCTCTATGCTCACCATGCCGCCAAAGCCGCTGGCGAAGGCGCCGAGGGCATCGTGGCCCGGATGGTTGGCCAGCCCCGGGTAGATCACCTTCTTCACTGCCGGGTGAGCGGCCAGGAACTCGGCCACTTTCTGCGCGTTGTGCAGGTGGGCATCCATGCGCAGGGGCAGGGTCTTGACCCCGCGCTGCAGCAGGTAGGCCTCCTGCGGGCCTATGGGGGAGCCAATGTGCTTGAGCGCCACGGTGCGGATGGATTTCATCAGCGCGTGGGAGCCGGCCACTACCCCGGCGATGATGTCGCCGTGGCCCCCCAGATATTTGGTACCGCTGTGCATCACTATGTCGATGCCAAGCTCGAGCGGGCGCAGCAGATAGGGGGTGAGGAAGGTGTTGTCACACACGCTGATGGCACCCACCTTGCGGGCCGCTTCCACTACCACCCGCGGATCCACCACCTTGAGGGTGGGGTTGGTCAGGGTTTCGAACAGTACCACCTTGGTGGAGGGACGAATGTTGGCCAGCAGATCCTGATCGCTCTCATAGGCGGTGACCTTGATGCCGGCGCGACTGAAGGTCTGCTTGAGAAACGCATCTGTGCCGCCGTAGAGCGGACCTATGTAGGCCACTTCATCGCCGCTGTCGGCCAGGGCATACATGATGGCGCTCACCGCCGCCATGCCGCTCGCCACCACCAGCGCCTCGTCGGCGCCCTCAAGGGCTGCCAGTTTTTGCTCCAGCTCGGCTGTGGTGGGATTGCCAAAGCGGCTATAGATGAAGCCGGGGGCCTGACCCGCGAAACGCTCCTTGCCCGCCTGGGCATTGAAGTAGCTGAAGGTGCTGCTCTGGTAAAGCGGTGTGGTGAGGGCGCCGGTCTGGGGATCGATCCGTTGGCCGCTGTGCACGCTCATTGTCTTGAATTTCATTCTATTACTCCGTCATTGCCAGGCTGTGGCTTAACTGCTTGTGTCATCCGGGTGGCGGGACGCCGCGGCGTCCCCCGTTTAATAGGTATGGCAGAGTCAGGCTGGCTGCGGTTCGCGCCGCTCGCTACTTGTCGTCTGCCCGCTTGCCATCTGTTCGTTGGCTGAAGCCGGGTCGGCGGTATAGTGGCGCGCCGCCACATCCGGGTGAGAGCGCAACCGTCCTTTCAGCACATTTTCCCCCACCTGATAGAAGAGCGGGTTGGCGGGGTCGCTCTCGGGGCCTTGCGCCTGCGCCGCCAGACTCGGCGACAGGGTCAGCAGCGGCACTGTGGCATCGAGCCGCGCTGCCATAAAGAAGGCGCAGGAGAGGCGCGATACCCCCGGCGGCGGGCTCACCACCCTGTGCAGGGTGGCCTTGAGGTAGCCGTTGGAGGCCAGCTCAAGCAACTCGCCGATATTGACCACCAGGGCCCCCGGCAGGGGCGGCGCCGGGATCCAGCCTGCCGCCGTCTCTACCTCAAGCCCGGAGTGATCGTCCTGCATCACCAGGGTCAGGTAGCCGGGATCCTTGTGGGCGCCCACTCCCTGGCTGCTGCTACCTGCTTCGCGCCCCGGATAGTGGATGAGCTTCATGTGCTGGTAGGGCTTGCCGCGAATGCTGGCATCGAACACTCCCTGCGGCTGCGCCAGCACCTCGGCGAAGGCGTCGAGCAGGGTGAGGGTGATGTCGCTGAGGCGATCCTGCCAGGCCAGCAGCTGCGCTTTCATCTCGGGCAGGGCGGCAGGCCACTGGTTGGGGCCTATCAGCCGCTGCCAGGGGGCATGGATCTCGTCTTTTGCCAGCGCAGGCGTCTCATTCATGATGTCGAACTGCTCGCGCCGGTCCGGCCGCTGGCGGGTGAGTTCGGCGCCCACCTGGTTGTAACCGCGAAAATGGGGGGAGTGTACCATCTGCACTGCCCGTTTTTCCTGCTCCGGCAGGGCGAAGAAGCGGGCTGCCAGCGCCAGGGTCTCTTGCTGCTGCGCCTCACTCAGGCCATGGCCTGTCAGATAGAAAAAGCCGATGTCGCGGGCCGCCCGGCCAAGCTTGGCCAGCATGTGGCGACGAGCCTCGGGGTCGCCACCAAGGGCGGCGAGATCGATGATCGGCAGTGGTGAATGTTCCATGTGCACCTCCTCATTTTCTGAGTACCGGGGCTTCCCGACGACTCAGTGCAAACATGACAGCGCGGGTCGGTGGTGACACACCGGGCCGACCGATAAAGATGGCGCCATTTGGATTGAGGGTGATGCTACTGTTCGGCGTTATAAGACGGAAACAACAAATTATTCTTAGTTATATACAAAAATCGAAATAGAATTCGATACCCATTCGGGTGGGTGTTTATTGAGCGGGACACGGGGCTGTGTTCCGACAGTCCCATCAGCGCAGCGGGCCCCCGGCTATTGCGAGAACACGCGGCTGGCTGGCATAGCGTTCACTGGTGGGAGTGGGCCGGGCTATCGGAGACGAGAAACAAGAAGGGAGGCTGATGCCTCCCTTCTTGTTGTGCGCGTTGAGCGGGGATCAGGCAAGGGCCTGATCGGTGAGCGTGCTCAGTTGCCCACTCAGTAGCCCAGAGTAAAGCGCTGGCGCAGGTGGGCCGGTTTTTCCACCTCGTTCAGCACGCCATCGGCCAGATCGCCGACCGTGATCCCGGCAGGCTTGTCACCGCTAAAGAGCACCTGATCGCCACCGAGGTGATAGCCACCGCGCTTGTCGCCGGGCTCGAGGAACACGGGCGGGGAGACGAAACGCCAGTCGAGGGTGGTTTCACGGCGCAGGGCGGTGAGACCGTCGCGGGCCGCCAGTGCGCCCTGCTTCCACTCGGCCGGGAAGTCCGGGGTATCCACCAGCTGTACGCCGGGGGCGACTTCCAGACTGCCGGCACCACCGACCACCAGCAACCAGCTGTGGGCGGTCACGGCCGCCGCGACTATGGCCTTGGCCCCTTTGAGGTACTGGTCGTAGATGTCCGGTGCGGTCCAGCCCGGGTTGTAGGCGCTGATCACCCGGTCGTGCCCCTTGAGCACCTCTGCCAGTGCCTGTGGGTTCTGGGCATCTACCGCCACGGCGGTGACCTGCGGATGGGCAGCGACTTTGCTGACATCGCGGACGATGGCGGTGACGTGATGGCCGCGGCTGACGGCTTCATTGAGGATGGCTGTACCGACAAAACCGCTGGCACCGATCAGGGCAATTTTCATGGGTGATTCTCCTTCACTGTTGGAATGGGGCTATCCTACTCCGCCAAATGTGATTTAATAATCGACTGTAAAATTGATTCACTTGTAAGCTGGATTTAATAATGGAACAGCTCAGACGTTACGCCATCTTCGCCGCCGTGGTGGAGGCGGGCAGCATGACGGGCGCCGCCAAGGCCCTTGGCATGACTCCCTCCGCCGTCAGTCAGCATATCAGCCAATTGGAGAGCCTGCTGGGCCTCACCCTGCTGCACCGTTCCACCCGTCGCCTCAATCTGACCGAGGCGGGGGAAGTGGTGTGGCAGGGGTGCCAGTCGCTGCAACAGACGCTGAACCAGACCGAGCTGCGCCTTTCCGAGGTGCGCGACAGCCTGCTCGGCGAGGTGCGGATCACTGCGCCCGTGGGGATGGCGGGCCAGCCGCTGGCGCGGGCCTTGTCGCCCCTGTTGCAGGCCCATCCCGGCCTGTGCATCCAGATCATCGCCGACGACGAGAAGCGGGATCTCATCGCCGAGCGCATCGACGTGGCGCTGCGGGTCGGTACCCTGTCCGACTCCAGCCTGGTGGCGCGCAAGCTGGGTCAGACCCGGATGCTGCTATGTGCCTCGCCCGCCTATCTGGCGCGCAAGGGCACACCGCGCAGTCCGGCAGATCTGCTGGAACACGACTGGCTGGCGGCGGACATGCTGAGCGGGGGCCTGACCTTCTTCGACGACAAGGGGCAGGGTCACAAGGTCAAACCCAAGCCCAGGGTGGTGTGCAACAACGTGCTGCCGCTGCGCCAGTTCACCCTGGCGGGGCAGGGGGTCTCGCTGCAACCCGAGGGGGAAATCGCCGAGGATCTCGCCCAGGGTCGGCTGCTGGAGCTGCTGCCGGGCTTTCGGGTGCCGCCCATGGAGATCCATGCCATCACCCCGCAGCGGGAGATCCCGGAGAAGGTGCGGAGGGTGATCACGGCCCTGCGCAGCCACTTCGCCGAGCCCTCGGGGGCCGTGCCGGCGCGCCCCTGAGTCGGGTGGCAACTATCTCGTCCCGACTTGCAAACACAGAGGGCAGCCTGTTGGCTGCCCTCTGTCGTTCGCCTTGACTCCGGCGCTATTTCATGTAGAGGCCGCCGTTGATGGCCAGGGTTTCCCCCGTGATATAGGCGCCCGATTCGCTTGCGAGGAAGGCCACGGCGGCGGCGATCTCCTCCGGCTTGGCGAGGCGACGCATGGGAATGTCGGCCTTGATGCTGTCGAGGATATCGCTGCGGATCGCCTCCACCATGGGGGTGGCTGTGTAACCGGGGGCGATGGCGTTGACCGTGACCCCGAAGCGGGCTCCCTCCGCCGCCAGCGCCTTGGTAAAGCCCAGCATGCCCGCCTTGGCCGCCGAGTAGTTGACCTGACCGAACTGTCCCTTCTGGCCGTTGACCGAGGAGATGTTGATGATGCGGGCATCGCGCTGCTCGCACATGGCGTCGAACAGCGGCTGGGTCACGTTGTAGAGGCTGCACAGATTGGTGTGGATCACCTCGAACCACTGCTCTGGCGCCATGCGCTTGAAGGCGCCATCCCGGGTGATGCCTGCGTTGTTGACCAGCACGTCCACCCGGCCCTCGTCTTGCAACAGGCGACCCAGGGTTTCACGGCACATGGCGGTGTCGGCCACGTCCAGCGGCAGCAGCCTTACCTGATCCGGCCGATAGCCCTGCTCCCCGTACCAGTCGTGGGCCGCCGCACTGTTGCCGCTGGAGTGGGTGGCGATGATGCGATACCCCTGAGCCAGCAAGGCAGTGGTGATGGCGGATCCGATGCCGCCACGGGCTCCGGTGATCAAGGCAATTTTTTTCATCTTGGCTCTCCCTGAAAAAGATTCGAACGAGGACTTTATGGGCTTTCAAATCTAATTGATATATTTGTTTTCAAACAATCTGACAGGGAAACGCGTCACTTTTGTGACAGTCTGACAACCTGGCTTGACGGCCTCGTTGAAGGCATAGGTGAGAGCGCGGGGTTGAGCCACAAACAGGGCGTGCGCTGTTCGCCGGTGGCAGCAGACCACTTGCCGCCGGGGCAGCGGCCATGTTTAATGTGGCCACTCGGGCGAGCGTGCCCCTCTGCTGGCATCGATCCCGACCACCCAATGACACCGACCTTCCCCCTCGCATCCCCTGGCCCTGCGCCACAGGCGAGCGCCCATTTCACCCGCATCGAGCGGGTGCTCGACTACATCCACGGGCATCTGGATCAGCCATTGTCGCTGGAGCAGCTGGCCGAGCAGAGCTGCTGGTCGCGCTGGCAGTTGCAGCGGGTCTTCTTGCACGAGACAGGGCTGACGGTGGCCCACTATGTGCGCGAGCTCAAGCTGAGCCTGGCGGCGGAGGCGCTGCTCACGAGCCGCCAGCGGGTGCTGGATCTGGCGCTGAACTACGGATTTGGTTCCGAGGTGAGCTTCAGCCGTGCCTTCAAGCAGCAGTTCGGCTGCTCGCCGCTGGCCTATCGCAAACGGGGTCTGCGGCTGGGATTGCGCACCCCGCTGGTGCGAGCGCCTATGCCGCTTGCCAATACTCCCCGACTGGTGCAGGTAAGGGTCGAGAGCCAGTCGGGTTTCATGCTGCAGGGGGTCAAGGGACTGATCCGCGGGCTCTTTGCCAGCTCGCCCGATTTTCAGCAGACGGTGCCCGCCATCTGGCGTACCTTGCGCAGTGCCGGCGGCCTGGACAGGGCCCGCGATCTGATCGGCGTGGTAGATGTGTCAGGGGCGGGGGAACAGCTGGCCTACTGGGCGGGCGTGGCGGCAGAGGAGGGGAGCGAGCCACCGAGCGGGCTGGCTCGTCTGGCCATTCCGCCCCAGGAGTACGCCGTGCTTACCCACGTTGGCCCCATCAGCCAGCTGGGGCAGACCCTCAACTGGTTTATCCTGCACTGGTTGCCCGCCTCGGGTTATCGGGGGCTGGATGGTTTCGAGCTGGAGCGTTACGCCTTAGGCTTCGATGGTTTGCAACCCGATGCCCACATGGAGTACTGGTTGCCCATAGCCCCCCGCCAGGGCTGAACCCAGTGAGTCGTTTAGCGGCAGGGCGCCCATCGTCCGGCCTGTATCAAGTGCAGTGGCACCCCGCCATTGGCAGCCATCTCATTAAAGCCTGCCTTTAGAAAAGATAGCCATTTGAATTCAATGTCTTTCTCCATCGACATGGCGGGTCCTCGAATGGGGCTTTTCTTGCCCCTCTTTTGCCCTTCTTCCTGCCGACATGCCCCAAATTGTTAATTCGAGAGCAAATTTGCACAATAAAATGCAAATGAGATTTGTTACCATTAACTTGTGCCAAGCAGTCGAGGATCAGATGCAACTTGTTCACCCCCCATTGACCCTGGTCGCCGCGACCATCTCCGCCCTGTTGGCCGGCCCCGTGCTGGCCGCCCCCACGTCCAATGCGCAAGGCGCGGTGGCCGATGAAACCCTGACGGTACTGGGCCAGACCTATCGCAACACGGCGACCAAGACCCGTCTCGACCCCATGGAGACGCCCCAGGCTATCTCAGTGGTGGACGGCGAGACCCTGGAGCAGCGTGGTGTGAGCTCGGTGAGCGAGGCGCTGCGCTACGTGCCCGGCGTCAATACCGAGCTGCGCGGCGGGGCGGTCAACCGGCTGGACCTGTTCAATATCCGTGGCTTTGACAACTACCAGAACTTCTACGACGGCCTCTTGCTGCAATACAACGACTGGAACCTGCAACCCCAGATAGATCCGGTGGCCATCGAGCAGCTGGAGGTGTTCAAGGGGCCGACCTCGGTGCTCTACGGCAGCATGCCGCCGGGGGGCATGGTCAACCTCATTGCCAAGCGGCCCCAGCGGGAGAGCAGGCACAGCGTCAGCGTGGCGACGGGCACCGGCACCCTCAAGGAGCTGACCCTCGATAGCACGGGCGCCATCAATGAGCAACTTGCCTATCGTGTGGTGGGACTGGCCCGCCAGAAGGAGGGGCAGGCGGTGACTTCACAGGAGGAGCGCTATGTGTTCGCGCCATCGCTGGACTGGCAGTTGAGTGATCGCACCCTGCTCAACCTGAACCTCTACTACCAGAAAGACCCGCAAGCGGGCATCTACACCACGGTGCCGGCCAGCGGCTCGGTCAAGTCCAACCCGCTGGGCCAGCTTGGCAGTGACAGCTTCCTCGGCGACGAGAACTGGAACCACTACAGCCGGGAGGTGACCCTGCTTGGCTACAAGCTGAGCCACGACTTCAACGACAACTGGCAACTGCTGCAAAATGCCCGCTACATGGACGCCTCGGCCAACCAGCAGAACACCTATAACGCAGCGCTGGCGGCGGACCACCGTACTCTGGCCCGCAACGCCTATCTGACCGATGAAGACTCCAGAGGCTTTGTCATCGACAACCAGCTGGCGGGCAAGGTGATGACCGGCAGCGCCCGGCACAACCTGTTGCTCGGGGTCGATTACCAGTATCTGGATGCGCGGGTGCTCTACCGGGATACGCTGGACTATTCCGCCCCCGCCA